>Ga0209117_1000363_pt1 | contig 20837 bp, 17 predicted proteins | sample BlaSpr_A8_OM2_M2_FD_187978 | JGI IMG/M metagenome (GOLD analysis project Ga0209117, IMG submission 187978) | Forest soil microbial communities from Thunder Bay, Ontario, Canada - Black Spruce, Ontario site 2_A8_OM2_M2 (SPAdes) (version 2) | ecosystem: Environmental > Terrestrial > Soil > Boreal...
ACCGAACACTCCTTCCAAGGCATCACTTCCTCCCCTCGGGGAGGAAGTGTCACCTATGTGTCCGGTACAAACTGTCACCCATGTGTCAGGCCGCTCAAAGGCCATGTGGCCAGCTCGGGATTAGGTCAAATCCGTAAGCCAGGTACTGACACTGACGTCCTCGGTCCACAATTGGATCTCTTCCCATCAAATCCAAGTTGCTCTCAGCAAAATGAGCCCATGGGCGGAACGGCTAAGACGCGCTGGAACGAACACCGTCCGCGAATGTATGCAGAGCTCGAGAACGCGTGAACGCTGGACGAACCGGCGGGGAACGCGGCGAAGCAAACACAAGAGGGACTCTCCTCGTATCGAGAATGGGAATGGATTACTACGCGGCGTGGGAAATGTTAAAGGAGAGATATCCGTTCCTGCCGGCCGAAGACAATGCGCCGTTGCTCGGTGAGAATCCGAACGGTTGCGATTCTTTCTAAAAGCCCTGTGTCTGCGGAGACGACGGACGCTGAGCAACGATGTCGAAAGACAAGTCCCTGTCTCCCGTAGAGTCCAGTTTCCGACCATCCTCCATTACGCCTGTCCTACGGGCGAGCATCCCGCTCGCCTTTGTCCGCGTTAGATCGCCGCAGAACCCTACGCGCCTTCCAGTTGTTCGATGCTACCTTGCGGGTTCCGCAAAAAAGAAGAAGGAAGAAGGATGAGCAAATTAGAAAAAGAGCCGGAGGCTGAGGACTCCGACCCTATTTTCTTCGGGAACAACTTGGGAACAAAACCCACCAAATTTTCCCCGTTTGATGGCTTACGCGCTCCGTATGGGCAATTGAATCAACGAGACTTTGGCGGAAGCGTGTGGGAGTCGAACCCACCATTCGACCCGCTAAGGACCGAATCGCCGGCTTTGAAGGCCGGGGAGATCACCGGACCCCTTTCGCCTCCGGGGGAAGTATAGCAGGAGAGGAAAACCGAATTCGCTGGAGGAAATCGAGCGGTTTGCAATGATTCGTCGACTGCGCCGCCGGGGGCGGATGCACAGCGTGAAGCCTGTGCTGGTGGCAGATCAGGCTGGGGCGACTTCTACTGCGGCGCGCTGCGTGCGAATCAGGGCGGCGACTAGATCGTACAGAGCGGGGCTGGTGCAGACCTCGTAGTAAGGATGTGAAGAGGGCATGCCGATTTTTCCGTCCGGAAGGAGCTGGCGGGCGAGGCCCTTGCGGAGCACGAGGAGCTCGACGGAATCGCCGAGGGGAACTTCGCCGAAATACAACGTAACGTTTTCTTTTCCCCAGGGCATGTCGAGCTTGGTCTCGATGGAGTCGAGTGAGATTTCCTCGGATAGTTTCTGAAAGCCCTCTTCATTTAGCTCAATCCCGTTCATGTTGAAGCGAACGAGGAATTCGTCTAGCTCTTCGGCGGAAGCGCCTTCCATGGCGTTGAGGAATTGAAAGATGGAGAAGTGAGTTTTCTGTCCGCCGAGCAGACGCTTGGCGAGTTTGGCGCAGCCGGAGAGCCGGTCGGAGAGATTGAGGGCCTTGGAAATCATGATGCGGGAATCGGCATCGGCCCAGTAAGTGGGGGCCGACCCTTGAAAGGCGACGCCGATGCCGAGTTCTAGCGCCGGAAGGTCGCTGGTCGCGGCGCGATCGTTGTAGGAATTACAGACGACGAGAATCTGACGCGAGAGGATGCAAGCTTTAGCAACGGCGCGAGCGTAGGCAAGATTCGATTCGGTCTCGAAAATGGCGAGGATGACGGCGTCGCCTTCAATGAAGACTTTTTTGGCGTTGAAGCGGTCGAGTAGCTTTTTGACCGGCTCGTGCAGGTTGAGGCTGAAATGAGACGCGGGACTCAGACCGCGGGAGAGGAGATCCTGAGTCATTTTAGTGGAGCCGCGCACGTCGGCTTTGATTATGACGTGCGAGACGACTTGATCCTGCTGCGGCTTGGCTTCGTCCTGGAGAACGCATTCGTAGAGGCGATTGTTTAAGCGGGAAAGCTCGCGAGCTTGTTCAGTAGTGACGAGATTGATGCGCTCCATGCAGGTGGTCAGGTGATCGGCATCGCGCAGCTCGCGGCGAAGGCGAAGAAAATCCACAGCGAAACGCAAAACGAAGGCTTGCATCTCCTCCCGAGAATAGCGGTGAATTTTCCGGGACAGTTCCTCGATGGGTTTGAGGGAGAGTTTGCGCGCGGGGACTTGCTTCAGTACGTGCTCGACGCGCTTCATTTCTTCTTTGAAGACAAGCGCTTTGCGAAGCTGCTGCAGGTGGACCGGCGGGCTGTAGTCCTGAGCGATGGGGCGAATCTCGTAACTGGCTAGAACGTGATAGAGGATTTCCTGCTGCTCAAGGCGCTCGAGTAATTGCGCCAGCATCTGCGCGCGCAAAGGGCGGTTGGCTTCCGAAGAAAATAAGGGATCGAAGAGGCGCTGCGCGTTTTCCGGCTCGTTCAGGTAATCGTCTATGCGGCCTTTGTGACCCTTGGCGAGGAAATCGATTTTTTGCTTGGCGGCGTCGATTTGTGGGCCGAGTTCCTCGAGCTTGTACTCCTGATGCTTGAGGCGCAGCTCGACATCGTTTAGAGAAGCTTTCAGGTCGGAATTGCCGGAAGAGCTGAGAATTCTGTTGAGAAAAGCGCCGCGGTCGAGACGCTTGCGGAGATTCTCGCGCTGGTCTTCGAGATTGGCAATTTCGTTGCGCATGACTTGCGCTTGGTCGAGCAGCGTGGCGTGGGTCTGGTTGGCTTCGGCGTAGGCTGGATCTTCGCTGATGCTGAGGCCGGCTTCCCGCAGGAATTCGTGAAAGAGGGCGTCCATGACCTCGAAGCGGTCGGGGTCGCGCACGTAATTGCCGAGCAGCACGTAGTTCTCGAGAAAAAACCTGTCATCCTTGCCGCCATCCAGAAAAATCAGCCGATTTTTCAGTAGCTCGTAAAACGGCGCGAAATCTTCGCCAAAGAGCGCGCGGCGGGCCTTGCAAACGACGTTTTCTTCCGCGTCAGCGACCATCTGCGCGACTTGCTGTCCGACAGCGCGAATGACGCGGCGCCGCGAAGATTGTAATTCCGAAAGCTTTGCTTTAATGACGTGAGCCTGCTGGCTGCGCTCGAAATTCTCGCCACGCTGGCGAACCCATTCCTTGCCTTCGAGGATTAGATTGGCAAATTGATTGCCGATTTCGAGAGTGAGAAATTTCAGAAGAGCGAGACGAAAGAGCAGGTCGATCTCTACCTTCTTGTGAAATTTTGCCTGGGTCACCGCGCTCTGCATGAAATCGGTGAGCAATTTGCGAAAAGTGGTGTGATCGGGGCCCTTGACTGCGCGGAGCTCGGTGCCGGCGACGTAAGCGCCTTTGGTGTGCTGGCGGATGAGGTCAAATAAATATTCGCGCGACGCCTGGACGAACCTGGGACTCAGGAACACATCGTGGTGGATATTGTCCACGCCGATGGCCAGCGACCCCATAGGGATCGTGGTGTTGTAGCTCTTGAGTTCGATCCGGGCCGCTTCTGTCGCGCTGGGCGTGAGAATGCTGTTGACCATGATCTCGCCAGAGGGGCTTTTTCAAAGCTAGCAGCCGGAGGGGGAAGGGGCAAGGATTGGCGGGGCGGTGGTGGCGTGAGAGTAAGGGGAGCGAGCTGTGCGGGCCTGCCGGAGCTACGGCGTGATTTGGATGCGGCGGGCATCGCCGCCTAGATGCTCCAGCTTGAGACGGAGTTGGGGCCAGGGGGATTGCAGGGGAAAGCGCTCGGACCATTCAAGGATGACCACGGCGGGCTTGGCGAAGGCGTCTTCGAGGCCAAGAGTCTCGAAATCGTGGAAATTTTCAATGCGGTAGAGGTCGGCATGATAAACCTTGAGCGCGCCGGCGGCGCCGTAGACATGAACAAGCGTAAAAGTGGGGCTAGTGACTTCGTCTTCGGCGGCGGCACCGAGTCCGGCGACGATGCCTTTGGTGAGCGTGGTTTTCCCGCTGCCGAGATCCCCAGTAAGCAGCACGAGTACGGGGGGCTGGAGGCGCTTCGCGAATTCCCTGCCCCACTGCGTGGTTTCTTCCGCCGAGCGCGTGATGCCTTCTTCACTCACGCGTTTGCAGCTCCTGAAGGAGTTGGTGGCGTGCGTTGGGCACGGCGGCGGCGACTTCGGTGGCCAGCAGGCCGGATTGGTCGGTATTTTTTGTTGCGAGTTCGGCGGCTTTGCCGTGCAAGTACACGCCGAGGGCGAGGATGCGGGCCCAGTCGGCGGTTTTGAATTGCGCGGTGAGAGCGGCGAGCACTCCCGTCAAGACGTCGCCGGAGCCGCCTTTTGCGAGGCCGGGATTGCCGGCGGTGTTGACGAAGATTTGACCGTCAGGCGCGGCGATGATGGTGTGCGAGCCCTTGAGGATGACGTGAGCGTTCCAGCGGTGTGCGGCGTCTTGTGCGGTCTTGACGCGGTCTTCCTGCACACTCTTTGTCGACGAGTTTAGCAATCGCGCCATTTCGCCTGGGTGTGGCGTGATGGCGAGGAATTTGGTTTTGCGATCCAGCAGGACACCTGCGTTTTCTGCGAAGGCGTTTAAGCCATCGGCGTCCAAGATGAGGGGAATCTCGGTTTGCAGGACGACCTTGCGGATGAAGTCCTGTGTTTCGGGATGAAGCCCCAGGCCTGGGCCTAAGGCGAGAACGTTTTTGTTTTCCTCGATGCGAACAAGGCGCTGCTGCTCGAGATTTTGCATTGCGGCGGTGCCATCTGATGTTGCTGTAAGCGGCTCGGTCATGATCTCGGGATGGGCGGATGCAACGATGGGGAGCACGACTTCCGGCGTTGCAACAGTAACCAGGCCTGCTCCGGCACGCAACGCGGCGTAACCTGCCATGATGGCGGCGCCGGATTTCCCGAGCGAACCGGCAACTACCAGTGCGTGGCCGTACAAACCTTTGTGTGAATCAAAGGTGCGGACGAGTGGCAGTTGGGCGAACTCTTGCGGCTCGACCCAGCGCAGCGGGCCGCGGCCGATTTCCTCGACGAGCGAAGGAGGGGAGCCGATGTTTGCAACTTCGAGCATCCCTACGGTTACCGAGTCGCTCGAGATGAGCTGGCCGGGCTTCGGCGCGGTGAAGGTTACGGTCTTGTGCGCGTATAGAACGGGGCCTTCCGCAGGCTGGCCGTCGGATGGCAGACCGGAAGGTGTATCGACAGCCAAAATTAGAGACGGCCACGCGGCGGTGGCATTTTTTGAATCGTGATTGATGGCCGAGATTGCACTCGCAATGACGCCGGTCACGGCTCCGCGAAAGCCGGTGCCGAAAATAGCGTCGACGATGACATTAGCCTTGGAGATTTCCGGCCATGCGGTTTGCCAAGCGGTATCTTCGATAATCGAAATTACGCGATTGCCGGTCGCGGTCCAGCGCTGGAAATTTGTGGCGGCATCACCGTGCAAGTCGCGCGGTTCCGAGAAGAGGTAGACGGTCACCTTCGTGCCTAACGACTGCAAATGCCGCGCGGCAACGAAGCCGTCGCCGCCATTGTTGCCTTTGCCGCAGAGCACCGCGATCGTTCTTGGCTTGGTTGTGATGCCGTCAATCGATTTGTGGCAAGCATCCGCCACGCGAGTGCCAGCAGCCTCCATGAGCTGAAGGCTGGGGATGCCGTAGCGCTCGCTGGTCAAGCGGTCGACTTCGCGCATCTCGGCAGCGGTGAGAACTTTCATGACAGATTTGCCGGGCGGCTACAGCATCCAGCCGCCGCTGACGTTAACTACTTGGCCGGTGACGTACTCTGCCTCTTCAGAAGCGAAAAAAGCGACGGCGGCGGCGACGTCTTCCACGGTGGGGGGGCGGCCGATGGGGAAACGCGCGTCGCGGATGCGGCGCGCCTCTTCTCGCGTCAATTCCTTCTCGTCAATGCTGGAAGGGTTGACGACGTTGACGGTGATGCTGTTCTTGGCTTCTTCAAGTGCCAGGGAGCGAGAGAGCGCGACGACGGCGGCTTTGGCGGCGGCGTAGGCGGAAATCTTTGCTTGGCCGAAAGCGCGCTCGGCTCCCACCGCGCCGAGGTTGATGATGCGGCCCCAGCGGCCGCGGCGCATGTATGGAAGGGCGGCGCGGCTCATGTATAGCACGGTCATAAGGTTCGAGGAAAAAATGTTTTGCCAGTCTTCGATGGAGGATTCGGCAAGTGTGCCCCAACGGAAATCGCCGACATTGTTCACCACGATGTCGACGCGACCGAAACGGTCGACCACGGTGCGCAGAAGTTGCTCGGCGCGTGGGGCGTCGGTGATGTCGGTCTCGACAGCGACGCAATCAGCGCCACTAGCCTGCAATTGCAGGAGCGTCTGCTGCGCGGCGGCTTTGTTGGAGCGGTACGCAATGGCCACGCGCGCCCCGTCCTTCGCCAGGCGCACGGCGATGCCGCGGCCGATTCCCCGGCTGCCACCGGTAATTAGTGCAACACGATTGCGAAGGGACATCCCTCTCCTCAAATGACGCAACGGGAAAGCATGCCAGTATAGCGCAGGTGGGTAAAATGTCGGGCTGGGGCGAGTTTGCTCAGCGACTCAAAGTAGTGTTGATCGGCCCAAATCAGCGAAGGCGGGCGACGATTACGGTCATGTCGTCGGCTTGCTCTGGTGTGCCGGCCCATTCTTCGGCGGCGGTCATTAGAGACTCGGCGACAACTTGCGGGGCCGCGCCTTGCACGTGGACGGCGGCTTGCTGCAAACGGCGAATGCCGAACTCTTCGCCATAGACATTTTCCGGCTCGACGAGACCATCGCTGTAACCCACGAGAAGAGAATCGGGAGCTACGACCACGGAGCCCTCCTCGTAGCAATAGTCTTCTAGCACGCCGAGGACCATGCCGCCTTTGTCGAGATGGAGGGCGGAATCCTTACAAATGAGAAACGATGGAAGATGACCGGCATTGGTGTAGCGCAAATTGCGCGTGGCGCTGTCATAGACGGCGATGAAGAATGTGGCGAAGCGATCGTCGCCGGTGTTGCGCACCAGATGCTTGTTGAGGCGGGAGACGAGCTCGGCGGTGCTCATCGTCTCGCTTCCGGCAACCAGCACCTGGCTGCGAAGCGCGGCTTGCAGGCTGGCCATCAGGAGCGCGGCAGAAATTCCCTTTCCGGAAATATCGGCGATGGCGATAGCCAGATGCGTAGGGCTGAGCTGAATGAAATCGTAGTAATCGCCGCTGACCGCCCGCGCGGCCTTGCAGATGGCTTCGATTTCGACACCTGGAACGTGGGGCAATGTTCTCGGAAAAAGCTGGTCCTGCACTTCGCGCGCGATGGAGATTTCATTTTCGAGGCGCTGGCGCTGCTTTTGCTCTTCGATGAGGCCGCTGATCGAACCGGTCATTAAGTTGAACGATTCGCCGAGAACACCGAGCTGGTCGCGTCGTTCGATGCGCACGCGGTGCGACAAATCACCCGCCTGCACGTACTGCGTGGCGCGGTAAAGTTCGTCCACGGCCTTTGTGATTTGCCGGGTGAGGACGATTCCAGTAATAAACGCGCCCGCCCAAATCAGCAAGAACGCGATCAGAATCAGAACGAAGGCAATGAGATAGGTATCTCGCAACTCTCCGAGGGAACTGAACATACGGCCGCTCAATTGCGAGGGCCGAGCGTTGAAAACCGCCAGGACCGGCCGAACGACGGGATCGACGGCGCCGTCCGGTCCGACGTAGGCTGAATCCAGGCGAGAGACGACATCGACTGGAGAGTCGATCCAAAGCATTGCGGGCTGGAGAAATCGGTTGCGCGCCACGATGCGGTGGGTCGTTTCATATTGAACGCTGTTGGTCGTGTAAAGCACACCATGGTGCGGGCCGCCTACGTAGCGCTGCATTAGATTCAGCTGAATAGCACCCAAATCCGGCGCCACGGTAGAAAGAAGGTCCTCGTTGACCGGCACCCGCAAAGTGACGATGCGTACTCCGTGAGGTTCTTGCATGACACGAATGCTAACGAGCGAGAGGAAAGGCTGTACGTCTTGCTGCAGCAATCCGGCGAAGAAACTAGGATTGGGCGTGAGCTTTCGCAGGAAAGTGGGGTCGCTGGAGAATTCGATGCTCAGACCAGGCAGTTCGCGGTCGTGCACGGCATGGGATTGCGCGGCGAGGATGCGCTCCATTCCTGCCTCGGTGACGCCAGGTGGAATAATCGCGTGAGCGGCCGCGATGTGTTCCGCAATGTCGGCAAGCATATCTTTGCGACGCTGAACATCTTCATAAAGAAGATAGGAAGCAAGCTGAGAGTAGAGGATACCTGCAGAACGGACGGCGAGAGTTACAAGCAACAAGACGGGTACAACGGCGATGAACAGACCCGCGACGATGAGCCGATTGCGCAGGCTCCAGAGCAGGCGGCTCCTGCCCCAAGCGAGCAGGCGATAGAGAAGGTAGAGGGCGGCGAGAAGCGCGATGAATTTCAGATAGTTGAAGATGCTGCCGCTCGCGTCGAACAGATAGGCGAGGCCGCCGGCGAGCGCCAGAAGCAACGCGACGAGGTCGAGGCGCGAGATGCGGTCCCACACAGGGCGGAGATTGGAAGCGGCAGTCACACGTCAGCCTTAGACAGAAATACTACTTTACCTTAAGGATGCGCTTTGAGCCGAGGGCGCGTTGGATAGTTTGGTACGGCGTCGGTTAGGACTTATTCATCACCGCGTTCCGCACGCGGCTGTGATAGCGGCTGTACGTGAAATAGATGACCAAGCCGATGACCAGCCAGATGAACAGCCGCGCCCAGTTGATCCAGCCAAGCTTGTACATCATGTAGCCATTAAAGATGATGCCGAGAATCGGCACCACGGGCACCCAGGGCGTGCGGAAGGGGCGCGGCTGCTGCGGATTGGTGCGGCGCAAGATCATGACGGCAATGCACACGATGATGAATGCCAGCAGCGTGCCGATATTGACCATTTTTCCGATGTCGTCGATCGGAGTGATGCTGCCAACGATGGCGGCCAACAAGCCGACGAGGATAGTGTTCTTGTACGGCGTGCGGAATTTCTTATGAACGGCGGCAAAAAATTTCTTGGGCAGCAAGCCATCATTGGCCATGGCGTACAGAACGCGCGTCTGGCCAAGCAGCATGACGAGCATGACGCTGGTAAGCCCGGCGAGAGCACCGACGGTGATGATGTGAGAAGCAACATTCAGGCCGCGATCGAGAAAAGCTACGGCGATCGGCGCCTCGATGTTGACGTCTTGCCAGCGAACCATGCCGGTTAGAACTCCAGCAACCAAAATATATAGGATGGTGCAAACCAGCAGCGAGACCATGATGCCGATGGGCAAATCGCGCTGTGGATTTTTGCATTCCTGCGCAGTGGTGGACACGGCGTCAAAGCCGATGTAAGCGAAAAAGATGTAAGCGGCACCGGCGCCAATCCCGCCAAAACCCATGGGCGCGAAGCTGGACCAATCATGCCCCCAATTGGAGAAGTTTACGTAGTGAATGCCGAGGCCGATCACGAAAAGAACGACAGCGACCTTGATGGTCACGATCGTGGCGTTGAAGCGCGCACTTTCCTTGATGCCGACGACCAGGATGGCGGTAATGACCAGGGCGATTACGAAAGCCGGAAGATTGAAGCCGACCTCGACGCCGAAAATAGTTGGAGCGTTGAGCAGCGCGTGCGCCTGTTGCGCCAACTCCGGTGACTTCGCCTTCATGATGGCGTCGACTCTGTCGAGAAAGGCTTGTGTGCCGGGCTGCAGCGTGGCATCCGAGGCGCGCGCCATCTGCCGCGCGACGATTTTCGTGGCCGTATTCAGGCCGGTCCAGTGGTCGTAAGCAAGCCACAACGGCATCTTTATGTGGAAGATGTTCAGCAGCTCAATGAAGTGATTGGACCAGCCGGAGGAGACCGTGCTGGCGCCCATGGCGTATTCGAGGGTGAGATCCCAGCCGATAATCCAGGCGAAGAATTCGCCGAGGGTGGCGTAGGCGTACGTGTACGCGCTACCGGCGAGCGGGATCATAGCCGCAAACTCGGCATAGCACAGGCCCGCGAAGGCGCAACCCAGTCCGGAGAGCACAAAAGAGAGCATGAGCGCGGGACCGGCGTAGTGCGCGCCGAGCCCAGAAAGCACGAAGATTCCCGCGCCGATGATGGCGCCTACGCCGAGCGCGGTGAGTTGGCCGGCGCCGAGAGTGCGTTTCAAGCTGTGCTCGCCGGCTTCTCCGCATTCCGAGAGCAGCATGCTCATCGGCTTCTTCACGAAGAGAGGGTTGCCCGGAGCTACATCGGCTCCCGTCGCCTCGAGTTCATTCGGCCTTATTGTCGCCATTAGGGAAGCACCTCGCAGGGCGCGTCTGGCGCCCTCACAAATTTATTTTACGCTGTCTGTTTGGCTGCCGACGAGCGGCGTGACCAAAGCAGATACACCGGAACACCTAAAAGAACGATGACCAAGCCAGGCCAGGCGGTTTGCGTCTTGTAGAGCAGGAGCACGATCATGATGGCTACGGCCGCCACTATATAGAGCAGGGGAATGAAAGGATACCCGAAAGCCCGGTAGGGGCGCTCGGCATTGGGCCGCTTGGCCCGGAGGACGAAGATGCCGGCAATGGTCAGCACATAGAAAATGAGCACCGAGAAAACTACGTAGTCGAGCAGGTCGCTGTACAGGTTGCCATAGCTTACGGCGCCCGAGTCGCTGACGCGGCGCGTGCGCAGCAGGATCAGCACACTAATCCAGATGCCTTGGTAGGCGAGCGCGCTGCCCGGCACACCTTTTTTGTTCAACGTGCCTGTGGTGCGAAAGAACAGGCCATCGCGGGCCATGGCATAGGAAACACGCGCTCCGGCAAGGATCAAGCCATTGTTGCAACCGAACGTCGAAATAATGATGGCCACGGCCATGATGGCGGCGCCCGCGGGTCCAAAAACGGCGGCGAGCGCGGCGCTGGCTACGCGATCATCGGGAGCGTTCTGAATTTGTGCGAGCGGAAGCGTGCAGAGATATGCAAGATTGGCGAGGCAGTATAGGGTGATCACGATGAGCGTGCCAAACGCCATGGAGAGAGCGACGTCGCGCTTGGGATTCTTCACCTCCGCGGCGGTGAACCCGATGTTGTTCCAGGCGTCGGCGGAAAAGAGCGAGCCGACCTGCGCCACGCCGTAGGCCACGACGAGCCCGAACGCCCCGGAGGCAGCCGTTACCGTAGGGACCAGGCCGCGCAGAAAATTCGCTCCGGGCTCAAGAGGTTGCGCTCCGCGAATGGCCCACAAGTGGCCGAAGTTATCGGAGATAGCCGCTGCATTGCGGCCGATAAAAACACAGACAAAGATCAGGCCCAGCAGCGACAGCGTCTTGGCGCTGGTGAAGATATTTTGGATGAGTTTCCCGAGGCGCACGCCCTGCGTATTCAGGAAGGTGAGAAACACAATCATCAATATCCCCACGAGTTGCTGCACGGACAGGCTTATGGCGTACTTCGAAGAAAGCGCGATTGGCGGGATGATCCAAGCGGTGGGCGAAATTGAGGGGAACAGCACGCCGAGATAACGCGCGAAACCCACAGCAACCGCGGCGATAGTACCCGTTTGAATTACCAGGAAAAGCGTCCAGCCGTAGAGAAATCCCCACAGTGGGGAGTAGGCTTCACGCAAATACACGTACTGTCCGCCGGCATGAGGAAAAAGCGCAGCCAACTCGCCATAGGAAAGCGCAGCGGACACTGTGAGCAAGCCAGTGATAATCCAGGTGAGCAGCAAGCCGCCTGCGGAGCCGGTCTGGCGCGAAATATCCGCCGCCACAATGAAGATGCCGGAGCCGATCATGGAGCCAACGACGATCATTGTGCCGTCGAAGAGTCCGATGGCACGAACAAAGCCGGCTTCTTGCTTTGCAACGACCGGCTCGTGGATGGCTTGCGTGGTGTCCGCCATTCGCTGAGACCTCAGACTGCAGCGGCGTGATTCACCGCGTTGAGCGTTTCCAGATAGCGGCGTGCTTGCTCGCCGGGCTTTGCCGCACACAATACGTCGCGAATTACAGCGACGCTGTCGGCGCCGGCGGCGATAACTGAGGCCGCACGGTCCAAGGAGATCCCACCGATCGCGACGATCGGCTTATCGGTGAGCGGTCGGACCTGGCGGATCAACTCCAGCCCCACGACGGGATCGGGGTTTGCTTTGGAGGTAGTGGCAAAAATGGGCCCAACCGCAATGTAATCCGCCGACGTTGCGGCGGCGCGGCGAAACTGCTCCAGGTTATGTGTGGAGACGCCGACCCACATTTCTTCTCCCACGACTGCACGCGCTTGCTGCGGCTCCAAGTCCTCTTGCCCGACGTGCACACCCGCCGCGCCTGCCAGCGCGGCTACATCAGGCCGGTCATTTACAATCAAAGAAGATCCGGTGGAGTTTAGCGAAGAGACGAGCTCACGAGAGGTCGTCAGCAAATCACGCGTAGAGGCCGACTTGTCGCGGTATTGCAGCAGCCGGACACCTGCGCCGGCGAGTTCCCGGGCCAAATCGTGTGGAGAATTGTTGAGCAACGTTGCGTCTAGTATCACATACAGCCTGGGCAGAACAAGGCGCATAAACCTATTTTCCGTTCGTCCCCAGCAACCTCTCGATGAAATGCGTGTCGATTTTCCCAGCCGCAAAATCGTCATCGGCAAGAATGCGGCGATGCAGCGGAATCGACGTCTTGATGCCCTCGATGACAAACATTTCCAGCGCCCGCTTCATCCGTCCGATGGCTTCCGCGCGATCGCGGCCCTTGACGATTAGTTTTGCAATCATCGAATCGTAGTACGGCGGAATCACCGCGTCGGCATAGGCCGCGGAATCCACGCGCACGCCCGTACCTCCCGGCGCCTGAAAGGTTGTGATGCGTCCCGCGGAGGGAACGAAGGTATCGGGGTCCTCGGCATTGATGCGGCATTCGATGGCATGACCCGAAAACTGCATTTCTCCCACAGCTTCCTCGAGCCGTTCCCCTGCGGCGATGCGAATCTGAGCCTTAATCAGATCCACGCCAGTAACCAACTCCGTAACCGGGTGCTCAACCTGAATACGCGTATTCATCTCGATGAAATACAGCGAACCGTCCTGGTCCATCAAGAATTCAACGGTGCCTGCGTTGGTGTAGCCGATTTTCTCCAGCGCGCGCACGACCTTCGTGCCCAGCTCTTTGCGACGCTTGGCGTCCATCCCGGGAGACGGCGATTCCTCGATCAGTTTCTGGTGGCGGCGTTGGATGCTGCACTCACGCTCGCCCAGATGGATGATCTTGCCGTGCTGATCGCCGAGCACCTGAAACTCAATGTGCCGCGGATGCTCCAGGAACCGCTCCGCATACACGTCCGGATTTCCAAACGCCTGCTGCGCTTCGCTGCGCGCAGTCTGATACGCGGAAAGTAACTCGCTCTGGCTGCGCACGACGCGCATGCCGCGGCCGCCGCCACCGGCCACGGCCTTGAGGATCAAGGGATAGCCGATTCGCGCAGCCTCCTTCCCAAGCTGCTCTTCCCCTTCGACGATGCCATCGCTTCCGGGAATCGTAGGCAGCCCCGCGGCTTTCACTTCCCGCCGCGCACGGTCCTTCTCCCCCATCATTTCGATGACTTCGGCGGTCGGGCCAATGAAAGTAATCTCCGAAGCCTCGCACACCTTCGCAAAGTTGGCGTTCTCGGAAAGAAAACCATAGCCGGGGTGAATGGCGTCCACATTGGTGATTTCCGCCGCGCTAATCACCTGCGGAATATTCAAGTAGCTCTCGCTGCTGCGAGGCGGCCCAATGCAAACGGCTTCATCGGCAAATCGCACGTGCAGTGAGTTGCGATCCGCCTCGGAATAGACCGCCACGGTGGAAATTCCGAGCTCTTTGCACGCGCAGATGACTCGCAGCGCGATTTCCCCGCGATTGGCAACTAGAATTTTCTGGAACATATCGGTGGGCGCCGCCTATTTCTTGCGGCTTGGATGTATGCCGAAGAGCGGCTGGCCGTATTCGACGGGCTGTCCGTTTTCCACGAAGATGCGCAGCACTTCACCGCTGATGTCGGATTCGATCTCGTTCATGAGTTTCATGGCTTCGACAATACACAATGTTTGGCCCGTTTCCACATAGCCGCCGACTTTGACAAACGCCTCCGAGCCGGGACTGGGAGACTCGTAATACGTGCCCACAATCGGCGACTTCACCAAATGCAGATCCTCTGTAGACCGGCCTTCCGGCGCCGGAGGAGCCGCCGCTGAGGCAGACTGAGCTTGCGCTGCCCCTGGAATGATGATCTCTGGCGCCGCCAACTGGCGTGAGTTGGACATTGCCACATTTGCGGAAGGTTTTTTCAGGCGGATCTTCAGGTCGCCCCGCGAATACTCAAACTCCTCGAGGTTGTGCTCGGTCATGAAATTCAGCAGGTGTTCGATATGCTGAATTTCCGCGCTGGCGAACTTCGAATTGGCACCTGGCTTTGAGGGCTTTTTGGGTTTCATGCCTGTTCAAATCTCAATGAGGTCCCGTGGAACACGGGTGAGCACTTCTGTTCGGTCAGCATGCACCGCGACGTCGTCTTCAATGCGGATGCCTCCGACGCCCGGCACGTAAACCCCTGGTTCGATCGTAATCACGTTCCCTGGAACCAAGACGTGCTTCTGTCCACGAGCCACCCGGGGGTCTTCGTGCACTTCCAGCCCGAGTCCGTGTCCACTACTGTGCACGAAATAACGGTCAAGTTGGTAACGCGCCAGAACCCCTCTGGCGGCGGCATCGACATCTCCACAACTGATGCCGGCCTGCGCTGCGGCTACCGCGGCCGCCTGCGCTTCCTGGACCGCGCCATACCATCGCCGTATGCGCGCAGGAGCGCGTCCGACGAAGACAGTCCGAGTAATATCGCTACAATAGTGGCCGAGTATAACACCCAGGTCCAGTACCACCAATTCATTTTTCCTCAGGCGTTTTTCTGTAGGCCGCGCATGCGGGTGTGCCGAACGAGCCCCGAAGGCCACAATGGTTTCGAATGCCGGGCCCGATGCTCCGCGGCGCCGCATCTGATATTCAATCTCTGCTGCGACCTCGATCTCGCGCACACCCGGCTTCAGCAGCTTAAGGGCCGCGGAGAGAACGCCGCCGGCGAGCAGCGCGGCCTTGCGCATTAGCGCGATTTCGCGGGGCTCTTTGCGCTGTCGAAGGGCGGCGATTTCGCCGCCGGCGTGGATCCAGCGTGTGCGTGGCCCGGCGGCCCGGCGCAGCGCGCGAAATTGCTCCACGGTAGTCTGCGCGGCGTCAAACCCAATCTTTCCGCGCGTGCGCTCGCGCAGTAGCATGCCTACGGTAGCCATCAGCGATCCGTCTTGCTTGACGACACGCATTCCGGAGGTTTCTTCCTTCGCTTGCGCGGTGAAACGGCCATCGGTCACTAGCGCGGATCCTACCCGCGAGACGATCAGCGCGCCCGCTTCCCCGGTGAAACCGGTCAGGTAGTACCAGTCAGCCGGACTCGTCGAGACCACGCCAAATAGCCCTCTGGCGGCGATCCTCGCTTGCAGGGCTCGCCTTCTCTGCGCGAATGGTGTGTTCATAAAACAGTTCGAGGAGACCGCAAGTCTCCTCGAATGCATCCTGATGAAAGTCTAGCTCTACTGAGCTGTTCGGCGTTATCCGGGGATAATCCTCGGCGTGAGGAAGAACAACAATTCCTGCGAGGAAATGGCGATGTTGTTCCGTTTGAAGAGGTGGCCGATCAGCGGCAGACTTCCGAGCAGAGGCACCTCGGTTGTGTCCACGCGTTGCGAAGATACGATGATCCCGCCGATGACCACGGTGCCACCATCTGCCACGAGTATCTTTGTTTCGGCGGATTGCGTATCCAGTGCGGGAACGCCCTGCACACGCGGAATACCGGCGTCGATCTGCGTGTTCTCTACAAGCACGTCCATGAACACGGTTCCTTCCGCCGTGATCTGTGGCGTTACTTCGAGCTTTAGCACGGCGTCAATAAACTGTACGGAAATCGTGTTGTTGATGGTCGTCTGAATCGGGATTTTCGTACCTTGTTTTACGATGGCCTTTTCATTGTTCTGCGTGACCACGCGCGGTTTCGAGAGCAGTTTGCCGACGCCCTTGGCTTCCGCCGCCGTAATGAAGAAGTCGATTGCGAAATTAGGGGAGCGGTGACCCAGGAAGAGTCCGCTTGTCGGAGTACCAGCCCCTAGATTCACTTGAAATGGAAGCGACGTTGTACCGGCAGTCGTAAGCGGAGGTGGTGGCAGTGTCGATCCCACCGGCGTTGAGACGGTACTCGTACCTACTGTCGAGTCGCCCCCGATAATGCTGCGGCCGTGGGTCGTGCTGCCGGCAAAGCCGAGTTGCACGCCGATGTCCTGGGCAAATGACCGGCTGGCGGAAACCACGCGCGCTTCGATTTCCACCTGCTGCGACTTGCGGTCCAGCTGGCGGATCAGATTGTCGATGACGGGAATGACCGACGGGATGTCGCGAATGATGAGCTGGTTCGAACGGTCGTCCGAAAGAATATCGCCGCGCTGTGACAGAAATTTTTTCAGCGTGTCTTTCATTTTCTCGGCTTTGCCGTAGCTGAGCACGCGTGTCACTGTGACAGGCGCAACGGCTTCGGCTTGGGCTTTTTCCAGATCACGCAGTGTTTCCGCTTCCTTCTTCAGGGTGTCGCGGGTGGCAATGCGCAGAACGTTGCCGCTGAGCTGCTTGTCGAGCCCGTTGTTTTGCAGCACGATGTCGAGGGCCTGGTCCCACGGCACTTCATCGAGCACGATGGTCAGGCTTCCCTTCACCGCCGGATCGAGCACGACGTTGAGTCCGCTAATTTCGTGAATCAACCGGAAGAAGTCCTTCAGGTCCACGTCCTTCAAGTTCACCGAAATGGGCTCGCCGGTGTATCTGGCAGTAGCCGACGAAACCGACGCCTGCGAGTTTGCCACCGTCGCCGCGGCATTGCCGGATTGTTGCTGCGCGGCCTGCTGCGGAGTCGGCCGAGCGGGTTCGGTGCTCCCGCCGAACGATGCCAGGACGACTGAGGGCTGGGTCAGTTCGCCGGGCAACGCGAAACGAGGAGCCGAAATCCTGCGAAACTTTGCGGAAGACACTGCGCTGTGCGGTCCGGACACGTCATAACGAAACGTCGGCCGCTCCACGCGGATTTTCTCGGACGCCGCCTTCAGTGTCGGCGCGGCCACTGCTGGAGGCTGCGCCCCGGTTTCAAAGGAAACCACCACCGAGAGGCCGTCACGAGAAATCTGGTAAGGCGAAGCCGCAGTAAGGTCGATCACCACGCGCGCCACGTCCGGCCGGAACTGCCCGAGACGTACGCCACGGACCGGAGCGGAGACGCCAGGGATCACCGTCTTGTGCACCGCCAACTTTGTGGCGCTGAAATCGAGCACCAGGCGGTCGGGGTCCTGCACACGCACCGCATGGACTTCCAGCGGTCCTTCCCCTTCCACGCGCACGCTGGCGCGCTGCGGGGCTTGCGTGATCGCCACGCTTGAGATCACCGATGCCGTCGCGCTTGCGCCGGCGGGCTCCTGCGTTTGAGCGACGGACGGGCTGGTCGCCAACGCCGCGCTCGCAAGTATCAGGCAGCCAATTCGCATGGCCGGCCAATTCGTCTTCATTGCTGTTCTCCTGCACTGGCGTAAATTCGCTTGTTCACCTGGCGCTCCACGGGTTTTCCGAATGCATCCTTCCCGATTTCGTGGAAGGACACTCCATCCATGGCAATCTTTTCGACGCGGCCGTCGTATAGCTGATCGCCTTCGCGCAGAAAGTACGTGCGCGATTGCGGGTTGGAAACCACGGCGATCATCCCGTTGGGCGCGCGCACGATTCCGTCCAAGCGCAAAGTACTCACCTGCAGTCCAGCTTTGCCTTGAGGAAGATCTGTTCGTGGTCCCGCGTGCTCGCGGCCCACGAGCGATTCAAACGGATCGCGCTTGGCGACCCTGGGCTCTTTGTCCGCCGCAGGCACCGAACTCGCTGCGGACTTCGCGGGCTTTGTGGTTCTGGGCGCAGACTTCTTGGCGACCCGTTTCGCCGCCGGTTTTGACGCTGGCGTCGACGGCTTTGCAGCTTGCGTCGAAGTCTTCACGCTTGTTGTTGGCGCCGCGGGCTTGGCTCCGGGAGCTGCTGCTTTGGCAGCGGAAGCTGCAGGTTTGTTTTGTGCAGAAGAAGCGGACGCTGCACCGGGTTTCGCCGATGCTTGCGCCGCAGGCGTCACGGGATTTGTACCCGTGCCGCTTGCAAGTTTCGCTTGCGCGTGCAGGCCGGGAGCCGCCGCCGCCAGCGTAATCCCTAGTACGAGAGTCTTCACAAAACGCATATGTCGCTCATTCCCGTTCAGGGTTTCCCCGCCGCTTTCGCCGGACCTGTCGAAGCTGCTCCGGCGTCACTCGGCTTGGTAAAGAACGTCGTAGCTGTAAAAACTCCGGAAACCGTCGTGCCCGGACGAACCGGATATTTCGTGCCCTTGGTAACCGCCGGGTCGGCAAAGTTTAGGTCGCCAACATTGATGATTCTAGAAAGCCGGCCCAATCGCCCGAAGAAGTCCAGAATATTGAAGTACGGGCCGTCGGCCTGCACCTCAAACGGCATCTCGTAGTGATATTCCCTGGTCACAATCGCCTGGGCCGTCAAGCGTCGCAGTTGCACATTTGACGCTGCCGCCGCTCCTTGTACCAGCCGTATAAACTCGTCGGTCTCTTTTTCTTCCGGCACGATAGTCTTAAGCGTATCTAACTGCTTGTTCAACGCGTCCATTTGCGATTTCAGTTCGCTGTAGCGCTGCCGGTATACCTGCAACTGCGTCACTTCCTGGTTGAGCTGCGCCCGCAGACGGACCGCTTTGTCGACCTCGTCCCGCTCTTGCGCGACCGGCGAACCAGGCACGTAAACTCCTACGACCACCAAAACCACGGTAATCGCCAGGGCCAGCAGAACTTGCATGATCAACGACATATCGCGTAATGGATTGGCCATGGCTCGTTACCCTTTCTTCGCCGGGGTAGCCGCTGTTGCCGGGCTTCCCACCGCTTTCGGCTGTTGACGCGGCGCCATCGGCGCGATCTGCGGCGGGGTGATTTCCGCCGTCATTTGAAACAGGAATGTCTGTATCCCTGAAGTCTTTTCGTCCTGTTTCGTTTCCTTAATTTCCACCTTTTGGAAGTAACCCGAACGCTTCAGCGCCGTAATGAAGTTGGCCACGGAATTCACAGACGCCGACGCTCCTTCCATCGAGAGACTGTTCCCCTTTCGGGTCATGGTAATCAGCCACAGGTTTTCCGTCCGGGATACCGTGCTGGCGATCTCATCCAACAATTCCTGCGCGCCGGTGCGGTCGCGCTGCAATTGCTCAATCGTCTGCACCCGCTGCGTCAAAATTCTCTTCTGCGCCTCAAACGTATCGACTTGCTGCTTGATCTGCTCCAAATCGGTCTTCTGCGCTTGCAGTTGCTTAATGCGCGTGTTCTCTTCGTTTAACTGCTTCTGCCAGGAGAGGTACAGCAGAAACAACGCCAGCACACCCAGCGCCGCCCCCGCGCCGACGAAGACCAGCGGCAGTGCCGCGCCGGTATCCACCGGGCGCCGTGCCGCCCTGGGTCGCGCTTGTCCGAGAAGATTTATGCGAATCATGGCTAGTCGAAGCTCCTAAGTGCCAGCCCCACCGCTATTGCAAGTCGAGGGCCCATTTCGCGAATCTGATCCTCGCTGTGCTTGCTGGGATTCACGAGCACTTTCCGGAAGGGATTCAATTCCTCGACCGGCATGGCGAATTCCTCGCGCAGCAGGTCTACCAGGCCGGGGACGCGCGCCGTGCCGCCCGCCACCACGATGCGCTGGATGTTCTCTCCGCTGGCCGTCGCGCGGAAAAAGTCGAATGTCTTCTGGATTTCCAGCGTCAAAATGTCAGACACACTGCGCAGGATCTGGTGCTTCTGTTCGTCGGTGACGCTCGGCAGCGAATCGCCCTTCTTCAGCCGCTCCGCGTCCTCGAAGCTCAGGTCCAATTCCTTCTGCAGCGCGTCGGTATACTGATTGCCGCCCACGCTGACATCGCGCGTAAACAGCGGAATCCCGCCGCGCACGATATTGATGTTCATCACGCTGGCGCCGATGTTCAGCAACGCCACGGTTTGTCCGGCGTCTGGGTCATAGTTCACTTCAAAGCAGTTCTGCAGGCCAAACGCATCGATGTCCACCACCACCGGCGTCTTGCCCGCCTGGGCCAAGACGTTGGTATGGTTCAGGATCTTGTCCTTCTTCACCGCCACGAGCAGCACGTCCATCTGCGAGTCCATGGACTCCAGCAGTTGGTAGCTTAAATTCACGTCGGCAATGTCAAACGGGATGTGCTGGCTGGCTTCTGACGGAATGCGATCGTAAAGCTCATCTTCCGTCATCAAAGGGAGCGGCACGCGCTTTACGATCACCGAATGTCCCGAAACCGAAGTCGCCACATTTTTCGTCTTGATCCGCTGCGCGTCGAAAATTTTGCTGATAGCGTTGGCCACTTGCGGCGCATCCATGATCGCCCCATCCACCACGGTGTCCTGCGCCAAATGCTCGGTTCCAAAGCTCACCAACTCATATCCACCCTTGGTGGCTTTCAGTTCCACGGCCTTGATCGAACTGGACCCGATGTCCAGCCCTACCAACTGCCGGCTCTTTCCGCCGAATAACGACATAACGCGGCCTCTTTCTCCAACCCTCGCAAAACTACCGGCGCCTCTGCACCTGGTTCATCTTGCGTTCCATCCAGCGATCCAGGATGGTTTTCCTTAGTTTCCAACGATTGCCGAGTTTAAATGCGGGAATCTCGCCTTCAGTGATGTAACGATACAACGTATCC
>Ga0209117_1000364_pt1 | contig 20823 bp, 17 predicted proteins | sample BlaSpr_A8_OM2_M2_FD_187978 | JGI IMG/M metagenome (GOLD analysis project Ga0209117, IMG submission 187978) | Forest soil microbial communities from Thunder Bay, Ontario, Canada - Black Spruce, Ontario site 2_A8_OM2_M2 (SPAdes) (version 2) | ecosystem: Environmental > Terrestrial > Soil > Boreal...
ATCATGAAAAAACAACCCCAAGTACCTTGACACGGCCGACGTCGTTAGAGATGTTGTTAAATCCCGTTAGCACAAGTGTGCGCTTTCCTTTCGCCTGTCCGGCGAACAAAAGACGCAAAGTTACGATAATGCCTGTTAACAACAGTTATGGGTGGCTGACGTTGCGAGCAGCGCTCTTTCGTGCGAGTGGATACTTCCGAGTTGCCCGTTTTATCGAACGCGCGCCCCAACACTCTGTTTCTCTCCACGCTTCTTGTCAGGGCGCGCCTCCGATAAAGCACTAACGTGATCCAGGCACAATCCTGAGACTCCGGCGCATGATCTGCCTCCATCTGGCATATTCTTGTTCTTAATTCCTGGCAACCCCGGAAGCCCCATGCCAAATCTAACTATCAAAAATGTCGGGGTCGTTCCATAGAAGCAATTCGCACCAAAGGAGCGCCTTTCCGAGAGGGCTTTACCCGTGAATGAGAGGCCGATCGAACGCCTTATCCGTCCCGCGAGGCTGCAGGCAACGATTCTCTCCTCAACCCTGTTGCTGATTTCCTTGCCCGCCTTTGCCGGACTCGGTGAGGATGTCAGTTCAGTACAGGCTGACCAGGCGCCCATGCAAGGGGCTCTGCGGACCACGCAAACCCAATCCTATACGGTTCACGAGATCCAGGCCGCAACCGGGATCGTTGTGCGGGAGTACGTTTCTTCATCGGGGAAAGTATTTGGCGTCGCCTGGCAAGGGCCGTGGCCTCCAGACATGCGGCAGATATTAGCCAACTATTTCGAAGCCTATGGGCAGGCCGCCCAGGCGCAGGTGAACGCGCGCGCCGGGCGAAGGCCGCTGGTGATCGAGCAACCCGGACTCGTCGTGCGCTCGGGTGGGCATATGCGGTGGTTCGCCGGCCAGGCCTACATACCAGAGATGCTGCCCCGGGGCGTCACTGCTGAGGCAATCCGATGAAGATGATGGGCATGAATGAAGCTATGTCGCTCGCGGCTTCCGTAGCCTTGCTGTTCTTTGTTGGATGCGGAGGCAGTTCCTCGCACTCAAATACGGTGACGCCTCCAGGTGGAAACGTGCAGGCCATCTCAGTAAACGCCGGACCTACCGGGAACTATGCCAACGGCGCCTTTGCCAGCGTGACCGTATGCGCGCCCGGTACTGCCACCTGCCAGACGATCCCCGATGTGCTAGTGGATACAGGATCCTCGGGGCTACGAGTTCTTTCCTCGGCCCTGACCGTCTCCCTGTCGCAACAGAAGGCACCCGATGGCAATCCCGTGGTCGAGTGTCTGCCATTCGTGAGCGGTTTCACTTGGGGCCCGGTGCAGACCGCCGATATTCAGATGGCCGGAGAGAAGGCGAGCTCGGTGCCGATCCAGGTACTGAGCGATACCGACTTCCCGATTCCAACCGCCTGCGCGAATCTGGGAAGCTCCATGGATACGCTTTCCGCCCTGGGTGCAAACGGCATTCTGGGCGTTGGAGTCTTTGCGCAGGACTGCGGCGGCGCCTGCGTATCGACCGGGTCTTCAAATCCTGGCCTTTATTATGAGTGTCCTGCCTCGGGCTGTGTCGTGGTCGGGGAAGCCTTATCGCAGCAGGTGCAAAACCCCGTCGCTCTTTTTTCGGCAGATAATAATGGAATCGCCATTGAACTGCCCGCGGTCAGCGCGCCAGAGGCGAGTCTGAGCGGCTCGCTTATTTTTGGCATTGGAACGCAGTCGAACAACGCACTGGGCTCGGCGACCGTGTACGCAACGGACGCGAACGCAAACTTCATCACCACTTTTAAAAACCAGCCCTATTCCACAAGCTTCATTGACAGCGGCTCGAACGGTCTCTATTTCTTGAACGCCACCATCACGGGAATTCCAGTTTGTCCCTCCCCTGACGCGTTCTTATATTGTCCATCGAGCACGCAGAATCTTTCGGCCGTCAATCAGGGAGCGAACGGATCGGGAAGCGGCACAGTCAATTTCAGCGTAGCCAATGCCAACAGTCTGTTCCAGAGCAACCCCAACGCTTTTGTATTTGGGAATTTGGCGGGGCCGAACTCTCTGGCTGGCTTTGATTGGGGCTTGCCTTTCTTCTACGGCCGCCACGTGTTTACCGCCATCGAAGGCCGAAGCACGCCAGGTGGAACCGGGCCCTACTGGGCGTACTAAACGGGCCTGCCGAAAACGTGGGGTGCGAAGAACAAATGCCAGCAAGGAATCCAATGACTTTGGAACCCTAGCAGGTCAACTGGCATAACATCCCCATTACGCTCATTGGCCTTGGTTCTCGGCGAACAAACGGCGCAAGCTGGTGAGAAGGCCTGATTTCATCAACTATGCCCATCCGGTGCTTATTAAACCGGTTTTCGTACAAGGCAGATCACTTCCCGTTTGCCTGTTACTCGGTGCAATACGATCACTCGCCGTTCGCACGCCCGGTGGCCTAATTTTCCCGCCTGCGAATGTCTTTCCTATTGCGCAGGAACTAGGTAACCCGAATAGGTACAACGCAGGAAGATATTGCCGGTAGTGTTCCCAGCAATTCCACACACTGGCTGCGACCCTGCGTCGGCGTATATCGTTGTCGGCTCATGTGTGGCGAAGTGAACGTCAGTGCGCGTCCGGTGGCCGAAAACCACCACTCATGGCTGAGGTCGGCCAGTCCATCCTCCGGGAACACAACATCGGCATAGTGCGGTTTATGCAAGCGAAGGAGTTGCACGGCTTGCGAGGCTGCAAGACTGGCAGGGAACCTGCAACGCTATTTATTCAAGACTCCATCGATAACGCTGCTTTCCCGGTTAGGTGGGCATGAAACGCAACTTTCTGGTGCCGGTCTTCTCACTAGGATTCTTGACTGTTCTTTCCGGCGCGCAGGTGGACATTTCGCCTGGAGTGGCGCGCATAAGCCTGATCCAGGGCGACGTTGCGACGCAGCGCGGCGACACGGGGGACTGGGCAGCAGCGGCGCTGAATCAGCCCCTGGTCGGCGGCGACAGGATCTCGACTGGAGACAATTCCAAGGCCGAGTTGCAACTCGACCACGCGAACATCCTTCGTCTCGGTAACAATTCGCAGGCAAAGATCGCAACCGTGGAGCGGGTGCAGAACCCGCGGGCTCAGATTCAGGTTCAGATCTGGCAGGGGCTTGCCTACTACACGGTCTTCAAGGATTCCGAGGCCGAAGTCGAGATCGACACGCCGAATGCGGCCATCCGGCCGACGTCCAAAGACGGCGTTTACCGCATCGAGGTGGCCGGTTTTGAGACGCAAGTGATCGTGCGCGCGGGAGCGGTCGACATGGCCACGCCTCAAGGGAGCGCCCGCGTGGAGATGGGACAGGGGGCGACGGTACGTGGCACAACCCAGGAAGCGGGATACGTGCTCGGTGGCGCGCCTGCGATGGACAGCTGGGATTCCTGGAACATTGACCGCGACGAAGTGATCCGCAACGCTCAATCGTGGAACTACACGAACCGGTACTACGTGGGGAGCGAGGATCTCGATGTCTATGGACACTGGGTCAACGTGCCGGACTACGGGCGGGTGTGGTCTCCGACGGTGGGCGGGGGCTGGTCTCCTTATCGCGCCGGTCGCTGGGTCTGGGAGCCGTACTGGGGCTGGACGTGGGTTCCGCATGAACCCTGGGGCTGGACGCCCTATCACTACGGCCGCTGGTTTCTCTATGGAAAATCCTGGATGTGGTGGCCGGGGCCGGTTGACGGCGAGGGAAACTACCGCCCGGAGTGGGCGCCGGCCTATGTGTCGTTCTTCGGATTCGGAGGCCACCGGGGAGTTTTCGCCGGGTTCGGATCGGTGGGCTGGCTGCCACTTGGCCCGGGGGATTCGTTCTATCCGTGGTACGGACGGAACGGATCGCAATTGAAAGGGGTCAGTGTCACCGACGCGACCAACGTCACAAGACTCACTCGTGTCGTCGCCCCACTGCGCGACGACAAAGAGTTCTCCAATGTGAGTCTGGCCGCAGTCGATGGGCGGATTCGCAAGGCGATCTCGGCGCTTCCGGCGGATCGCTTCGGCACCGGACGTTCTGCGCCGAAAACTGTGGGCCGGCGGGCTTTTCGTGACGCGCGCATCATCACCGGCAATCTGCCCATCGTTCCAACCAGAGAAATGCTTACGGCGACGAATCGTCCGGCGAACGCGTCGTCGATGTTGAGCGGCGGACGGCAGGAGCGGTACTTCACGAAGAGGCAGCCGGCAGAGGCGCCGCAGTCGTTCGATAAGGAGGCGGCGCAGGTACAGGAAAGCATCGAGGGGACTGGTCAGTTGGTTCCGGTTCGGGAGGTCACGCAGCTGGATTCGGCCGACACGGCGCGACCCATAGCCCTGGAGAACGGAATTGAAAGAACGGTCGAGCCGACGAAGGATGCGCAGAGTGAGCACAGATCCAGACCTCAGCCGGAGATAGGCTTGCGCGCCGCATCATCTCCGGGGATGTCGAGATCGACACACGGAAGGATGACACCGGCGCCTGCGTACCGTAGTGCTAAGACACGTACGGCGTCGAGGCCGGGCGGGAACTCGCATACTGCGGTATCGCTGAGGGTTCCGGCGGCGACATCGACACGCCGCATGACGACACTCGCCGCGGGATCTCGTGGAGCTGCGGCACATGCGGCACAGAGTTACATCGATTCGGCGAACCGACACATGGACAAGGGTAATTACACGGCGGCGATTGCCAACTATAAACGGGCGTTGCAAGTCGACGGAAACAGCAGCGCTGCGAAAGCTTGCCTGGGGCGCGCCCGCCGAGCGATGCAAGCCGAAAACGAGATCATAGCTAGTCGGAGATAAACAATGCGCGTTACGAAGCTGCTAGTCGCCAGCATATTGCTGTTCATGGTGGGCAGTACCGAGGGCCGGACGACACGGGCACAACATGCTCCCCGGCCCCTTTCGGCCGCCGACGTCGAACACGGTCTCAAATCCGCAGTACCGAACGCACGCATGGCTGCGCTGGTAAAGCAATACGGAGTTGATTTCGAGTTGACCCATAGGGTCGAGGACGAGCTTCGAAGTGCGGGAGCGAGCGACAATCTTATTCTCCAGATCAGCCGTTCGCGTTCCCGCGCAGTGGGCAAACCCGTAAGGCCGGCTGGACATACGGAGGTTGATCGCACCCACGGGCCGGCAAACACGACCCGCGCGCACGCTGAAAGGTCCGCAAAGGAATTCCTCTCCCAGGCTGACAAGTACCGAGTCGGTTCCGGTGTGGACCGGGACGAAGGCAAAGCCGCCGAGTTGTATCGCAAGGCAGCCGACATGGGTAACGCGGAAGCGCAGACTAGATTTGCCGAGGCCCTGTTCGATGGACGTAGCGTCGCACGCGATCCCGCTGGGTCACGGGCGTGGCTGGAGAAGGCATCGCGCCAGGGCAACGCTCGGGCCGAGTGCGACCTTGGCGTAATGCTGACTAATGGTTTGGATATCGCGCAAGATCGCGCGAACGGGTTGCGATACCTTCAGGCTGCCGCGCTTCTGGGCGATGGGTATGCTGAGGACTATCTGGGTCAATTGGCAGAGAGTGGTTTGACCGGTGATCCGAGCTTGAGCGAAGCATATATGCATTACCTGAAGGCTTCGGAAATGGGCTCGGCGTGGGGAGCATACAACCTTGCGAGAATGCACGAAGGCGGCATCGGCGTGTACAAGAATCCCAGTGAAGCGTTGCGCTGGTACATGAAAGTCGCATCCATGCGGGGTCCGGATTTGCCCGATCAGTGGGGCGATCTTCGGTCAGAGGCCGGGGCCATAACAGACGCAAATTTCCGAATTGGTGACATGTATGCCGACGGCAACGGCGTGCCCAAGGACACTAGCGAAGCGGAGAGGTGGTATCAGCGCGGTGTGGATATGGCGTCCACCGGTGCAGGAGCGGGATGGTTGACGGCGGACGTTTATCTGGCGAGTGCATACCTGCAATCAAAGGGCCTGCCGCTGGACTACGGCGAGGCGATGTACCGGATGAAAGACGCAGCGGAACGTGGAAACCAGCAAGCTCAAGTGAATCTGGGTTCGATGTATCGCGACGGGCAAGGCACGCCTCAAAATTACGGCGAAGCGATGTATTGGTACCGTAAAGCGGCTGACCGGGGATCGGCAGTGGCAGAATGGAAGATCGGTCGACTTTATTTTGACGGTAAAGGAGTGATACGCAATTTCACGGAAGCAGCGACGTGGTTTCGAAAAGCGGCTGGCGAGGGTCTACCGGTTGCACAATGGGATCTTGGCATGATGTATTACCGCGGCTACGGTGTTTCGAAAGATCTTGCGACTGCTCGAGCGTGGCTACAGAAGGCAGCCGCTCGAGGCCATACCCCCGCAAAAGAGATGCTGGCCAGACTTGATGCGGACGTCTCCGCGCGCCCCGTGCGGTTGCAGTAACTACCTGTACCTCCGGGTCGTGCTTGAACGACTCTTGCGCCGTCTGACGCTCTTCACGACCAATGCCGCACTTCCCATTACTAAAAACTTGAAAAGGTACACCTAAGCGTGGCGGTGAAAGCTGGCACCACAGAGTGGACGTTCGAAATTTCGTTTTGAGCCACCCACGATCACTCCTGGATTGTCGGCAACCCTTACCTTGGGATTATGTCAGGGTTGCCCGTTCCTCTGACTTGACCAGCCGACCACATCCACGGTTTGCTGGCAATACGTCCCTGTGGCATCCCTGCGGACGCGGATCATCTCTTCCACGTGATTGTTTTCCTCGACTGATTCAACTTCGGTTGCGGAAACGAGTGCAGCCGCGGAGTAAGTTACTTCAGGTCGGTGACGACGAAGAGATTACTGAGCTCGCGGTTGCCGCCATAAACGTAGTATTTGCCGTCCGGCGTCATAAGCACGGTGGAGAGGCGTTCCATTCCTGTGGGATCAGAGGGGCGCAACTGGCGCACGAATTGGCGGCTGCCAGTTGTGAAATCGAAGCGATAGATGTTGACGGGAAGATCGCCATTGCGAACGAAAAAGCTATGGTTATCGGTGGTGTGTTGCCTTGGCAGGTCACCCGGGGTCCATTTCGGTAACGGGATCGGCTGACCGCCTTCGATCGGGTACAACGCAACGTTTTGGCGTTCATCCCGGCCAAGCAGGTATTTGCCATCGGCCGTGAAGACTCCGAAAAATTCCCAGACTCCGGGGGGCGTGACCGGGCGTGGCGAGTCGCTCTCCAACGATTGCACGTACGCGCGACCGTCGGCGGAAAGGATCAGGATGCGTTTGCCGTCGGGCAAGAAGCGCGCGATGGGGTCCTGCAGATTACCCGTTTTGATGGGGCGCGGTTCGCCGGCCCCGGTAGGCAGTAGAACCAGCGATCCGCCCTCGGCATTCGTCGTGGCCAGCACCCACTTGCCATCGGCCGAAATGGAGAAGGCGTCGTTGTCGCCGAGGCGGACTGCGGGCGAACCATCTGTTTTACGAACATAGATGGAATAATTAGGGCCGCCGCCGTCCCCCTGCTCGTCAAATAATAACCAGCGGCCATCGGGGGTTAGATCGCGTTCGCGCGAGACATCGAGCCAAGTAAGGTCGCGCTCCTGGGCGCTGCCGGGTGTGAGGCCCATCACCACGCGGCGTTCATTTTCCTCCGCCAGGAGCACGCGGCCGTCGCGGGCGACATCGTGGAGCAAAACCGAACCAGTACGCTCAGGATGGTTCGCAAGCGGCCGGAGATGCTAACAGCGTAAAGCGAACGACGGATTCCCGAGTTGCTGCCTGCAAACCAGATCTCATTGCCAGAAGGAGACCAGGCAAGTCCCGCCAGCGACGACCAACCAGGGGAGAGCACGCGTTTGTTGCCGTTCAGGTCCACGATGCAGACGCTGCCACGATCGTCACCGCCCTGTGGATGGTCGAAGAAGGCGATACGCCGCTGATCGGGCGCGATACGAACATCGCTGAGCCAACCGGTAGAAGCGGACACCAGCACATGGCCGATGGGAAATTCGAGTTGATAATGCGGATCACTTCGAATGACTGCCAGATTGGCGCCATCGCTGGACCAATCCGCATCTTGAACCCCGTCGAGCATCTCCTTGGGTGCGCCGCCGCTGAGCGCCATGCGCGCCAGCATCCCGTGTCGCTGGTAACCGATGGTACGGCGCGAATGCTGCAGCAGAACCATTTCACCCTGCCGCGAGATGGCGAGGTGGTCAGCGTCGCCGACGTCGAGAGAGCGCGAAACCACACCATCGGTGCGCGTGGAAAACAGCTCAGGCTCCCGCTAGGCGGTTCGCGACCGTGCGGTCATCCTGTCCATCCTTCTTCAGCGCCACGACGAATGCGGTGAGGTCAATCTTGTCGATCTGGTCGAGATACTCTTTGGTGCAGGACTTGCGGAATTCATTCAGGATTAAGTTGTATGCCAACCACGTCTTGTGCGCCCGCGTGGCGGCAACTGTGCTCAGGTAGGTGGCCATCGCGTCGTCCACGTTGATCCGCTTCGCCGGAGCGGATGCGACGGTAGGAACTGCTGACAGTAGTGCCGCTTCCTTGGTTGCCCTCGCTGCAAGTGCGGCATTCAGGTTCGTTACGTCGAGGGTCTCCCACCGTCGCTTGCCATTGATGGAATAGCGCAGGCAAAAGACCGTGCCATTGGGGTAAATTTTCTTCTTGTTGGGTTTCCTGTTAGGTACGCTTGCCGCCCACAGTTTCTCGAATCCACAGGCTCACGGTCATGGTTTCTTCCTCAGAGCCCAATACTGAGAATCGAGGAAGAATCGGGAATTCGGGTAGCCACGCGTGGTAGCCACGCCCCTAAGATATTGTGTTTAAAGGACTGGCGGAGAGAGTGGGATTCGAACGTAATCTCGAACGTACTTTGAAGACTTTAGGCGGTACGGGTGGCACCGTAAGTCCTTGAAAGTGCGTCGAGGGAATTCTTATTGGACCTGTATTGGCCCTGCGTCGGAAGCGAGTAGCCCCGACGGAATTGAACCGCTGACGCCAGCCTTTTCAGAACGTAACTTTCAAGTAGTTTCAAGTTTCAACAACTTATAAGGTCTCGAGGGACTGCCTAACTACTTGCAAGTACGTTGTAGGGGGACGGAAGACGTGTGGACGAAACGGGTGATCGAAGCCTTTTTTCGTGCGGTCATGCTTTGCGTCTTCCCCGCGCCTCGCTTCAGGTGCCTACTTCATTTTCGCCGCCGGAACCCTGATCGTGCGCGATGATGGGGTTCGATTCGGAGATGGTAAGGCTACCGCCGTGAAAGTACTGCGGTGATCGGCAAGTTGTTGAAATCATGCGACACGAATGGGCATTAAATTACTTGACTCGACCTGTGGAGATGGGAGATGATGGAGCAGGCAGAGCATAAGCACGATCTTCCTAGCATTCAAGTATTTAATTACTACGAGCCGGAAGATCCTGACGGTTCAGGGGGCCGAAGAGTGGAATTTCGTCTGATCTATCAAGGTTCCCTGCCATCCGAGAAATGTGAAGATAAACTGGTTGTCGGTAGTGGAGGCTACGGCAGAGCCAAAGACAAGCACCGCCTGAGAAAACATTTCCATTTGCAGTTGCGCGAGCTGTGGAAGGAACATCCCGACCTGCGCGCCCAAGCTGAGCAACGATTTGTTGTGCTCACCACGCCGTCCAATCAGGTGAGCGATCCCGGACCGAACGTGCAACGAATACTGCGAGCCACAGGACCCATTGAAGGAGCACCAAACGCTCGCTCAATTGACATGATTTACCCAACGTCCACTGCCGGGGCCAAGACTTGGTTAGAGCATATAGCAGACAGCCACATTCGATGCAACGGCAATCGGTTCGTTCCGCTCATTAGTGAAGCCGGAGGGTTTACGTGTGATCTCAAGATTCTTTTCCTGCGGAGGGACAATCCTGGCGGGCTAATAAACAATTTGGGTGACATCGACAACCGCATCAAAGTGCTGTTCGACGGACTGAGGATGCCAGTCGAAGTCAAGGAGCTTGGGGGTTATGCGATAGATCAAGACGAAAATCCTTTTTTCTGTCTTCTTGAGAATGACAGACTCATCACCAGCGTCACTGTGACCACAGATCGTCTGGTTATTCCGCTGAAAGCCGAGGAAAACATCAGCGACGTTCTGCTTGTGATTCACGTAACAATGGTGAATCCATCGGCTGTATTCGCAGGGGACCGTCTGGTGTGAAGAAACAAGTGGAAATGGCGGAGACAAGGCACATGGGAAAAAGCGAAGCCGACAAATTTGATGCGGTAGTCCGGCGGTTACTCTCGGTCTCGCATGAAGAAATACAGCGGCGGGATAAAGAATGGAGACGCAAACGAGCGCAGAACAAGCGGGCTAAGACTTCGCCCGCCTCCCGCGCTTCCGGCTCCAAGGTTTAGTTAGGCGTCGCAGTTCCAGTCTTTCCGGTTAGTTCTGCAAAGGTGAGCCGCTTGCCTACCATCTGGGAGACGGCGAGACTGAATCGGCCAGCGGCATCAAGGTCTTTGCGATTGTAGCGGAACACTTGTTCGTCAACGTAGCGGAACAAATGAAACGGTTCCACGGCAACGTATGTGCCATGCAGACCGCGTTTAAGCAGCGACCAGAAGTTCTCCATCCCGTTGGTATGTACGCGGCCCTTCACGTATTCCAGTGCATGATTGACCACGTCATGCGCGTAAAGGCTGGCAAGTTCGTTATAGGCTACCGCATCGTCGGAGTAGAGGTTCGCCCCAAACTGAACCTGATTCAGAATCTCGTTCTGCAAAGTTTCGCGCTTCACGTTCGGCACAACGGTTGCGCGAATCTTGCGCTCATCCCGGTCAAGGATTCCATGCACGGCGGTTTTGCCGAGATGCTTGAACCCCTGTGCGTCAACGGTCTCACTGCGCTTGCTGAACATCTCCGCCTTGCGGCCCTTGTGCATGTTCCGCATCTTTCCGCCGATGAAGGTTTCATCCACTTCGACTTCGCCGCCGTCCTTGCCGAACTTAGAGCCGAAGGACTCATCCTGCATCGCCAGCCGAATTCGGTGAAGCATGAACCATGCCGACTTCTGGGTGACCTTCACGTCCGAGGCGATCTCGTAGCTGCTGATCCCGTTCTTGCAGTTGGTAATGAGCCAAGCAGCGGTGAGCCATTTGTCCAACGGGATAGCCGAATTTTCCATCACGGTTCCGACCTTGATGGAGAACTCGCGCTTAGCGTGATGGCTGGAGCAAGTCCAAGTCCGGCGAGTCTCGCTGAACTTCACCATTTCCGAACCACAACTGGGGCACACAACCTTGCCATTTGGCCATCGTCTAATAGCGAGATAGTCAATGCAGTTGTCGGGGTTGGAGAAGTAGATAACGGCTTCCTGAAGGCTCTTGGGTTCGGGTTTCATGGCGGCTACCATGAACAAACTATAGCGTAAAACCGTGGTCGAGTCAAGTAAATTATTGCCCACGAATGGCTACGAAGGGGAATTGTGAAACCGCTTCAGGACGTTGTGGGAACCAAATTCTTCCCGTAAGTGGACCATAATTGGACCAAGAAATGTCAGCGGATCGCTGGGTACAAGGCGATGAGGACGTTGTTATTGGACCCTTAATGAACCCTCGACATCATCGCCGCCGACCTTTGCCCTGTTTGCCCTGTTCCATGTTCATTCCTTCCAGTTCCGCGCGAATGCTTTCACCGTCTCCAAGGAGTACTCTATACCTGAAATCTGTATCCTTCTCCATGCCTATAAACGAGGACCACGGCTGGACGCTGATTGTCCGCTTCCTCGCCTTAAGCGCCAACATCACTTCGTCATGCGCCCACGTCAGTTGATCGATGAAGCGGGAGAATGAGCGACCGGAGCTGCCGGCATGCTCCAATTCCTTGGTAACCCGCTGCTCGGCGTCCGCAATCCGAGACTTGAGTTGCACTGCAAGATCCAGATCGCCAAGTTCGCCGACGTTTTTCAAATAGCTGCCGAAAACTACTACCGCATTAACTGTGTACAAGAAACGCGGGGTTTCGTTCACCGCTTTCACCCGCGCCATGAAGGCCTGGAGCGCCTCCGCCGCCGTTGTTCGGGTGATCCTCTTAGCTCCTGACGCCCTTACAAGTGAGGAGCCCAGATCCGTAAACTCGAAAGCGGTTTCGTCGTCACGTTTGCCGTTACGCACAACATACCCTTCACGAATCAGGCTGCGAATCACCTGCGTGGCCTTCCGGTCGTGCAGGTTGAGATACCTCATCATCCACCTCTTGCCGAAAGCGTTGGCGTGCCAAGCTTTCACGTGTCGAAAAAACCTCCGAACCTCGAATGCTGGCAGACCAGCTATGGTTTGCTGATTCCGAATCTGGACTGTCATGATTCCGCAGCCTCGCAATTGTAAGCTGATAGCATCTCTTACGGCCTATAGGATCTCAAACCCGCTCAGTAATCATTATCGCAGTAAGCCCAATGCTCCGTTCCGATTCAATGTCAGCGGCGTAGACGTTCAGCTTCGACAGACACGGGCTTTCAGGCGATAGCTCCGGGGCCAAAGACACAACAGATGGATCGTCAGAAACGCCCTCAGCTCTTGTCAGCAAGTCGCTTGTATACTTCTTCGACAAATTGAGACGCGCCGCTCTGCTTCACCGTATTATTCCGTTTTTGGTACTTGGCACCATACACCAAGGCAACAAGTCTTTTGGCGCGGGTAAACGCTACGTAGAACAACCGCCTCTCTTGCTTCAAATTTTTCTCGACCCAGGGCACCGCTGGGAACACCTCTTGGACGAGCTCTGGTATCACGACCGCCACGAATTGACGGCCTTTGCTGCTGTGATGCGTTGTCACCACCAATTTTCCTTGTTTCCGACCTTCGATGTTGAAGTCACCAACGGTGTAAGCCGCCAAGGATTTGCCATCTTCAGTTTCGCGGCGCAGAACCTTCCACGTCTCGCGGTCGCCGAACAGATCAACTTTGGCGGCACCGAACAACGCCGGTAGATTGAGTCGGTCATCCAGCAGATCAATTCCCTGTCGTAGGCTCTGTTCCGGCTCACGAAACGTCATGATCGTCTCGAACAGCCTGGCTCTCAATTCCAACGGAAGATCATTTTCTGAAATACCAGCCTCTGCCCGAATGCTGCTGTAGATGAATTCCAACTCCGCGAGGTCAACTTCCGTGGGTGTTCCTTCTGCAAGCTCCAGCCCGGCCCTCATCGCTCGCTGCAACCAGCCCGTAATCCTCGTCCTGGGGTACTTGTCATTTTTCTCAAGGATGAAAGGTACCCGGGCTTCGGTCAACGCATCGACCAGGCCATCAAGAAATGGTCCCTTCCGCTTGTAGAAAATTGCGATCTCGTCCAGCGGGAAACTGCGTGCTTGGAGTTCCGGAAGGACCTGCGAGACTATGATGTTGGGCTGATCATCTATCGAATCACTTTTGAAAAAGAGGACCTCTCCCTGATCTTCGTTTTTCGGGTCGGGTTCGTAGCCGCGCGGCTCAGATGGTGCTAGTGCTGCTTGAGACGCATCAATTAAGCGCTGGCCACTGCGATAGTTGAACTTCAGGCGGATCGTTCGAAACTCAGGTCGCTCCGACAGGCTTGTCAGATAGGCGGGCTCGGCGCCAGCAAACTCGTAAATGCTCTGGTCTGGATCGCCAACGGCGAACACTCGGATGCCCCCGCCCACTAAGGATTCGACAATTCGGTGCAACGGCCCTCCTAGATCCTGATACTCGTCGACCAGAACCCACGGGAACCGCGCAGTGAGCATCTCGCGAACCCACTGGTGGCCGCGAACCAACTCTAAAGCCTCCTCCACGATCCCCTCGAAATCGAGAAGGCCCTCATCCTGCAAAAGCTTCCTGTACATTTTGAGAATGTCGAGATCCTGATCGGCGAAACCGCTGTAATCTTCACCGCAGGCGATTCGACTGCGCAGCTTCGTAATCGTCTCTTGCAAATCATACGGGTGAGCATCCGGTCCGACTTGGTTTGCGGCCTTCACCAACAACTGAGTTGTCACGTTTTGAGATGCAATCTGCCAGTCGGCGAAACGGGATTTCAAGAGAGGGGCAAATGGGCGGATGATGCAGTTAAGACAAAAACTATGAACCGTCCCAAGAAACACCCGACCGCTGCTCTTAATGTTCAGTCGTTCGAGCCGTTTCCGGAACTCTGCCACCGCTTCGTTATTGTAGGTAATGCACGCCAGCCCTCGTGGAGGAGCGATAACATCGGTCAGCAGGTACGCTGCCTTGACCACCAGGGTTGCCGTTTTCCCTGAACCTGGACCGGCAAGCACAACTGTGTTGCTGGCCTTTTGGACAGCTTTTTTCTGCTGTCGGTTCAGTTTGGCGTATTCCTTACTGAGAATTTCCACTGCGTTTCAACACCCTGGTGACAATATCGGCGATCGCATCGGAGATGTATTGGGGACCTGAACGCCCCGACACCTTATTCGAAAGGCGCTGAGCGAAGCGCCCTTTACCGACCCGGTCGATCCGTTTCAGAATCTCGTCGTGACGGTCGATAGCCTCAGGCGTGATTTCGTTGGTTGCAACTAGCCGGTCTATGTCCTCGGCGAACCTCGCCGCTACCTTTTCGGACACCAGCTCAGCAAAAGCTGTCTTCGCATGTGTCGGATACTTACGGATGATTTCGATTTCCAAAGTAGTCGTCCCGACGAAAATACCGGCTTTCGCCAGCTGCTGCAGAGCTACACTCCACTTCTCAGCTTCCATGGCTTCGGCGACTGGCTTTCTTTTGTCAGAAGCCAAGAGCGATGCTCCCCGCGTAAGCCCTCGGTACGAAGCACCTCCACCAGATCTGACGGTCGCATCACCATCAGTGATCACCACAAAAGGAATGTTCAGACCGTCTTCGCCAATCAATTTGACATAGGGTCCAAAATCCGTGCCATACACTGGGCACACCGAGATTCCAAATCTGTCGAGCTCAACTCGTTCGCCATCGAGACGTATCTTCTGCGCAAATGACGGGATTAGGAATTGCTCGGCGATCCCTTCAACCAATATCACACCTTTCGCGAAAGTCATTTCTGCTTTCGTCACATCGAAATATCGCTCCAGATCGTGTTCTTCCCATTCCTCCAAGTCGAGCCGGGATGCGGCATAACCTTGAGTTCCTTTTGTTCCTTCCTTCGTGAGTACAACTAGCGACTTGATCGGGGCAACGCTCGCAATATGAGGAGAATGGCTGCTCACCAGCACCGCATGATTGCGCCGCAGAAAATACCGGAACAGAACCCGTTGGAGATGAGGATGTAGATGGGCCTCTGGTTCTTCGATCGCCAAGATCAATGCAACCAACTGCCGGCGTGACAGTTTTGCTTCCATCTCTTGTAGCAGTAGGGAGAGAAGCTGAACCACTGCCGTCCGGTTAAAACTCGAAAAGAATCAGTTGGTTGGCGTTTTCGGCGAAATTGGCGTCCTGGTTGATGGCCTGAAGGGCGCATAAAATGGGCGTTTTCTCGAAAAGCGTAAGGCTGAGAATCTGTAGAATCTGGTAGAGGCTGGCCTCCAGGTCCAGCCGTTTGCGCATGATCGCTACCAGCACGTAAACCGAGACCGCGATCCAGATTTGCGTCTTCACCGCATTCTCGCTGGTGCCGTAGAAAGCCTTGATCCGCAGGTGTTGCTTGATCCACTTGAAGAACAGCTCCACTCGCCAGCGCTGTTTGTAGATGCCGGCGATGGTCAGCGCCGGAAGTGTGAAGTTGTTGGTGAGGAACTTCAGTCGCTTGTTGGTCTCGGCGTCGAGGTAGCTGACACGGCGCAGCGGGTCTGGATACACCGACGCTGATTCGAACGATGACAGAATCACGGTCTGATCGGAGCGTACGCCCGTGCTCTTGTCCACCGGATGCGAGTAGCGCCGCTGCAACTTCACGTTCGACTTGGTGCGCACCACGAAGAACGCTGCGCTGAGCGTCAGCACGAACAGCCGCTCGAAATCGATGTAGCCGCGGTCCATCACGTAGAACGCGCCCGCCTCGGGCACGATCTGATCCAGCACGTTCACGTCATGCACCTTGCCATCCGTGATGTGAACGAACGCCGGAATATTGCCGCGCAGATCGAGCAGCGTGTGCATTTTGACCGCTGCCGCGCGCCGCCGGAATCGAGCCCAAGGAAACAGCGTCAGGCACAAATCGATGGTCGTCGAATCCAGCGCATACAGGCTCTCGTCCAGATCCACACCCAGGGGATCGCGGGCATACAGCCGACGCGCGGTCGCCATCAACTTCTGCGCGAAGTCGGCGTAGATGCGCCAGTCGCGCGATTCGTTGGCGTCGGCTAGCGTCGAGCGCACCACGCTCGTGCGGAATCCCATGTGGTACAGCTTGCCGCCCACCGCGCCCAAGCAGGTTTCGATATCCCGCAGGCTCTCGCGATAGGTAAGCTGGGCGAACGCCATCGCCAGATACTGATCCCAGCAGGAGAAGTTCTTCGCGTAGCGGTCCCCACGATAGCGGGCCACGCACTTGTGAAACTCCTTGTGAGGTAAATGCTCGACGAGTTGCGCAAACACCGTGCGGCCAGAGTTCATCCCGCATTCTTGCCCCTCCCGCCCCAGTCTCCAAGCTCCGTTTTCAGACTTGGCAATTTCAAATCGTTCCCGGCGGAAAAATTACCTATCCCGCTGGGAATCAGCTGCTTACGCCAACTTCACGCAATTTTCCGGGACAGCCAGTGCATTGGGATAAGAGGGAGCGCAATGTTCCGATTAAGCCAGAGCAGCACGCAAGACGTGCTCTTCAGGGCTGCCGCCTGCACAGCAGGCGCAAACTTGCTATCAACGATGACGGCAGGGACACTGCGGACGCCGTACTGCTTCGCCACTTGCAGCGGATCAGAGGCGAGCTTTAGCCAACCCTTTGATCTTGGATCACGAAAGAAAACCAAAGAGCTCGGCGACCTGAAAGTGGTACTATCTGCTTGCTGGAGTGCTCAAAACCGATATCCTGAACGGGAGTTCCGTGATGCCGAGTACGCCCGGTGCTACCAAGCTTGCGGATAGAGGCTGGGGCTTGGCCTTTGTAATAGGCCTTGCATGTCTTGTCACATCTACGGCTTTTGTTTGGGGCGCGTCGTCCGTAACAGGGGTTATTGCTTTTCTCAGTGCCGTCATCGCGCTCGCGAATGGACTCCTCAGCGATCCTGTCCAGTCTTCTACTTCTAGAACCACCTGGTTTTCAACGGCGCTCGCAAGACTCCTGCATGTTTCAATTGTTGTGAAGCCGGCGGCAGTGATTGCCTGGATCCTAACTGTGGTCTTGTGCGGATATGCTGTGCGGCAAGCAATCCATAATAGTCACATTGCCACAGTCAAGGGTCTGGTCATTACTGCAAATGGGACACCGGCTGATCGCGCTCTAGTGACCCTGATTCTGGGACAAACGAAGCGAGCCACTGTCGCTACCGGTGGCAGCTTCGCCTTCGAGGATGTTTACACTGGCGGCGAGTCCGGAAGGCAGCTCTTCGTCGAGGCTACTCTCGAGAATACTGTTGGTAAGACGGTTGTAGATCTAGCGCATGGGAAGGGAGTTTCCGTTGTCATTAAACTATCCCCATACGACAAGCGCCTCCGAATCACGTATTACCGTATCGGTGGACATGGACTGGACTTTATTGCGAGAGGAGAACTGGATGCGCGATGGGAGAAAAGGCTGTCAGGACAGCCTTACATCGTTGAAAACGATACTTTTAAATATCTGAAGTATCTGATAGACAACTTTTCTGAGCCTTTCCAGGATACATATTTCTATGTGGGTCCGAAAAACACGCCTTATGAAGACGTCGCCCAACATAACCAGGGCCGTCTATTTTTTTCAGCCGCGTGGAATCGCATCTTGCCAGGGCAGTTGTCTGTCCACGACGCACAGTCTTTGCGCGACCCACGTTCGAGATGGAACCTGGAATTCGCTGACGTCAAACTGGATGGGACGACACCATCCAAACTGGTGCCTGACCAACCACTCACTGTTGGCAATCAGGTAGTACGAGTTGACCCGGAGGCGTTTTTCTATTGGAGGTTTACTGCAGCCGCCGACTTCAAGACTCTAGGATCGACACCTCAGGAACGGTTTTATACATTCATTACACGAGACTACCTCCCCGACGATTTTTTCATTGTTATTCTTAGGTGTGCTATCGAGTGTGGGGATGCCGCTTCCTACCCTTCAATACACAAGACCATTATTCCTCGAGAGGTTGAGCTCTTGGTAGCAGTCTTCGAGAATATCAGCAGCCAACCTATACGCGTCGGGAGTGCTCGCGTTAGACATCAGTCATCAGTCCAGCGTTTGCGCGACGAAACAACCGAGAATGGTATTCTCCAAACTGCGCCCGTAGAGGAGGCTTCGCTTTTCCCTCCAGAGGTCCTTGCTCCTGGCGAGAAGCTCCTTGTCCCGCTGCAATTCCATTCCGTATACCACGAGAATGAGTTGTGGGAGTTTGGTAATTCGCGTAGAAGACATCGAGAAGACGTCGAAGCGGATCTGACAGGAATAGATGCTGTTTATCTCCCTTCTTACTCCGATAGAGGGCCGCCGGAATTGTTCTCCATCGACCGCAGCACATTTCTAGCGTTTGTCGACAAGCCGAGCGTTCGCGACGCATTCACCAAGGAGTATATCTTCGGCCCGTCGTACCAACTCGACTCCATTGAGGTTGATGGCGCCAATGAACCGTTACGCCAATACAATCCGAGAAATCTGGTTATAAGGAGCGGGTCGGAGGCCGGCAGCTGTCCTTACATTTTCACCTATTCAGGATCCGAGCACACGTGGACCAGCGAAGGAACCATTTTGTTCGGATTCAATCGACGGCAGCGCGAGGCAACCGACACCTTGAGGATGCGCAGATTCGACGGTCGAATCTTAATTCGAGAAATTGATGCTGAGGTTTCGTACATCGACTCTCTTCACGTGATCGAAGAATGTGCGGACGGCCGTAAACGTCTTCTTTACCCCGAAAACAGATCTCTCCAGAAGGATGACAAAGATTATCTCATTCTCAAGCGGGGGGAAGAACTCAGCGTAGCTTTTAGCTTGCCTCAGGCGGGGCTATGCCAGGGGCAGCATACCCTCGTCGCAAGAGGCTTCTACTTGCCTCAGTAACGCATCAACCTCAGATCTGAATTGATTAGGCTAGGAGTACAGCAAAACTCCTTGTGAGGTAAATGCTCGACCAGTTGCGCAAACATCGTGCGGCCAGAGTTCATCCCGCATTCTTGCCCCTCCCGCCCCAGTCTCCGAGCTCCGTTTTCAGACTTGGCAATTTCAAATCGTTCCCGGCGGAAAAATTACCTATCCCGCTGGGAATCAGCTGCTTACGCCAACTTTACGCAATGTTCCCCGGACAGCAGTGGCCATCACCAAATGTCGGCTACCGGGCACCGATCATCAAGGAAAATCCGGGTGCCGCTCTTTCGCAAAAGCTACGCGGGCGGACATAGCCTTTCAAGGGCTCGACGCCCCTATGGCGGGTGATTGGGCTGCACCTGCTCAGTGAGGTGCGACACTCTGCTATATATTTCCGGAGAAAGAGGCACATGCCACGGGAGACGCGCATGGAATGACCTGCAGCGTTGGAACGGGTTGGTACCTGGGCCACTCTTCAAATCGATTAAACGGCGGTAGCCCCCTCTCGTTCTGTCGGGGGCGCCGCTTCCCAACCTCGGACTCGCGAAGGATACGCCAGCGGGTCGGCCAACAGCGACATGTCCCGCGGTGGGAAGCAAGATTCACTCCTTCCCTCGACTCGGCGGACTGCACCATCGTTACGCCGTCGCGGCTTAGACTCCGACAACTTTGTCTATCGGGATCGACTCTTATTGTCTCAATCAGAACCGCGGGCGACGCTTTGGTCGCGAGCCGCGGCTGTGGCTTGGAGTAATTATCGGGCGGAGTAACGAACCCGTAGGCTGACACACCAAGCGGAGGAAAGCAATTGCCAGCTCGCGTGAGGTTTTGACGAACCTCAGGAGTCGTCGGGATCCATTGCGGTGTTCGTTCCGGCATTTGATGAATGCCCCATGCGATGTCGGACAGCCGAGCCCCGAAATTCTCGGTCGGCGCAATACCCAAGAGAAGGGCGCACAATATTCGTGTTCAAAGCACAATTTGTCCTGTTCTTAGCAAATTAAAATGTCCGCTTTTTGTAGCAAGTGAAATGTCCGGTTTGGTTAATCTCCCGCAGCCGCCGAGGCGGTGGGAAAGTGGGAAGCCCGCGCACTTTGCGGGATTTCCAAGCGCGATGGGAAAGTCGGCTTTTGGACTTTTCCAGCGCGCGTCTTTTCCACGGCCTGGCCTGCCGCCAGTTTCGGGTTGAGGATCGGACCGCCGCGCTCGTCGTAGCGACCGAGGGAGTGCGGCCCATAGCGGTAATGGATCTCAGGGGCCCTCATTCCAATTTATTGTGCCTTCTCCCCTAGAGCAAAGACACGTAATGTTTGTCATCGACACCGACATCTTGTTTTTCCACGACACGATTACGGACCCGAACAACATAATTCTGACAGAACAACAGAAGAATAACCGAGGCCACTCGGCGACGTCCCGATTCGGACTTCTATTCCGATTCTGAAAGAACCGATCTCACGAACGTTCTCGGAGTTTCGCTGCATTCGATCAACGCCAACCGAGATGCAGTCGACGAGCGAGAACGATTTCGAGTGTTTGGCGAGTACGGGAGTGAAGACGCTTGGGACAATGTTGCCAAGCTCGAGCTGAGCACTGCTTTTTCACGTAACTCTTTTGTCCCTAGGCCGGAAAGCGATGATTCTTCCGTGTCGTCGGGTCCACAGTGTCTTCAGCAGCGACGCGCTACTTCTCTACCTCTATCTTTATTGTCTCGATGCACCCAATCG
>Ga0209117_1000365_pt1 | contig 20778 bp, 25 predicted proteins | sample BlaSpr_A8_OM2_M2_FD_187978 | JGI IMG/M metagenome (GOLD analysis project Ga0209117, IMG submission 187978) | Forest soil microbial communities from Thunder Bay, Ontario, Canada - Black Spruce, Ontario site 2_A8_OM2_M2 (SPAdes) (version 2) | ecosystem: Environmental > Terrestrial > Soil > Boreal...
GAAGAGATCATCGGCCGATTTGGAGAGACCGCGTTTGCAACACGCATGTTCGAGTCAATAGATGAGGCAGTGGCGTGGGTGGCGGCCGATCAACCAGCATTGATGGATCGCGCCGCTAACAGCTCGAGTGTCGCATGACCTGGTGACTTTCGGAAGGGTGAATGGGTACGGGGCCGGAAAGGCCGAAGCGCATCCCACCCATCAATTCGCTCACAGGGTTCAATGAGCCAGACCATTTCGGGTGGCATTTACGTCGACGATCCCTGGCTGTCCATTCGCGTGGATGCTGGGCGCGAGTGTGTTTACGCGGACTGGAAGGGCTTCGCCAGCACCATCGAGTTCCGAGCCTCGACCTTGAGGCTCATGCAAGCAATCAAGGAGACGAACGCAACCTCAACGATCAACGACACTCGAAACCTGGATCTCGTCAGTCACGAAGACCAGCTCTGGCTTCGCGACACATGGGTCCCGCTGGCCGAATCGTCGAGCCTCCAGCGCATCGCGGTAGTGGTGGCCCTTGGCGGCTTGGCCAAATTCGGAGTCGAGACGATCATCAGGATTGTCGGCGGGAAAACGCGGCTCGATGTGCGTCTATTCAATTCAATGGAGGACGCGACGGCCTGGGTGGATAAGCGAAAGTCCGAAGGCTGATTCCTCGCCGAGGGAAAGTTGGAGGCGACGCCCAGAATCGAACTGGGGATGGAGGTTTTGCAGACCTCTGCCTTACCATTTGGCTACGTCGCCGCGCCCTGCCGACGATTCTACCGTCGCCGTGCGTGGCCTAGGCTGTGAGGCCACGGTGCCAGATCACGACTTCCGAGATGTCATGGCGCGCCTGCCGGCGGGTGTGGTGGTGATCAGCGCGCGGACCGGTGACGGCTACCGTGGGCTGACCGCAAGCAGTCTGGTCTCGATCTCGGTCGAGCCCCCGATGGTCATGGTCGGACTCGAGCGCGAGGCCGCCACCCGGGTGGCAGTTTTGGAGGGTAAGGCGTTCAACGTGAGCGTGCTGACCCGCTCCCAGGAGTTCGTCGCGGACAGGTTCGCCGGCCGGGCACCTGCAGTCGACCCCGTCTGGCAAGAAATTCCGCACCGCCTGGGCAGCAACGGCATCCCGCTGATCGAGGGCTGTGCCGCCTGGCTCGAGTGCAGACTCGTCCAGGTCCACCCCGCCGGCGACCACGACATCTGCGTGGGCGAGGTCACCGCCGCGATCGCGGGCTCGGGCGACCCGCTCATCCTCTGGGACCGGGCCTTCTGGACCCTTCGGTAAGCCGCACGCTAGAAAGGCAGGTCGTCCTCGTCCATGCCGAAGTGGTGACCTACCTCGTGAAGGATCGTGCGCCGCACCTCGGCGACCAGGTCCTCCATCGTGTCCGCCGACTCCTCATGCGCGCGCTTATAGAGAGTGATTCGCTCGGGCATGCCCTCGCCCGCAGCCAGTGCGGTGGCGCCCTCGTATAGACCCATCAACCCGTCGGTCGAGCTCTCCTCGATGACGAAGACCGTGTTCTCGAGGTAAGGCCGGAACTCGTCGGGGATCGAGTCGACCGCCGCCTGCGCCGCATCCTCGAATTGCTTCATGCTCACCCGCATGCATGAATTGAAGCGGGTGCTGGTGGTCGGTGCTGGGACAATGGGTTCCCAGATCGCGCTGCAGACCGCGCTGTCCGGCCGCTACGACGTCACGCTTGTCGACTCCATGCCCGGCCAGCTCGAGCGAGCCGCCGCGCAGAGCCGCCGCTTGATGGACCGCGCCGTCGAGAAGGGGCGGCTCGTGGAGGCCACGGCCAATGGCGCCCTCGCCCGGATAACGCCTTCGGACGATCTTGCCTCCGCCTCCAGTACCGCAGACCTCGTCATCGAGGCCGTGATCGAAGACTTCGACGCCAAGAAGGATGTGTTCGAAACTCTCGGCAAGCACGCCAAGAAGGACGCGATCCTCGCGAGCAACTCGAGCACCATCGCCATCAGCAGGCTCGCCGAGGTGACGGGCCGTCCGGAGCAGTGCTGCAACATGCACTTCTTCCATCCGGTCACCGTGATGCAACTCTGCGAGGTCGTCCGCGGCCCGAAAACCGCCGACGCGACAGTCGAGGCCGCGATGGAATTCGTCAGAACGATCGACCGGACTCCAGTCCTCCTTCAGAAGGAGATCTGGGGATTCATCGTCAACCGCATTCTGTTCGCCGCATCTGAAGAGGCGATGCGCCTTCTGGAGGGTGGGTACGCGAGCGCGGCGGACATCGACATCGCCGTGCAGAAGGGCCTCAACTGGCCGATGGGCCCTTTCCACCTTCTCGACTTCAGCGGCCTCGACATCTTTTATGGGGCGCTGAAGGACCGCCACCGCCAGGGCGAAGGTAGTGACGCGCCCGAGGTGCTCCGCAAGCTCGTCGAAGCCGGGCATCTAGGCAAGAAGACCGGCAAGGGATTTTTCGAATACCCGAAATGAGCAGGGGCCGCAGAATTGATTCTGCCCCCGTAGCCCAATGGCAGAGGCAACCGGCTTAAACCCGGTCCAGCGCGGGTTCGACCCCCGCCGGGGGTACTCGGCTCCTACAATCGACGGACATGGGCTTCCGATCTGAAGAAGACCCCGACGAGGAACCCGACGAGCAGCCGAACCATCCTGGGCACGGCGCGGCCTCGGGGACCGGGATTCTTCCGAACGTCGGGCTTCCGCTGCGTGAGTGGGAGTTCTCGACACAGGTTCTGACGGTCGCCCAATTGGTTGACGGCGTCACGCTGGTCAAGCTCTTGAAAGAAGCCGGCACGGACGGATGGGAGCTCACCGATGTGATCGACGGGGGGGAGAAGCGCGTCCTCCTGATGAGGAGACCGAAGCGCTCATCGGTTGAGTCGCGACGGGTGGGGTTCGCGCCTCCAGCACACAACTGACAACGACGCCCCCGCGGCGCAAGCGCCGCATCCTCGTGGTTGAGGACGACGCGCCAATCCGGATCCTCGTGGCGGAGGTCTGCAAGCTCCAGGGCCATGACGTCCTCGAGGCGGCCACCGGCGCACAGGCGATCGAGCTCGCGATGGGAAGTCAGCCCGACCTCGTGCTCATCGACTGGGTGCTTCCCGACATCAGCGGCACCGAGGTCATCAGGGAGTTGCGCCGCCAGGGTCTGATCAGCCCGATGGTCATGCTGACCGGCCGCACCACAAAGATGGACGAGGTCGTCGGCCTCGAGGTCGGCGCCGACGACTACATCACCAAGCCATTCGACTCGCGCATCCTTGCCGCCCGTATCAACGCCCATCTCAGGCGTTCCGCTCTGGCCGAGTCCGGTGGCGGGCGCGAGGGCGTGCTGAGCATCGGGGCACTGCAGATCGACAACGCTGCCCGCAGAGTGAAGATCGCCGACGAAGAAATCCCTCTCACCATGACCGAGTTCAACCTGCTCGCGGTGCTCGCCGCGAATCCGGAGCGAGTTCTCACGCGGGCGCAGCTGCGAGACAAAGTCTGGGGTTACCCACACGACCTCGACGACCACTCGGTCGACCCGCACGTCCAGCGCCTACGCCGCAAGCTCTCCGATCGCTCGAACGCCGGCGTGAGCCTGGAGGCGGTCCCCGGCCTGGGGTACCGCCTCTCGGTCAAATCCGTTTGACCCAAATCTATTTAAATAATGACCCGCGACCGATTGGCGTCTTCGACTCCGGGGTGGGCGGGCTCACGGTACTGAAGGCGATCCGCGAAAGGCTCCCGCTCGAGCCCACGATCTACGTCGCCGACCTGCTCCACCTTCCTTACGGTCCGCGCTACCAGGACGAGGTGCGCGGCTTTGCCATCGACATCATTCGCTACCTCGAATCGCGCGACGTCAAGCTCGTGGTCATCGCGTGCAACACGGCCACCGCCGCGGCCCTGAACCAGGCGCGCGAGCTGTTCGAGCTGCCGATCATCGGTGTGATCAGCCCCGGCGCGCATGCCGCGGTCGAAGCGACGAAGAACAACCGCATCGGCGTCATCTCCACGGAGGGCACTATGCGCAGCCAGGAGTACCTGCATGCCATCAAGGAGATCGATCCGATGGTGGGCGTGTACCAGACCGCGTGTCCAGAGCTGGTGGAAATCGTCGAGGCGGGAGAGGCCAACTCGCCAAGGGCCGAGCGCGCGCTGCGCGAGTACCTTGCCGACATCGTGCGCCTCGGCGCCGACACGCTGGTCCTCGGTTGCACGCACTACCCGCTGCTGAAGCCCGCGATCAACCGCGTCTATCCGGAAGCCTTCACCCTCATCGACTCCGCGACGACCACGGCGGCCAAGGTCGAACGGCACCTCGACCACTCGCGGCTGCGTGCGACCGACGCGAACCCGCTCCACGAGGTCCTCGTCACGGCGGAGCCCAATCGATTCGACGAGATCGCAGCCAACTTCTTTGGCGAGCCGATCGCAGCTGAGGAGGTCCGGATCTGGGAGCCGCAGAGGACGTAGACGTCTTCGGTCCGGTGGTCGCTGACCTCGCCACTGTCGAGAAGGCTATCCGGGACGAGATACAGCGCGATCCCGACGTGGTCTCGGCGCCGATGGCCGACCTCTTCGCCGCCGGAGGCAAGCGTCTCCGTCCCGCGCTGGTGCTGTTGTCGGCGAGGTGCGGCCATTACGACCTCGAAGTCTTGACCCCGGCCGCGATGGCCGTGGAGCTCACCCACGCGGCAACCCTCGTGCATGACGACGTCATCGACCGCGCGCCACTGCGGCGGGGGCGTCCCACCGTGGCGGCATCGCTGGGCGACGAGCCCGCGATCGTGATCGGCGACTTCTATTTCGCCAAGGCGTACGAGCACGCGGCGCGAACCGACTCCGCGGAAGTCGTCGGCATCCTTGCCCGCACGGTGATGGACATCTGCGCGGGCGAAGTGCGTCAGCAGGAGATTCGCTATCGCTACAGCACAGACGTCGACGAGTACATGCGACGTATCGAGGCGAAGACGGCGACGCTTCTCGCTGCATGCTGTGACATCGGCGCCGTGCTTGCCGGACTACCGGTCGCGCAGCGCAAGGCCTTCCATGAATACGGCCGCCTCCTCGGCCTCGCGTTCCAGATCGCCGACGACGTGCTCGACTACATCGGCAGCGAAGGAGAGATCGGAAAGCCGATCGGCCAGGACATCGCGGAAGGATTCGCGACCCTGCCCCTGATGCTCGCGAAGCAAGACAAGGCAATCGCGGGCCGGCTCCAAAAGCTCTTGCAAGACGGACGCAAGCTCAATGCCATCGGCGCGGCCGAGGTCGTCGAGATAGTTCGCACGAGCCACGCTCCGCAGCTAGCCCTCGAGCGTGCTCGAAAGCATGCGGCAGCAGCGAGTAAGCAGCTCAACGCGTTGAGCCGGAGTGAGGCCAGTAACACCCTGACGGCGCTCACCGACTACGTGGTGACCCGAAAGCTCTAACCTGTCAGCGTGTCCCGGGTGGGGATGGAGACATGAGCAACGTCAAGCTCGTCGGTGTCGGACCAGGACATCCAGGCTTGGCGACCGTCCAGGCAATCGAAGCGATCAAGGACGCCGACGTGATCCGCCACAGCGACGGCTGTGGCGTCGGACTTCTGCACCTCGCGGCGGCGAACGCAGACATCGGCCCTTTTCAATCGACTGACGAGGTCGTGCGCATCGCGCGCTCCGGCAAGCGAGTCACGGTGCTATTCCCCGGAAACCCGTACGCGTTCTCCAACGGCAGCGAGGTCGCGGAGAAGCTCGAGCGCGCAGGCCTGGACTTCGAAGCAGTGCCTGGCCTCATCGTCGAGCTCGCCGCGCCAATCATGAGCGGCATCCCCCTCACCATCGAAGGCCAGTCGGCGTCGATCGGCTTTGGGCTGGTCAAAGGTGCGGAGACGGTCGTCTTGAGGCTCGCCTCCGGCTGGTGGGAGTCCGGCATCGCCGCCCTGCTTGCGGATGGAAGGTCCCTCGATACACCCTCGGCGTTGATCCTCAACCCCGGCCAGCCCGGGCAGCACCGGGTGAGCGCCCCACTGGGCGAGCTGGCGCGCAAGGCAGCCACCTACGGATTGCGCGGCGATGCGCTGCTGGTCGTTGGGCCAGGCGTCGTGATGTCAGACCGCCTCGACACGATGTCGAAGCGGCCGCTGCACGGCCGTCGCGTCCTCATCACGCGCGCCCGCCACCAGGTCGATCCGTTCCGCCGAGAGCTCGTCGAGCTTGGCGCCGCGGTCATCGAGATCCCGACGATCGAGATCCAGCCCATGCCGCTCGACGAGCGGGTGAACAAAGCGATCGCTCACCTGGACACGACAGCACTTGTCATCTTCGCCTCAGCCAACGCGGTCGACATCTTTTTCCAGATGTTGCTGGCCTCCGGCTCGGATGCGCGGGCGTTTCATGGTTCGAAGCTCTGTGCCATCGGCCAGGAGACCGCCCAGTCGCTCGAGGGACACGGCCTTCGCCCGGAGCTGATCACGTCGGAGTACACGGCGGAAGGGCTGGCCAAAGCGCTGGAAGGCTGGGAGATGGACGGAATGCACGTGCTGGTTCCGCGAGCGGAGGTGGCGCGCGACGCACTACCATCCCTGCTTGCCAACCGAGGTGCTGAAGTCGAAATCCTTCCTGTCTACCGAGCCATCTGTCCCACCGGGACGGGTGACACATTGCTGCGACTGTTCAACAACGAAGGCGTCGACGTGATCACCTTCACCAGCTCGTCGACGGTGAACAACTTCGTGCGCGCGTTTCCGGAGGACCGCCTTCCTGCGATTCTCGGCGACGCGGAAGTCGCGTGTATGGGCCCGGTCACCGCGGACGTCGCCCGCAAGCTCGGCCTCACCGTTTCGATCGTCGCGCGTGAGTACACGACACACGGGCTAGTCCAGGCGATCAGCGAGTCCGCCGCGCGAAAGTGAAGATCAGGCAAGCGGCGCGCAGGGCGGCTGCGACCGTAGAGGTCGACGAGGCCGACCTGCCCGAGGCGTGGCGCCAGCGGCCGTGGGCGCCAGTCCTGATCGTCGCCGTCTTGATCGGCGCGGTGCTCGGAACAGGATTCGCGGTCGACAGAGCGCTCGCCCCCCAAATCCCTGCACCTCTCGCCGGCTGCAAGACGTCGGTCCAGATCGCACCTCATCAGTTCATCGGCCGTCAGCCGATCTGTATCAACCCAAAGAGCACTTACGTGGCTACTGTCAACACCACGCAGGGACCGATCGTCATCCAGCTGCACCCGGAGATTGCCCCGGCCACCGTGAACAACTTCATAGTGCTCGCGATTCACGGCTACTACGACGGCCTCACCTTCTGGAAGCCTGAGGACTGGGTGGTGCAGGGCGGCGATCCGCGCGGAGACGGGCGCGGAGGGCCCGGTTACAACCTGCTCGACGAACCCAGCACGATGCCTTGGGGGCTTTATGCAGTGGGCATGGCGCGAGTGCCCGGGGGCGCTGTGAACGGCAGCCAGTTCTTCTTCGAGAAGGCGCCATGGCCGGACCCGGGCCCGACGGCCGTCTACAACCGGTTCGGGACGGTGACCTCGGGAATGGACAAGGCCCAGCAGCTCCAGGCGGGCGACGCCATCAAGTCCATCACGATCAAGGTCTCGTGAGTTCCCTCTCCCCATTGGGGAGAGGCTAGGGTGAGGGGCGCCCTATAATTCGCCTCAAATGCCCATTCACCCGCTGTGGATCGTCGCCATCCTCGTCGTCGTGCTGATCATCTTCGGTCCGGGGCGGCTGCCGGAACTGGGTTCCGCGGCAGGCAAGGCAATGCGCGAGTTCCGCAAGGCGACCTCTGAGCTGACGGAGAGCATCACCGCGGCGCCTTCGACGCCCGCGGCACCGCCTCCCAACCCGACGCCGGCGGCCTCAACCACCGCAACGACGGCCGACGGCGCAGCCAAGAGCACGGAGCCGGCCTCCTCCACCAAGAACTGACGGCGGGTCCCCCTGTGGCCCTCCTGGACAGGGTGCTTCGACGCGGCCCTGGCAATCCGCCTCCTGCTGAGGAGCCGCGGATGTCGATCATCGAGCACCTCGAGGCGCTGCGCCGCGCCCTCATCATCGTGGTGGTCGCGTGGGGCGTGGCGACCATCGCCGCTTGGTTTGTGTCGGGGTACGTGATCAACCTGCTGATCGACCGCGCCGGCGTCGGCAAAGCGATCTATCTCCAGCCCGCCGGCGGGTTCCTGACGGAGCTCAAGGTGGCCCTCTATATCGGAATCGTGCTCGCCTCGCCGATCGTCATCCAGCAGATCTGGTGGTTCGTCAGCCCGGGCCTCTTCAAGCACGAGCGCCGGTTCGCGCTACCGCTGATCCTCGCCACCATCTTCTTCTTTCTCCTCGGCGTGGCGGCGGCGATCTTCGCTCTACCTCTATATCTCAAGGTTCTCAACGGTCTCTCGCCGGCCAACGTCAGCTACCTGCCGGACATCGGCGAGCTGATCGGCTTCATCCTGACCATGGTGCTCGGGTTCGGGCTCGTCTTCGAGCTGCCCGTGGTTCTGTTCGTGCTTGGCATGATGCGCATCATCACCTCGCGCTGGCTGTACAAGAACCGGCCTTGGTGGTTCCTGGCTCTGGGGCTTCTCTCCAACTTCCTGACCCCCGGTGCGGACCCGCTGACCCCGCTCATCATGTTCCTGCCGCTCTACTTCTTTTACGAATCGACGGCACTGATCCTCAAACTGAGCAAGCGATGACCTCACGTCCCGACGGCAGGCAGCCGGACCAGCTGCGCCCTCTGAAGATCGAGCTCGGCGTCAACGTGCACGCGGAAGGGTCGTGTCTGATCGAGATGGGCCGCACTCGCGTCTGGATCACCGCCAGCGTCGACGACCGAGTGCCCCCGCACCGTCGCGGCAGCGGACAGGGCTGGATCACCGCCGAGTATTCGATGCTTCCGCGTTCCACTCACGACCGCGGCACGCGCGAGGCTGTCCAGGGCCGGCTTGGCGGTCGCACTCACGAGATCCAGCGCTTGATCGGTCGGTCGCTCCGCGCTGCGGTCGACATGAGCAAGATCGGCGAGCGGACGATCACGCTCGACTGCGACGTCCTGCAGGCCGATGGCGGCACACGCACTGCATCGATCACCGGCGCGTTCTGCGCGCTGTACATGGCGCTGAAGCGGATGAAGGATGCGCGCATGCTGGAGCAGGTTCCGGTTAGGCAGTATCTCGCCGCGGTCAGTTGCGGAGTCGTGGACGGCACACCGCTTCTCGACCTCGACTACACCGAGGACTTCAAAGCCTCCACCGACCTCAACGCCGTGATGATGGAAGACGGCGGCCTGGTCGAGCTGCAGGCGACAGCCGAGGGTGCGCCGTACACCCGCGCCGAGCTCGACGCGATGCTCACGCTCGCGCACAAGGGGATCAAGGAGCTGATCGTCGGACAGAAGCGCGCCATCGCAACGCTTGGCTAAGAAGCGCCGTCAGCTGGTCATCGCGACCGGCAACACCGGAAAGCTGCGCGAATATCGCGAGCTGCTTGCCGATACGGGTTTCGAGCTCGTCGCCTTCGACAGCGAGGTCGACGAGGTGGGGGAGACCTACGCGGAAAACGCCCGGCTCAAGGCCGAGACCGCATGCAGCCGGTCAGGCCTGCCGGCCCTAGGAGACGACTCCGGCGTGGAGGTCGAGGCGCTCGGCGGCTTTCCAGGCCTTCGCTCCGCGCGACTCGGCCCGACCCAGGAGGCACGCACCGCCGAGCTCCTGAGCCGGCTCGATGGGAAGCTCCGGCCGTGGAACGCGCGCTTCGTCTGCGTCATCGCGCTGGCGGCGCCCGGTCGGCCGACCCAGTTCTTCGAGGGCGAATGCCGAGGCGAGATCGTGCCGGAGTGGCGGGGCCAGGCAGGCTTCGGCTACGACCCTATTTTCCTAGTCCCGGGAACAGGGAAGACTTTCGGGGAGATGACGCCCGAGGAAAAGCGGCTGTACAGTCATCGGGCCCGTGCGGTTCGCGCGCTTCTCGAGTCGGGAGCGCTAGCGCGGCTGTAGAGCCGAGGACGGCGTTACTGACTTTGTTCTGGTCGGCGTAGCATGGTCACAGGGTGACTCCCTTGGGTCGCACGCGCCTTATGGTCGCGCTTGCATTCACCGTGATCACGCTTGGGGCGTGCAACTCGGCGAATGCATCCAACGGCGCCAACTCGGCACCTCCAAACGGTTCGGTGTCTGGAAATTCTCTGGCGGCGAGCACCTCCGACTCCGCGCCACACGGCGGAATCGGCGACGCGGCGGTGGCTACGCAAGCGCCCTGACAGCCGCCGGCTCGAGCGCCCGTATTCTTGCCCGACCTCTAGTCCAGACATAATCTTCGACGTGGTCGAAGCCGGACATGCTCCGACTGCAGAGGCTCGGGCGGTAGCTTAGCTCGGCAAAGCGCCTGGTTTGGGACCAGGAGACCGCGAGTTCAAATCTCGCTCGCCCGACCACTCAACTTTTGCCGCCGCTCGGTTCGTCGGGCGACAGCGGCCTCACGACACTGACCGTGATGTCAGTGAGATCGAGCCGGGAGGCGTGTTGATGCAATGTTTGGGTTCCGAGCGCTTCTGCTTGGGCGCCTGAAATTGCGGATCGAGTGCGTATGTGCATCGTGAGCGCAGGCACGACGCGATCCTCAACCACTCCGATCATTCGCACCGCCACCACCTTTGGACGACCCGCAGCTCTCACGCCCTCAGCCACGTCCGTGATCAGCGCGTCCCTGAGCTCGATCGTTGGAATTCGGATCGAGAGCAACCAATCGCAGCTCGTGCTTTCGATTGCGGCCACATTGCACACCATAAGTCGTCCTTAATCCCACCTTCACCCGACCGGCGCACAATGGGCATGTCCCCAAGCGATTAGTCGGGGTTTTCAAGGAGGCTGAGATATGGCGGAAGCCAAAACCGCGGTAGCGCACAAGCCCATATGGATCGACCTTTCGTCCGGCGATGCGGCCGGCTCACGTGACTTCTACTCCAAGCTCCTCGGCTGGAAGGTGGAGGTCAATCCCGACCCGCAGTACGGCGGTTACGCGATGGCGACGATCGGCGGCAAGGACGTCGCGGGCATCGGCCCAAAGCAGATGGACGAGGCACCAACCGCGTGGACGATCTACGTCAGCAGCGCGGACGCCGCGGACACAGCCAAGAAGGCCGAGGCCGAGGGCGGCAAAGTCATCGTGCCACCCATGGCTGTGGGCGAGCAGGGCACGATGGTCATTCTCCAGGACCCGACCGGAGCCTTCATCGGCGTTTGGCAGGCTGGGAAGATGGCCGGCACGCTGGTGACCGGCGAGGCGAACAGCTACGGCTGGGCGGAGCTCAACTCACGTGGGGTAGACAAGGCCGTTCCCTTCTACAAGAAGGTGTTTGGCTGGGGCGAGAAGAAGAGCGAGATGGCCCCGAACCAGGAGTACACGGAGTTCCTGGCGGGTGGCGAGAGCATCGCCGGCGGCATGGAGATGAACACCATGGTCCCGGCCGAGGTGCCGAGCTACTGGCAGGTCTACTTCACCGTCGAGGACGTCGACAAGTCGTACAACAAGGCGAAGGAACTCGGCGCGCAAGAGATACTGGCGCCGCAGGACTTTGCAGGCGGCCGATTCTCAATCCAGAGCGATCCGCAAGGAGCCTCCTTCGGCCTCCTCAAGATGAAGAGCTGAACTAGAGCCAACGATTCAAGCGGGCCGGCGTCGCGCCGGCCCGCACCTTCCGCCCCATCGCGGATAATGCCCGCGAGCCATGACACTCGCTCTCGGCTTGAAGTTCCTGCACGTGCTCGTCGCGTTCTGGATGACTGCGGGAATCGTGGGCCGGACCGTCACCCAGGTGCGAGCAGAGCGCACCAAAGATATCCCGTCCGTTCAGCTTTTGATGGAGCTCATCGGTCGGTTTGACGGGCTTATGGTCATTCCTGGCAGCTCAGCGGTCTTCGTGCTTGGATTTCTGACCGCATGGGCCCAGGGCTATCCGATGCTCGGATTCCTCCAGGGAGCACGGACCAACTGGCTTCTGATATCCCTGGTGCTCTGGATTGGGGTGTTCGCTCTGGTCCCGACGATCTTCATCCCGCGCGGCAAAGCGTTCGGTGTAGCCATGGAGGAAGCGACCAGCGCCGGCCGCGTCACCGATCGCCTCACGGCAGCCTTCCGCGACCCACTGGTCCGCTTTGCTCACATCTACGAGGTCGTTGCCGTGTTGGTGATCATCTGGCTCATGGTCGCCAAGCCCTTCTGACACCGGTAGTACGCTTTAGGCCATGATCCAGGCCCCCGTCGGCGGGTCGGTCGAGACCGGATTCGAGCCCGTACAGGAGGCGTTCGCCGCCAACTTCGAGCGCTACGGCGAGGTCGGCGCCGCCTGCTCCATCCACGTTCACGGCCGGCAGGTGGTCGACCTCTGGGGCGGCGTCACGACGCCGGGCGGAACGGCGCCCTACACCGCGGACACGCTGCAGATGGTCCTTTCCGTCTCCAAGGGAGTCGTCGCAATCGCCGCGCACATGCTGGCCCAGGAGGGCCGCCTGGATTTCGACGCCCCAGTGGTCGAGTACTGGCCCGAATTCGCGGCCGAAGGCAAGGCCAAAATTCCCGTGCGCTGGCTGTTCAGCCACCGGGCCGGCCTGGCCGCGATCGAACGGCCCGTCTCCCTCGAGGACGTCTACGCCTGGACTCCTGTCGTCGACGCCCTCGCCGCGCAGCGTCCCCTGTGGGAACCCGGCACGGCCCACGGCTACCACGCCATCACCTACGGGTGGCTGGCCGGCGAGGTCCTCCGGCGGGTCTCGGGCCTGAGCGTCGGCACGCTGATCGCCGAGCGGATCGCGAGGCCTCTTGGGGTCGAGTTCTTCATCGGCCTGCCCGAGGCGCTGAACGAGCGCGTGGCCCCGCTGATCCCTTCGCCACCGCCGCCCCCGGGCGCCCCGCCCGACGCGATGGCGCTGCTCCTCGCGGACCCCACCACGCTCGCGCACAAGGCCTTCGGCAACCCTCGCGTCCTGTCGGCGGTCAACGGGTACCCGTTCCGAGCGGCTGAAGTCCCGGCCGCGAACGGCATCGGGACTGCCAGGGCCCTTTCCCGCCTCTACGCGGCCTGCATCGGCCCGGTGGACGGAATCCGCCTCCTCGGCGCCGAAACGCTCGAAAAGGCATCCCGGACGCAGGCGCGCGGAGAAGACCTTGTCACGGGCTATGAGACCCACTACGCCACCGGCTTCCAGCTCCCCTTCCCGTTCCGGCCGATGGCCGGCGCGGGCTCGGTCGGCCATTACGGCATGGGCGGCTCGGTGGCGTTCGCCCACCCGGAGCTCGGCTTCTCGTTCGCCTACGTCATGAATCAGATGCTCCCGTCAGCCCAGGTGGACCCGCGCCACGCCGCGCTGGTGCAAGCCTTGACAAGGTGTCTGCGATAGGACGTTCACCGGCCTAAGATTCGATCGGCAAGACAATGTGGGGACGGGCATGAGCGCGGCTGATCTCGTCTTCGGCGTCTGCCTCCTTTTGGGAGGCGGCCTTCTGCTGCTGACGCTGGTGGTCGACGACATCTTCGGCGGCCTGCTCGGCGCGCTCCACCTCGGCTTCGACATCGCAGGCGTCTCGCCCACGCCACTTCTGCTCGGCTTCGTCGCCATGTTTGGCGCGGGGGGCCTGTTCGCCGTGCACAGCATGGGCCTGGGGGTTGGCGCCGCCACCGGGGTCGCCACCGTGGCGGGTCTGCTTGGCGCGGGCGTAGCCTTCGGCGCCTTCAAGGTCTTGAAGCAGGCCGAGTCGACCGACACCTTCAGCCTCGAAGACATGGTCGGATCGACCGGCCGGGTCTCGGTAGGCATCCCCGCCAACCATTTCGGCACGGTACTCATCAGCTTCGCCGGCGCCTCGCACAACATGACCGCCACCGCAGATTCCGAGATCCCCGCGGGACGGATGGTGAAGGTGGTCGCCGTCGCCGGCAGCAACCTCGTGGTCGCCCCCAGCCCCGTCCCCAGTAACGAAGGAGCACGGTCCGATGCCTAGTTTCGTGACGACAAGCCCGTTCCTCGCCGTGACCGGCGTAGTGATCCTCATCCTGATCCTCGCTTTCGTCGCGAGCCGCTACAAGGTGGCCGGCGCCAACGAGGCGATCATCGTCGCGGGCTCGCGGGGCGCCAAGGTGCGCGACGAGCACGGTCGCGTCGTGTCCGCTCCAGGCGACAAGGGAGTCAAGGTCGTGGTCGGAGGCGGCACGATCGTCATGCCTCTTCTCAACCGCATCGGCAAGCTGAAGCTCACCGCCCGCCAGATCAACGTGCAGCTGAGCGACGCAGTGACGAGCCAGGGCATCAAGGTGCAGGTGCAGGGTGTGGCGACTTTCAAGATCGGCCGCGACGTCGAGTCGCTGCGCAACGCCGCCGAGCGTTTCCTCGACGCGAAGCCCGAGCAGGTGGACTCGATAGTCAAGAACGTGCTCGAAGGATCGCTGCGTTCGATCGTCGGCACGCTGACCATCGAGGAGCTCATCCGCGACCGCCAGAAGCTTTTGCAGCAGGTGCAGGACGCGGCGAAGGGCGACCTCGCGACGAGCGGCCTGCAGATCGACGCCTTCACCATCCAGAGCTTCTCTGACGAGTCCAACTACATCGAGCTGCTCGGCCAGCAGAGCGTGTCCACCGTCACGCGCGACGCGCGCATGGTCAAGGCCACCACGGACCAGGAGGCAGCGGTCCGAGAAGCCGAGGCGCAGCAGGTCAAGATCAACGCCGCCAGAGACGTGTCGCTGCGAGAGGCGGAGACGAAGACCCAGGTCGCCGCCGCGCAGGCACGCGCCGACCAGGCCGGGCCCCTTGCGGCGGCTGAGGCCCAGCAGGAAGTCGTTCGCAAGCAGACCGAGCTAGCCCAGCTCGCCGCCGAGCGCAAGGAGATGGAGCTGCTCTCGACGACAGTGAAGCCCGCAGCCGCGGAGGCGCAGGCCGTGATCGCGAAAGCAGAGGGCGACAAGCGCGCTCGAATCGCATCAGCCGAGGCCGACGCCGAAACCACCCGGCTCGAAGGTGGGGCAGAGGCGGCGATTGTGCTGACCAAAGGCGAGGCGGAAGCCAAGGCCCTCGCGATGCGCGCCGACGCCTACAAGCAGTTCAACGAGGCGGCCATCATCCAGACGGTCCTTGCCGCGCTGCCGGAAATCGTGCGCGCGGCTGCCGAGCCGATGGGTCACATCAACTCCCTGACGGTGATGAGCGCGGATGGCGCCTCTGACATCGTGAAGAACGCGACGCGCGCGATGATCGAGTCGACGACCGCGATCAAAGGTCTGACGGGGCTGGACGTGCCAAGCCTCATCGGTGGGGCAATGGGCCGAGGCTTTGGCGAGCGCCTGCGCACCGGCGATGGCGATGGAAGCAGCGACGTCGGGAGCGCGGCCGACCGGATCAGCGAAATAGCCGGCGAAGGCCTTACCACGCTCAAGGCCGCACGAGCCGAGGCCGCCGCAAAGGCGGCGGAGGCAGAGGCCAAGGCCGTCGAAGACAGCAAGAAGGCGGCCGCCGCTGCCGACAAGGCCGCTGTCGCGGCAGAGGCCAAGGCGACCGCGGTCGCCTCCAAGCTCGCGTCGTCCGGCGCGGTGCAAGCCACGCAGGCCACCGTGGTGCAAAAGCCCACAGCTGCTGGGGCTCCTTGGTCCACCGTTCAGCAGTCGAAGGCTGACGCAATGCCAGGTGAGTCGCCTTCCGAGGGCAGCGTTCTGCAGTGGGGCAAGTGGATGGCCGACCGGCTGCGCGAGGTGCCCAACATCCAGCTCTACGACGCGCTGCGCCTGGTCGACCTGGGGGACAAGGGGCCCGCACCGGCGCGAGCGATCTGGCAGACCGCGCAAGCAGTGCTGGTGAAGGATTACGGAAACCTCACAGTCGGCGACCTGCTGAAGAGATTTCACGTCTAAAAAAGCGGGAAGCCCGCTTGCGCGAGCTTCCCAAGGCTGGGGTGGGGGCGTGGAGTTGAATTCAGGGCCGGTTTATCGGCCGGCGATATAGTAGCACGGCGTCATGATGTCCACAAGATATAGACACTTTGGGGATAACCGCCCTTGAAGTTGCCAATTCCGATCGACATGGAGCCGATGCTGTCCGCGCCCGCGGACGGCGGAATCCCCAAGGGCGACAGCTGGGAGTACGAGCCCAAATGGGACGGTTTCCGCACCCTCGTGTTTCGTGATGGCGACGAGGTAGAGCTGATCAGCCGCGGCGCGCGGCCGATGACCCGCTACTTTCCCGAGCTGTTGCCCGCCTTCCGCGGCCTTCGCGAGAAGCAGATCGTGCTGGATGGCGAGATCGTCGTCGTGGCCGAGAACGGGCTGGACTTCGGCGCCCTCCAGCAGCGGATCCATCCGGCGGACTCGCGGGTCCAGATGCTCAGCAAGGCCACCCCGGCCTGGTTCGTCGCGTTCGATCTGCTGGCCGAAGGAAGCACCGATCTGCGCAAGCTGCCGCTGGGCGAACGCCGCAAGCGGCTCGAGCGATTGCTCAAGAGCGTCAAGCAGCCGATCTTCCTGACGCCATACACGCGCGAGCGCAAGACCGCAGAGAGCTGGTTCAAGCGTTTCGAGGGCGCAGGCCTCGACGGCGTGATGGCGAAGTCATGGGACGGGGCGTACGTCCCGGGCAAGCGGCTGTGGGTGAAGATCAAGCACCAGCGAACCGCCGACTGCGTGGTGATCGGTTGGCGCAAATCCAACGACGGATCAAGTCTAGGGTCGCTGCTTCTCGGGCTCTACGACAAGAAGGGGACTATGCACTACGTCGGCCATACGTCTTCGTTCAACGCGGCCGAGCGCAAGGAGCTCATCGCAAAGCTGAAGCCGCTGCAGACCGAGATACCGGAATCAGAATGGAAAGCCAACCCCGGCCGCATGCCCGGCGGAGTGAGCCGGTGGTCGCGCGGGAAAGAAGCAGAATGGGTTGCAGTAAAACCCGAGCTCGTCTGTGAGGTCGCTTACGACAAGCTCGAAGCGGGTGAGCGCTTCCGCCATGCGACTCGGTTTCTGCGCTGGCGTACCGACAAACCTCCGCGCAAGTGCGGCTTCGACCAGATCGAGTCAGCTGCCGAGTTCGACGTGCGTGGGATTTTTGGAAGCAAGTAGCAGCGGCTTGGCGCCAGGACCACCCGGCCCGTAGTACTTCATCGCGGCACGGCCGAGGCCGGTGACCGTGATCCAGTCAAAGCCGGCGCCGACCGCGACTCCCACACCAAGCGGCACCACCCTGGCCGCGACCTTCGCCACACCCGAGGTGGCAAAGCGGGCGAGGATGCGGGTGATGATCCGTCCGCCTCCATGCGCGACGAGCAGACCAGGCACATGGCGGATGGCGGCGATCGCGATGCGCTCACCACCCGCGACGAGCACGTCCTCGCGCAGCTTGACCGCGCCGCTTGTGATTCCGACCACGACCAGTGCTTCGAGCACGCGCTCATCCGAGTTGGCGAGCTCGTGGCCGAAAATCATCGCGATCCCCATCACCAGCTCGATCTCCTGCTCGAGCGCGAAGATCGTCTGACTCGTGATGGTGCCGACCGCGAGCGCGGTACCGAGCCCCGGCGCAATGGAAACCGCTCCACTCAACGCTCCCGTGGCGGCCACGCGCCGGCGCGTGGAACGGATGAGGTCCAGCGCCAGTTGATGGTTGTTGTAGTCCGGATGGTCGGTCCGCAGGTGCTCGATTCGCGCCAGGATCGCGGGCTCACGGCTGCTGACAGCGTGGGTGAGGACGCCGAGGACCGACCGCACCTGTGGCGGAAGTTGGTCGAGGTCCATTCGAGAAGGGTAGCGCGAGGAGTTGTCAGTTGAAACACCAGTTGCGACTAAGTCGCAATAAGCGTTAGGCTCCTACCAGTGATGTCCATGGGCGCACTTTTGCGGGATTCCTTCGACAGCGGGGAACGCAAGCGCCTGGCGGGGTTTTTCGGCGGAGTCGGGCTTCTTCACATCGCCGGCTGGGGCCTTTTGCTGGCGGCGGCCGCCGGCCAGCCGACCATCCTTGCGCTGGGGGGGCTCGCGTACACCTTCGGCCTGAGGCATGCCTTCGACGCAGACCACATCGCGGCCATCGACAACACGACTCGCAAGCTGCTGCAGGACGGAAAGAAACCGGTGGGAGTTGGCTTCTTTTTCTCACTGGGACACTCCACTGTCGTGTTCCTCGTCGCCGCGGCGTTGGGCCTCGCCGTGAAGTGGATCGTCGACGGCGTGGTCAGCAACGGCGGTCAGCTCAGGAGCATCGGAGGCGAGCTGAGCGTCGTCGTGTCGGGCGGCTTCCTGGTTTTGATCGGGGTCCTCAACCTGCTGGTGCTCATCGACATCATCCGCGTGTACAGGCGCATGAAAGCGGGCGGCTATGACGACAGCTCCCTAGAGCTGGACCTCACCGCCGGCGGCGTGATGAGCCGGATCTTCGGCCGCCTGTTCCGAGTCATCCAGCACAGCTGGCAGATGTATCCGATCGGCTTTCTCTTCGGCCTCGGCTTCGACACGGCGTCAGAGGTGGCGATCCTGGCGATCTCCGCCGGCGCAGCCGCCAAGGGCGTGCCGTTCCTCGCGGTCATCGCGCTGCCGCTGATCTTCGCTGCGGGGATGTCGCTCATGGACACGGCGGATGGGGCGTTCATGGCGAAGGCATACTCGTGGGCTTTCACGAGCCCGATCCGCAAGGTCTTCTACAACCTCACGATGACAAGCCTCTCGGTTTTCGTCGCACTGTTTGTCGGTTTTGTGGAGCTGATGCAGGTCCTCATCCAGAGGTTCGACTTGAAAGGCGGGATCTACGGCGCCATCGCCGGGTTCGACCTCGTCGGTCGCGCCGGATACTTCATAGTCGCGGCCTTCGTCTTGGCCTGGGCCGCGGCGCTGCTGATCTATAAGGTGCGCCGCATCGACGAGCGCTGGAGCGAAAGAATCAGTCGGGTGGCCTAGTCCTCAGGCGGCCCGACAAGCTTCCAGCCGTTCTGCCACGGCCAACCGTTGCGAATCTGCAGCGTGATATTCAACAAGGCCATGTGTTCGAGCACGCGAGCCATCACCAGGCCGCCGGCGTCGACGGGCCGGAACCCGATCGAACCGACGAGCTCGAGCACCTTTGCCTTCGCCGCCGCGTCGTCTCCGGCGACGAAGCCGTCCAGCTTGATTCCCTTGAGGATCGGGTCGGCCATCCGGGACGCGAATGCGTAGTTGAACGCTTTGACGACGCGCACCTTGGGGTGACGGGTCTGGATCTCTTCCGCATTGGAAGGGCTGCCCAGCACCGCGCCGGGATTCTCCATGTCGACGTGGTTGGTGGCGTCGATGACGATCTTGCCGTCGACCGACGAGCCAAGCTCGCGGAACACCTCGCCGAGCTTGTCGTATGGCACCGCGACGATGACGACCTCCGCGTCCTCGATCGCCTCTTTGTTGGAGTGAGCCGCCTTCGCGCCGGTGGCCTTGGCCGCATCTGCCGCATGCTCCGCGGTCTTGGCGCTGAGAGTGACCGAGTGGCCGGCCTTCACCGCTGATTTGGCGAGCGCCTTGCCAACATTTCCAGCTCCGATGATCGCAATCTCCATGTCTACCTCCTAACCCTACGCACTGGCTGGCTTTTTCGCCGGCGCAGAGGATCTGTGCGCCACGCGGACGAGCAGTGAAGATGCCGCGATGCTGACCACGACCGCACCGATCAGGCCGGCGCTGACCTGCCTGGTGATCAGTCCAGCCGAGAGCGCCAGCGCACCAAGCACGTAGCTGAACTCGCCGACCTGCCCGAGGCCGACAGCGAGCTGCAGGGACCGGCCGGTCAACCCCCCGACCTTCGCCAGCGCCCAGACCACGAGCACCTTGGCGACCACGACGAGGGCCAGGAACAGCAGGAGCCACGGCAGGGAGGGCCCAATGGCTCTCGGATCGATCACCGCGCCCAGGGCGACGAAGAACATCACCGCGAACAGGTCTCGGAAGGGCAGCAATCGCTGGCGGGCCTCTGCTGCGACAGGACTTTCGGTGATCGCCAACCCCGCAATGAACGCAGCGAGGGCGAGCGGAACGCCAAAGAACACGGAGCCGAGCCCTGCGAGCACCAACCCGCTGGCCACGGAAACCAGAAGGAACAGGTCATGTTCGGCGTGCACGCGTCGCAACAGCCAGGGCAGCAGGAACGCTGACGCCGCGGCAATCACGGCGAAGGCGATGACCCCGAGGGCAGCTGTCAGAGCCGACCGACCACCAAGGCCGATCACAGCAAACAGGACGAGCGCCGAGGTGACCCCGACCAGGTCCTGGATCAGGCTCCAGCCCAGGAGCTCGTCGTCCGTCGCGGGGTCGGTCGTTCGCCTGCGGCTTCTGGTGATGTTGACGACTACGACGCTCGAAGACATGGCAATCGACAGGCCCACGATCGCGGCGCCGGCCGGGTTCATGCCGAAGGCGATGCAGGCCCCGGCGGACAGGCCCCACGTGATGAACACCTGAAGCGGTGAAAGCATCAGGAGGCGCCTGCGTTCTCGGGCGAGGCGGAGCGGGTTGATCTCGATGCCGACCTCGAACAGCAGCAGCACGACTCCGACGTCGGCCAGGACGGCCAGCTGCTCACGGTTGGCGACATAACCCGGAGTGAATGGGGAGACGGCCACACCGACGACCAGGTAGCCGATGACAGCCGGCAGGCCCACGCGGCGGGCGAGCTTGCCGGCGAGCGCCGCCAGCAGAAGCAGAAGGCCAAGCTCGAGTACCGCTGGCGCTGTGTGCTCCACGGGCCGGAGAATATCTCACGACCGATGTCTACCCAAATGTCCGGAATGGACTGGAAGCCCGCAAGGCACCCGGAGCGAACCGCGCTCGAGGGTG
>Ga0209117_1000366_pt1 | contig 20747 bp, 19 predicted proteins | sample BlaSpr_A8_OM2_M2_FD_187978 | JGI IMG/M metagenome (GOLD analysis project Ga0209117, IMG submission 187978) | Forest soil microbial communities from Thunder Bay, Ontario, Canada - Black Spruce, Ontario site 2_A8_OM2_M2 (SPAdes) (version 2) | ecosystem: Environmental > Terrestrial > Soil > Boreal...
TGATGTCGAAGCCGCCATATCGCGCGACCTGCTCGACCATGTGGTCGAGGAACGGCAGGCCTGTGGCCACCTTGATCCGCCCCTTCCCCGCAAGGTCGACCTTCGCCGTCAGCCTCGTTTCCTTCGACTTGCGCGCGACCTCGCCCTTCCTTATTGCCTTACTCAAGCCTCACCTCCACTGCGTGCGCGTGCGCGGTCAGCCCTTCGAGCTGCGCCAGCCGCACCGTCGCTTCCTTCAACATCTCCAGGTCCCCTCGATTCAAGCTGAGCACGCTAGTGCGCTTCATGAACGTGTGCACGCCAAGCGGCGACGCGAACCTAGCCGCGCCCGCGGTCGGCAGCGTGTGGTTCGGCCCGGCCACGTAGTCGCCCAGCGGCACCGTGGCGTACGGCCCGACGAAAACGGCGCCCGCATTCTCGACCTGCGTCGCGCGACGGCTCGCGTCGGCAGTGACGATCAGCAGGTGCTCGGGCGCAAAATCGTTGGCCAGGTGCATCGCCTGATCGAGGCTTTCGGTCAGCACGATGCAGCAATTGGCCTTGCGAATGATCTCTTCGCGCTCTAACCCACGAACCAGGCTCTCGAGCTCCTCCTCGACGCGGTCGGCCAGTCGAGAGGAGTCGGTGATGAGCACCGCCCACGCGAGCGGGTCGTGCTCCAGCTGCGCGGCAAGGTCAGCCGCGACGTAGTCGGGCCGCGCTTTCTCGTCGGCGACGACCATCACCTCGGTCGGGCCCGCGATGCCATCCACGCCAACTGCGCCGAACACCTCGCGCTTAGCGAGGGTCACGTAGATGTTGCCGGGACCCGCCACGACATCGACTCGCGGGATCGTGGTGGTGCCGTACGCCAGCGCGGCGATCGCCTGCGCTCCGCCGATCCGGTAGACGGCATCCACGCCTGCGATGTGCGCGGCAGCGAGGATGGACGACGGGACTGTGCCGTCAGCTCGCGGCGGCGTCGCGAGCACGACCTCCGGCACCTTCGCGATGCGAGCGGGAATCACGGTCATCAGCACCGTCGACGGATAGGCGGCGCGACCTCCTGGCGCGTACAGGCCCGCGCGGCGGACCGGCCGGGTGAGCAGCTTGAGTCCAGGAGGGCCGGTCGAAACCGACTGCAGCTGCTTGGAGTGAAATGCACGAATCCGCTCCGCGGCGAATTCGAGTGCAGCCCGATCAGCGGGTGCGAGCTTGTCAGCCGCCGCCGCCAGATCTCCATACGGCACCTCGAACGTCTCCTCGAGACCCGGCGCCCAGCCGTCGAACTTCGTGCCGAGCTCGCGCAGCGCGTGGTCGCCCTCGGCCGCGACCCTGGCGCAGATGTCGACCACGACCGCCCTCTCCTTGCTGAACTGCGACAGGTCGAGGCGGCGCCGGGACATCGGAGAGTCGAGCCACGAGCCGGTGTCGAATCGTTTGACCGTCACTTCTCGACCGCCTCTCGCAGACGACCGACCGCCGCCTGCACCGCCTCGGTGCGGGTCTTGAGGCTCGCCTGATTGGCGATCAGCCTGGCCGTCGACGCGCCCAGCGTGGCCGCTATGCGCAACCGGTTCTCCTTGAGCGTGCGGCCCGTGGCGGTGAGGTCGACGATGGCGTCCACCAGTCCGACCTGCGGCGCGAGCTCGACCGAACCGTGAAGCTGGACGACCTCGACCGCCTGCCCTCGCGCCTCGAACCACGCGACCGCGGTGCGTGGATATTTCGTCGCCACGCGGAGCTGAGGCGGCCACGTCTCCGGTCCGTTGAGCTCCGATGACTCGGGCACGGCCAGCACCATCCGGCAGCCACCGAACCGGAGGTCGACCAGCTCGTAGTGCGCGCCCGGCGTCTCCCACAGGATGTCCTTACCGACGATGCCGAGATCGGCGGCCCCATGGTCCACGTAGGCGGGGACGTCGGCCGGCCGCACCAGGATCACCCGGACGCCGGAGCGTTCCATCATGAGCTGGCGGCCGAGCACCTCCGCGCTCAACTTCACCAGTCCCGAGCGCGACAAGAGGCGCAAGGCGCCCGCATTCAGCGCGCCGGTCGGCACGGCAATAGAGACCTTCGTCATGCGCGACCTCCCGCGAGGCGCCCGGCCACCTGCTCCGGCGGAAGCGTCCGCGTCTTGCGGCCGCGTGCGGTCCAGGAGACCGTCTTTTCGCTCTGGCAGTGGACGAGATTGACTGCACCGACCGCCTGCCACCACGCTTTCGCCTGCGCCTGGTCCCTCGCCTGCGTGTCGACGACCGCGCGCATCCCGAACAGGCGCAGCGTCGCGCCGAGCCTCAATGCCGTCGCCAATCCCGACCCGGTCCACGCCACCGCCGCGTCGATCTGAGGCAGCGCGGGCGGACGGGCAGCCTTCGAGAGCATCTCCCAGATCAGGTCGAGCTGGACGACGAATCCGGTGGCCGGCGCAGCGCGTCCGAAGCGCTCGAGCAGGCGGTCATACCGACCGCCTTGCGCGACCGGACGCCCCACCTCCGGACCGTAGCCCTCGAAGATGATCCCCGTGTAGTAGTCGAAGTCGCGGATGGCGCCGAGGTCGAGGCTCACGACCTCGCCCAGGCCGTGCGCGACCAGGAGCTTCTGGACTTCGGCCAGCTCCGCGAGCGCTCGCTCCGACCTCTTGTTGCGGACGAGGCCGCCTGCCGCCTTGAGAATCTCTGAGCCTCCGCGCAACGCGGGGAATCGCAGCAGGAGCTCGTGCTCGGCCGAGCGCAGGGGCGTTTTGTCGAGCAGCTCTTCGAGGGCGACGAAGTCGCGCGCGGCCAGCGCGGTACGGACATCCGACTTGACCGCGTCCGGCAGCTTGACCGCGTCCATGATCCCCTGGAAGAACTCGGCGTGCCCCACGTCGATCTGGTAGCGCTGCACGCCGCTCGCCTGCAGGCAGCGCGCGGCCAGCGCGATCACCTCGGCGTCGGCCACAGGGCCAGGCGCGCCGACCAGCTCCGCACCGACCTGGTAGGTCTCGCGGCGCTGCTGGAAGCGGCCCTCGTCAGTAGAAGAAAGGACGGGACCCGCGTAGCAAAGGCGCAAGGGCAGCGCGGAGGCGCGGAGCTTGCCGGCGACCAGGCGCGCCACCGGCACCGTGCGTTCGCCGACCAGCGCGAGGACCTCGCCGCGCGCGTCCGCGAACTTGAAAAGGCGGCGGCGCTGCTCGGCGCCGATCCCCAGCTCGAGCACGTCGGTGCTCTCGACCATGGGGGTGATCACGTGCCGGTAGCCCCACCGGCGCATCTCTGACAGGACCGATTCCTGCGCCTCGCGCAAGACCTCGGCTTCTAACGGGAGACGGTCCCGAAACCCGGGCACTCCTCCAAGTTGTGGAATTACTTCCCGCGAACTATCGCCGGTGAAGAGACCTCCGGGCCGCGGCCAGGGGAGTCTTGCTACTTTTCATCTTCGTCATCGTCATCGTCGTCGTCTTTGGTGTCGGCGTCCTCGCTGAAGTCGACAGTCTCGGCGTCGTCGTCGACCGCGTGCATACCCTCTTCCAGCTCGTCGGTGATCGGAGTCTCTCCCGGCGCCTCCTCGTCGTCCTCGGTGAACACCTCGACCCCACTCCCACGTGAGAGCAGGCTCTCTTTTGTATACGGACGGAACTCCACCTCGCGCTTGCGGCGGATCGCGAAGCTTGGCTTGCCGGCGAACTTGGGATCCTGGTAAGTCTCGCGGACGATCAGCTTCACGGTGCTGCCGTCGCAGGCGGTGACACCGCCCTGGTACTTGTTGCCCCCGCGCATGAACTTGATCAGGCGCCGTGCCATCTTGGCTTCGAGCGTGCCCAGCTTGACTCCGCGAGAGGTCTCGGCGACGATGCCGTCACCGTCGATTTTGAGCTCGGCGATGTCGCCGGCCGCGACCTTGGAGCAGATGTCAGGGCTCGAGCCTTCGACCTGGGTGATGACGGTCTTGCCCATCTCCTCGACGAAGAGGTTGAGGTCGACCTTCGTGCCGCCGACCTTCAGGCCTTCCTTCTGGTGGAGCAGCGTGTTGAGGCGAGCCGCGTTCTTTTTCGCGATCGAGTTCATGGGGTTGTGCTTGAGCGCGAGCTCGTAAGCAGCCTTCGCGTCCTTCAACTTGCCGAGCTCCGACAGCGCCTTGCCCAGGCGGTTCTGCGTCTCCTCATCCCCACCGAAGCTCTCGACGATGAACTTGTTGAGCTTCACCGCCTCGTCCCACTTTCCGGCGATCGCAAGCTGGACAGCCTCGTCCGCATACTGCGAGCGCGGCTTCAGGTGCTCACCGGTTTCGATCTTCAAATGGGGGGCTCCTAGGTGACCTGCGCCGGGGCGGCATGGTGCATTGCCCGGCTGGGAAGTAGATGTCGAGTATAAGTAATCACCTGGTGCGACCACATATTCGAATCCTCTCCGGCGTCGTCGCCTGCCTGATCGCCGTCCCGGCGTGCCTTGCTGCGCCCGCGCCGCCGGCGGCCAGGACGATCACGATCGGGGTGGACCTTCCGCTCACCGGCGACGAGGGCCGCGCCGGACAGAGCACGCTCAACGGCATTCGCTATTACGTGCAGCAGCACCCGACGCTGGACGGTTTCACGATCATGCTCGACGTCCGCGACGACGCAAGCAGCGCCCCGCGGGACACAGCGCCAGGCGTGAAGAACCTCAAGGCATTCATCGCCAACCCTCGTGTTGTCGCCATGTTGGGCCCGCTCGATTCGAGCGTCGCCCGCGTCCAGATACCCATCGCCAACGACGCGCACATGGCGATGGTGAGCCCTGCGACCAGCAGCCGCTGCCTCACGAAGGAGCCGTACCTGCCGACCAGGTTGAACCCTCTTCGCACCCCAATCTCATGCAAGGACGCGGGCCTGCCTGCACCAAGCGAGCTCCGGCCGACGGGGGTGAACAACTACTTTCGCCTTTCGGTCACCGACGAGCTCCAGGGTCCGGCGGCAGCCGACTACGCAAGGAAGCAGCTGCACCTGATGCGGGTTGCGCTGGTCAACAATCGCGAGGCTTACGGCCAGCTGCTGGCCAGCAGCTTCACCGCCAGGTTCAACAAGCTCGGCGGCACTGTCGTCGCCCGCCAGGAGCTGGATCCAGCTGCGACGACCTTCGACCTGACTGCCTTCTTTGAGCGCGCCAAGAAGGCCGGCGCGCAGGGGGTTTACTTCGGCGGGGCGGCTACGAACCGCGGCTGCGAGGTGCGCCACCAGATGGCGAGCGTGTTCGAAATCGGCGCCGGGACGCCATTCCTGGGCGGAGACGGCATCGCACTGGACCCCACATGTGTTCGCGATGCCGGCGCCAACGCTCTCGGCATCTACGCCACTGTGCCCGCCCCGGACCCCGAGCAGATCCCCAGCGCTCAGCAGCTCATCCAGAGCTTCAAGACCCAATACGGGCGCGCCGGCGACTTCGGGCCCTACACGATCGCGGCGTACGACGCGGCAGGAGTCCTGTACGACGCGCTCGATCGCGCGATCTGGGTGACCCGGGGAAACGTTCCGTTTCGCGACACCGTCGTCAACCAGCTGGCGGCGACCACCGCCTACAACGGCGCCACGGGGGTTTTCGGCTTCGATCCGGACGGCGACACCACGCTGCGGCTGGTGTCCATCTTCACGCCCGCCGGCATCGACCCCCGTTCGGGTTGGAAGTGGGTCGACACCGTAAGTTACACCGCCGCACTCCCCTATTGATACAGCGGTCCCCTTATCTTCGAGCCAACCTGGCCCAAGTTCGGCAAGCCGATGTTAAAGTTCGCTGCGGAGTAGTGGTTCGGCCACCCATAGTGGCCGCATTCGTCGCCGGCGCACTCTCGCCCCCAATCAGAGGAAAGGCTTAAGCCGAAAGGTTGAAGCGGCAAGAACTGAAGCGGGAAGAGGGCGGCGAATGAGGGGAGTTAGGGCCCGGCTGATTTTGGGCTGCCTCCCATAAACATAAGGGGGAACCACATGGTTCGAGCTAGGGGACTCGCAGTCCTCATCGCGGCGACCTTCGTCGCATTCGCCTGCGGCGGAAGCACAGGCACAACTGCCTCCAAAGGCACGATCAAGATCGGCTCCGATCTTCCGGTCTGTACTGTCGGCGGCCAGGCGACCCAGAACGGCGTTCAGTTCGCGATCGACACGAAGAACAAAGCTGGTGGCGTCGAGGGCTACACGATCCAGTTCCAGGGCTTCGACGACTGCCGCCAGGCGGCCTACTCAGCCGACGCCGGCGTCGAGAACGTCCAGAAGATGCTGGGCGACGCCAAGTTCCTCGGCATGATCGGCCCCTACAACTCAGCCGTTGCCAAGGCCCAGATTCCAGTCGCTGAGCCGCAGCACTTCGTCATGGTCAGCCCGTCCAACACCAACCCCTGCCTGACCAAGGACCTGCCGGACTGCAGCTACCACCCGCAGGACCTCCGCAAGGGCAACGCGAACAGCTACTTCCGCGTCGTGACCACTGACGACTACCAGGGTCCGGCGATGTCGTCCTACGCTTACTCCACGCTGAAGGCGACGAAGGTCGGCATCCTGGACGACAGCACGGTGTTCGGCGTCGGTATCGCCAACGCCTTCGAGGCGAAGGTCAAGGCCCTGGGCGGCTCGACCCTTCGCAAGAGCTACAAGAAGGATCAGACCAGCGACTTCCGTTCGATCCTGCTGGCCTTCAAGACCTTCGGTGCGATGGCCGTGTACGTCGGCGGCACCGACGACCAGAACATCTGCCAGCCACGGGCTCAGATGAAGACAATCGGTTGGGATGTCCCCTTTATGGGCGGTGACGGCATCGAGACCACCGACTGTATCGACCAGGCGACCGGCAACGAGGCGAACATCTACGCGACCTCAGCCGGCGCTGACGCTACCCAGATCCCCGGTGCGGCTGCAACGATCGCGGCGTTCCGCAAGGCCTTCCCGGGACCAAACGACTTCGGCGGCTACACCATGCAGGCATATGACGCCGCCAACGCTTTGATGGCGGCAGTCGGCCGCGCGATCAAGGCCAACAACGGCAACGTGCCCACCCGTGAGCAGGTCCGGACCCAGATGGCCGCGACCAAGGGCTTCGTGGGTGTCATCGGAACGTACGACTTCGACGCCAACGGCGACACCAACCTGAAGGTCGTCTCGATCTACCAGGTCCAGGTTGTTGCGGACCCGACGAAGTCCACCGGCGTGTGCGGTTCCAAGACGGCGAAGACCGCTTGCTTCGTCTGGAAAGACCAGATCGACTACGCAAAGGCTTAACTAGAGCCGCCAACCGTTCAGAATCTACGGAGGAGGCCCGCATGGGCCTCCTCCAACTCGTTTAGGGGAGGGGTTCTCTGGACACGAGCAGAGTGGGAGCGGGGCTCGAGGCACTGAAGAGGGTGCGGTCTGCTCGCCTCGGCGGGATGGGCATCGCCGACCTCGGTTTCTTCACCCTCGCCGGAGTCACCCTGGTGCTTCTCGCCGCCCAGGCGGTCATCAATCCCACTCAGTTCGCGCAGGTCTTCGTCTTCGGTCTGGCCGACGGCGCGATCTACGCCCTTGTCGCGCTCGGCTACACGATGGTCTACGGCATCATCGAGTTGATCAACTTCGCACACGGCGACGTATTCACGCTCTCCGCTTACATCGGAGCCGCGCTGATCGCCTTCTTCTCCACGAGCGAAAATGCCTTTTCGTTTGGCAACGTGATCGCGTTGCTCGTCGTCTTCCCGGTCGTGATGCTCATCATGGGCGTCATCAACGTCGGCATCGAACGCGTCGCCTACCGTCCGCTCCGTAACGCTCCGCGACTCGCGCCGCTCATCACCGCTATCGGCATGTCGTTCACGCTCGAGGGCATCATGTTCGTGTGGCACGGTCCCGCGACCGTCCACGTCCCGAACTTGCTTCCGCACGGTCCCGGTTGGGAGACGTACATCGGCGGAGTTTTCATCGGATTCAAGGACGTGTTCGTGGTCGTGGCGGCGGCGGTCCTGGTCGCGCTGCTCGCTGTCTTCATCAACCGCAGCAAGCTCGGCAAGGCGATGAGAGCGACAGCTCAGGACCGCGACGCCTCCCAGCTGATGGGTATTGACATCAACCGCACCATCGCGGCCACCTTCTTCATCGGCGCGCTCCTGGCCGGCGCGGGCGGCATCATCTGGGGCCTCTACTTCAATACGATCACGTACAACCTCGGATTCCGGACGGGGCTCATCGCCTTCACGTCCGCGGTCTTCGGCGGCATCGGCAACATCCCCGGCGCTGCGCTTGGTGGCCTGGTTATCGGTTTGATCGCCGCCTTCAGCGACAACTACATCGGGCCGAAATGGACACAGGTCGTGGTCTTCGGGATCCTGATCGCGGTGCTTGTCTTCCGCCCGACAGGGCTGCTGGGCATGCGGGTGCCTGAAAAATGATTGCTCGCCTGCGCCTTCGCGAGCGCCTCCGCGACCGGGACAACGCCGTCTACGCAATCCTGCTGATCCTTGCGCTGATCTGGCCGCTGGCGACCATCTACGCGTCGGACAGCACCTTCCTCATCACGCAGGCCGGGCACGCAGGAACTTGGGTGCTGCTGGCGATCGGACTCAACGTGGTGGTCGGCTTTGCGGGCCTGCTCGACCTGGGTTACGCCGCCTTCTTCGCGATCGGGGCTTACACGTACGCCCTCTTCGCCTCCGACCAGCTTGGATCATCGCCTGCCCACCACTCGTTTCACCTGCCGTTCTGGGTGATGATCTTCGCGTCCATGTTCGTGGCTGCGGCCTTCGGCGCCATCCTGGGCTTCCCCACGCTGAGACTCCGAGGCGACTACCTGGCCATCGTCACCCTGGGCTTCGGCGAGATCGTGCCCCAGCTCTTCTACAACATCGACCAGTGGACGGGTGGCATCAACGCCATCGGCAACATCGACCACCCCGCGCTGCCGTTCTGGGTCACAGGGCCGTGGGCTGGGGACTCCAATGTCGCGCTGGTTCGCAATTTCGACTTCGGGTTCGATCCGGTCGCGTATTACGTGTTGATCGTCATCCTCATCATCGTCGCCGTGATCCTGGTGAACAACCTCTACCGATCGCGGCTGGGCCGCGCGTGGATGGCAATCCGGGAGGATGAGGTCGCGGCCGCCGCCATGGGCATCAACACCGTGAGCACCAAGCTGCTGGCCTTCGCCATCGGCGCGTCGTTCAGCGGCTTCGCCGGGGCCTACTATGGCGCCAACATCGGCCTGGTCAGCCCGGACTCCTTCCTTTTCGTTGTCTCGGTCACAGTTCTGGTGATGGTCGTGCTCGGCGGAATGGGCAACATCAGCGGCGTCATCGTGGGGGCGCTGATCATCTACTTTCTGCTCTACAACGTCTTGCCGGCGCTTCCTTCCACCGTCGAATCGTTAGCCAAGGCCGTGGGTCTCGGTGCGCTCAACCAACAGAACGGAGAGTGGCCCGGATTGGCGGGTGCTGCCCAGCGGCTCCAGTTCCTCCTCTACGGTCTGATCCTTGTCCTCATGATGCTGCTGCGCCCTCAGGGCATTTTCCCGAGCAGGGTCCGCGAGCAGGAGCTCAAGCATTCAGGCCCGGTGGAGGACGAAGCCGTCGTCGAGCAGGCGCACGCATGATGAGCGAGCGAGCCGCAACCGAAAACATCCTCGAGCTGACCGAGCTCACAAAGCGCTTCGGCGGCCTGGTCGCGGTGGACGGTGTGAGCCTTTCGATCAAACGCGGCGAAGTGTTTGCGCTGATCGGCCCCAACGGCGCGGGCAAGACCACTCTGTTCAACAGCGTCACCGGCTTGTTCGCGCCGACGAGCGGCAAGGTCGTCTTTGACGGCAAAGAGATCACGGGATCGAAGCCTCACCAGGTGGCGAAACAGGGCATCGCCCGAACCTTTCAGAACATCCGGCTCTTCGACTTCATGACCGCGCTGGACAACGTCCGGGTCGGACACCACGTCCGGATGAAGGCAAGGGTCTGGGACTCGCTTTTCAAATCGCCCCGAGAAAGGAGAGAAGAAGCGCTCACAACTGAGTTCGCCATGGAGCAGCTGAAGTTTGTCGGCATCGAACGTCAGGCACACAACTACGCCCGCAGCCTTCCTTACGGACAGCAGCGCCGCCTGGAGATCGCCCGCGCGCTTGCGACCGAGCCCAAGCTGCTGCTCCTGGACGAACCGGCGGCAGGGTTCACGCCACAGGAGAAAGTCGAGCTCATGGAGCTGGTCAACAAGATCCTCGCCCGAGGAATCACTGTGTTTCTAATCGAACACGACATGAAGGTGGTCATGGGCATCTCCAAGAACATCGTTGTGCTCGACCACGGCGAGAAGATCGCCGAGGGACCGCCCGCCGAGGTGCGGCAGAACCCTCGCGTGATCGAGGCGTACCTGGGCAAGAGCGCCTAGGGTGCGCAAGAGCTCCTACTAGACATGGCGCTGCTCGAGCTCAACGTCGTGGACGCCCACTACGGGCGGATTCAGGCCCTGCGCAAGGTGACCATGAAGGTCGACAAGGGTGAGGTTGTCGCGCTCATCGGCTCCAACGGAGCCGGCAAGACCACGACGCTGCGGACGATCTCCGGCCTCATGCACCCGACGTCCGGCTCTATCACGTTCGACGGCCGCGAGATCACGAACACGGGCCCGGAAAAGATCGTCGGGGTCGGCATCTGCCAGTCGCCCGAGGGCCGCCGCCTGTTCCCGCGCATGTCGGTGCACGACAACCTCTTGATGGGCGCCTACATCCGCAACGACAAACAGGGAATCACCAGCGACATGGAGAGGATCTTCGTCCTCTTTCCCCGCCTGAAGGAGCGTCTCAGCCAGATCGCCGGCACGCTGTCAGGAGGCGAGCAGCAGATGCTTGCGATGGGTCGGGCGCTGATGGCGCGACCGAAGCTGTTGATGCTCGACGAACCGTCGCTCGGCCTTGCACCGATCCTCATCGAGACCATCTTCCAGATCGTTCGCGAGATCAACGCCCAGGGCACGCCGGTGCTGCTGGTCGAGCAGAACGCCACCAAGGCGCTCGAGGTCGCGCATCGCGGCTATGTGTTGGAGACTGGAGTGATCGTGCAGACCGGGACGGGCAAGGAGCTCCTCGCGTCGGAGGAAGTGCAGAAAGCCTACCTGGGGATGTAGCTGTCCTCGGGGCGGGAGGCATCGCCGCCGAAATGCGGGTTTCACAGGCTCTAATCGCCCCCTTGAATGCCGCATCCGAGGTGAATGCGGGTTTGGGGATCTGGTTTAGCGCCCTGGTTGGTAGCTCACGACGACCAGGTAGATCAGCACCACCGCGAAGGCGCCGTACTCGAGGACCACATTCCGGGTGAAGCTGTCCTCGACTGTGTGCCGGACCAGGCCCCGGTTGATGTACCAGGCGAACAGCAGCATGGCCGCGAACGTGCCCTCGTTGACGACGAGGTAGATGGACAGCGCGGTGATCGCCCACGCGAGGAAGGTGACGACCTGCGCGACGAACAGCGCGAAGATGAAGGCGCGACGCGGGACCAGGGCCGACCCGTTGATGCGAAAGCTTCGATAGGAAGCCATGAAGGTGACGACGAAGATCCAGAACAGCTGGAGGATCGGGTTGAAGTGAAGCGACACGGCGGCGATATAGGCGCCGGTGAGCGCCAGGATCAAGATCGTTTCCTGCAGCACGACGTGGCCGCGCTTCTCTTCGTTGCGCAGCCGCAGGTAATCGAGCCGCGCCGCCATGATGAACCCGGCGCCGAACATCGCGGTCAGCACCACGTACCTCCAGAGCTCTGAGGTCAAAAGCGACAGCCCAGCCAGCGCCGCTGCGCCGAGGACCACCGGGACGTAGTGCTCGACGGGTGGGTATTCATCGGTCCCACGCAGATACCCGAGCAGCGCGGGCGCGGCCACGACGATCAGCGCCAGGCCCAGCACCCAGACCTGGCCCTGGCCGAGCAGCTCCGACTTGAAGCCGAGGGCGATCGCGACCAGCACCACTCCCGCGAAAATCAGAAAGCTGCGGTCGCGCTCTGCTGTGGCCGCGCTCGTGGTGGGCGCCAGCCTCTCAGCCGGAATCGGTGGAGTTTTCATTGGACCGGTGGAAGTCTACGTGCCCGCCCGCCCGTAGCGGTCCTCGAGGCGCACTACATCGTCGATCTCAGGGGTGGACACCTCGAAGATATCGGTGTCCTCGACAGCGGTCAGGCGATGCCGCGTGCCAGGCGTGATGTGCAGCGTGTCCCCCGCCTGCATGCGGTGCTTCTTCAAGGCCCCGTCCGGTCCGCCCAGCTCGATGTCCACTGCGCCTTTGACGACGTACTGATATTCGTCCTTGCGGTCGTGGTACTGGAGCGAAAGCGCCTCGCCCTTGTTGATGTGCAGCACCTTGCCCGCGTAGCGGTCGGTGATGCCCCAGCGCAGCTCGTAGCCCCACGGCTTGTCGACTTTGGAGGCGTCGACTCGGCCGAATTCAGGCTTGTGCATGCTGCCCAGGCAGTGTGATGGAGCTAAGCGGCGAGAGATTCGGTGACCAGGTGGCCCAGATGCTAGGCGCGGCCGAGCACCGGAGCGAGCGCATCCGTTGATGCGTGAGCGAGGAGCGGAGGCCGCAACAACGCAGATGGGCCGTATGGGCGCCGAAGATCCGCCGCTTATGCTCCAGCATGCTGCCTAATGCCGACGATGTCCTCCAGCGCCGCCAGGCGCGCCTCCACTGCCTGGCTATCGGAAGCCTCCGCGTAAACCCTGATCAGCGGCTCCGTCCCGCTGGCCCGCAGGAGCACCCAGCTGCCATCCTCGAGGTAGAACTTGAAGCCGTCATCGGCGCGGACCCGCTGGACGCGCACGCCCGCCACCTCCTCCGGCTCGTTGTTCTGGAGCGTCTCGAGGATTCGCTTGCGGTCGGCGTCGTACGTCTCGCGGACGAGGTGGATGTCGTGGCGCGCGTATGCATGCGGCCCGACTCTGCGTTCGAGGTCGGCGAGGATCGCCGACAACGGCTTGCCCGCCTTGACGATCATGTCCGCGAACAAAAGTCCGACCAGGATCCCGTCGCGCTCCGGGATGTGACCGCGAATCCCGAATCCTCCGGACTCCTCGCCGCCGAGGACTGCTTCGGTCTCGATCATCTTCGGGGCGACGTACTTGAACCCGACCGGCACCTCGAACACCCTGCTGTCAAACTCGCCGGCGAGCTTGTCGACCATCGCGGTCATGTTCACCGTCTTGATCACAGGGCCGCGCATGCCGCGCACCTCGAACAGGTAGAGCATCAGCAGGGCGAACACCTGCAGCTGGTTGATGAACTGGCCCGTCTCGTCGATGATCCCGACGCGGTCTGCATCGCCGTCCGTGACGATGCACAGGTCCTGGCTGCCGACCTTCATGAACGCGATGGCCGAATCGATGTTGGGCCGGATGGGCTCGGGGTTTATCCCTCCGAAAAGCGGGTTCCTCTGGTTGTGGAGCTCGGTCACCATCGTCCGGCCGCCACCGATCATCTCGGCGATGTATCCATAACCCGAGCCGTACATGCACTCGTGCACGATCCTCAAACTTGCGCCCTTGATCGCGTCGAGATCGACCATCCGGCCGATCTGCGCGTAGTAGGCCGGGCGCGGGTCGTAGGTCGAAACGAGCTCTCGGGCGGCTCGGTGGTCGCCGGGCGGGACGTCGGTCAGAGCGTTGATCCGGCTTTCGAGGTCCGCGATGACCTCGGTCGGCGCCGAGCTGCCGGTCTCCGGCTTGTACTTGACCCCGTTGAACATGTACGGGTTGTGGCTGGCCGTGATCACGGCCGCGCCGGTCGCCTTGCGGTCGATCACGGTCCACGACGCGACCTGCGTCGGCGAGGGACGGTCGAAGATCAGCGTACGGACGCCGTTGGTCGCGAAGATGTCGGCCACCGCGTTGGCGAAGTCTTCGGAAGCAAAGCGGCAGTCGTAGCCGACGATCGCAAGCGGATCGCTCGAGCGTGACTTCATGTACTCGGCGGTGCCCTGCGCGACGCGACGCACGTTGGCGAACGTGAAATCGTCGGCGATCACGCCACGCCACCCATCCGTGCCGAACTTGATCGGTGGAATCCCAGTCATCCTTTCAAAGGTTAACGTCGGGGTCCCCGCGAAGTCGAAGACTTCGTGGGGTGACTATAGGTAGCGTGTCTTGCGGGCGCGCCGGAGCGCCTCGACCACCTTCCGCACGTCCTGCGCCCGAGATCGCGGAACGACCAGGAGAGCGTCTTCCGTGTCGACGATGATCATGTCCTCGAGGCCGATCGTGGCGATCAGCCGGCGGTCGCCCAGGATGAGGCTGCCCCGGGTGTCGACGAGGACCGATTCGCCCTGCACCGAGTTCCCCTGGTCGTCCGCGTGTACGCGGTCGCCGAGCTCCGACCAGCTGCCGATGTCCGCCCAGTCGAAATCCGCTGGGACGAGCAGCAGCTTGTCAGTCTTCTCCATCACGCTCCGGTCCACCACTTCGACCGGCAATCGGTTGTAAAGCCGTGCCGCGGCTGCCTCGTCGCCGGATTCGCGAGCGGCGACGACCCTGCGCAGACCCGCCAGGTGCTTTGGGGCGTGCAAGGCAAGCTCGTTGATGAACACCTCGACCCGCCACGTAAACCACGCGAGGTTCCAGTAGTACCCGCCGGCGCGGACGTATTTCCGTGCGCTGGCGAGGTCCGGCTTCTCGATGAACCGCCGGACGCGGAGCGTGCCGCCGGCCACACGGCCAGGGGCGTGGATGTAGCCGAGCCCGGTCGATGGAAATGTCGGTTTCAGTCCCACCGTGACCAGACAGTTCGACGCGACCGCGGCCCGGACCGCGGCTCTCACCACTTTGGCGACCTTCGCCGACCCGTGCACAACATGGTCGGCCGGCATGCCAATCATCACCGCCGACCGGTCGCGCGCCATCAGGATCAACGTCGCGAGGCCATACGCATTCGTCGTGCCTCGCGCGGTCGGTTCGAGGATCAGGTGTCCGCTGTCGACCTCGGGAAGGACCGACTCGATGATGGGCTGCTGCCGTTGCTCGGTCAGGATGAAGACCTCGTCGGCCAGGGACTTCGCGCGGTCGTACGTGGCACGCAGAAGCGGCCGGTGATCACCGCCCAGCGGAAGAACGTGTTTTGGAGTGGACGCGCGGGAGCGCGGCCACAGCCGCGTGCCCATGCCTCCCGCGGGGATGACGGCGAACGTTTTCGTCAAGCGCGCTGTGCGCTCAACTCTTCCGCGAGCTCCTTGGCGCGCGCCGTCGACTCCCACGGCGCGTCGATGTCGGTGCGCCCGAAGTGGCCGTACACCGCTGTCTGGCGGAACAAGGGCCGCCTCAGGTTCAGCTCCTTGATGATGCCTAGCGGGCTCAGGTCGAACAGCTTGCCGACCGCGGTCGAGATCGAGCTGTCGGGCACCTTTCCGGTGCCGAAGGTGTCGATGCGGATCGCGACGGGCTTCACCACTCCGATCGCGTAGGACACCTGCACCTCGCATTTCGACGCCAGGCCCGAGGCGACGATGTTCTTCGCTACGTAGCGCGCTCCGTACGCGCCTGAGCGGTCCACCTTTGTCGGGTCTTTGCCCGAGAAGCAGCCGCCGCCGTGTCGCGCATACCCGCCGTACGTGTCGACCATGATCTTGCGTCCGGTCAGACCTGCGTCGGAGACCGGGCCGCCGACCACGAACCGACCCGTCGGGTTGATGAAGGAGCGGATGCCGGCGGCTCGAAGCTCCGCGGGGATCACTGCGTCGATCACGTGCTCGGCGATGTCGGCGCGGAGCTGCTCTGTGGTGACCTCATCGTGGTGCTGTGTGGAGAGGACCACGTTGTCCACTGCTACCGCCTTGGTGCCTTCGTAGCGAATCGTGACCTGGACCTTTCCGTCGGGCCGCAGGTAGTTGAGCGTCTTGTTGCGCCGCACCTCGGCTAGCCTACGGGCGAGCCGGTGGGCGAGCGTGATCGGCAGCGGCATCAGCTCGGGCGTTTCGTCGCAGGCGTAGCCGAACATCATTCCCGAGTCGCCGGCACCGCCGACGTCCACGCCCTGGGCGATGTCCGGGGACTGCTCGTCGATGCTGGTCACCACACCGCACGTCTCCGCGTCGAAGCCGTACTTGGCCCGGGTGTAACCGACCTCGCGCACGGTGTGCCGGATGATGCGAGGGATGTCGACGTAGCAGTCGGTCGTGATCTCACCGACCACCATCACGAGGCCGGTGGTGACTATCGCCTCGCAGGCGACTCGGGCGAGCGGGTCCTTCGCGAGGATCGCGTCGAGGATCGCGTCCGAGATCTGGTCGGCGAGCTTGTCCGGATGGCCTTCGGTGACCGACTCGGACGTGAACAAGGTCGATTCCGCCATGACAAAGTCCTCCACTGAATCTCCCGCGCCGGCAAGCACCAACCACCATGTCGGTTCGCGCCCAAGCGCCAGGTTCATACCTCTGGGACGGGCGAATCCTACCGCAGTTCCAGGTAGTGAATCCCCGAATGTCGAAAGAGCCTGGAACCCCGCTGGGACAGCAGGGCGGCGGTCGCGGTGCGCGAGGATTCCATGACCGCGTCGAGGTGCTCGCGCTTCATCTCCCAGGTCGCCATCGGAGACGTCACCGGGCAAAGCACGACGACGCGGGCCCGCTCGCGAAGCTGCTCGTAGTCGGCGAGCATCTGGTGGTGCAGCGAGAGCTGCAGGGTGCGCGCGATGAGCTCCGGCAGGCTGTTCGGCACCACGTCGTGTTCGCCCCCGCCCATGAGGCTGATGGCGAGGATCTGTTTCGCACCGTCTGCGACGGCGATGTTGAGGGGAGTGTTGTCGACGACTCCGCCGTCCAGGTACTCGCGCTCGGCGATCCGGACCGACGGAAACAGGCCTGGAATTGCGGTGGAGGCGAGAAGCGCGGGAGTCAGCTCACCGGCGCGAAACACCGCGGGCTTGCCGGCGTTGAGGTCCGTGGCCACCACGGCGAGAGGAACCCTAAGGTGCTCGAACGTCTTCACTCCGGTCAACGCCTGTGCGCGCTCGATGAGGCGCCGGATGTTCTCCTGCGGCATCATGCTCATCTGGTCTCGCTTCAGGGCCGAGATGGCCATGCCGAGCGGGTGCGCCCGGAACACCTCCATCGCCTGTCGCGACATCCAGACCTCGCGCAGCATCATCGTGCCCGCCAGCGACGGATAGGCCGCGATCGCGCTGCCGTTCAGGGCGCCAACGCTCGTGCCCACGACCGCGACGGGAGCCTCCACGCCCGACTCGAACAGCGCCTGCAGGACCCCGACTTGCGCGGCGCCTCGCGCGCCGCCTCCGCCCAGCACCCAGGTGCGCCGAGCGGGGCCGAACATTCCTGCTTAGGTGCCTTCTTCCCAGGAAGTGAGGTAGCGGTGCTGCTCTTCGGTCAGGGTGTCGATCTCGATGTCCATCGCCTTGAGCTTCAGCCTCGCGACCTCGGCGTCGATGTCCGCCGGCACGTCGTAAACCTTGCGCTCGAGCGTCTTGTAGTTCTTGGCCATGTACTCGGCGCACAGCGCCTGGTTGGCGAAGCTCATGTCCATGACGGCCGCGGGGTGGCCTTCGGCGGCCGCGAGGTTGATGAGCCGGCCTTCGGCCAGCACGTGCAGCCGGCGCCCGTCGCCCATCTTGTACTCCTGGACTGATGGCCTGACCTGGCGCACACCGGTCGCCAGCTCGTCGAGCACCTTGAGGTTGATCTCGGAGTTGAAGTGGCCGGAGTTCGCAAGGATCACGCCATCCTTCATGGCCTCGAAGTGCTTGCGGTCCAACACGTTCACGTCGCCGGTCACGGTGACGAAGATGTCGCCCTCGCGCGCGGCCTCGCTCATCTTCATGACCCGGAAACCGTCCATGGCCGCCTCGAGCGCCTTGACCGAATCAACTTCGGTGATGACGACGTCAGCGCCATGGCCTTTCGCTCGTGAGGCGAGCCCGCGGCCGACCCAGCCGTAGCCGGCGATGACGAACGTCTTGCCGGCGAGCAGCACGTTGGTGGCGCGGATGATGCCGTCGATAGTCGACTGGCCGGTGCCGTAGCGGTTGTCGAACATGTGCTTCGTGTCGGCCTCGTTGACGGCGACGATGGGGTAGCGCAGCACGCCGCGCTCGGCCATCGCGCGAAGCCTGACCACGCCGGTGGTCGTTTCCTCGGTGCCGCCGATGATCTCAGCCAGCTGGTCCTGGCGCGACTTGTGCAGCACTGAGACCAGGTCGGCCCCGTCGTCCATCGTCATCACCGGATGGTGGTCGAGCGCAGCCTCGATGTGCTGGTAGTAGGTGTCGTTGTCCTCGCCGCGAATGGCGTAGGTCTTGATCGCGTGCTGCGCCGCGAGCGCGGCGGCCACCGCGTCGTTGGTCGAAAGGGGGTTGGAGGCGCAGAGGGCAACGTCGGCGCCGCCCGCTTTTAGGGTCAGCATCAGGTTGGCGGTCTCACTCGTCACGTGGAGGCAGGCCGCGAGCTTGAGGCCCTTGAGCGGCTGCTCCTTCGCGAAGCGCGCGCGAATAAGTCTCAAAACGGGCATCTCGCGCTCCGCCCAGTCGATGAGGTCCTGGCCCTGCGCGGCAAGGTTCAGGTCTTTGACGTCACTGCCTTTGGTGCTGACTTTCAAGTCTGTTGTCCTCTCCTAGTACACAATTTCGCTGACCACTTCGACGTCGGGAAGGCGCTTTCGTCCGCCCAGGGCCTCGAGCTCGATCAGGACCTGGACGCCGACGACATCGCCGCCGAGTTTGCGAATCAACCGGACCGCGGCGGCCGCCGTGCCGCCCGTCGCCAGTACATCATCGACGATCAGCACCTTCTGGCCGGGTTTGACTGCATCCGAATGCACCTGGAGCTCGGCGGTTCCGTACTCGAGCTCGTAGGCGTCGCTGATCGTCTCCCACGGCAGCTTGCCGGTCTTGCGGATGGGGACGAAGCCGGCATTGAGCTTGACAGCGATCGCGGCGCCGGGGATGAATCCGCGGGCCTCGATGGCGGCGACCAGGTCGGGCCGGATCTCGACCCACTGCTTCGACATGAGGTCGACGACCTCGCGAAAGAGCTCTTTGCGGGCGAGCAGTGGCGTGATGTCGCGAAAGATGATGCCGGGCTGCGGGAAGTCGGGAACGTCGCGGACGTACTTCTTCAGCGCCTCGGGGGTCGTCATACCACCGAGCGAAAGTATTCCAGGGTGCGGCTCAATCCGTCTTCGAGACCGACTTCGGGCTCCCAGCCGAGCAGCTGCTTCGCGTGAGTGATGTCAGGGCGGCGCTGCTTCGGATCGTCGACGGGCAGCTCTTTGTGGATGATCTTGCTTTTCGAATCCGCCAGCCGGACGATGGTTTGCGCGAGCTGCAGGACCGTCACTTCGTGAGGGTTGCCGAGGTTGACCGGCATCTCGTCGCCCTTGTCGAGCACTCCGAGCACGCCGCGCACGAGGTCGGAGACGTAGCAGAGGCTTCTGGTTTGAGAGCCGTCGCCGTACACGGTGATCGGTTCGCCCCTGATCGCCTGAGCCATGAAGTTGGGCACCGCGCGCCCGTCGGACACCTGCATGCGCGGGCCGTGCGTGTTGAAGATGCGGATGATCCTCGTGTCGACGTCGTGGGCGCGGTGGTAGGCCATCGCGAATGCTTCGGCGGCGCGCTTGGCCTCGTCGTAGCAGCCTCGCGGCCCGATGGTGTTCACGTTGCCCCAGTAGGACTCGGGCTGCGGATGAACGAGCGGGTCGCCGTAGATCTCCGAGGTGGAGGCGAGCAGGAAGGTCGCGTCCTTGGCGCGGGCCAGGCCGAGCATGTTCATCGTTCCGAGCGTGCCCACCTTGAGGGTGTGAATGGGGTTGGCGTCGTATTGGGGCGGTGAGGCGGGCGAGGCGAAGTGGAGGACGTACTTGACGTCTCCGCCGAGGAAGATGCCCTGGTTGACATCCGCTTGCTTGAACTCGAAATCGGGGTGGCCTTCCAGGTGGGTGAGGTTGGTGCGCGAGCCGGTGATGAAGTTGTCGAGCGCGAGCACGCGCATGCCGTGGTTGAGGAGCGCCTCACACAGGTGAGAGCCGATGAAGCCGGCTCCGCCCGAAACTACAGCTCGCGCTTTGGCGTTACTCGCGGCCGATTCCTCGATAGGTGAAGCCGTGGCCGCGCATGACGGGCGGGTCGTAGATGTTGCGGCCGTCGATCACGACCGCCTTTGTCTTCATCGACTTCTTGATTCGGTTCAGGTCCAGGAGGCGGAACTCGTTCCACTCGGTGACGATGACCAGAGCATCCGCGCCGTCTGCGACTTCGTACGCGTCGTCCATGTAGGCGATGTCGGGCAGGAGCTTGCGCGCGCCCTCCATGGCCGCAGGGTCGTAAGCCCTTACCGAGACGCCCGCCGCGAGCAACACCTTTGCGATGTCGAGGCTCGGCGCTTCGCGAAGGTCATCGGTGTTCGGTTTGAACGCGAGGCCGAGTAATCCGATCACTGTGCCGGGAAGCTCCTCGAGGCAATCGCGAAGCTTGTCGATGACGAGCATGCGCTGGTCGCGGTTGATGTCCATGACCGCATGCAGGAGCTCGGGGTGATAGTCGAATCGCTCGGCGAGCGCGGCGAGCGCCTTGACATCCTTGGGAAAGCAGGACCCCCCATATCCAATTCCCGCGTCGAGGAAGCTCGGGCCGATGCGCTTATCGAGGCCCATACCTTCGGCGACGAGCTTGGCGTCGGCATCGACGCGCTCGCAGATTCGCGCGATCTCGTTGATGAAAGAGATGCGCGCGGCGAGGAAGGCGTTCGAGGCGTACTTCACCATCTCCGCGGTGTAGATGTTGGGGGTGATGAGGATCGGCGCTTCGAGCGGTGCGTAGAGGCGGGCCACTTTT
>Ga0209117_1000367_pt1 | contig 20718 bp, 17 predicted proteins | sample BlaSpr_A8_OM2_M2_FD_187978 | JGI IMG/M metagenome (GOLD analysis project Ga0209117, IMG submission 187978) | Forest soil microbial communities from Thunder Bay, Ontario, Canada - Black Spruce, Ontario site 2_A8_OM2_M2 (SPAdes) (version 2) | ecosystem: Environmental > Terrestrial > Soil > Boreal...
TTCTCCGTGAGAGAAAGTCTCGTTCGTTTCCGTTCGATCATACACACCACCCTTCAATACAACAGTTAGATGGTGTTGCATCGACCTATTGAATGCACCGTGCTTACTGGTATCTGACCTGCCGGGCGACGCGATTGACCGCAGTGAATGTCGCCGTTTATACTGGATTTCCGCGCTAGATGCGAATTTCGCCCTGGCGTGCCTCGAGTCATTCCGTGTGCACCCGTCGAGCTGGGCGCCAGTTGGAATTTCCGAAATTTTTGCAAATACAGGGAGCCGGCGGCTCCGGCTTTGTCCGGAACCGCACTACACCATGAGCAGCGTTAAAGCCACACAACTTCGCCCCGGAATGGTAATTCAACACGAAGGCCAGCTCTACACGGTTTTCAGCACCGACCATCGCACCCCCGGCAACAAGCGCGGCTCCATGCAGACCCGCCTGAAAAATTTGAAGAGCGGCATCATGATCGATTACCGTTTCCGCGCCGAGGAATTCGTCGATCGCGCCATACTGGACGAGATTGAATTCGAATACCTCTATTGCGAAGGCGACGATTTCCACTTCATGAACACCGAAACCTACGAGCAGATGCAAATGTCCCGCGATGAACTCGGTGAAACCGTCTTTTATCTCATCCCCAACACCGTTGTAAAAATCGAGTTCTATGAAGAAAAGGCCATCGGCATCGACCTGCCTGACACCATGGACATGAAGGTTGTTCAAACGGAACCTACTCTTCAAAAAGCCACTGCCAGCGCGGTGGGCAAACCTGCTACTCTGGAAACCGGCCTGGTTGTTACCGTGCCCCCGTTCGTGAATGAGGGCGACCGCATTAAAGTGGACACCAGCGAAGCGCGCTACGTGCAGCGCGTGGAGTAATTAAGAGTTTAAAATTTTACCCGCCTCCGCAGCTGATTTCTGCGCAAGCAAAAATCAGAAGAGGCAAAAGATTAGGCGCTCGCGATTTCTGAGAGCGCTTTTTCTTTTCACTAATCACCGGTGCCGCGGATTTTCGACAACAACACTTGCTACTTTTTTTCTGAAAAAACACGGGCGAAGATTGCGTCCACATACCGAAGTTGGCGCTGCAGATCGAACGTGTGCGCCAGAGCTTTGCCATCCAGATATTTGGCGATACGAGGATCTTTTCCGACGCGCTCGCGAAAGCTGGTGTCCGTCTCCCAGGCGGCCATCGCGTTTTCCTGCACCGCTTTATACGCGTCATCTCGCGGCATCCCTTTTTCCACCACGTCCTGCAGCAATTGGCCGGAGTACACCAGCCCGTGCGTGGACTCCAGATTGCGCAGCATCCGCTCCGGAAACACGCGCATATCGCGAATAATCGCAATCATTTTAGCGAGCATGTAATCAACAAGAATCGTCGAATCCGGAAGTATGATCCGCTCCACCGAACTATGCGAGATATCGCGTTCGTGCCACAGCGCAATATTTTCGTACGCCGCAACCATGTTGCCTCGCACCACGCGCGCAAGCCCGCAAATCTGCTCACACGTCACGGGATTGCGTTTGTGCGGCATCGCCGAACTGCCGCGCTGTTCGCCCCCGAACGGTTCTTCCGCTTCGCGAACTTCGGTGCGCTGCAGGTGGCGAATTTCAAGCGCGATCTTTTCGAGCGTGGCGGCAATCAGCGCGAGGGCGCTCACGTACTGCGCGTGGCGGTCGCGCTGTATAACCTGTGAAGCAACCGGCGCCACGCCCAGGCCAAGCCGCTGGCAAATGCGTTCTTCCATTTCCGGCCCTAGGTGTGATGCGTTGCCCACCGCTCCGGAAATTTTTCCCACGGCCATTTGTGACGCGGCATCGCGAAAACGCCCCACATTCCGCTGATTTTCCGCGTACCAGTTGGCCATCTTCAACCCAAACGTAATGGGTTCCGCATGAACACCGTGAGTGCGGCCAATTTCCGGCGTGTGGCGAAATTCCTCAGCGCGTTTTTGCAGCACTTCGCTGAAACCGTCAAGCCCCGCCGCAATAATGCGCGAGGCATCGCGAATCATTAGCGCTTGCGCGGTGTCCACCACATCGTTCGAGGTCAGCCCGTAGTGCAGCCAGCGCGCGACGTCAGGATCGCCGATGGATTCCCCTACGTTCATGGTGAAAGCAATAACGTCGTGCTTCACCCGCGATTCAATTTCCAGGATGCGCGCGGCGTCCACTTTGGCGCGAGCGCGGATCGCCACCGCCGCGGCTTTCGGCACCAGCCCGGCTTCAGCCAGGGTTTCTGTGGCGGCTAGCTCCACTTCCAGCCACTTCGAAAATTTACTGGCGTCGCTCCAGACCTGGCCCATTCCTTCGCGGGTATAACGTGGAATCAAGTGGCGCTCCTGTTGAACGCGGTCCTGCAGAGGTTCGAGTCAGCACAGAAATGATACGGTATTTCGCAGCCGCGTGCGAACTGCCTGTTTGCTGGCAAGCATTAAAAATTTGCCCACGCAAAAAAATTGAGGCTGGAGCATGTGCCCCAGCCTCGGTCGAAATTAAATTAACGCTTGCGCCGATAACCCGATTCTTTATGGATACGGCAAGTAACGCCACAGGTCGTTGAGCAAGCTGAATCCTTTGCCTGCCGAACCGGTTGCGTCGAAGCCTTCGCCGCCGAACATCCAGAACTGCCATCCCACAGTTGGATCTTTTGTGGTCCAGTAAGAAGGCGCCCACCGCGTTCCCGGATTATTGGTTACGTGCGGCCACACACCAGGGTCGGGCGCAACTCCATAAATGCCTGGTTGGCTTACGGTGTTGGGTCCCTTGATCCAGGTCCATTGATTCAGCGCAATCTTTGCTGGATTTCCCGGATCAGTAGCGGTGTCAATGGTGTATTCCCACAGGTCACCCAAAGACCCGTTACCGGTAACGTCGTACCCTTGCCCGCCAAAGAGCCAGAGGTTGCCATGAGTGTCGCTCCATGCCGCGGACAGCCACCGCGCGCCCGGTACATTCGACGCGGCAGCTACTCCCTGCGTGCCGTAGTTCCCAGGCGTATTTGTCGCACCCGGGGACCCACTGATCCATGTCCACTGGTTAGCCACTGGATCATATTTCCACAGATCATTAAACCCGTTGGTGCCGCTGGTGAATCCGCCAAACATCCAGAAATTCCCCAGGTTGTCGACCCAACCCGTGGATGCTTGCCGGCTAGGAGGTACGTTGGTCGCCGCCGCCGTCCCCTTTGTGCCGTAGACGCCCGCTTGGTTTCCAGTGTTGGAGCCCTTCACCCAGGTCCAGACTCCGCCGCTGTACTTCCAAAGGTCATTAAGCAACAGGTTTGAACACGAAGGACCTGTGGAGTCACAACCAAATCCACCGAACACCCACAAGTTGCCTGAAGCATCCAGCCTGCCGTTCGCTCCCCATCGACCGCCAGGCCAGTTGCCTGCCGCCGCCGTACCTTGCGTGCCATAAACTCCGGGCTTGTTAAAGGGAGAGGGACCTCCGCCAATCTGAGTCCACGTGTTGGTACCCGTGTCATACGACCACAAATCGTTTAGGAACTCTAAAAATCTGTCCTGGCCTCCGAAAAGCATCAGTTTGCCAGTGCTGTCCGTCCAAGTGATTGCTCCCCAACGTTCTGGTGGTACCGCACCTGAAGGCGCTACGAATTGCCAACTGCTGCCACAACCGCCCCAGTAAGCCTGCGTTCCCTTGTGCATCCACAATTCGTTGAAGTAACCCGTTTGCGTCGAAAGTGGCGGCTCCGTACTGGAAAATCCTATTCCCGTTAGAAGCCATAAGTCGTTGCTCTTATCGGTCCAAGTCGACGAATACTGGGATCCTCCCGGTGTGAAAGGTGGAGGTGGCGGACATGTCGGGGGTGTTGCCTTCTGACGCGTGCCATACTGATCGACCTGGTTACTGCCAGCCATCCACGTCCAATCGTTGTGCCCGCAGTCAATCAGCGGGATGGGATTTACCGGGGTAGAGGTTGCCAAGCCGCTCCAACCCCATTCATTGCAGCCATTGGCTTGCGTGCCCGAAGCAACAAATTGTGTGACATCGTATGGGCTGCCGTGAGCGATCGGTGTGGCGAAAGTGTAGGCGCCGTTTTTCGGGACGACCAAGTTGTCGCCTCCGTTGTTCAGCAGCTGCATCTTCCCTGACGTTCCAAGAAGCCCCACAACATTAACGTCGATAGGATGGAAAACAGCGGGGCATACCACGGAAACAGTGGTGACATTCGCAGCGGCAGTTCCCGTTCCGTTGGTTACCGTGCAGAGTTGGTTCGGGCCGGACGGTTGGCCAAAAACCGTAACCTTGTAAGGGCCATTAACCGGTACAAGAATTGGGAAAGAGAACGTGCCATTTTTCGTGATGCTTAAATTATCGCCACCGTTGTTTTGCAAAACAAAACCACTGCCACCCGCGAACCCGGAAACCGACCCGCCAATCGAAATTGTTCCCAGCGAACAAGTAACCTGAACATTCACGGCCACTCCGTCTGTTGCCGTGCCGCTCCCGCCAGTAACCGTGCAAGTCTGCGCTGGGCTGGTGGGCTGCGCGGAAACCAAAACGTTATAAGTTTGGCCGAAGGGGACCGCGACTTTAAACTGGTTGGTCGTGGTTGTCCCGGTGATGGTCAGGAAGTCGGTGCCGTTTTGCAGCACCAGCCCGGTTCCGCTAAGACCCGCAACCGTTACACCGATGGCTACAGTTCCGGTACTACATGTCACCGTAACGTTGGTGACGTTGGCTGTGGCTTTGCCGTTGCCGTTAGAAACCGTGCAAGTTTGGTTTGGACTCGTCGGAGACTGAGAAACCGTGACGTTATACGTTCCCCCGCTCGCAACCGTCTTTTTAAACGCGAAGGCACTGTTCCCCGTAATCGTCAGCGTGTCCGTGCCATTCGTTAAAGTCAGCCCCGTCCCCGAAAGACCCGTGACCGTGCCCCCAATGGTGAAGGGCCCGCCACCGCCGCCCCCAGGGTTGGTAAACGCGGCATGGCTGCACGCCGTCAGAAATATCGCGGTCAAACATAGGACCAGACTAAAGAGAGGTTTCACCTTCATAAACGATTAACTCCTTCATTCATCCAGCCTAGAACTGAGTGCGCTGGCACCGGTTTTCTTTCAGCAGTGCAATAATCTTGGATTACCCGAGCCCAAAGTGGTCGCGACTGAGTTTCGAACCAGGAATTGCCCGATAACCGCAATTCCCAGCGCCACCTGCCCGCAAGAGCCCGCCAGAGAATGTTGGACGACTTTCTAGGTCAAATCAATTAAGCAGCGTTAGCAGTGTGTCTACATAATTAGTAAGAGAATAGCGGCGAGAATACGCTTTCGCGCCGGGGGTCGGAGCTTTGGCTTCGACATTCGTGGAAGTCCGGTGTTCACGCCGGCAACTGTGAGCCTCTGGCAGCGGGTACAGGTAAGGTCGTGTCCGAGGGCATTCGTGGTCCTGCCCCGAATTTGAACCTAGAACCAGTAGTACTGATGTTCCTGCCTCATTATTCTCATCCTCATTGGGCAGGAGGGTCGGATCATTTTCACCGTTGGTCGCCTCGACGGTTCCTGCCCTGGGGGCCCTTTATGAATCAGTCGTGGAATCACGTAATTCGGTATTTTCTCAGTTTTGTGGTGTTGATTTTATTTGGAGGAACTCCAACAGTTTGCGCTAGCGCCAAACTTTCCCCAAGCATGAGCTACGTCCCATTCGGAAACGTGCTGATAGGTAAGACCACCAGCTACCGGGTTTTGTTCACCAATACCGGAAACAGAACACTAAAAATCTCGGGTCTGAACACCGTCGGCCAGAACTTCAAGGCCAGCAGTCTGCCGCTGCCCTACACCCTCGCGCCAGGTCAGAGTTTCAGCGTGAACGTCGCCTTTACGCCCATGAAGGCTGGAACGTTCAGCGGCAACGTCGCGGTAATAAGCAATGCAACTAACTTGCCACGCACCGGCGTTTCGGGAACTGGCGTTACCCCTAGCAGCCTGTCAATTATCCCCGGTGGTGTAAATTTTGGAGATGTTCCCGGGAGCGTGGAGAATACACAGACCGTGCAGAGTTTCAGCGTGAACAGCGGCAACGTCCCGGTAATAAGCAATGCGACTAACTTACCAAGCACCCGCGTTTCGGGAACTGGCGTTACCCCCACCCGCCTGTCAGTTATCCCCGGTTGGGTAAATTTCGGAGATGTTCCCGTGGGCGTGGCGAATACTCAGACCGTGACGCTTCTGAATAAAGGTCAGAGCAATGTCCGTGTAGCGCAAGTCAGCGCTACGGGAGCGGGCTTCAGTGTTTATGGGCTTACTTTGCCCTTTAGCATTGCGCCGGGACGTTCTTCGGCCTTCACGTTGCGCTTCGCGCCTACAAAAACCGGATCCACAAACGGCGCCATTACCATAGCTAGCAACGCCTTAACTACGCCGCTCACAGCGTCTCTGGCTGGCAACGGAGTGTCATCTTCGACGAACTTGACGACGGACGCAACCTCCCTTAATTTTGGCGGCGTTACCGTCGGACACCCGGCGATGAAAACCCTCAAACTCACCAACAAAGGTAATGCCAGGATCACTGTTAAAGGAATAAAGGTAAGTGGTAGCCAGTTCAGCGCAAGCGGCTATGCGGTGCCGTTCGCCTTGGCAGCGGGCCAGTCCGCCAGCTTTATGGTGCAATTTGCGCCAAGGGTTCCCGGAGGCGCCACGGGAAACGTCTTGATAACCAGCACCGCCAGCAATCCCGCGGACAACGTTTCGTTGTGGGGTTCCGGCACGCCGCCGGGCCTACACTCGGTGGTGCTGACATGGAATCCCAGTAGCTCCATGGTGGTGGGGTATAACGTCTACCGCTCTGCAAGCAATTCCGGTCCGTTTGATCGGCTCAGCTCATCAGTGGTTCCAGGAACCACCTACACGGACCTCACCGTCCAGGCTGGCACCAAATATTTCTACGTGGCCACTGCGGTGGATGCTATCGGGATTGAAAGTATGTTTTCAAACGAAATTTCCGTGGCCATTCCATAAGGCCCAGCCCTCTGCGCTCCAGAGCATTACATTGCAGCGTCAGCGCAGCATATCCTCGAGCTGTATACGCGTATCCGTTTTCTCATCGCGATATTTCACGATGACCGCGGATTGTAAGGAAAGTCCCCATTTTGCGCCCAGCGGATGCGTAACGTTACGTGACCCGGGAACTACCACCGCGCCTTCAGGAATAATCGTCGGTGCTGTATCTGTGGCCGTGTAGATTTTTTCCCGCACAAGATCGTATACCGGGATCGAACGGTTAAGAATTGTTCCCGTTCCCAAAACTGCGCGTCGCTTCACGATAGTTCCTTCATAAATTCCAGAATTGCCGCCCACCAAAACCTCGTCTTCAATGACCACCGGTAGAGCGCCTACAGGTTCCAGCACCCCGCCGATTTGCGCGGCGGCGGAGATGTGACAATTCCGTCCGATTTGCGCGCACGAACCAACCAGAGCGTGCGAATCGATCATCGTGTCTTCGTCGACGTACGCTCCCACATTCACAAACATCGGCGGCATGCAAATGACCCCGCGCCCAATGTAGCAGCCATCGCGGATGCTCGAGCCTCCGGGAACGATTCGAATCCCATCAGAAATAGAAAATTTACGCAGCGGATAAGTAGACTTGTCGAAAAAGGATTGACCACCCAAACCACTCGTCATCTCCTGGATCGCGCCCATGCGAAATCCCAGAAGAATGCCCTTTTTTACCCACGCATTCACGCGCCATCCCGTGGAAGAAGAGGCATCGGGCTCGGCGGCTCGCACTTTCCCTCGGTTCAAGCTCTCTTTAAATTCCCGGAAAAGATCGAAGTGTTCTTTCGTGTATTCAGAAGGGGGGTTATCAAATAATTTTTCAATGAGCGAGGGCAGCATGAGCTCTTTCGAAATAGGGGCTGTGTTCCGCGTAATCTACAATGCCCATTGCATGCAGCACCGCGTGTATGCGATCGCGATTTTCCGCGCGCGGCGGCACCAACGGAAGCCGCCAGACCGGTTCAATCAGTCCCATTGCCGCCAGCGCCGTCTTCACCGGCACCGGGTTGCATTCCACAAAGTTAATTTCCATCAGTGCATGCAGCCGCCGGTGAATTTCCCGCGCACCGGCAAAATCCGCGGCAAGCGCCAGCTTAACCAGTTGCGTCATTTCCGCGGGTAGCTCGTTGGAGATCACCGAGATCACTCCGTGCCCTCCCAAAGCGATCAGCGGCAACGCGACCGCATCGTCGCCGGAAATAACCAGAAACTCTCGAGGAACGCAATTGAGAATCGCGGCCATCTGTGAAATATTTCCCGAAGCTTCCTTGATCCCAACAACATTATTGATTTCCGCCAAACGTTTCACCGTCGCGGGTTCCAGGTTCACTCCGGTGCGCCCCTGCACGCTGTAAAGAATAATCGGCAGGTTGGTGGACTCCGCAATCGCTCGATAATGTTGGTACAAACCTTCTTGCGATGGTTTGTTGTAGTAAGGCGTCACCGAAAGAATGCCGTTAATCCCCAAAGCGGTGAGCTCGCGCACCAGCGCGATGATTTCTGCGGTGTTGTAGCCGCCCGCTCCGGCCAGCACTGGAACTTTTCCATTCGCCAGCTCCACGGTGATTTCAACCACGCGCAGGTGTTCCGCGCGCGTTAACGTCGGGCTTTCTCCCGTGGTTCCGCAAGGAACCAGAAAGTCCACGCCCGCATCAATTTGCCGGCGGATCAACTTCCGCAGCGCCGGTTCATCCAAAGAGCCGTCGTGATGAAATGGTGTGACCATTGCTGTTCCAGTTCCAGTAAACATTCGTTTGCTCCTTTACAGTCGCGCCTAATTAAATTTTTCGATGCCAACTCATCTTGATGCCCGCTGCATCCTTCTTCATGACAAACTTTTCTCAACTACCTCCGCGGAATCCACGCCGCAAAGTTCGTCCAGAATTTCGCGAAATTCGAAAATTCCTTTGTCCTGCGTGCCCTTGTCCTGCGTGCGTTTGTTGCGCGTCAACCATCGCGCAGCCTGCAGCGCCCCGCGAGCAAAACCTTCGCGGCTGCGCGCCGTGTGGCGCAACGTAATGGTGTCTCCGGGAGAATCGAACCCGATCTCGTGCGTTCCAGGATGCGCTCCCGCGCGGCTTGAACTTAACTCCATCGGGCCGCTGAAGCCCGCCGCCAGCATTTCTTCTCGAAGGCGCAGCAGCGTACCCGACGGAGCGTCTTTCTTCGCGCGATGATGGATCTCCCAACCCCACGCTTGGTAATCAACATGACGCGAAAAACGCGCGGCGGCTTCAGCAACAATCTGAAAGAACACGTTCACGCCAATGGAAAAATTCGCGCCGTAAACCAGCGAGGAATTCGCGTGCTGCAAAAATTCTCTGACGGCAGGCAGCTGTGCGAACCAACCTGTTGTCCCCGAAACACAGTCCACGCCAAGTGCCGCAAGGCGCCGAATATTTTCCGGTGCTGCGGCAGGCTCGCTGAATTCAACGGCGATGGAAGCTCCATTCAGCGCTGCCACCGAGAGGGACGAAATATTCGCGCTCGTGAATGTAGCGCGAACTTCGAAACCATATTCCGGCGCAAGCTGCGCGATCAGCCGGCCCATTTTTCCGTACCCGATAATGGCCAAGCCCACGCTCATGCGCTATCCCCTGTTGCCAGAAGTTGCTTGGCCATCTGGCAATAAATGTCCACGGCATTCAGCAATTCTTTTTTCGAAATACGTTCTTCGGCGGTGTGCGCGACATGGATGCTGCCCGGCCCAATCAGAAATGGCCTGCCCCACGCTCCAGCGAAAGAAGGAATGTCCGTGGTAAAGGCAACAACCGTGGAAGGAAGTCCATCGAAAGTGGTGAGACGTAACGCGGGCGTGTAATGAACTTCGCGCGCCTCGACGCCAAACTTTGAAGCCGCGGCAACCACCCCCTGGCGCGTTTCCCCAGGTTCGCCAATCGTCCGAAACATGATTTCCGCGCTTGCTTCATCGGCAACCACGTTAGGAGCTCGTCCACCCGAAATAGTGCCCACGTTCAGCGTCGAAGCGCCGAGCAATGAATCTGTGGGCAACGGAATTTCCCGGATAGCGCCCAGCGCATCAAGCAACGAATGGATGGCCGAGTGCCCTAACTCCGGATAAGCCGAGTGCGCCAGTTTGCCTTTCGCGATTATTTCGTAGCGCAGCGCCCCCTTACAACCAAGCGCAATTTGATTTTCCGTCGGTTCGCCATTGATTAAAAATTTTGACCCGCGGGGCGCTGCAGCGGCGGCCTTGGCCCCGGCACTGTCGCGCTCTTCGCCTACCACGAACAGCAAACCGAAATTGTGTATGCCTCCGGCCAAAAGTTTTTCCGCCGAAGTAATCATCGCCGCGATAATGCCTTTTGCGTCGCACGCGCCGCGGCCCCAAACGTAGGTGTCATCTTCGCGTGACGAAAAAAACGGTGGAACCGTATCCATGTGCGTCGATAACGTAAGCCGAGGTTCGCCAAAACGCACAAAAATATTGTCGCGGCCCGCGCCCGCCGGAATTCGTTCCACCAGCCCCGAATGGCGCGCGGCAAGTTCAGAAAGATGCGAAAAAAGAATATCGCCGACGCACCGTTCGTTATTAGTGACCGATTCGATGTCCACGAGCGCGCGCGTTAACGCAAAAAGGTCCATGTAAGCCGGTTATTTCTGGATGAAGGGAAAAGGAGAGAAAGAAACCGCGCGAGAAACACTCGTGGGCAGCTGCCTCTCAATAGCGCTTCATCCGATTATGACGGACGACAGTGAACAGGCCTTAGACCTGTTCCCCAACCGCTGCGGCTTCAACTACCGCTGCGATTTCGGCGGAAACTACCAGATGTTCAACCTTCTAAGTTGAACATCCATCGGCCCCTTTCGCGCGAGCTTCCGAAGCTGATCGGAAAAGCGTGCCCGGCTACTAATGGCCTCCGCACCTCTATCAAGACAAAAACAGTGTAGAGCACTGCAAAGGAAAATGCGACTAAAAAAATCAATCGAATGGATTAGGAAATCCGATGGTCGAACTTTTCACAAATTGCTAGCAGAGTTGCAGCGGCTTAAGAGGAACATCTTGCGAAGCGATCAACACTTCCCCCGAAAAAGCCACGGGTCGCCGCCCGAGCGCTTCTTCGGCCGAGATCATAACCACATCGGGATTATTGTTTTCCGCCGAAATATGCGCCAGCACCAGGTACCGCGCCATGGCGTCAAACCCTTCCGGGTCGGATAAATATTCACTTACCGCGTGATTGGAAAGATGCCCGGTACGTGACAACACTCGCTGCTTCACCACCCACGGATATGGCCCCACCTTTAACATGTCCAGATCGTGATTGGATTCCAGAATCAGGCAATCCGAGTCCCGCAAATGCACTTTAACAAGCTCCGGCATGTAGCCGAGGTCCGTGACCAGCGCCATTTTCGCTCCGCCAGATCGAAACGTGAAACCAATCGGATCGGCGGCATCGTGCGGAATAGCGAACGCGTGAATATCGATATCACCGATTGCGAAATGCTGGCCTGACTGAATGGATTCCACGCCCTTCAGCCTTTTGCCAAAAGTTTCCGGCAAGCACCGTTGCAGCGCATCCATCGTTGGCTCCGTAACATACAGCGGAGCTTTCCACAGCGCCAGCATTTGCGGCAAACCGCTGCAATGGTCGGAATGTTCGTGGGTAATAAGAATGCCGTCGAGATGCTCGATGCTGCGTTCCACGGCGGCAAGTCTTGCCAGCGTTTCGCGTTTCCCAAGGCCGGCATCAACGAGGATGCGGGTGCGTTCTGTTTCGAGCAACGTGATATTGCCCGAGCTTCCAGAAGCCAGGATGGATATGGTCAATCCGATCGGTTGCTCCTATACGACGCACAATAATTTTTAGAATCATGGCAGAGCGCGGAACGTGCGTCAATAAAGAAGCGAACTAAATGAGCAAAAAATAACCGGAAAAAATTACGTTTCCACATGAATTGGCGCGCCTCCATCCGCCAAACCACAAAGAAATCCAGCAGTGGTATACTCCCCGCGCGACTTATGGACAAGTACGACGTCATCGTCGTCGGTTCTGGGCCCGCCGGACAGCGAGCCGCTATCCAGGCGGCGAAATTCGGCAAGCGCACCGCAATCATCGAAAAACTGGAAGTTGTCGGCGGTGCGGCCATTAATACCGGCACGATTCCCAGCAAAACCATCCGCGAAGCGGTGCTTCACCTTTCCGGCTTCCAATATCAGAGCATTTACGGCGTGAACTACCGCGTAAAAGACCAGATCACCATGGCGGATCTGTCCTTTCGTGCGTTGCATGTGATCAAGACGGAAATGGACGTGATTCGCGCGCAGCTTTCGCGCAATGGAATCGAAGTCATCAACGGAATGGCCAGCTTTGTCAACCCTCACCGCGTTCTGGTCACCAGCTCGCGTGGCCAGTCCGAACTGGAGGCGGATTTCGCCGTGATCGCCACCGGAACAAAGCCGGCGGAATCGCCACTCGTTCCGTTCAACAACCGCACCATCATCAACAGCGATCAGATTTTGAAGATGCCCGAAATACCGAAAACCATGATTGTCGTCGGCGGCGGCGTGATCGGCGTCGAATACACCTGCATGTTCGCGACGCTCGGCGTGCGCGTGACGCTCATCGAAAAGCGCCCCCGGCTCCTGGAATTTGCCGATACCGAAATGGTGGAAGCTCTCTGTTACCATCTCCGCGACCGCCGCGTCACTCTGCGGCTGAATGAAGAAGTCGAAAGCGTTGAGGAATCCCCCGAGCACAACGTCACCGCGAACCTGATGAGCCACAAGAAAGTTTCCGGCGAAGCGCTGCTGTACGCCGTGGGCCGCCAGGGAAACGTTGACGAGCTGAATCTCGCCGCTGCGGGACTGACATCGGATTCACGGGGACGCATTGCCGTCGACGAAGACTACCGCACCACCCAGCCTCACATCTTTGCCGTCGGCGACGTGATCGGCTTCCCCAGCCTCGGTTCCGTCTCCATGGAACAAGGACGCATTGCGGCCGCCAAGGCCTTCAACATGCCCACCAGTTCGAATCGCGCGCTCTACCCTTATGGCATTTATACCATCCCCGAAATTTCGTTCATCGGCAAGACCGAAGAACAATTGACCAACGAAGGCGTTGCCTACGAAGTGGGAATGGCGTTTTTCCGCGAAATCGCGCGCGGGCAAATTCGCGGGGACACCACCGGAAAATTGAAACTGCTTTTCAGTCCAGACACAAAACAACTCCTCGGTGTGCACATTATCGGTGAAGGCGCGTCGGAATTGCTGCACATCGGGCAAGCCGTGATGGCCCTGAATGGCACCGTGGAGTATTTCGTGCACACCGTTTTCAATTATCCGACTCTCGCGGAGTGTTACAAGGCCGCGGCATTCAACGGCCTCAACCGGCTCTCGAACGTATAGCGGTTCACAACGGCGCAGCACAGCGGACAGAAAGTGGCCGCGCAGATCGGCGGGAAACGATGAGCATCACAATCGGCGTATTGATGATGGACCACCTCGCGGCCGGCGCCATCGAGCGCAACAAAGTCGCCGGACCAGTGTGTTTGTATCCCGAGTCCGGCGCATCCATGGATCCGCTGCAGGCCATGCCCGCGGAAAAAATCGCGGAGTGTATCCGCAACCTGATCGAAAAGGCCGCCGCCGGTAAGAAAATCGCTGCCATCGGAATTGGTTTTCCCGGGCTGACGCAAAAAGGAGTTGTCGAGGAATCTCCGAATTTGCAGCAGATGAAAGGGTTCGATCTTCAGACCGCCGTATCCACGGGATTAAAAGGCAGTGCGGCGGGCGCGGCAGTGCGCGTGTTCAACGATGCGGACGCGATGGCGGCGGGAATTGCCGCGTCGCAGGGCAAACTGAATCAATTGATTCGCGTGTGGACGCTGGGCAACGGCGTGGGCTTCGGGCGCTTTCCCTCCACCGGAGGAGTCTGGGAAGGCGGTCACATGGTGGTGACGTTGGATCCCAAGGAAACCTTCTGCGGATGTGGCGGGAGCGGGCACTTGGAAGGAATTCTGGGCCGTCGTTCCATGCGCATGCGTTTTCTGGACCTCGAGCCCGAAGAGGTGTTTGCAAATGCGCGGAGCGGCGACGCGCGCTGCGCGGAATTCGTGAAGGTGTGTCATCGCGCGCTGGCTGCGGCAACGGCCACGAGCATACACATGGAAGGCGCGGGAACTTTTTTTATTACCGGGCCGGAAGCGAACTTTATCGACATCGGGCTTCTCGGCAGCTACCTGCACGAAATGGTGAAAATGAGCCCTCTCCAGGGCAGCCGCTTTGAGATCTTTCCCCCCAACGATGAACTGGGCATCATCGGCGCCGCCGTGAACGCGCAGCGCGCCGCGGCGGAAGCCTAAAATTACAAGTCAACACGCGAGGCGGGAGCGGTCCAGCTCGAAGCCGTTAAGAGGGCCCAGTACCGTAACTGCGATTTGCTCTGGCAAAAAGAATTGACGCGCCAACGCCTGTACTTCTTCACGAGTCACCGACTGAATCGACGCGAGAATTTCGTCCATGGTGTAAAACCGGCCAAAATAAAGCTGTTGGCGCGCTAGATTCGACATTCGCGCACTGGTTGATTCCAGCGAAAGCATCAATGAACCTTTGAGGTGATTTTTTGCGCGCAATAATTCTTCTTCGCTTACCAGCGACTTCTTCAAATCCGTAAATTCCTGAAGCGTCAGGTCCAAAACCTCGCCAATCGTGTCTTTACTGGTGCCCGCATACACCGTAAACATACCGGCATCCGAATATGGCGTGATTTCGCTGAAAACCGCATACGCCAGCCCTTTTTTTTCGCGAATGTTCTGGAATAGCCGCGAAGACATTCCGCCGCCCAGCAGATTATTCAGAACCGCGAGACCAAACCGCCGTTCATGACCCAGAGGCAACGCGGGAACTCCAATACACAGGTGCACCTGCTCAAGTTCTTTTTTCGTTTCCAGATGAATTGGCGCGCTCGTAACCGGAGAGGCGTGCGGCGTCAGCGCTCCCGACGGCTGCAAGTGCCCAAACTCTTTCTGCACCAGCTCCATCATGCGGTTGTGGCTTACATTCCCTGCCGCGGCAATCACTAAATGATCCGGCGCAAACCATTGCCGGAAACGCGTATCAACTGCCTCGCGATGGAAATTCTTTACCGTTTCGCGTGTCCCTAAAATCGGCCGCCCCAGCGCATGGTCCGGCCAGAAGCCGCTGGTGAACAGTTCGTGAAGAAGATATTCCGGATTGTCCTGGTCCATTTTGATTTCTTCCAGGACCACTTGACGCTCTTTGCGGATATCTTCCGCATCGAACTTCGGTCGAAGCACCAGGTCGGCGATGATGTCGAAAGCGATGGGTAGATGTTCGTCCAGCACCTTGGCGCTGAAGCAGATCTGCTCTTTGGAAGTAAACGCGTCCAGCATCCCCCCAATGGAATCCATTTCCCGGGCGATCGATTCAGCAGACCGGCGCTCCGTGCCTTTGAACACCATGTGTTCCATGAAGTGCGCGATGCCGTTTTCGGCGAAAATTTCCTGGCGGGATCCATTGCTGATCCAAACGCCAACGGACACCGAGCGCACATGCTGCATCGTCTCGGTAATCACCACCAGCCCGTTGGGAAGAACATGTTTCTGTATGTCGCGAGCTTCACTGACCATAAAAGTTAGTTTGACACACGCACAATGCAATTGCACGGCACCCGAAACGCGCCAATTATTCTCCCTGCAACCGTCTGTCATGTCACGGTAGATGCCCGTCCATCGTTTCTAAGCGCCGTAGACGTCCGCGTTTCTCGTTTCTGAGCACCGTCGTTAGCCCAGCGCGTAAGCGATGTGTATCAGGCCCCAAAACATTGCGAGCGCCGTAGGCGCGGCACACGCCTCGTGCCTCTTGTCGAGGTCGCCTTCTGAGGCGGGCGCCTTTACTACGGCTTCGTCGGGATCTCTCCGCGAACCCCCGGCCAATTCGAATAGACCCCCGACGATCCGCAAGAATCCAAACCACTTACTAGTAATTACTTGACAAACAGTACCTATATGTTACAATAACAGTTTGAACTAAGCTACTTTTTTTCAACCAATGACTTCCCGCAATGCGGCTCCTCTTACCAGTTCCAAATCTATGGGTCCGCGTCGAACTCGCAGTCATCTTGCCTTCATAAGCCCTTTGTTTGTCACACCTACAAATCGTCCGGAGATGTATCATTCCACGTGGTTTAAAAGCCTTTCTTTTGATACATCTATGCATCGGTTCCCTCTAACTCCTTTAATTGCCGCATTTACGAAACATGGGGGGGGGTAGGGGTGGGGAGCTCTTTGAAGATGGAATCGGCCAGCGGTGCGAGGAAGTGAAAATAAGGCCTGTATGCGGCTTCAGCGTATCATAGAGATTGGATAGCAGACACGAATTAGGAAGCGATCAGCCAAATGGAGTTGCTCGGAAAATCGATTGAAGAGTTGCAGGAATATTTCGCCACGCTGGGTGAGCCGAAATATCGTGCCGCGCAAATTTATCGCTGGCTATACGCCGAACGCGTGTTTGATTTCGCGCGCATGACCGATCTACCCGATGAACTACGGAAAAAGCTCTCCGCGGAAACAACCATTACCCTTCCCACTGTAAAGCAACGCTTTGTTTCGATCGATGGCTCGGTGCGCTACCTTTTTGGACTCGGCGAATCGGCAAAAGCCGCTTCCGTCGAAGCGGTGTTCATGCCCAGTGATGGCCGGCAAACAGTCTGCATTTCCACGCAAGCAGGCTGCGCGGTGGATTGCCAATTCTGCATGACCGCGCAACTGGGTTTGATCAGGAACCTGACCGCGGGCGAAATTGTGGCGCAGGTTCTTTTGCCACTCGAAGAACACAGAGAAAAACTCGCGCCACGCACCAACGTGGTGTTGATGGGCCAAGGCGAGCCGCTGCTGAATTACGAACCGGTGATGGCCGCCGTGCGTATCTTATTGGACCAGCGCGGCGTGGCCATCGCGCCGAGGCATGCCACGCTTTCCACCAGCGGGATTGTTCCGGGAATTGAGCGCCTGGCCAAGGAAAAAATTCGCCCGAAGCTGGCAATTTCCCTCAATGCCTCAAACAATGAGCAGCGCAACCTGCTTATGCCCATCAACAAAAAATATCCACTGGAAATGCTGCTGAAAGTCTGCAAAAACTTTGTAAACAGTCCGCGGGAATACCTGACCTTTGAATACGTGATGCTCGGTGGCGTGAACGATTCCCCGGAAGATGCTCGTCGCGTAGTGCGCTTGCTGGCGCCACTCAAACGCGTGAAGGTGAATCTGATTCCCTGGAATCCAGGAGCGCTGCCTTACAGCGAACCGTCGAAAGAACGCGTGGAAGAATTTCACAAAATATTGCTGGAACGCGGCGTCCCGGTATTTACCAGATATTCGCGCGGCCGCGACGTGATGGCCGCTTGCGGGCAATTGGCGTTGACGCAAATCGAAAACGCGCAAGCGCCGGTTTAGCTTTTTTGAACGAATGGCCTAATTTTATGTCGGACGAATGGCGATCGCGGACATCAGCCGCCCGGAAGCGGCACCTTCTTTGCGATAGCTGAACAGCTGTGAAATATGGCAGGAAGTGCACAACTCGCTTACGAAGATATTTTTTGCCTCGACGCCGGCTTCCAGCAACTGCGCGCGATTGGCTTTACGCAAATCCAGAAACACATTCGGCGGAGGAGGCTGATGCCCCGGCGGCATTTGATTAAGCCACTGCACGGGATTGGGTTCGTCGCCGGTGCGAAGCTCATCAAAATAATTTTCCGCATCCGCGAATTTAGTGGCGAACGCGGAGGCCACTTCGGTGCCAACTTCGTAGCAGCATCCGCCGATGGCCGGACCCATCGCGGCAAGAATATTTTCCGGCTTGGAGGAAAATTCCATTTGCATGCGCCCGATGGCTTTTTGCGCAATTCGAGCGAGCGTTCCTCGCCATCCCGCGTGGATTGCCGCAATCACTCGCTTTTTGCTATCTACCAGTAGAATCGGGACGCAGTCCGCGGTTTGCACGGCAAGCAACATGCCAGATTGGTTGGTGATGGAAGCATCCGCCGACGCAAGAACTTCAGCGGATGGCTGCGCTTCAACGAGATGAACCACGTCGGAGTGAAATTGTTTGATGGTGAAAAGAGGACATTTGTCCGCGCCAAGCGCGGATTGGAAGCGCCGGCGATTTTCCAGAACATTTTCGCGAGCGTCCCAATTGGTGAAACCTAAATTTAAAGTTTTTTCGCCTTCTACCAGGCTGACGCCGCCAGGGCGCGTGCTGAAACCATGGACAAGCCACGGAATTTTATTTAATGCCGCGGACTGGAGAATTCGCACACCGTCGGAATTGCGCTTGATGATCCATTTTCCGGACGACGCAGCTCGTATGGGAGGCGGAGAACCCGAGCGCGGCACTCGCGGACGTGGGCGTTGTGATGATTTTTTTACTGGCACGCTGGTAACAGTATAATCGCAGAGAACCTAGAAAACCCGTCAGGAGGCGCTTTTGATTGTGGGTTTGGGCGTGGATATAACCGAAGTAGACAGAATTCAAGGCGCCATCGAACGCCAGGGCGAACGGCTGCTGAAGCGTATTTATACGCCGGCGGAAATTGCGTATTGCGAGCGCTTTAAAAATAAATTTGAGAGATACGCGGGAAGATTTGCGGTGAAAGAAGCGGCGATGAAAGCGCTGGGAACAGGTTGGAGCCGCGGCGTGCGCTGGGTAGACATTGAAGTGGTGCGGGAAAAAGGCGGCCGGCCGGTGCTGAAGCTGGCGGGAGAAGCAAAACAAATTGCGGAGCGCATGGGAGTAAAAAATATCGCGATTACCATTACGCATACCGAGAAACAAGCGCTGGCTCAGGTCATTTTCGAGAATTAAATTCTCGAGAATCAAGAAAGATCGGCTCTTCAACAATTTCCACTTCATGCCATTGGTTGGGCGGCCATTTCCCCGGCACGCGCACGCGCAAATAATTGGATGAAAGCGCGGGCGTGAAACCTTCCTCATCTTTTTCGTTGCTGTGCAGGGTCAGGACGCGTGCAGTGCGCCCTATTTGCGAATTGCGAAAAGCAGCGGCCTTGCGCTCCGCGAGTGCGCGCAGTTCGCGCGCGCGATTTTTAATGGTGGGACTGTCCACTTGTTCGCAAAGTGTGGCCGCTTTCGTGCCGGGGCGCGAAGAGTAGGAAAACACGTGGAGGTACGTAAAGGGGAGTGAGTCGATAAATGCGAGTGTAGCGGCGTGATCAGCGCTGGATTCACCTGGAAAACCGGCAATAACATCCGCGCCGATGGCTGCGTGCGGTAGGTATTCGCGAATCAGTTGAACGCGCCTGGCGTAATGCTCGGCGCGATACCAGCGATGCATGGCGGCGAGAATGCGATCGGATCCGGATTGCAGCGGCATATGAAAATGTTGCGCGATACGATCGGAGGATGCGAAGAGATCGATCAAATCTTTGGTGACGTCAAAAGGCTCGATGGAACTGATGCGCAGGCGTTGCAAAGAAGTTTCTTCAAGAATGCGGACGAGCAGGTCAGCGAATTCAAGTCGCGGAGAAAGATCGCGACCGTAACTTCCTAGATTAATGCCACTAAGAATAATTTCGCGAAATCCAGACGAAACCATTTTCCGAATTTCTTCTATAACGCTGTCGGGTGCGAGGCTGCGGCTTTTGCCGCGAACAAACGGAATCACGCAATACGAGCAGCGGGAGTTGCAACCATCCTGAATTTTTAGCGTGGGACGAGTGTGATTCCCTTCGCCACCGAGGATGGGAGCGGACAGCAGAAAAGTTTGTTCAAAAATATCGCCGGTAATAATTTTTGCGGCGCCACTTTCGGTAGAACCGGCGGCAGAACCCGCGAGGGAATTGAGAGAAACAAAATTCGATTCATTCCGCGAAACAGCAAAAAAAGATTGGACTACAGCTGGGATTTGCGGTTTGTGAGAATTGCCAACAACCCAGGAAACACCGGGGAGCTTGGCGAGTTCATCGGGGGCGCGTTGCGCGTAACATCCGGTGACGATGATGCGAGCCGCGGGATTTTTTCCATAAATTTTGCGGATGGCGTCGCGAGCTTGCGAATCGGCGGACGCGGTGACGGTGCAAGTGTTGATCACCACGACGTCGGCAGTGGCAGCTTCACCGGCGACAGTCAATCCCTGAGCGAGCAATTGTGCTTCGATTGCCGCGGCATCAGCTTGAGTGGCGCGGCAACCGAATTGGACGATCTGAAATGAAGACATGAATGCGAGCCAATGGAATATTTAACCATACCGAACGGCGAAGAATACAGGCGGCCTAAGTTTTGGTGGTGGGTCAGTTTCACCACAAAAGGGGACCTGCTCGACTCCAGATGTCCGGTAATCCGACTTCCATGATAGGTCTTTGTCCAGAGGGCAATAGTTCTCCTGACGCGCTTCGGTTCGCCGCTGTGTAAATTCTTTGTGATTCTTCGCCGCGTGTGTTGGCCTCTCGCCTGCGGTGATCGTCCTCTTGTGAACATCCAAACCAATGTAGTACACAGTCTGCATGGGGAGCCTCCTTGGTGTTTCTGAATCAGCTCGATCGCTGAGTTCAGCTTTTTTACACCAAACGCTCCTCCCTTGACCTATACATTCAAACTAATCAGATGGGATGAGAAGGCCGGTCTCCATCGGGATGCGATAAGCTCCCAATAATCGACGTGCTCGAAGCACAAGAGAAAGGAGACCGGCTGTGAAGAAG
>Ga0209117_1000368_pt1 | contig 20715 bp, 16 predicted proteins | sample BlaSpr_A8_OM2_M2_FD_187978 | JGI IMG/M metagenome (GOLD analysis project Ga0209117, IMG submission 187978) | Forest soil microbial communities from Thunder Bay, Ontario, Canada - Black Spruce, Ontario site 2_A8_OM2_M2 (SPAdes) (version 2) | ecosystem: Environmental > Terrestrial > Soil > Boreal...
CACTATCGCAGCCGCAGAGTTCATGAACGAGCCGAACCTCGCTGTGATGGGCGGTGCACCAGCCGGCTATGATGCGGCCGGATACGGACGTGACTTCAAGGTTTTCCATTCGTTTGTGAAGGAGAACTTTCCCGAGATATTGGTCCTCGGCCCCGGCGCAGTCGGTGAGACAGCCTCTGCTTCCGACCTGCTCGTTGCATCCGGCCCCGGCGGCGTCGATGCGTTTTCGTATCATCACTACGGAACGCTTTCGGAGCGATGCGGCGGTACCAGTACACCAGAGACAGCTCTTTCCGAAGACTGGCTCTCCCGGACGGATCAAACCCTGAATTTCTACCGGACCCTTCGAGACCAATTCGAGCCTGGCAAGCCAATCTGGCTGACTGAAACCGCGGATGCAGCGTGCGGCGGAAATCGCTGGGCCGCGTCATTTTTGGATACGTTCAGGTATCTCGATCAGCTTGGGCGACTCGCGAGGACCGGCGTTCAGGTCGTGATGCACAACACGCTCGCGGCAAGCGACTACGGCCTGCTGGACGAGAAAACGCTGGCACCCAGACCAAATTACTGGGGCGCACTTTTGTGGCGACAACTCATGGGCAGTATCGCGCTCGATTCGGGCGTGCCAATTCAAACGGGCCTCCACGTCTATGCCCATTGCCAACGCGGGACAACGGGAGGTGTGACTCTTTTGGTAATCAACACTAGCCGCGACGCGACGCGCTCGCTGACGCTTCCTAATGCCTCGGAACGTTTCACCCTGGATGCGGCGGGTTTGCGGGACACAACCGTGCGGCTGAACGGCACTACGCTGGCGCTGGACGCGGGGGATGAGCTGCCGCCCATCACAGGCGCTCCGACGACCGCCGGTAACGTGACCTTCGAGCAGGCCACTATTACCTTCCTGGCCATTCCAGGCGCAGGAAACAACGCTTGCCGGTAACGGGCGTCTAACCGCCGGACGCGTGCCGAGACTGCTCACCGGTGGCGCGGTCCTTCTAAAGACTTCTCCTTCTTGGCATTGGCATGCCGCTGTGCCAGCCTCACGGCCGCAATAAAACAAATTTGCCAGGGAGACACCGCTTTGTACCGCCATATCGTATTTCCATGCTCGATCGTGATAGCCCTATTGAGCGCAGCTTCGGCTGCTCGCGCTGCGGACTCCGAGCGGTGCCAGGAGCTAGGACGCCGGTTTGGAATTGCCAAACCGCAGATCACTGCGATCGAAGTGTCGTTGACGCTATTTTCGGCTGTTGACGGGAATTGCATTGGTATGGCGACCGAGCTGCTTGACCACGGCGCGTCGCTCGACGCGCGTGACCGGTTTGGCGCGCGGCCACTTAGCCACGCCGCCAGGTTCGGCCATCTGCAGATGGTTGACCTTCTGCTGGCACGCGGCGCGCCGATCAATGCACGCAATCTCGCCGGTGCCACCGCGCTATATTTTGCTGCCGAAGGCGGCAAGACGTTGATCGTGCAACGGCTTATCGAACGCGGCGCCGACGTCAAACTCGCTGGGCGCAGTGGGGTTTCTCCGGTCGCTGCCGCCGCCTATGCGGGCAACGACGCGATCGTGGAAGCGTTGCTCGCTCATGGAGCCGACGAGCGAACGCCCGACGCAACCGGCAAGCCTCCGATCGTCTATGCGGCGGCCGGCGCCCGGCTCGACATCGTGAAGCGTTTACTGGCGCGAAATATCGATCTCAACGCCCGCTACTCCAATAACCTCACTTTGCTGATGTGGGCCTCGGGCCCGGATGAAAAAGCCACGGAAGCGCAGGCGATCAAGGTCGCTTCATATCTGCTGGACGCAGGCGCGCATATCGATGATCGGGATGACCGCGGCCGCACGGCTCTTATGATTGCGGCCGAAGGCGGCCGTGCGGAGATTGCCAATTTATTGCTTGCGCGAGGAGCCGATCCGTCGCTCAAGGATAAGGCCGGAAAACGTGCCGCAGATCTCACAGTGCTGTCTTCACTGCGTGACCGGCTGACGCCGCCCTGAAGCGGCTCAGAGCATGATCCCGAAAAGTGGATACCGGTTTTCGGAAAAGATCATGCTCAAACAAAAAGATCAACGACGGGTCTGAGTCAGCGAAGCTGAATCAGACCCTAGAGACCCGACAGATATTCCGCCAGCGCCGCGAGGTCGTCAGGAGAAGTGGCAAGCATCAAGTCGGACATGCCGGGATTGTTGCCGCGCGCGCGGGTGCGGAAGTCGGCCATTGTTTTTGTCAGGTACTCCCTGCTCGACCCGGCCAGACGAGGCACCGTGCCGTCGCCCTGGAAGTGATCGAGATGGCAGCCCGTGCAGCCCACAGAGCGGTTGGCGCTCGAGGCCCGGTCCGAAATTTCCTTTGACGCACGAGGCTGGCCCAGATCAGGCCATGGCTTTTTCGAGAAATATTCCGCGATAGCCTGCATGTCCCCTCGTTCCATCGATGAAGCGATCGGTTGCATGATGTCGCTCTTGCGATCGCCGCGCTTGAAATCGCGCAGCTCTATATAGATGTAGCCCGCTTGTTGCCCCCAAATGCCGGGAATCGTCTTGTCGACCGGTTTGCCGTCCGCGCCATGGCAGCCGGCGCAAGCCTGGACCTTTTCTTCAATGCTTTGTGCATGCAGCGGCGTCGTGCAGACGATCAAAACCGCGGCCAGGGCGGCAACGCCGGAAGTGCCCAAATTTAAATTGCCGCTCATCATCCGATCCAGTGAGTGGAAACCAATTGGAAGACTAATAATTCAAAGCAGCGGGATCGCAACCGGTCCCGCTTCACTGTTCGATGATCGCCTATGCGTTCAATTGAGCGTGAAGGCGATAATATTGTTGCCGCGGTGAAAGTCGATCTGGGTATTACCGCCCGCGCCGACCACGATATATTGCTTGCCGCCCACCATATAGCTGGAGGGTGGCGCATTGACGCCCGCACCGGCGCGGAAGTTCCACAATTCCTTGCCGTTGGACGAATCGTAGGCCGCGAACTTGCCGTTGCCCTCACCCGTGAAAACAAGACCGCCCGCGGTGGCCAGGATGCCGCCGATCATCGGCTCCGGCGTCTTGACCTGCCATTTGATTTTGCCGGTGTTGTAGTCAACCGCGGTAATGTTGCCCGCCTGCGCCTCGCCCGGGATCACCTTGAAGGCGCCACCAAGCCACAACTTGCCATTCGGATACGGCGAGTTCTCGACCTGGTAGGTCATCGGCTGATGCAAGTTGATGGCATAGGCCAGCCCCTGCCCCGGGTCGGTGGCGATCGGCGACCATTCGACTCCGCCATTGGCGCCCGGCAGCATGCGTGCACCTTCCTTGGTGGGAAGGACCCACATGTTCTCCTGCGGCACCATGGCCTCGGAGAAACGGATCAGGCTGCAATCCTTGCGGTCGTGAACATAGATGTGACCGGTCTTGCCGGCATGGATCACGCCCGGGATGGTCTTGCCGTCCTTGCCCTTCACATTCAGCAGCACCGGCGGGCTTGCGGCATCGAGATCCCACACGTCGTGGGGGATGTACTGAAAGTGGCAGAGGTATTTGCCGGTATCGAGATCGAGCGAAACCAGCGAGTTCGTATAGAGGTTGTCGCCGGGGCGGACCGAACCATCAAGATCAGGCGAGGGATTGCCGACCACAAAATAGATACGGTTGGTCGCCAGATCGACGGCAGGATTCTGCCACACGCCGCCGCCAAGTTTCGCGAACGGGTCGCCGGTTTTGGCGAGCTGGGCCTTTTCGGCCTGGATATCGCGGTGCATGTCGCGTCCGGTAGCGTCTTTGGTCGCCCAGACCCCGACTGTACTTTCCGGTATCGTATCGAACGTCCAGAGCAACTTGCCGGTCTTCGCATCGTAGGCTTTGACAAAGCCTCGGACGCCGTATTCCCCGCCATTCGTTCCAATCAGAACCTTGTCCTTGATCACCGTGGGCGCCATCGTCTCGCTGTATCCGAGTTCCGGATCCGCGATGTCCGTCTGCCAGGCAATCTCGCCGGTCTTTGCCTTCAGAGCCACCAATTTAGAGTCAAGCGTGGCTACGTAGACGAGGTCGCCGAGCACCTGGACGCCGCGATTGTTGGGACCGCAGCAGTAAGTCGTTACTAGTCCCATCTTGTGATTATAGTGCCACAGCTGTACGCCGGTTTTAGCGTCAAGCGCATAGACGTGGCTGAACGACGTCGTCACAAACATGACTCCATCGACAACGATGGGCGAAGTCTCCAGAGATTCCTTGACGTCCGTCTGGAAGATCCACGCGACGTGCAGGTTCTTTACGTTATTGCGCCCGATCTGTCGGGCGGGATGAAAGCGCGTCTGGGCATAATTTCCGTTTGTCAGAAGAAAATTATTGACGTTCTTGTCTGCCGCGTCGAGCTGCTGCTGAGTGACCGGAGAAACCACTGCCTGGCCCGGGGCCGGCTTGGTTTCCTGCTTCGTCTCTTGCGCGCCGGCAGGTCCTGTCAAAAGACCAGCAACCCCAAACAAAACGGCGGCTAAAATGGCAGGTCTACCCATTTATTCCTCCCAATTTTGTGTTTTGATCTCAACCGACATTTCTAAATGCCCAGCCGGACCAGCCCAATCTGACCGGAGGGAACAAATTTGACAAGGCTAAAACGCCAAGTTTGGCGGAGAACCGCTGTTGTCAGCGACGACAGGGACCGACCAAATTGGTAGGCTGCTAGAGCAGCGAAAAGCAAAAAGCCGCATTGGACGTGACGCTCGGCTTTCCGACTACGACTGATATCGAAACCGTCAGAAAAACATCCTAGTTGGTCACGTCTTGTAACCTGGCAGCGCGCTAAATTCTCGCATTGGGTTCCGCGAACGCTACGGAGGACGGCTCCTGCACGAAATTGTCAAGAATGACAGCGGCTCCGACGGCAATAATGCCGGTCATAAAGCATGCGACAATGAAAGCACGCATCGTGGTTCTCCCTTTTTCCCGCAACTATCCAGCACATTTCCAACCAGCAGAATTGAGCTGGAGGACAAAAAGGCCGCCCGGAATCAGATGTTCAAGCCATGAGAGCAAAGGCCTCCGTCTCAACGTCCACGAAGGTCCGTCCAAGCCCGCCCACACACGCGTAAAAATTAGCTGATTCAGCATGCTCGAGATCGACAAAAAAGCGCCTGATCCACGGCAGGAGATGCTTTTCAAAGAAGTCACGATCAGCGCCGACCGGAGCGGGGATGCCACCGCCGACAAGGCCCGCCATGATTTCGCAAAGCATCGCGGCATGATCCTCCGGCTCCGAGCGACCTGGCGCTTTTTCGATACCGAGAACCCCAAGGGTTTCGCGTAGCCGCGCGAGCGGGCGTCCGTAGAGCGAGCCCGTCAAGTAGTGGGATGAATACGGCAAGAGCTGGCCCGCCCCGAGCCCGGCAAACAGGACAAAATACTCCCGCGCCGCATCTTCCTCGCTCACCCGCCCTGCCGCCTCGGCGAGGGCGGTGTGCGCTACGCCGATCGGACTGGCATCGCCCTGCAGGCGGGCTAGACCGGAGATCAATCCGGAGTCCGGGCTGCGCGACAGCAGGGTCGCCAATAGCGCATATTCCCGCGCGCGGCCTCCGTCGATTTCATCGACAGAACCCGTGGAAAATCCCTGAGAAATTGAATCCCGCATGATTCTCACACCTGACGCACAAACTGCGATCGGCAATAGCCGCGCTAACCGAAGTTACTTCGGCAAGGCGCTGCCATGACGACGAGGACTTCGGGAGGCATCGCGTTCTTCAACGGGCCCCGCATTCTCTGTCATCTTACCCGCTTCGCTTATTTTTTCGTCCGATAGGCGGGAAATGCCGGGATCGCCGGAACGCGATTCGTCAGGCGTCAGCTGCGCACCCTGATCGGCCGCCGAATGTTCGGGATCAACGACGCTCGACCGGGCACATTCCACGGATGCCGGCATTTCCGGAAGCGCTTTCGGGATATTCTCAAGCCTAATTGAGGCTTGCGTGAGGAAAGCCGGCGCGTTGTCAGTCGCCGGCAACGGACCGAATCCGGGTATTGCATTCGGGTCGTTGAAATCCCATTGGTTTTCAGCGATGCCGATAAAGTCGCGAATTGCCGGATCGCTCGCCCAGGCCTGGCGCAGTGCAGCTCGCGTCAATTCGGCGGGCACGCGACTTTGCAGAAACCCGCGGATGTCCGTGTTGGCGGTGATCGCATCAATCGACGGCAGGCTTGCCAGATCAAATGGCTCTTCGGCCGCCGTATCGATCCGAGGCTGCGCGGCTGTTACTTCGGAGCCGGCCGAAACAGGTTCTACCGACCCAGGCGGAACGCTATCTCCGGAAAGATCGGCTTCATGCGCCGTATCCGACTCGCGCTTCAATCGTGCCCAGCGCTGGATGAAATTATCCGACTCAGTCATTGCCTGTTCTCCGCCCTGTTTTCTGATTTGCGAGCGCCTGCTGATCGCGCCGGCGCTTGACGAAGGGCCGCTCGACATGATGCTGGACGATGAACCGGCCGATGATTTCGACGATGTCGGGCGGCATGGACACGGCTTCGACCAGATTTGTGCCGGCATCCGTAAATGCTTCACCCTCCGCCGGATCGGCCGTCACAGTAAGAACTTCATAGGGCGGGTCAGACGCCGTGGGCTGCATAACGACCCACAGCGCGGGCGCGGCTGAAGCGAGATTGTCGCGATAATTTGTTGTCTCGGTCCGGTGCAATTCGATCACGGCCTCGCCTGCATAGAATAACGTCGTTTCTGCTCCTGTATCGAGTGGCGTCCACGGCGCCGCCGAGGCAATTCCGGCAAACACCGAGACCGGTCGCCAGAGAAAATCAGCCCACATGCTTTGCGCCTTGCGGCGTTCGGCGACGACGCCAACGGGAATATGCGCAAGCGCTGTCGATCTCAATTGACCGTCTCCTTGTGCCGGATCGGCAGGCCGGTCACGAGATTTTGCGGCTTCAACCGCAACACCTCGTCAGGCGTCATGGCCACAAGCAGATACACCGGCTCGCCTCTGATCTTTTCAATCATATCGGCCGGGTCGCGGAAGGTCAGCCGGAACAGGCCGACCAGCTGGGCTCGCATCGCATCGTCGAGATCGCCGCCATTCCAAACCGTATCGCCGATGCGCGTGGCGTCGGAACTTAGTCCGACATACCACGACAATTGCGCGTCACGGAGTTCCGCTACCGGCTCGATCGCGACATCGATCGCAAGCAGATGCCAGAGCCAGCGCCTGACGACGTCGCCAAGCGCGACCAAACCGTGCTGGCCGGTTGTCAGTTCGAACGCCATGTCAAAGCGGTCGCTGCGTTCCCAGTAGCTTGCTGCGGTTGCATCGTTGAGCATGTCGGCTTCGCCGGCCGCGGGCAATCCGAGCAATTCAAACAACGGCGATTGAGGATGCCGAACCAGTGACAACTGCGTCTCCTCGTCAACAGCGACCATCGCAGTTTCCCGCACCACCAGCTTCTGCGAACGGAAAAACATCTCGGCGGCGCGCAACATGAAAACGTCGTCGCATTCGTCCAATATGTTTCGCAGAATGGCCTGGACCAGCTGACCAATCAGGACGTGAGGAAATTTGATATTGCTCTTGATGATTGCGAGATAGGCGGCTTCCAGGGTGCGGTGCTTCGCCAGATGGTCGCGCCAGGCAATCATCATCTCCCAATTCTCGCGTGCGTCCGCGTCCTCGATCGCGGCGACCTGCGAGGCCGCAACGAATTGCCGTGGATCGCTCAACAACGCACTGTGCAATTTTCGCTCCGCTGCGCACGCCTCCGGCGGCGGCACCAGCTCCGGGCGCGCCAGATAGGCTTTCAGGAATTCGTCGGTAACCAGCAACCTGCCAGTGGGGTCGCGATCGAGCAAATGATGACCGCAGGAAAGCCAGAAGTCGCGCGATGCACTCAACTGCGCGCTCCTTTCTCCAGCCCTGTGAGATCGAGGTGCTCGACGGGCACATCATCGTCGCCAACCACTTCCAGAAATTCGAAAGCGCTGGCGTGCCCGGCCCCGTCACGTGGACGCAGCGTGCGGAAAACCTCGCGGATTGTGCCGCTCTCGTGGCTTCGGGTAACGGCGACGAGCACGCCCACCGCGTGGTCGCACAGGGACGCCGCAAAACTGGTCTCCTCCTCTGCGGCCACGCGGGCGGTGGCAAGATCGGGAGCACCGAATTGCGCGACCAGTTGGTCCGCAAGCATATCGACAACGGCCAGGCGATCTTCTTCGTTCGCTTCGACAATCTGGGCCAGTGTCGAACGGCCGAGCGATTCCAATCCCAAAAAGCCGGCGCGAAATGCGGTGCGCGCCTTGCCCCGCAAACCTGCGGGGTCGCAATGGGCAAATGCGAAAGCGCCGGACACGGCCCATTCACCGGGCTCTGCCGGCTTTTCAAAAACAAACGAATCCGATGCATCGAGCCGGATGGTCCGCAGCAGCTTCACCGGTTCGGCCCTCCTGAGATCGGGTCATGCTCATTAGCCGCTCAACGACACGGCATTCCCGAACTCGCAAAAAAGCCGCCGCCGGAGTCCGACGGATATCCGTTGGCCACTCCGGCATCGCACTTTTCAATGCAATCAATATATACTTTCCCGGGAGTTCCGGCCAGTTGCCGCCGCGACTCGAAGACAAGTCCGGTAACAAGAAATTGTGAGAACGATGGCTGATTCCACCAGGCATATCCTGATCTGCTCGTGCGACGACACGATGCCTCTTGACGCCGGCGCGGTCCGCCGCGGCTGCCGCGGCAAACCGACGACCGCGACCCAGCTATGCCGCGCGGAACTTGATCGCTTTCGGGCGATCGCGGCAGAAGACACGCCACTCACCGTCGCATGCACCCAGGAAGCGTCGCTGTTTTCCGAAATGGCGGTGGAAAGCGGACGAGCAAGTCCGGTCGAATTCGTCAATATCCGTGAGGCCGCGGGATGGTCCAGCGACGCCGCCAAAGCTGGGCCAAAAATGGCCGCGCTGCTTGCGGCGGCGGCCGAGCCGACGCCGCCTGTGCCATCGGTCGAGCTGGAAAGCGGCGGCGTCATTCTCATCTGTGGCCGCGATGAGACGGCCGTCGAAGCCGGAAACCTGCTCAAGGATCATCTCGACGTCACCGTAATGATTGAACCGCCGGCGGCGATCGTGCCGCCGCGAAGAGCCGATTTTCCGGTGGTGAAAGGAAAGGTCAGGAACGCCAGGGGTCATCTCGGGGCATTCGAAGTCACGGTCGACGATTTCGCGCAAGCCGCGCCGTCCTCACGCGGCGTATTGGCGTTCGGGCCATCGCGCAACAATGCACGATCGAACTGCGATATCATTCTCGATCTGACCGGCGGGACAGCGTTTTTCCCCGCGGCCGACTTGCGCGACGGCTATCTGCGTGCCGATCCCGGAAACCCTGCCGCCACGCTGCAGGCAGTCCTCAAAGCGCGCGACCTCACGGGCACTTTCGAGAAGCCGCGTTACGTCGCCTATGATGCCACGCTGTGCGCCCATTCGCGTTCGCAGGTCGTCGGTTGCACACGGTGCCTCGATCTTTGTCCCACGGCAGCCATCACGCCTGCCGGCGATCACGTGACCATCGACGCGAACGTTTGCGCGGGCTGCGGGCAATGCGCCGCGGCCTGCCCGACAGGTGCTGCGTCCTACGCGCTGCCTTCAGAAGATGTGCTGATGCGCAAACTGCGCGCGATGCTTATTGCCTATCGCGAAGCCGGCGGGGAACAGGCTGTTGTGCTGGTCCACGATGATCCCCATGGCGCACCGCTGATCGACGCGCTGGCACGGTTCGGCGACGGACTTCCGGCGCATGTGCTACCGTTTGCGGTCAACGAGATCACACAGGTCGGGCTGGAGAGCGTCGCCGCCGCCTTCGCCTATGGTGCGTCGGCGATGCGGTTCTTGCTTCGGGCGCGGCCGCTTCATGACGTTTCCGGATTGCTTCGGACGATGGCGCTGGCCGATCCCATCCTCACGGGGCTCGGCTTCGGCGCGGGCCGGGTTGCGACCATCGAAACCGACGATCCGGACCTTCTGCTGGAGGCGTTACGTGCAATCCCCTGGATGGCTGCGGCGCCGCACCCGGCAAGCTTCCGCCCGCTGGGGGCAAAACGAAGCGTCCTGCGTTTTGCGCTGAGCGAACTCCATCGCGCAGCGCCAGAACCGGTCGGCGTCATCGCACTGCCCCAGGGAGCGCCGCTCGGAGCGGTCGAAATCGACGCCGGCGGGTGTACGCTATGCCTGTCCTGTGTGTCGGCCTGCCCGACGGGCGCATTGCGTGATGACCCCGAGCGGCCGATGCTGCGGTTTGTCGAAGATGCCTGCGTGCAGTGCGGATTGTGCCAGGCGACTTGCCCCGAGCATGTCATCACGCTGAAACCCCAGATCGACTTTGACGCCGCCAGGGCCCCTGCCCGCATCCTCAAGGAGGAAGAGCCGTTCTGCTGCATCCGCTGCGGCAAGCCGTTCGGCGTGAAGAGTACGATCGATCGCGTGGTGGCGAAGCTCGAAGGCAAGCACTGGATGTATACCGGTTCCTCCGGGCGACTCGACGCCATCAAGATGTGCAACGATTGCCGGGTGGCGTTCGTCGCAGAGGAAGGTTTCGATCCGTACGGCGCGCAGAAGCAACCAGTCCGTACCACCGACGATTATCTGCGTGAGCGGGAAGTGCAAAAGCACAACGGCCAAACCAAGAATTGAAGCCGCCGCCTCCGCCTGTTCCCGTGAAAATCTTGTCGACGTTCGCCGATCATCCCGGCACGACCGGAAACTTCTCCTTGTGCAAGGCCGCAAAGGCCTGCGTATCGAGCCTTAGATGCGCTTTCACCAGTTCAGGCGGCGTCAGCGCCAGCCACTGATTGAGCGACACGTCGGCATAATAGCTGCTCTTGAATACCTCCAGGAAACGCAGCGGCGTGGTGCCGGTGTTTTCGATGTAGTGGCCTGTGGCGAACGGCACGTAGCCGACATCGCCGGCCTGAAAATCGAAGGTGCGCGCTTGCCCCGACGCTGCGAACACGCCCATGCGCGCCTGCCCTTCGATGTAGTACTGCCATTCATTGGTGTTGGGATGCCAGTGCATCTCGCGCATGCCGCCCGGTTCGACCTCCACCAGCGCGGCGGAGATTGTCTTCGATGCCGGGAACACACTGGTATCGGTGATCCGCACCGTTCCGCTCTTGGTTTTGATCGGCTGCTGCGCCAGCATTTTGTGGCTAAAGGTCGGTGACACCGGGACCGCCCCGGCGATCTTGTCGGAGTCGAGCGACCCCGGCACAGCGGCAGCGAAAATGTAAAGTTCGCTTGGATTCGGGACATGATCAAAGGATGAGCCGGAAACACCGAAATTCTTGGACAGCACTTCGTTCGGCGTATGCTTGAACCAGTCGCTCAGCAGGAAGGTGTTGTCTTCGTCGAAATCGCCATCGTCAAAGACCAGCAGGAATTCGCAGCCGTCCGGATTGAGACCCTGGATCGAGTGCGGAACGCCCGACGGGAAATACCAGAGATCGCCGACGCCGACGTCATCGACGAAATTGTGCCCCTGAGCGTCGATCGCGGTGATGCGGGCGGTGCCGTAAAGCATGTAGGCCCATTCCGCAGCCTTGTGCCAATGCAGTTCACGTATGCCTCCGGCGTTCAGGCGCATGTTTACGCCGGCGACGTCCTTGGAAACACCGAGTTCTCGTTGCGTGACTTGACGGGTCCAGCCACCGGATTCCTGCCGCATATGTGCGTCCGCGAAGGAGAAGCGCAGATTGGGCAGTGTGCCGTGATCGGTCGAGGGTGGAACGAGCAGATCGGGGTTCTGCCTGTCACGGGCGATGTTACGCGGACCGGGATCGGTGCCGCCGTGTCCGGGGCGCTGCGGCTGCGGCACCGGTTCACTTGTTTCCGCGCCAGCAGCTTTCGCTGCCGCAAAAATACCGCCGGCAGCCGTCGCCGCCAACAGTGTACGTCGCGTGACATCGTCCATAACACTCACTCCTTTAAGTATCGGTATTTCGCAGCCTCCCCAGATCTGCGAGCACAAGATGTTGTTGTCATGCGTTAGATAGGTCGCGTTCGATGGAGATTAATGAACTGTCCAGTCAACGTTCGGTGATCCCGCTGTGACAACCCCGCGCAGATGAATCGGCCCGCATGCTTATTCCGCGGGTGCCGCCGAAGGCTGTCCCTGCCGGTCTTCCTTTCCCAGCTCTTGGGCAAGCCAGAGATCGTGATGCTCCTTCGCCCAATTGAGATCGACCTCTCCGGTGCCCATCGCTTCGAACGCACCCTCCATCCCGAGCGTGCCGATATAGATGTGGGCAAGGATCAGCGCGACGAACAGAACGGCCACGACGGCGTGCACGACCTGCGCCAGCTGCATGTCGGCGATATCGGTTCCGTAAAAAGGAAACAGCAGCAGAAACCCCGATACCGAGACCGCGACGCCGGCCGCAAGGGAAAGCCAATAGACAAGCTTCTCGCCCAGGTTAAAGCGTCCGGCCGGCGCATGCTTGTTCTTGATGAAGCCGCCGCCTTGCTTGAGCCATTTGAGGTCGACCTTTTCGAAAAGGTTGTCTCTGAAGAAGATCACGATGATGAGGACGAGGCCGGCCACGAATGAGAAGCTGGTGAAATTGTGCACGTACTTCGCGGCCTGTGAGATATCCGAGAACGCGTCCGGGCCGACGACCGGCAAAAGCAAAATCTTGCCGAAGGTGATGTTCAGGCCAGTCAGGCCGAGAACGACGAATGAGACGGCCGTCAGCCAATGTGAAAATCGCTCAAAGGCCTTGAAGCGCAGGATTTTTTGTCCGGAGCGCCCTGCGGCAATTCGGATTCGTCCGATGATCAGATAGGCCAAACCCAGCAGAACGATCGTGCCGACAATCACGATCGCGCCGCCCCAACGCAGCAGGACCTCGTGGAAATACTCCCACGTCCGTCCCGCCGGCTGGATCAGCACGGTGGCTTTGTTGTCGGGAATGTCGATGCGCCCTTCGACGCGGGGAGCTTGCTTCAGCAGCGTCTGTTCATCGACGACGCTCGCCGTCGGATTAGGGGCGCCATCGGGACCGAGCTTTTGGGCATGTACGGGAACTGCCGCAGCAATCGAAAGGAACGCGACGACGGCAATGAGAAGGCGAATACGCACAGGAAGCGCCATAACAATCAACCTCTACTTCCTTTTCTCGCAAAGTCAGCCACAGCGCCTCAAACCTCGATCCCCTCGTGATAAGCCGTCATCCAGCCCCACGCGCCGGAGCCATAACCGCGCTTGAGAACCCGCTCCTTGTAGATCTGGGCAATGATGTCGCCGTCGCCCGCGAGCAGCGACTTGGTGGAGCACATCTCGGCGCATAGCGGCAGCTTGCCTTCGCCGAACCGGTTCGAGCCGTATTTATCAAATTCCTCGGCGCTGCCGGACGCTTCCGTTCCGCCACCGCCGGCGCAATAGGTGCATTTGTCCATCTTGCCGCGTGAGCCGAAATTGCCGACCTGCGGATATTGCGGCGCGCCGAACGGGCACGCATAGAAGCAATAGCCGCAGCCGATGCACAGATCCTTGGAATGAAGCACGATGCCGTCTTCGGTCGGATAAATGCAGGTTACCGGGCAAACAGCCGCGCAGGGCGCGTCGGTGCAGTGCATGCAGGCCATCGACACCGAACGCTCGCCAGGCTTGCCGTCATTGATGGTGACGACACGCCGGCGATTGATGCCCCAGGGCACCTCGTTCTCGTTCTTGCATGCGGTGACACAGGCGTTGCACTCGATGCATCGGTCCGCGTCGCAAAGAAATTTCATGCGCGCCATTGCTTCGCCTCTCACGCCGCCCTGATCTGACAAAGGGTTGCCTTGGGCTCCTGCATGCCGGTCGCGGGATCGTAACCGTACGTCGTGAGCGTGTTCACGCTCTCACCGAGCACGATTGGATCGGCGCCCTTCGGGTATTTTGCGCGCAGATCGGTGCCCTCGTACCAGCCAGCGAAATGAAAAGGCATCCAGGCGACGCCCTTGCCGACCCTCTCGGTCACGAACGCTTTCATGCGAGTCTTTGAACTACTCTCCGCTCCCGTCACCCAGACCCATCCGCCGTCCTTGATGCCGCGCTCGCCTGCATCCGCCGGATTGATTTCAACATACATGTGCTGCTTCAACTCGGCGAGCCACTTGTTGGAGCGCGTTTCCTCGCCGCCGCCTTCATACTCCACAAGCCTGCCGGAGCTCAGGATCAGCGGGAATTGCTTGGCGATGCCCTTGTCGACGGCGGCCTTTTGCACGGAAAACCCGATGTTGGGCATGCGGAACTGCTTGGCGTTCGGCGGCGTCGGATAGTCGGCGACGAGGTCCGGGCGCGGGGTATAGATCGGCTCGCGGTGAACAGGAATTGGGTCGGGAAGATTCCAGGCGATCATGCGGGCCTTGCCGTTGCCGTACGGCGAACAGCCGTGCTCGATTGCCACCCGCTGGATTCCGCCGGAAAGGTCGAGCGACCAGGACACGGCATCGGGATTGGCGGAATTGACGCGCTGGATGATTTCCATTTCCTGCGCGGTGAGGTCCTTGTCCCAACCGAGCTTCTTGAGCACCCCCAGGGTGAATTCCGGATATCCGTCCTTGATTTCGGAGCCGGCCGAATAAGAGCCCTCGGCGAGAAGGTTGTCGTGCTGCTCCTTTTCGACCTCTTGCCCGTTTTCCATCACCTTGCGTTTGACAACACGTTCGACGCCAAACCGGGCGCGGAACGTGCCGCCGCCTTCCTTCACCGGCAGACTGGTGTTGTAAAGGATCGGTGTACCGGGATGCTTGAACTCCGGTGTTCCCCAGCACGGCCACGGCAGACCATAATAGTCGCCACCGACGTCCGGATCGTCCTTCGGCGCCCGCAGGGTGACCAGATCGAACTTGGCCTGGTTCTTCATGTGCGCCTTGAGCCGCTCGGGAGACTGTCCACAATAGCCCGTGGACCAGCCGCCGCGATTGATTTCGCGCAGAATATCCTCCGCCGACACCGCCTTGTTTTCGACCTTGATGTTCTTGAACATCCGGTCGGCAAAACCGAACTTGGTGGCGAGCAGGTACATCGTGTCGTAATCGTTTTTCGATTCGAAAACCGGCTCCACGATCTTCTCGCCCCACTGCAGCGAGCGGTTCGAGGCGGTGCGCGAACCGTCCATCTCGAAGCTGGTGCAGGCCGGCAAAAGATAGATTCCGTTCTTGCGCTCCGAGAGCACCGACCACGCGGTCGGATAGGGATCGCAGACCACCAGAAGTTCGAGTTTCTCGATACCGCGCACCGCTTCCGGCAACCTCGTAATCGTATTGACGCCATGTCCCATGACGAACATCGCCTGCACCGTGTCGGGCTGGCTGACCTGGTCCTTCGGCAGCAACGTTGCATCGAACCAACGCGTGCTCGGAATACCCGGCGTTTCCATCAGCGTCTTGTTCGGGAAGCGGGATCGCATCCAGTCGTAATCCACTTCCCACACCCGGCACCAATGGCGCCAGGCGTCTTCGGAAAGACCGTAATAGAGCGGCAGCGTCGTCACATCGAGCCCGAGATCGGTGGCGCCCTGCACATTGGTGTGGCCGCGAAATATGTTGGCGCCGCCGCCGGCGTATCCAACATTGCCGGTGGCAAGAAGCAGAATGCAGCTCGCCCGGACATTGGCCGTGCCAGTCGTGAACTGGGTCTGTCCCATTGCCCAGATCAAGGTCGCAGGCTTCTCCTTGGCGAAGATTTCGGCGACATGCTTGACCTGTGCTTCAGGCAGCCCCGTGACGCGTTCGACCTCCTTCGGCGTCCATTTCGCTACCTGTTTGCGAATTTCGTCGACGCCGTAGACGCGTTGACGGAGAAATTCCTTGTCCTCCCAGCCGTTTTCGAAAATGTGCCAAAGCATTCCGTAGATCGTGGCAATGTGGGTGCCGGGACGCACGCGGACATACTCGGTCGCGTGCGCAGCGGTCCGCGTCATCCGCGGGTCGACAACGATCATGTTGGCGCGGTTGAGCTCCTTGCCCTCAAGGATATGCTGAAGCGAAACCGGATGCGCCTCGGCCGGGTTGCCGCCCATCAGGAGGATGGTCTTGGCATTGCGAATATCGTTGTAGCTGTTCGTCATCGCGCCATAGCCCCAGGTATTGGCGACCCCGGTGACCGTAGTGGAGTGGCAGATGCGCGCCTGATGATCGGAATTGTTTGTTCCCCAGAAGGCCGCGAGCTTGCGGTTGAGGTAGGCAGCTTCGTTGGTGAATTTGGCCGAGCCCAGCCAGTACACCGAATCCGGCCCCGACTTCTGGCGAATTTCCAGCAGCTTGTCGCCGATCTCGTCGATAGCCGTTTCCCACGAGATCCGGGTCCATTGGCCGTTCACGAGCTTCACGGGGTAGCGCAAGCGGCGCTGGTTCAGCACGTCGTCGCGGACAGCCGCGCCCTTGCAACAGTGCGACCCACGATTGATCGGACTGTCGTAATCAGGCTCCTGGCCGATCCACACGCCATTTGCGACTTCGGCGATAACCGAGCAACCGACCGAACAATGGGTGCAAATATTCTTGCGGGTCGTAACCTTCGCACCCGCGGGAGGTGGCGGACCGGCTTCCGCCTGACGCACGCCGCCGAGCGGGAGATTGCCAAGCGCGGCCAGCGCCCCGGCAGCGACACCTGAACGTTTCAGGAAAGCACGGCGATCCAGACCGCCGCTTGATTCACTTGACCGTGCGCCGGCGACGCTTCCGCGATTTCGATGACGCTCCGACTTTTTGATCAGCACGGAAGCCTCCCTTATCGGGCCGGATAGCTGTTGACACGGTAGAAGTTTCGGACCTCCGCAGAGCTGGCCTGGTAGCGGGCCTTGCGCTTATCTCTGAGGTCGACGGGTTTTGCGGCCACCGTCTCCGGCACCAAGGTGCTCGCGGCCGCTGCTCCAGCCCCGGCAATCGCAAAGCGAAGGAGATCGCGCCGGCGGATAATCGTCTTGAGGCGCTCCTTCATGAAGGCCGCACTCCCACATCAAGTTGTGGCCATACCGTCCCCACAACCTGGCTTCGATCATTATCTTGCACTGACAAATTACTACTCGCGCACCACAATTTCAATCATTCTTTCAAGCGGTTCCGCATTCCGCGTGGGAATTTTGCTGCTCATGGAGGCCTCCGACAAATGTCGGAAACCTGACGTATCCGGCGTTTTGAATTCCACTCATTCGAAAATCGACGCATTCCCGCGCGCTTCTTTGGAGAGACTGTCAAGTTGACCGCGGACACGTCAATTAAACATTTTTATAATTGAATTCGTTGTTGCGCCTTCCCACTTTTGCGCCTTCCCATTTTGACGTCGGGCTTAGTGTTGGAGAGACATGAGACGGTCTGCCTTAACCCGCGGGTTCAGCGATCCTTTCGATCAAGAGACGCACACTTTTCGTGTTGGTGTTGGTGACGACCTAAACCGGTCACGCCTGCGGCCCGAGATGATCGACGAACCGTGCAACGGGCGCCTTGATCTCCGCTCCGGGGCAGCAGTCGACATTCAAGCGTGATGAGGTTTTCGGTGCACTGGACCCGCTAGTTGACGTTCCGAGGACCTGCATCGATTTTAAAAGGTTGCCCTCAAGCCCGCGTAGAAGGCGCGCGGCCGCGCCGGACTGAGTGAACGCGGGTCGGCAAATGGCGCGCCGCCGTTGGCGAAATTGGGAACAGCGCCGGTATTGAAGAATGTTCCGTAGGTCGCATAGCGGTTGTCGAAAATGTTGTCCGCACGCGCATAAACCTGGAACGTCTTGTTGATCTGATAAGAGGCATGAAGATTAAAGACCGCGTAAGATGATAGTCTCCGTGCCTGATTGGATTCGTCGCCGACAAAGTATTGACTGCTGACGAACAGCGCATCTCCTCCAACTTTAAACGCGTCGGTGACCGAATAATCGATCCCGGCCTTGATTCGATTGCGAGGTATCGCCGGGATTCGATTGCCCGGCTGGATCCGAACGTTGCCGTTGACATCGGCGAACGGGCTGTTGGACCCGACCTGCAGAGCGTCAAGAAATCGCGCGTCCACCAAGGCATAGCTGGCGTATAGCTGCAGGGTCGTCGACCTGAGACTGACTTCGGCCTCGATGCCCTGGCGGCGCGTCGAACCGACATTTTGGAAATAGCCAAATCCCTGCAAGACCGGACTGGGAATTGCGAGAATATCATCTGTGTTGTTTGTACGGAAAGCTCCGAGCTTCCATCCAAGCGTACCGATGTTCAGGTCTCTGGTGCCGCGCAGGCCGGCTTCCACGGTGCGAGACACGACTTGTTTCAACGGCGGGTCGGAGACGAGAAATGCTGCGATGATACAGGGGTGTGCGGGATCGGCGCAGCCCAGTTCCAGCGGGGTCGGTGCCCGGTTAGCTTCGGAATAGCCGGCATAGGCCGTCAACCCGGGAGCGATCTTATAGGTGCCGCCGATAATCGGATTGAAACGGTTGAACGTTTCATTGCCGTTGAGGGCGGTACCGATCTGATCTTCCAGTGTGATGCGTGCGGCGTTAAACCGGCCGCCCCCCGTGATTGAGAATGCATTTGTGACGTCGAACGTATCGAGTGCATAAAGCCCGCTGTACTGATTGGTAGTGCGAAGCGCGACCGGGCCGATCGATACTGGATTGCCGGATTGTCCTAGAAATATTCCGCTACCGCTCACGACATAGTCTGAGCCGATCGTCCCCAGTTCCGCGCTGGCCGAGAAGCGAGTAACACTGGAGTCGAAACTCGTTCCGACCACGAAACGATTGTTATGCCCGAACAATTGATCGGAGTTGGTCGCCTGCAAAGACACGCCTGTCGTCGTCGAACGGGTCGTCGTTCGGTCAATCTCCCCCAGCACGGCACTGGGATCGAAAGGATTGGCGGCGAGCTGGGTCCCATTAAGGCCATTTGCCGGCGTGGTACCGTCGCGAAAGCAAAGGAGCGTCGGATCGGCGATGCATGGCTGAGTGCCAGTCGGATTGCCATCCCGCGTCTTCTGATCGAAAACGCGCACATGCGCCGAGCCTTCGATCGTCCAGGTCGGCGTGGCCTCGACCTTCCCCGTTAGATTGACATAGCCGACGCGGTGTATTGAGGTTTGCGGCGTCGTGTAGGTTGCACCGTAATACTGTTGAAGCAATTCGACTGGCACGGTAGCGGTCGCGCCGAAATTGTTGTCGGCCACTCCCATGTTGACATGAAATTCGCTGGTATCGTTCTTGTAGCCAACATCTCCGTAAAAGCGGCGAACGTCCGACGCTGAAAAATTGCGAAATCCGCCATCATGCAATCCTTCGAGCGCGCCGTAGACGGCAAAATGATCGACCTGTTTCCCCCACTGCGCTGAACTTTGGACGCGCCCGAACGAGCCGCCCATCGTATCGATTTCGGCGCCGTGATAGTTGAAGCCATCTTTCATCTGCATGTTGACGGCCCCACCCAGCGCATTGAGCCCGAAAGCGGGATTGTTCGTCACCACGGTGACCGATTTTATCGCGGCCGTCGGAATCAGATCCCAGTTTACGGTGTCGCCGAACGCTTCGTTGATGCGCACTCCATTCTGATAAACCGCGAGCCCCTGAGGCGTGCCGGCCACAGGGGACGCGACGAAGCCACGAAATTGCAGGTTTGGCTGGAATGGATTGCCGGTAACTTCATTGACAATGACACCCGGCACGTATTTCTGCAGGGCATCCGTGATATTTGGCGACCGGATGAGCTCGATTTGATTTGCGTCAACCACATTGACGCTTGCCGGCACCTTATCGACCTCTATGCCCGAACCCGATACGGGCGTCGTAGGGTACACCACGCGAGTCGGCAAGGCCCGAACGGTGCGAGGCGCATTTTGGGCGCGGCCGCGATTAACGCTTGGCGTTGTCGGGGAGACCACGATCGGTGGCAAGGCCTGAACAGCGCTGGGCGCATTTTGGGCATGAGCACATTCATTCCCAGGAAACAGGTTTACCGATACCGGGACAATAAACAAGAATCGAGCGCGCATCCGCCTCATCCCATTGCGCTCCGGCTGTCCAGGCGTGCGCCGTTAGGCGTGGATGATACTAATGTAACCGGGGTCCTCTTGATATCTCGATATCTCGATCGACATAGCTGCGCAAAAGCGAGGGACCGGACCGCTGGTTTTCCTGCTTCGGTATTCGCAATACCGAACAACTCACTCGATTTTTGCGCCGCGATGCAGCACATTTTGTTCGCCTCAGCGAAGAAACGCTTTCTGGCCGAAATGCGGAACATTCGCTTGTCCTCAGCCGGCAGTGCGCTCGGCAGAAAAAACGATACGATTGAAATTGTCCGCCTTGACGTTCGGCGTAACCGTGCAATGCTCCGGCGACAAAGACCGATCCTCATCCGGGTTCCCGCAAACCATGTTGTGCCTGGAATAGCCGATTGTCGACGAAGTTCCGACGGAGCAAGGAACTCGAAAGAGAGGAACAGCCGAGCTCAAGCAAGATCTTTGAGGGAGATGTGACAGATGAAGACTCGCGCCGCTGTCGCGTTCGAAGCAAAAAAGCCGCTTGAAATCATTGAGCTTGACTTGGACGGCCCGAAGGCCGGTGAAGTCCTCGTCGAAATAAAGGCGACCGGAATCTGTCACACCGACGCCTACACACTTGACGGCTTCGACAGCGAAGGAATCTTTCCTTCAATCCTCGGTCATGAGGGCGCGGGGATTGTTCGCGAGGTGGGAGCAGGCGTAACTTCGGTGAAG
>Ga0209117_1000369_pt1 | contig 20712 bp, 12 predicted proteins | sample BlaSpr_A8_OM2_M2_FD_187978 | JGI IMG/M metagenome (GOLD analysis project Ga0209117, IMG submission 187978) | Forest soil microbial communities from Thunder Bay, Ontario, Canada - Black Spruce, Ontario site 2_A8_OM2_M2 (SPAdes) (version 2) | ecosystem: Environmental > Terrestrial > Soil > Boreal...
CGGCCTCATGACAATGGTCGAGGACCGCGACGGCATCGAAGCCATTCGCGAGATCACCAATCCCTATTGGATGGTCGGCGCCAAGATTTCCTCCACCTTCCATGGCCGGGATATTTTTTCTCCCGTCGGCGCTCACATCGCGCGCGGCGACGACTGGACCCAGGTCGGACCCGCCGTCAAGGAACTGGTCCGGCTCGATCTGAAACCCGCAAGAGTGGACGACAAGGGTCTGACCGGCGAAGTGATCGCCCTCGACGGCCCGTTCGGCAACTTGATTACGAACATCAGCGCCGACGATTTTCTAAAGCTTGGCTATCAGCGCGGCGATAAGTTGAAGGTCACGATCGAGGGACGCGAAATCGAAATGCCGTTCGTCAGGACGTTCAGCGATGTGCCGCTCAAACAGCCATTGCTGTTCATCGATTCGCGCGGACGAGCCAGCTTCGCGCTCAACCAGGCAAGCTTCGCGGCGGTTTACAGCGTTGATCCACCGCAACCGGTGTTCATACCGCGCAAGGGGCACTAGGTTCGAGACGAGAGTTCGAGACGAGAGTACGAAAAACGATTTCAAACAAGACTTTACGCAAAGGAAGCCATCATGCATAGAGGCAGCGGTAGTCAACGAACACTGGCAATTTTGATCCTGACCATCGGCGTAGCGGCGCTGTTGCTGATCACCACGTCCGCATGGGCACAGAGCTTCCGCGGATCCATCCGCGGCACGGTCACCGACCCGAGCGGCAGCGTAATCGCCGGAGCGAAGGTCTCGGCCAAGAGCATCGGTACCGGCTTGCTGCGCGAAGCCACCTCCGGCACAGATGGCGGCTACGTGCTGGCCGAGCTCCCCGCTGGCGAATACACGGTCACGGTGGAATCCGCCGGGCTGTCGCCCTCGGCGCAAAACGTTCAGGTCAACGTGGGACTGGACACAACCGCGAACTTTGATCTGACCAAGGTCGCGCAGCGGACGGAGCAGGTAACGGTGATCGAAGAAGCGCCGCTGGTGGAAGCGAGCCGCGATGTGCTGGGTGAAGTCGTGGACCGCAAGCTGGTTGTGGATTTGCCGCTCAACGGGCGGGATTTTGGCAAGCTCGTCGCTCTCGTCCCTGGCGCGACCGTCGAACCGTCGGGTGTCGCCGCCATTCAAAGCGGATTCGGGCAGTTCGCCATCAACGGCAACCGCGACCGCTCGAACAATTACACATTGGATGGTACCGACAACAACGACCCGTTCTTCAATAATTCGGCATTGAACCAGACGGGCATTGGGGGCGCGCCAGCCTCTCTGCTCCCGATTGACGCCATCCAGGAATTCAACCTGCAGTCTCAGTTCCCCGCCGAATACGGACGGAATAGCGGTTCGGTGGTGAACATTATTACGAAGTCGGGGACCAACCGGCTGCACGGTTCGGCGTTCGAGTTTATCCGTAACGATGCAATGGACGCGCGCAACTATTTCAACCGCACAATCGACCCCGGCACGGGCCTTCCTGTGAAGAAGACAGCTTTCCGCAATAACCAGTTCGGCGGTTCGCTGGGTGGGCCGATCATTAAGGACAAAACTTTTTTCTTCGGAGCGTATGAAGGTCAACGCGAACGGGTGGGATCGGACTTCTCGCTGTTGGTGCCGACCCAGCAACAGATAGCGCAAGCTGAGCTGGATGTCGGAGGTACTGTAAACCCCGCTCTCGTGAAGATATTGAACTATTTCTTTCCTAATATCCCAAGTGCCCCTAACAACGCAACCAGTGCCAAAGTACCCTATAGCGTGAAGGATACAAACGACGTCAACAGTCTCATCGCAAAACTAGATCAGAATTTCAGTTCTACAGAAACCCTTACGGCACGTTACGCTTTTGCGCAAAGCCACCAAACTTTTCCGCTCGGAAACCCCGGCAGTCTTACAGCTTCTCGGCTTTCGAACTTTGCACAGAACTCGCCAACCCGAGTGCAGGTCTTTTCTGGCAGCTTCTTATCCACCCTTGGCGCGACGAAGGTCAATGAAGTTCGCTTTGGCTACAGCCGGTATCGAACTTCGTTTACTGCATCAGACGCCAATCTGGACCCTCTGTCTCTGTTTGGAATCGATTTCGGTACGGGAAAGCTGGGAATGCCTGAGATTGACTTCGGCGGAGAGTTCGACAACATCGGTGCAACTGCGTTCAGCGTTCCCCGTGGGCGGACGAGTCAGAGCTATCAGATACTCGACAACTTCACTTGGCTCAAAGGGAGGCACACCGTTAAGTTCGGGGGGGAGTATCGCCGAGCTGCCATTTCTAGTTTTAACGACAACCTGGAGCGCGGCGGCATTGTATTCGGTACCGGCAACGGTTTTGACAACAACAACGCCGGAACCGACGTTCTTGCGGCTTATTTCGCCGGAGCCGTTTCGTTTACGCTTGCCGACCAAGGCAACACACAGCGCACAACTTACAACAACGGCCTGAGCTTCTTCGCGCAGGATGACTTTCGATTGGCCCCCAGATTCACACTGAACTACGGCTTGCGGTGGGAGTATTTCGGGCCGATCAGCGAGAAAAACAACATCCTCGCCAACCTCGGTTCCGACGGCCAGCTCGCCATGGTCGGTACCGATGGGGTCAACGGAGCCTACAAGCGGGACCTAAACAATTTCGGGCCGCGAATCGGATTCGCATGGAACCTTGCCGCGACCACGGTGGTCCGCGGTGGTTACGGCGTCTACTACGACTACGTTCCGCAAGATTTGATGATCGCGAACTTTACGAACGACGCCGGGCTGGTTACGCCGCCCATTGGCCCCAAGGCCGTGACGCCTCTCACTTTTAATTCAACTGCCTTCAATACTGCGCCGCCTCCGGGTACCCCGCCGTCTCCAGTGTTTACTCCCTCTTCCCCGCCTTTTGACATTTTCTTCACCCCGCGCAACTTTGTAACTCCCTACGTACAGAACTGGAACTTGAACCTGCAGCAGGAAATCTCTAAGGAGGTTGCGGTGCAGGTAGGTTATATCGGGAGTAAAGGGACCAAACTGGTCCGCCTGCGCGATGCAAATCAGCCGGATGTCAACGGCAACCGGCCCAATCAAAATTACGGGTACATGGATGAGTTCTCGAACCGCAGCTCATCCGTTTATCACGCCGTACAAGCGACTCTCCGTACCCGCAACTGGCACGGTGTGACTGGATTTACCGGGTACACGTTGTCAAAATCCATTGACGACGCTTCCGATGGAATCGATTTCGTCGCCACTGTTGCCCTTCCACAAGATTCCAATAATCTCAGAGCCGAACGAGGACCGTCCAATTTTGATACCCGGCACCGATTCACCGCAGCATTCAGCTACGATTTGCCGCGCTTGATAGGTCCGAAGCGATTAGCCGAGGGTTGGCAGATCAATACAATTATTACGGCTCAGAGCGGGCGTCCCATTCCGCTAGTAAGCGCGAACGACACAAGCGCTTTCCCTAACCCTAATTTCAACACGCAATCTAACTTTCACCAGCGTCCAAATCTGGTTCCGGGTCAGCCGATCGTCAATTCGAACTGGGAATCGTCGCCCGATGGGGTCGGTTACTTGAACGGCAACGCTTTTGCGCAGCCCGCCGATGGAACGTTTGGTACGCTGGGGCGCAACGCCATCTATGGTCCCCACTTCTGGAATGTTGACTTCGCGCTGGGGAAGAGCACGCGGCTCTACGAGCGGGTAAGTCTCCAATTCCGCGCCGAGTTCTTCAACATATTCAATCATCCAAACTTCGCGCTCCCCGGCTTCTCCATCAATCCGGGTAACAATGACTTGATCACCCAAACCCCCGATCAAGCCCAGACTAATCCCGGCCTTGGGGGAGGGGGGCCGCGGGTGGTTCAGCTTGCTTTGAAGGTGATTTTTTGAAAACTGACTGCTGTCGGTAATTGGCGAAGGGTGAATCTAGAGGCGCGGCTAACACGCGTCTCTTTATTGTTTGCGCGGCAAACTTCAGGCTGCCGCCTTCAACTCCTCGGCGATCCGCGGCAGGACGGCTCGCAGCAACGCGATGAACTGCCCCATCACTCGTCGTCCCACTTCGAGTACTTCTTCGTGGTCGAGCGCCTGATCGAGAATTCCGGCGGCCATATTCGTCACGCATGAGATTGCCAGGACGTTCATCCCCATGTGCCGCGCGGCGATGGCTTCCAGGACGGTTGACATGCCCACCAGATCGGCGCCGATTGTGCGCAGGTAGCGAATCTCTGCCGGAGTTTCGTAACTCGGGCCGGCAAGTGCCGCGTACACGCCCTCGCGCGGCGGAATCGAAAGCTTCTTCGCTTCCTCCAGCGCCATCTCGCGATAGCGCTTGGCGTAGGTATAACTCATGTCGGGAAAGCGCGGGCCAAAGCGCTCGTCGTTCGCGCCCGTCAGCGGATTCTGCCCTTGAAGATTGATGTGATCGCGGAGGATGACCAGCGCGCCCTGTCCGTACTCGACGTTAATGCCGCCTGCGGCGTTGGTGAGAATCAAAGCGCGTATGCCCATGCGCCCGAGCACGCGCGTCGGAAAGGCCACCTCAGCGGCCGAATAGCCTTCATACACATGCACCCGTCCTTGCATCACGGCAATAGGAACGTCGCCGGACTTGCCGACTACAAGTTGTCCGGCATGCCCAACCGCCGTCGAACGCGGAAATGTCGGGATGTGCGCATAGGGAATGCGGACGGCGTCTGTAAGATCGTCGGCAAAAGATCCGAGGCCGGAGCCGAGGACGAGCCCGATCTGCGGGCGCAGCTTCGTTTGGGAAAGGATAAACGCTGCTGCGGAGTCCGCGCGTGTAAACAGGTCTGGTGTCATGTTTCGAAAGTTGCAAGGTTTCAGAGTTTCAAGGCTGCAACGTTACGCCACACCTCGCCTTGCTTAGGTTGACCAAAAGTTCTTCTCGAATTCAGCGAAGGCTCTTTCCAGTTGCCATTGCACGCGAGCGCGCTCACTCGACCAATCAATTTCTGACATTTTGGCGAAACGCGATCGCCGGACCCTTTGTCGTCCTCGCACGCCGCAGTAAGATTTGCACCGACGAAAGGACGTCAGCAAACAAAATATTGTTACCAAACGCGCGCTACGCATCACACAGGCCTCCAACCACAAGAGTCAGTATTGTAGTGGATTCTTCGTCGAAGCCGCTGGCCATGACGGCCTGTCGCTCGATCCAACGCTGGGATTAGCGGGTGGCATGGCCTACCGCATCGGCCACGACGGACTCCTGTTCGCGATCACATTCGTGTTGGCCCTGATCACCGATACCAGCAGAAACGCTCGCTCTTTGTGGTTGGAATTCTGGTCACTGCCGCCGGGGTCTACTTGCAGTACCTGCCGCAGCTAGTCAAGCTGTAGATTCGTACTTCGGATTCACTGCTGCCAAGTGTAGCGCGATGGCCAGGGGAACACCGTGGCCGATCCCAAACATTTTCCGGCTGGCATGAAGGCGCGCGATCAGGATCCAGCAGGCAGTGAGGGCCGCCGGGTGCGCAAGAACGGAAACCTGGAAGTGTGGTCTAAGCGGATGCAGGATGGAATCCGTGCGGTGGTTCGACCAGAAGAATTCCGCATCCTGCGTGTGCCCTTCCGCGTAAAAACTAATCGCTCCAATACGGGGAAGTTTCCGCACTGGAGCGATAGAGGCCGTTCCGGCTTCGAAACCATAACTCGCCCCCCCAAGGCAGGAGGAGAGAATTCTGAGGGCAAGGGCTCCCCACACGCTATGGCAAGTAGTAACGGAAAGACGTATAGAACACGTTGTCGATTCCGTGCGGCGCAACGAAGGTGCCCGCCGTAGGGCCAGTGCCCGACCATGCATTTCGGCTTATGTAGGAATACTGCGGGCCGAACTGAAGTCTGCCCTTAGGACCGTTGTAGGGTTTGATCCAAAACCCGAACGTGCCTTCGATTACACTTTGGGTCTGGCCACTGCAGCTGCCGAGCGCTCCAAAATTGTAACCACTGGGGCTCGACGCCGAAGGCAAAGTTTCAGTGTAGCAACCCCCGTCTGCGTAGGTTGGCGCTCCATACCCCACCACCTTGCCGGCGCCAAGGGTGTCGGTTTGGTAGCGGCGTCCCGAATAGTCCTCGCCGCCATTGAAGTACACATCCAACTTGGGATAGTGAAATTCAAGCGTGGCTAAGCCCTGATAACTACGCAGCGGAACCAGCTTACCAAAGGGATCGACAGTAGCATCGGGCAGACCGGACGCGCTGTACCGGCCTATGCCGTTCCCATAAAGGGCGTGAAGCCCGAAGTCCATATGCTTGTGGGCCACACTGATACGGGCGTTCCCTCCGACTCCACCGCTGTTCCTGGAGAAGTTGTAGGCTCCTGCCACGGAATTGACGACGGCGCCGCCGGTGCCGGTATTGCACAATGTCGGGTCCTGCGTCCCTACCGCGCAGGGATAAACGCGGTCGCGGAATCGGCTGAAGATACCGAAGATTTCATAGTGGCCGAAACCAGGTTCAAGGGCTGCCTTGACAATGACGTCTGGCATCGCATTAAAGGTATAGTTGGACGCGTTGGTACAAACGGTGACGGGGGCGCCGAGGGAGTTGAGGGTAGTCGTGCAAGCAGTGATGCCAGGATTGTAGAGTCCGGCGCCCACACCGTTACTGCCCAAGGCGAAGTTGTTGTTAGCGTTGGTTGCCGTAAAGGTCGTCTGAGGATTCTCCAACGAAGCCGCAAGCCATAAACGATTGTTGAAGCCCTTGACTACGCGGACGCCGTACTGCCGGGCAAAACTGAACCCGACATTATAGTTCGGGTCTATGGTCATCGGCCGGGCTGTTTGCAGGTTGTCTATACCCTTCCGGTTTTCCGTCAACAGGGTCCACATCTGACCGCCAACGAAGGACCAGCCGTTGTCAAAGGCAGCCTGACCCCACGCTTGCCGTTGACGCAGGGCGTAACTGTTGGTCTGGTTATTGTTTGAAGTAGTGCCCGCGGCAAGAAAGTCAGCTTCATAATAGCCAGTGAGTTTCATGTTGCCGATCTTGCCATCAGCCCGCATCGTAATCTGCGACTGGCGGCCGGAACCAAAGAATTCAGAAATCCTGTTCGCGCCGCTGCCGGGCATGAAAACGCTGTTAAAGGCAGTAGCATCCCCACCCGTCGCCCGATTGCGATACACCGATTCACCCGCCAGGAATCCGCCGGGAGTGATCGTGACTCCCTTGTAGTGGATGGCGAGCGGGCTCTCCAGTTCCCCCATGCGCTTCTGCGTCTCTTGCAGGGTCAGTGCGGAGTTGGTGGCGGTCGTCTTCAAGTCCGTGACATCGCTTTTGAGCGCCATAACCGCTTGCTGTTCCTCTGCCGTTTGGGCAACGGCAGTCTCCGCCTTGGTCTGCGCCTGCGTAGCCACGGTTTGGCTCTGATCAAGCCGCTGTTCCAGTTGCTGAATTTTTAGATCGCGGGTTTCAACCAGATCGCTTAATTGCTTGATCTGCTGCTGCTGAGCATCAATCGCCTGCTTCATCTCACTGAGTTGCTCGGAAACAGTCGGGCCTTTGGGCGCCAGTTTTTTTCGCGTGGTCTTCGCCTTTGCAGTGGAGGTACCTTGCTGGGCCTGCGCCGGGATCACGCTCCCCGCGAGCGCCATCGACAGCACCACAGCCATGATTCGTTTCATTGTTTCATCTCCTTAGAAAATAAACGTCTTAGTAGCGGACAAAGCGGTGATGGAAACAGTTTCAGCGTTCATTGTTGGTGAACTGTCAGCCTAGTCCGCTGCTTGTTAATAATTGATGACAATTTGTTGAATATTCGGTGAATCGGGCCTGACGACGCCGCTGGCTGCCAAAGATCGGCCATCGAAAGATCGGCCATCGAACGTTTAGACGGGGAAGACTTGGGATTTTCTTAGGAGAAAACTTCGCTATAGTCGGAATCGACTCCCGCGAAGTCGCACAGAGCTGTGCGAGTATCAAGATCGTTAGCGGAGCGGTTCTAGTGACTGGGCTTGCCAGTTGAACCCGAGGTAGGGCGGGAAGAGTGGATCTTCCGCGTCCATCTCCTCCGCGGGACCATGAGGAGAAAACTCGAGCAGTTCATTGAAGTCGATCTTGCAAGGAGCACAGTGTTCGGCCCCGCTCCGCAAAAACACCACGACCTTCTCGACGCAATCCAACTTGTCCGGAACCTCCATCGACAATGGCTTTGAGGGCACTGTCTTTAATAGGGACGGCTCGGACGGCATAGATTTTGCTCTGTTTATGAGTTGGCAGTGACGCAGATCACATTGATGCATGACGGGCGTTACAGCATCGTTTGCCAAAACAACATACGGTTGCGCCCCATGTTCTAGGCCAAGGCCTGAGCCGAGCCCGAACGAGGAGGACACCGTCTATGTTGAAGCTGAAAAGCTGGTTTTTGAGCTTGTTGGTGGTAGCCATCACGGCTGCGCCCGTCATGGCGGGAAACAACGACGCGAAAACGGCAAATGAAAATGTAGCGAACACTTCCAGCGCAGAAGCCAGCCCCACTGCCGCAAGCCCGGACCCGAGCCCAAGCCCAAGCGTAGGCTTAGGCTTAGCCCCGACCGCGAGCGATGCGAATGTCACGGCATTGCTCGGTGTGCTCGTGATGAAGGGTGTTCTGGCGCCAACCGAGGCGAACGCCATTCGAGATGCCTCGCCCACAGCTCAGTTTCAAGCCCTCGTGCAGACGCTCTCGCAAAAAGGTCTAGTGAGCGCGTCTGATCTGTCGGCGATCACCGCAGTTCCGGGGACGATGGCTGTTGTAAACCAGGCGGCCCAAGCTCCCGCCGCTCCCGCGGCGCCAGCGATAATCCCAGCGGTAGCGCCGCTACGGGTTTTGCCGATCGACGTCCCCAAACAGGGCGGGATTATTCCTGATATCAAACTGGGCAGTGGCGCCAATCTGAAGTTCTACGGCTTCTACAAGGCCACGGCCGTCTCCGACACCGCCTCCAGCGGCGGGCCCACCTTCGGCAGCCAGGACTGGCCCCTCCCGCTGCTGCTCGGCGGCGATACCGGTCCCACCTCCGACCCGCAGGTCCATGTCAAGGCCCGCGGCTTCCGCATTGGCGCCCAAACGGAATGGGTTCCCAAGGGTTCGGACTTTACCATCACCGGCCGAGTGGAAGGCGACTTTGAAGGCGACTACACCGACGTCAACAACCGCAACATCAGTGGCAGCGCCCGTTCCCAGTTCTCGCTTCGCCTCGCCTGGATGCGCATCGACCATAAAATTGGCGACCTTCCCTGGTTCGCAGAGTTCGGCGAGGATTGGTCACTGCTCGGCTCATCCACTCTCCCCAGCCTGTTCGAAACCACGGGCTTGGGCGTCGGCATGGGCTCTCTCTATGAGCGCATGCCGATGTTCAGAACCGGTGTGCAATTTCATTCCGGTGATTTCAAGGTTCAGCCTGAGTTCGCGATCGTGATGCCGACGCAAGGTTCCTCCGCACTCACTGTGGACCAGCGCTTGCGCTTCGGCGACCGCGCCGGAGCCGAGGCGAATCAGCCCGGGCTGGAGGCTCGCGTGGTCTTCCAGTTCCCGCTCAACCGCGACTGGAAGGGGGTGGCGCCAGCTCAGATCATTTTCAGCGGCCACCATGCACGGATGAACGAAATTATTCCCCACGCGGCACAGATCCTTCCGAGCAGTTTCACTTTCACCCCCATCTGCACGAATAACCTGGATGGAACTATTACTTGCGACCCAGTCACAGTCCCAGCCCCCAAAATCAATGTGGCTGGCGGCATCTTCACCAATGTCAACAGTCAAAATGTCGGATTCACCACTGCCAACGCAATCCTGAATGCCCCGAATTGCACAGAGGGAAGCAAGTGCAATCTGGAGCAGATGTCTTTCACGGGCGATGGACTAGCTCGGGGCGCGCAGGTCGGCAACCCCCAGAACATCTGGACGGCTGAAGTTCAATTGCCCACTCCCTGGGTAACTTTCGCGGCCAAGTACTACCGTGGAAACGACATGCGGTTCTTCTTCACAGGCCAACTCAACGATGTCTTCAGCAATACGAGCCCCTTTGCGGCGACCGGCTTGGAGGTGGGGAGTGGCATCTCCGAGAGCGGCCGCGCCATCCTGTTCGGCTGCTCGGGTGGGACAAAATCACCCGGAGGCGTACCTCTCCCTCCCGACACCATCGATTGCCAAGGCACTCCCGTCGTATCCGCCATCATGCAACCGATCGGCGGATCTGGTGGATTCGCGGAGCTGAGCTTCCCGCTTTCGCGTATCTTCCACGCCAATCCGGAGGGCCCCAATTCCGGATGGGTGCTGCACGCGTCCTATGTCACCGACCGCGCCAAATACTCCGATGTTGCGGCGTTCGGCACGTTCAACAGGGGGAACCGTTTAGGCCGCACCGATCTCGATACCGCTTCGCTCACCTACCGGCTCAACAAGTGGGTCACGTTTGTGCACGAAGCCAGTTACATCACCACATTCACTGCGAACAAGCGCAATGCGGAGGGGGTCATCACAGGACCACAGTTCTTGCTCTTTGCGGGTAAGGATGTCCGGCAGGCGCACAACTGGCGCAACGAGTTCGGGCCAGTGTTTACGTTCTAGCTAAACCTAGCGCTAGCTGCGATTCCGGCGGAGCTCCCATCTTCGGGGCTCCGCGGAGTCGCCGGGAGCGGAACTGACGGACAACGCAGTTTTGCAGAAAGTGCAATAGCGCCGCCGGGAATGACGCCGTCCGGCTGATGCCAAATCAGTAAGAAGGGGAAGCCTACGGGAAACACTGCAAGGGATTACGAAGTCGTTCAACTTAAGCGCCATCGGAGATCCCAGTGCGCCGGGATCGAGGTTGCAGGCTGCGCGGCCGGGTTCGCCGCCTGCGGCTTACATTTCTGCGGCAAAACAAGCGGTGGGAGAGTAAAATTCGCCTCCACAGCATGCTGATATGGTACGGGAGCCCCCTCGTTGACGGAAATGAGATGTGCTCTCGGCTCGGAACTTATTTTTTTCCGTAAAGGAGAGAAACTGTGGCTAACGCAAATGTTGCATCCGATTCCGGCTCCCCACACATAAGTCGTTGGTGGCGCGTGGTTGGCGGGGTGTCCATGAACCTGGCACTGGGCTCGCTGTATGCCTGGAGTGTGTTCGTGGCCCCGTTAGAGAAAGAGTTCAAATGGAAACGCGCCGAGACCTCGATGGTATTCACCATCGCCGTGGTGGTCTTCGCGCTGACGTTCATAGTAGCTGGCCGGCTGCAGGATAAACTTGGGCCATTCAAGATTTCCCTGGTTGGCGCCGTTCTGGTGAGCCTGGGCTTCTTCCTCTGCTCTTATGCCGACAGCCTAACTAAGTTTTTCATCTTCTTCGGCGTCCTCGGCGGATTGGGCAACGGTTTTGGCTACGCCACCCCGATTCCTGTCATGTCCAAGTGGTTCCCGGACAAGCGCGGTCTCGCGGTAGGACTGGCGGTTGCCGGTTATGGCGGCGGTTCCGCCATCTTTGGCCCGCTGGCCGCCAGCTACCTGATCCCGCACTTTGGTTGGCGCGTCACTTTCCAGGTTCTGGGCGTGATCTTTTTTGCGATGACGGTTTTTGGTTCCTTCCTGCTGCATAATCCGCCTGCCGGATATAAGCCCGCTGGCTGGACGCCCGCTCCGGCTTCCAAGGTTGCGGCTACCACCTATGACTTCACCCCCGGCGAAGTGCTGCGCACCCCTTCGTTCTACTTGCTGTGGGTGGCGTACGCCTTTGGGTGCGCGGCTGGCCTCATGGTCATTAGCCAGTTGGTGCCCTTCGCTAAGAGTGTCGGCATACCCGGCACCACCCTGGCTGCCTTTGGCCTGGTGGTTGGCGCGGCAGGAAACGCCATGGGCCGCATCTTCTCGGGTTGGATGTCGGATGCGCTGGGCCGCATCAACGTGTTGCGCCTAATGATCGGCATCTCCATGGTTGCTATGCCGATTCTGTATCACGTGGGAAGCAACGTGGTGGCACTGTTCGTGATGCTGTACATCGTTTACTGGTGCTACGGCACCCAGCTTTCGGTCAACGCATCAACGGCAGCCGACTTCTGGGGCACCAAGAACGTGGGCATCAACTACGGCGTGCTATTCACTGCCTGGGGTGTGGCCGGTCTCCTCGGTGGCCGCATCGGCGGTTGGATGTTCGACAAGTACCACAACTACCAGATGGCGTTCTACACGGCGGCGGTTCTGGCCGCAGTTGCCCTGATCTGCGAACTGGCAGCCAAACGCCCGGCCGCGCCGGAAGGAAGCCTGGCAGGAAGAAAGGCGACGACGACAGCCTAGCTTCCTGAAGCCGTTGCACGGAAGACTGCACGGAAGACTGCACGGAAGACACAGGATGTTCCATCCTATGGGACTTGAACGAGGCGTGAGGGCGCTCTCAGCCACGAGCGCCCCACGCCTTTGGTGTTTGGCTCCAAATCATCGATTTTCGGTGCGATCGTCTTCTGTAACCACAGTGAAGATCGAGGATTCGTTACGGCAATGCGGGGGCCCTGGTCTTGACTCGACCGGAACCCTCTCGTACGGCGGGCTAAAAGTGGAACCCGAGTTGAGCCGTCAGCGCGCGCGGCGTCACATAGTGTGTCCCGCTAAACGTCGACAGGAAGTTATACAGCGCATATTTGTTGGTCACATTGATGGCGGTGAGCGTCAGACTCCACTTGTAATGATCGCCCTTGAATAGGTTGTCGTCGCCAACGGAAACATCAAACAGGTTCCGGGGCGCGATCCGCGGCGGATTGTGATCGTCGTTCTCCGTGTTCGGCGCTGGTACCTTTATAAGATTCGATCCAAACTGCGATGCCGGGCATGCATACGTGCCGTTGAAGTTCGTTCCGATAAGGGTAGTGGGAGTGGCATGCTGAGATCCGCAGAAAAACCCCGCTTCGAACTCCTGGTCGGCGGTTAGTGGGGTGCCAAACGAATCCGTCATGTTGATGTAGGGAACCCCACCTATCGTGATTCCCTGCGCGCAATTGCCACCGAAGCAAGGTGCCTGACCGGCTACCAGACCACTATCGTATCGCCAATTGAAGCCCAACCATGGTCCGGCTTTCCACGGCTGATATTGCAGGTGCGTCGTTTGGTTAAATTTTTCGTCGTGGTCAATGCGGAAGGGGATCCCACTCTGCCCGACCGTCACGCCCAGACCGCTGGTTTGGGGCGGGAAGAAGCGGGCGGCCACGCTCGACATCACTACCAATGCCGTGAATCCATGAAAGTCCGGCACGCTCACGCGAATTGCGTATCCCGGGATCTTCGAATTGTGCCATCCAATCGGAAAGAAGATTGGAGTCGCAGCCAGCGTGCTGAAATCGTAACCAGTGTGCGTGTACTTCCAAATGTAATCCCCGCTCACGACAGCATACTTCCCGAATGCTTGCTGCAGGCCGGCGTGAAACTCATTGCGATAGCCAGGTGTATTGGGCGCTGGCACGCAAGGGATAAGGTCCGCAATGACAGCGAAATTACATCCTTCGCTGGCCAGGACAAGATTCTCATTGAACGGACTCTCCAGCGTCCGGGCATAGGAAGCGCGCAGCACCGTGTTGGTCCGCTTAATGTTGTAGGCGACTCCGAGACGTGGCTCAGCTTGACGCGCAACGACCAAGCCGTTGTACAAGTCGCCGCGAATTCCGAGGTTGACAGACCAGTTTCCCATGGAAATTGCGTCCTGCAAGTAGAGGGCAAGTTCCTTTACATCCGTATGACCGCGAAATGGATACAAGGTGCTCGTCGGACCGGCGCAGCCATCGGCGGACGAGGGAGTCGGCCGAGTCAGGTCGTAGCAGCCCAGCAATGAGGTGAAGTTCGGATTGATCTGGAACGGCGTTGGATACAGAGTTTGGTTGGTCGTCGTCGCCCCCTGGCACTGCGATTTGTCGTTGAGCCCAGGGTTGCCAACAAACACCGGAACGCCGTTGGCATCCAGGCAGGGCGCGTTGACGGTCGGATCGACGATACCGAGATTGAAATTCTCGGTAAGAAACGTTTGTTGATACGTAGCTCCCAACTTAATGTTGTTGATGCCCTTCACATAGGACAGATCGGAGCGGAGCCCGGTATTAGCCAGCGTCCGATACTGTGAGATGGTCTCCTGCTGCAAATTGGAGGGACCAAGATCCGCGAATGGATTGTTGCTGGGATAGTAGTGGAAGGCGTCCCGCCGCACCCAGCCGCCGAGACTAAAGACGGTGGTGGGACTGATCACCCGCGTCCAGGTTGGCGCGATGTTGAAGGACTTAATCAGCGCGCGCTGGTCGGTGGGTCCGGCGACATTGCCGTTCGGATCGAGACCCCCATTGGCAACCACCACTCCATTCCACGGCGTGGAGTTCTGGCCGTCAAAGCTGTTGGGCGTCTGGAACCAGGACCGCGAAAAACCAAAGTTCAGGCGAATCGAGTCGGCAGTTGAGAGTTGGTAGTCCACACGGTCGAATAAGTTCTCTTCGTTGCCCTTGTCGTGCACCACCCGAAACTCCGGCGGATCGAGGAACCGGCCGCTATTCAGCCCGTTCGCAGAAATAAAATTCCCCCATTTCTGACCTCCGTAGGCCAGATCAACGCCCACATTGGACGAGCCAAACGAGCCGTACGAGGCGTTCACGCTGCCGTGCGGTGTGGTAACGCCCTGGCCCGAGCGCGTCGTCGCCACGATCACCAAGCTCGTCTTACCGCCGTATTCCGCCGGTGGCGCGCCGGGGATGACCTCCAATGACTGGATCGAATCGACCGGAATCTGGTTAGAAAAAATCTTGCTTTGCTGATCGGTGATGGGCTGGTTGTCCACACTGAAGGAGTTCGACGCGTGATCTCCCAGTCCATGAAACAGACCGTTCGAATCGGCAGCCACTCCCGGTGACGCTTGCGTGACCAGCGCACTCATGGACGAGGACTGGCTTTCCAGAGGGATCTTGTCGAACAATCCCCGATCCACGTCAGTATGGCCGATCGGATCGTTCTCCACCAAATCCGCCCCAGCCTCAACCGTAACCGTGTCGGTGCTCCTGGCCACCGCCAAACTGACTTTCACATTCACGCCCAGTGCCGACCGGATTTCCACGTCCTGCGCGTTTTGAGCGAAGCCCGTGGCCGTCACCGTCATGTGATACGGATTAAATGGCACATTCGGGAAGGTGAACTTCCCCTGGCTGTCCGTGGTGGTCGTCCGGTCAAATCCGCTGACCGCGTTGTGAATCTCGACGCCCGCATTGGGCACCACCGCGCCCGAAGGGTCCACTACCGTGCCGCTGATCGAACTTCCGCCCGACTGCGCGTAAGCGTGAAGGCCCAGTACCAAACAGAAAACCACTATAAAAGCCGCATGAAGCGACTTCTTGTAAGAAGGCAGCATGAATTCCTCCAGAAGAATTGGTCCAAAAGATCAAGAACCCGGTTCACGAATACGAACCGGCCTATATAAAACTGAAATGTGATCTTTAGACGCTAGGAGGCGGGCGGACACACAGGGCGAACGCAATCAGGCGTTGCTTGGCGGAAACCGACTGCGGACGAAAGGTGGATACGACAACGAATGTGGCCCGCGTTGGTGTGGACGGGGCCTTGGGAGACGCGGAATGGGCAGCGACACAGACCGAACACTTTGCCGACTCGACCGCGCTCGAATGTTGATGCGCAGCGAATGCTATTGCCGACCAGAATGTCAGCAAGACCAACAGGCACGCTATCCGCTTCGAGATCGAACGCACAACTGCTCCCCCACGAACCTATGTTGTGAGTCTATACCAAAACAAGAAATGAAACACAATGAGAGTATCTTGCCTGGCACCTTGTGGGATTCCCGTCTTCTGGATGCCAGTCCGTCATTCGTATTTCCGCAGATACGAACCTGTCTGGTCAGTGGCGAGGAAGAAGAAAGCGGGCCGGGATCGAGAATGATCACAAGCCTTACCATACCGTACCGGGTATAGTATAATACAAGATGGATATCGGACAATGAGCCACACGGTCAGGGACAAACAAAAACTAATTCTGCGGGCCAAGCGCATTCAGGGGCAGGTCGAGGCTCTGGTGCGAGCCCTTACCGAGGAGCGCGATTGTTCCGAAGTTCTGCAAGTGATGAGCGCGGCCAGAGGAGCGATCAACAGTCTAATGGCCGAGCTTCTGGAAGGTCACATCCGCAGTCACGTGCTCAACGGAAAGCAACGGCCCACTTCAGGGCAAGTGGCCGCCGCGGATGAAGTGATCGACATGGTCAAGTCTTACCTGAAGTGATAAGTCGCAGCTGCGGGAAAGGGCAACGGTATGAGCGCGCGCCCCTTGCTTGAAAAAAACACGGTGTCGACTTCTCCGCTCTCTCCAATCAAGGAGCCGGATCATTCCTCAGAAAACCATGGCCCGGAGAACCACAGCTCCGAACACGAGCACAGGTTTGAATGGGGTGAACTCGTTCGCATTGCGTTCGTGGCATTGGCTGCGGCCGCAGTGTGGTTTCGTGTGTGGGAGCCGTTTCCGCGCTTCAGTGTAATCGGCATCGCGGCCACCCTGATCGGCGGATACCCGATTTTCAAGGAAGCCTTCGAGAATATCGTCGAACGAAAGATGACGATGGAACTCTCGATGACCATCGCCCTTCTTTCGGCGTTGGCTATCGGTGAATTCTTTACGGCTCTGGTCATCACGGTTTTCGTGCTTGCCGCCGAGGTTTTGGAGGGGCTCACGGTCGGACGCGGAAGACGCGCAATCCAGGATCTGATTGATTTCCTGCCTCGAACCGTTTCCGTTCGACGCAACCGCGAAGTGTTTGAAATTCCCGCCGAAAATCTTCAGCTTGGTGACACGGTCGTCGTGAAACCGGGTGGCCGCATCCCGGTCGATGGACTTGTGCTCGGCGGACGATCCTTTGTGGAGCAGGCAGCCATCACAGGCGAGGCCATGCCGATTGAGAAATTGCCCGGAGATCCTGTTTATGCGGGAACCATCAACCAATCGGGAGCCCTGGAAGTCGAAGCGCAGAAACTGGGCCGCGATACGACCTTCGGAAGGATCATCGAAGCGGTCGAGCGAGCGGAAAAGTCGCGGGCTCCCATCCAGAAAACGGCGGATCGCCTGGCCGGCTACCTGGTGTATTTCGCACTGGGAGCCGCGGTTCTGACCTTTTTCATCACCCACAACGTCAGGTCAACGATTTCGGTTGTGATCGTTGCTGGGGCGTGTGGCATTGCCGCGGGAACGCCTCTGGCCATTCTTGCAGCGATTGGCCGTGCTGCGCGTCACGGGGCGATTGTGAAAGGCGGTCTCTACCTGGAAACGCTGGCCGCGGTCGACACCGTGCTATTGGATAAGACTGGCACGTTGACCTTCGGAACTCCTCAAATTCGGGAGGTCGTCTCGAACGACGGGTTCGCGCTGCACGAAATCATCGCCGCTGCCAGCATCGCCGAACGCAAGTCCGAACACCCGCTCGCCAAGGCAATTATGGCGCGGGCCGCCGAACTCGCGGTTCCTGTCGCCGAACCGGATGAGTTCTCCTACACGCCCGGAAGAGGGGTCCGAGTAACGTACGGCGGCGAGGAGATTCTGGTCGGCAGCCGGACGCTTTTGATGGAGCGTGCCGTGAAGGGGATTCCGCCAGTCAACGGTGACGGCCAAAGCGGGGTTTCAGAAGTTCATGTCGCTCGCGGTGGACAGATGCTGGGCACTATCCGCATTGCAGATGTGCTGCGTCCCGAAGCGAAGAGTGCGGTTGCGGCAATGCGAGAGATGGGCCTGAAGACGGTTCTGCTAAGCGGCGACGCGCAAGGAGTAACTACGTTGGTGGGGCGTGAGCTCGGCGTCGACGAAGCAGTGGGAGAACTCTTGCCAGATCAGAAAGCCAGATGGGTCAGCGATCTGCGCGGGAAGAGTCGCAAAGTCGCCATGGTCGGGGACGGCATCAACGACGCTCCAGCCCTGGTGGAGGCAAATGTTGGAATTGCGATGGGTTCGGGAACTGACGTTGCCAGGGAGAGCGCTGACGTCATTTTGATTGGAAGCGACCTCTCCAAGTTTGTCGAAACCGTGCGGCTGGCACGTCGCTGCCGCGGCATCATTATGCAGAACTTCGTGGGCACTCTTGTAGTGGACAGCATAGGGGTGGGCATGGCGGCTTTTGGCTTTCTGAACCCGCTAGTGGCCGCTTTCATTCACGTTAGCTCGGAGATGGCATTCATCCTCAATTCCACGAGATTGTTGCCGCGAAGTGCCGAAATCAAGCAATGAGTCCAAGGTTTGGCAGAGTGGGATTACACCAAATGGTTTCCGGTGACCGAACGGGTGAAACTCAGGGTAGAAGCCCAACTCTTCAATGTTTTCAACCATCCGAACTTTGGGCTTCCAAGCATGGTGCTGGCCGGTATTCCAGGAAAGCCTTCCACGCAGACTGGCTTTGGGGCGCTCACGTACACAACTTCTCCGCCCACCGGTTTGCTGGGCGTCGGTCTGGGTGGAGATAGCAGTCCCCGAATGATCGCCTTTCAGGCTCGCTTGGAGTTCTGACCTCGACCTATTGGTCAAGTGCTTACCTTGGAGAGACTGGCGGAGAGGGAGGGATTCGAACCCTCGATAGAGTTGTTAGACCCTATAACGGTTTAGCAAACCGCAGCATTCAGCCACTCTGCCACCTCTCCGCGTTTGCCTTCAACAGATTAGCACGATTCTTCATTTGTGAGGGTGCACTGTTGGTGCACTTTGGCAGCAGAGGCGTGCTCATCGACCGAATCGAAGGCGCATAACTTCAGCAAAATCAATAGAACTCTCGCGCAAATTGATCTCGCCAGGTTTGGAAAACCGCCACCAAGCCCTCGAATTGGGATTCATCTAAAGCGGGCGGGCGGGACGGCTCGAATTCGGTGAACGAAAAGCGTCGCAGCCAATCGGCTTTGGACTCAATTGTTGGGGTGCCGCTCTGGAGCGGATGCTAATCAGTAAATTCATGCAGAAAGAGGTTGCAGAGGTGAATAGCAACGACACCGCTCCAGACTTTCCCGGCGAAAGGCCGGTCGTTTTCCGAGGCGCAAGTGGGGTAGTGGGATTCGCGCCCGACCTGGCTGCGATGCCGCGTCATCTCATATAACTGCTGTGGGGTGACACCGAGTAACTCGGCTGCTTGAGAAAGAGAAATGCAAAGGGTGTTGCTATCGGACATGGTATCTCCAGAGGCTCTGGAGATTCCAAGTTGGCGGCCCGTTCGGGTAGGCGACCGAATTAAAGCTAGTCCGCCGCACTCATGCGTATCGCGGCTAGCGCCCGCTTCGCGGCAGGCCCACAGTCTGCAACCAACTGCTAACGAATCATCGGCCCGTAAGAGCAATCACCTTTCGCTCCCCCGGCCAAGCTACCCGTATAAGAGCAAGTGCATTGCCAAACGACGGCCTCTCCGAAACAAAGGACTTGCGGGCGGTAACAATTACCATCGGGTGGGAAACGCTTTTGGCTTTAGGGGAAAGCTCATCCCGTGCCGTGCTAGGCTTCGCATATGGACAATATGCGATATAAAGCCGACCTTGAGTGGATTCTAACGTTAGCGTTGAAGGAAAGGGAGCCGCTTCTATCTCAGGTTCTCATCTCCGATGACGGCGAGTTTGCTATTGTCCAAGTAGCCGCTAAGTGCACACGCCGAAAACTGACTCCCATCGGAAAAGAGTTTATTCATACCGGTGTGGTCGGCAAATGGTTTAGTGGAGAAGGAGAAAAAACTTACCTGCAAAATTTTTGGCGGTTGGTCCTTGAAGATGCGGAACTTCCGTGCTGACTCGCTGTGTGCCCAGACCGTCGCTCACGGATTGCCGTGTCAGAGCAAGATTGCTCACTTGTCCGTAAGCCATTGAACGTTGACGGTGCCGCGCTGGAATGAGTTAGTAAAAGCGTTTCAGCGCGGTGCTGCTCATCAGGAGGCGATCTGGAGATCTCCTGCCGATAACAAGCAACCGAAAACGGCCCGAGTTCTCGTCCAACTCCGACTCCCCTCCGACCCCAAGCGTACTCGCCGCACACACTGTTCCAGCGCCATTGCTCCGGCACTGATTGGACCGCGCCTGTGGGGTCGAATGATTATCCACGAGATTACGGCCACGGCTGGTAACATACTTTGTGCATTGGTCCAGATATGCCAATCCGCGCAGCCAATCTCACCGATACGGACTTGATTGCGGAGATGCGTAAGGTCGATGCCGCCAAGGATTTTCTTGTCGGCAAGCTCATCGACCAGGCGCAGCGCGAGGATGCTCCGCTTAGCCCTACAGAGCAGCGCGCTCTTGCCTATCCGACCTTCAACCCGGCTCACCCGCGGGAGCCTGATCCCGAGCAAGAGCAGTTTATCCAGCAGTTCATTGCGCATCATGACGAAAAGCAGTTTACAAAGAAGCTCGCCGGTCTTGCCCGCCGCGCTTTTGACTACGACCTGCTCAACGCACCCGGCGAGATCGAAAAGTGGCGGCACAGTTACAACTTTGTCTGGGATCATGGCGAATACTGGGTGTTACAAGCCATCGATGCTGCCGGCCTGCGAAGGCAAATGAGAAAGGGTCTGCTGGCGAGAATCTTCGGCTGCCGCTAAACTGCTGCCGGACAGTCAGATTCAGTTCGCAGGCTTAGAACTTCAGCAAGTGCAGCGTCGGCTGGTGCTGCAGTTGTCGTCAAAACTCATCGATCATGATTCGACAAATCGTATTGTCTACCAAACCTACTGATCCAGCGACACGTCTTTTCCGGCAGACGCGGATTTTGCGTGGTTTGGG
>Ga0209117_1000370_pt1 | contig 20704 bp, 20 predicted proteins | sample BlaSpr_A8_OM2_M2_FD_187978 | JGI IMG/M metagenome (GOLD analysis project Ga0209117, IMG submission 187978) | Forest soil microbial communities from Thunder Bay, Ontario, Canada - Black Spruce, Ontario site 2_A8_OM2_M2 (SPAdes) (version 2) | ecosystem: Environmental > Terrestrial > Soil > Boreal...
TATTGGATCAGTTTCACGAGGCAACCCACAAAACCCTGAACCACCAAGGACACGAAGTATCACGAAGGCTTTTGGTCTCAGGCGCTTCCTTCGTGTACCGGAGCCTGCCCTGAGCGCAGCCGAAGGGTGGCCTTGGTGGTTAACGGTTTCGCAAATTGACCCACTACCGTTTTTCGAGCTGACGGCACGGGGCGCGGGTGGCGTGCGATACTGGAATTTATGGCGCTGCCGGATTTTACGCCTCGGGTGGGGAACGATCCTAAGTCGGTGTTGATCCATTTGACGACGGGGACGGGGATGGAGATTGAGTGGAAGGATGGGCACCGGTCCGTCTATACGTTTGCGTTCTTGCGGGATGCCTGTCCTTGCGCGCTTTGCGAGGATGAGCGGGGGAAGTCGGGACGAAAGGCGGGCGAGGCGGCGAAGCTGGCGCCGGGGGCTTTGCCGATGTTCAAGCCGGCGGTGAAAGCGTTGTCGGCGGAGGCAGTGGGCAAGTATGCGCTGAGGTTTTCGTGGAACGATAAACACGATCTGGGAATTTATTCGTGGTTCTATCTGCGGGAAGTTTGTCCTTGCGCGGAGTGCGCGGCGGCGCGGAAGTGACGGTCAGGGCTGGTCCTGCGAGCCCGGGTTTTGGAGTTATGCGTTTGACAAACCCTCAGCTGTTGAGCTTTGAACGATCTTTCCTGAATAATCCGTGGCAGCTGGTTGAAACAACTATTGTGTCGTCCAGAGGCTGAAAGCGGCAAGGCTTGCAGTTTCCCTCGAAGCCTAGGCAAAGCAGGTCCTTCGCTTCGCGCAAGATGACAATTCTTGGTAGTGGTGCACAAACTGCACCACTACCCAATTCTTGTAAGGGTTTTCATCGGCCTTGCGGCTTAGAATCTCCTAAATCGGCTAGCTGATGATGGCGTTCAGGTATCGGTGCAGGAGTTGTTCTCCCTGACCTTCGAATTCCACAAACATGATGCCATTGCCGAATTGGGGATGGCGGGTGACGACGAGTCCTCGGATGAGAATGGGGTAGCCGTCGAGCCAGACGGTGGCATGAAGGCGGATGCCGACCGAGAGAGGAATCAGCAACTGGATGTAACAGCCGCCGCGGCTGATGTCGGTGGTTTCGAGGCGCATGGGGACGTCGCTGCCCTCCTGGCGGATTTCGATTTGGACCTGAAGGGTGTAGCGACGGTGGAGGCGGCGATCGTGTTCGGTAACAGCGGGGGGAGAGGGCTGGGCGTCGGGCGAATTCATGGATCAGCTCCGGGGCTGTGTACTTACAGGGTCCTGGACTGATCATCGGCGTTGAGGTTGGGCGAGGTTAAGGCGGCGTCACGAAGAAGCGGGGTACGGAGGGGCGTGTCCCGGCGGGCGTCTGATTTTGAAAGACTTGCGACATCGCGATCAACGTCCTTAACCACCAAGGACACGAAGGAGCACGAAGGAAAATCAAGAACCTTCGGGAACTCCTTCGTGAACCTTCGTGTCCTTGGTGGTTGATGAGTTTACACGCTAGCCCGAGTTCATTCGCAACTTCGGAACGTGCGCTACAGTATAATCTTCGCCTCGAACGAAACGGCATGAGTGATACGAACCAGACTACTGATGCGGCGGCGACTGAAGCGCCGGCGCCGGCGAAAACCGGGATGGATATTGGCGACATTCTCAAGATTCTGCCGCATCGCTATCCATTTCTTTTGATCGACCGTGTGATCGACCTGGTGCGCATGAAGAGCATTGTCGCGTTGAAAAACGTGACCATCGCCGAGCCTTTTTTTCAGGGACACTTTCCGGACAAGCCGATCATGCCGGGCGTGCTGATAGTGGAAGCCATCGCGCAGGCGGGCGGGCTGCTGCTGCTGACGGAGGTTCCGAACCGGGACGAGATGCTGATGGTGTTCACGGGGATCGAGAAGGCGCGATTCCGGCGTCCGGTGGTGCCGGGAGATCAGCTGCGGATTGAAGTGGTGGTGCGGGCTTGGCGGATCACGGCGGCTCGTCTGGAAGGCAAAGCCTATGTGGACGGCGAAGTGGCTTGCGAGGCGACAGTGACTTGCCGGCTGGTGCCGCGGAACGTGGGAGCTGGAAGCGCGGAGGCGGACTAGTGGTCAGTGGTCGGTGGTCAGTGGTCGGCGGGCAACGGACCAACGCAGAGTGTGTTTTCACTGGCCACTGGCCACTGCCCACGGGCCACTAGGTTTCAATGTTTCAATGTCCATTCATCCTACGGCGATCGTCGATCCGAAAAGCAAGATACATCCGTCGTGCAAGATTGGCCCTTATTGCGTGATCGGGCCCGAGGTGGAAGTTGGCGAAGGCTGCCGTCTGGGTTCGCACGTCGCGATCGAAGGCCCAACGAAAATTGGCGTGGACAACGGCTTCTTCCCTTTCACTTCGATTGGCATGGCACCGCAGGACATCACCTATGCGGGCGAGCCGACGCGGCTGGAGATCGGCAACCATAACAAAATCCGCGAGTTTGTCACCATCAACCGCGGCACGGTGAAGGGCGGAGGATGCACGCGAGTCGGCGACCACAACCTGATCATGGCGTATACCCACATTGCGCACGATTGTAAGATTGGGAGTCACGTCATCATGGCGAACGCGGCTACGTTGGGCGGGCACGTCACTGTGGGAGACTGGGCAACGATCGGGGCGCTGTGCCCGGTGCATCACTTCGTGCGGATTGGCCCGCATGCTTTTATCGGCGGAGGCACCACCATAACGCGCGATGTGCTGCCATTCTCGAAGACCTCGGCCGAGCGCAGCACGCACGCCTATGGATTGAATGCCGTGGGGCTGGAGCGGCGCGGATTCACGAAGGAGCGGATTGGGAAGATCCATCACGCGTACCGCGTGCTGCTGGCTTCGAAGCTGAATACGTCGCAGGCGCTGGAGAAGCTGAAGGCGGAAGCGGATTGCGGAGAAGATGTGGAGATGCTAATCCGCTTCATTGAAGCGTCCGAACGCGGAGTGATTAAGTGAAGTGGTCAGTGGTCGGTGGGCAGTGGCCAGTTAAATCCCAAGATTGTTGACATGTTATGCCCGTGCAGTCATATCGGCAACTCATCGTATGGCAGAAGGCGATGGACTTTGTTGCGGAGGTATACCGGGTTACGCGCACGTTTCCGAAAGAGGAGATGTACGGGGTGACGAGCCAACTCCGCCGCGCGGCGGTTTCTATTCCGAGCAACATTGCAGAAGGTCAAGGACGGCAGACCACCGGAGAGTTCCGCCAATTTCTGGGACATGCTCGCGGATCCCTGCTGGAAACGGAAACGCAGATCCTGCTATCCGAGCGACTAGAGTATTTAGACCACAAAACGACGGAGATGCTTATCGGGCAAGCGGCTGAAGTGGGTCGGATACTAAATGGATTGATGAACTCCCTGGAGAAATCGCGCCGTTGAGAACTGGCCACCGACCACTGACCACCGCCCACTGACTATGAAACTTGGTCTCATCGCCGGCAATGGCAAGTTTCCCTTCCTTGTGCTGGATGCGGCGCGGGCGCAGGGGTACGACGTCGTGGTCGCCGCCATTAGAGAAGAGACTTTTCCCGAGATCGAGTCGAAAGGCGCGGCTTCCGTTCACTGGCTTTCTCTGGGCGAGCTGTCAAAGCTCATCGATACTTTTAAGGCTGCGGGGGTCACTCGCGCTGTCATGGCCGGACAGGTCAAGCACAAACAGATCTTTTCCAGCATCAAGCCCGACTGGCGGCTGGCGAAGCTGCTGCTCTCGCTCGGCACACGCAATACAGATTCGCTGCTGGGCGCGGTCGCGAAGGTGCTGGCGGATGAGGGCATCATGCTTGAGAACTCGACGGCACTGCTCGAACCGCTGCTGGCGAAAACGGGCGTGCTCAGCAAGCGGGCTCCGAGCGCGCAGGAACGCAAGAACATCGAATACGGACGCGCGGTAGGGCGGCGGCTGGCGGAGTACGACATTGGACAGACGGTAGTGATCGCGGAAGCGGCGTGCATCGCGGTCGAGGCGATGGAAGGCACGGATGCTACGATCGAGCGCGCGGGCGAACTGATGCGGTCGTTGGAGTGGGAATCGAAGGGCGAGGCTTCGACGTTGAGCCGTGCGCTGACGGTGGTGAAGATCGCAAAGCCGAAGCAGGACATGCGCTTCGACGTTCCGGTGATTGGGGTGAAGACGATCGAGACCATGGTGCGCGCAGGCGCAAGTTGTCTGGCGGTGGACGCGGGCCGATGTCTGTTGCTGGATGGCGAGGCGATGACGCGGGTGGCGGATGGGGCGGGGATCGCGGTGTGCGCGGACTAGGCTGGCTTGATCAGGAGGCATCGAATGTCTGAAGCGGCTCGCATTGCCGACCAGCTTCGCCGTGCGTTTCGTGGTGATGCCTGGCACGGCGATTCTGTGTTTGAAATTCTGGAGGGCGTCACAGCGGCGCAGGCGGCAGCGCGCCCCATCAAGAGTGCCCACACGATCTGGGAACTGGTGCTGCACGTTGCGGCGTGGGACGGTGCGGTGTTGCGGCGGCTGGGTGGGGTCGCCGTGGAACTCTCTGATGGGGAGAATTTTCCGACGGTCACGGACGCGAGCGAAGCGGCATGGCGCAAGGCGCTGGCGCAGGTGCGGCGCGTCCACGAGGAATTGGTCGAGGCGGTTTCTGTTCTCCCGGACTCGCGGCTCGACGAGATGGTTCCGGGCAAAGAGGGCGCACACTACACCTTCTACTACATGCTTCATGGCGTGGTGCAGCACGAGCTGTATCATGCGGGGCAGATCGCGCTGCTGAAGAAGATGTGAAGTATCTCGTGCTTGCAGGGGCTGCGGAAAGGTGCCGTCCCTCCCGGGACTTGTGCTTTCCCGATCGCCCACCCGGCACTCACGTGCCGGGCTTTCCTTTTCCGTCCGCTTCGCGGCTGTTGCATCCCACGTTCTAGTTTCTTGCTCGACATCAAGCGATGACACGGGCTCCAACGTGATTCCAGGCTTTGCGCTTTGCTATCGGAAACTGCGACAATAGCGCGTTATTTCTTGGTTCTGGAGCACTCATCTGAGCAAGGAATTTCCGATCAATGTTGCGGTGATTGGCGTGGGCGCCTTCGGGCGCAATCATGCGCGTGTCTATCGGGAGTTGCAGCAGGCGGGCAGCGTGCGGCTGGTGGGGGTGGTCGATCCGGATACGGCGCGGGCGGACGCGATTGCGCGCGAGTTCCGCTGCAAAGCGTTCGGATCGGTCGAACAGATGCTGACGAGGCACAGCGAGGTGCAGGCGGCGTCGGTCGCGGTCCCGACCTGTCTGCATCTGGAGGTGGCGCGCACTCTGATGGAAGCTGGCGTTGACGTGCTGATCGAAAAGCCGGTGGCGGCGACCCTCGGCGAGGCCGACGAAATGCTTCGCGTGGCGCTCGAGCACAAGCGGGTGGCGCAGGTTGGGCATTTGGAGCGCTTCAATCCGGCGGTGCGGGCTACGCTGCCGCTGATCAATCGTCCGATGTTTTTTGAAGTGCACCGGCTGAGCGTGTTCTCTCCGCGGGCGCTGGATGTGGACGTGGTGCTCGACCTGATGATCCACGACCTCGACGTGGTGCTGACATTCGTGCAGTCGGGGGTGAAGGAAATCCGGGCGGTGGGGCTGCCGATTCTTTCGGGCAAGGTGGATATTGCGAATGTGCGCATCGAGTTTGAATCGGGCTGCGCGGCTAACTTTACGGCCAGCCGGGTTTCGACGGAGCGCGTGCGCAAGCTGCGTTTCTTTCAGGCGGGGCAGTATATTTCAATCGATTACGGACGGCAGGATGTGCTGGTGTTCTCGGTCGGAAGCGCGGACGGGGCTGCGCACTCATTCGTAAAAGACGCGAATGAGTGGGGCACCCAGCCGAGCGTGAATCCGCAGATCCAAATGGCGAAGCCGCCGATCACGGCGGAGGAGCCGCTGCTGGCGGAGATCAAGGCATTCCTGGAGTCGGTGCGGGACCGGTCGCGTCCGGTGGTTTCAATGGAGGATGGGCGGAAAGCGCTGGAGCTCGGGCTCGCGATTCTCGAGGAGATTGGGCGGCACGCGGGACGGATCGGGGTGGGGAGAAGTTAGAGGTTGGAGTGCAGAAGTGGAAGACCCTATCGCGAATCCAGAGTTGCCGTGACCGCAGGCAGCTGCCGAGCTGCGCTCGGCTTGGACGGCCGAGGGCGGCCGTCCCTACACAACCTCGGCTTGGACGGCCGGGGGCGGCCGTCCCACACAACCTTGGCTTGGACGGCTGGGGGCGGCCGTCCCTACACAACCTGGACCCGCCTGTTCCTTCACGAGCCATTACCGCGGTACTCCCTCGGCGGGCGCAAAAAATGCGACAATAGATTCGGCGGTCGCAACTCCATAGTTTACGTAACTTTACGTAGGAACTTTAGCCGTAATCTTACGCAACATGTTACGCAACCCAGGAGGCTGCCCGTGGCTCTAAGCTGTATAGTCGCTGCCTGATGCCGGTTACCCAAATTCCGTCTCGCGATCCGCTGACTCCTGCCGACCCGCCGGAGCAACGCGACTTGTTCGAAGCGCAGCACTGGGAGACGGCTTACCGCAGCTTCAATCCTGACGATGTTCCGCATCTTCTCATCCAGTTGCAGGACGATCTCTCGCGGGCGCGCAAGCGCGAAGCGCTGTGGCTGTCGGTCATCCTGCACTTGTTCGTGATCATTCTGTTGTGGAACAGCGAGAAGTTGATGATGCTGTGGCCGCACAAGGCGGTGGATCTGGTAATTCGGACGGATGTGGATCGGTCGAAGGACGCGATGTTCTTGGAGTTGCCGCCCGACGCCCAAAAGTTGATGCGGCGTCCCGATGCGAAGGTGATTTCGGATAAGGATCGCATTGCGACCAGCAAAGCGCCGCAGATCAATCGGGAAGAATTGAAGAAGATACTGGAAAGCGCGCGTCCGGGACGGCCGGGCGAGAATGTGCAAGCGCCGCCGGCGGAGGGCCAGCCGGCGCAGAACCAGCAACAGCCGCCAGCGCCGCAGGAGAATTCGCAGCAGAGTTCGGGATTCGCACCGCCGCCGCCGAGCAGCGATCAGACGGCGCAGTTGCGGCTGCCTCCGCAGCCCAAGCCGAAACCGAATTTCAATACTTCCATGACGGCGGGGTCGGCGATCGAACAAGCAGCCCGCGCGGCGGCCGAAAACCGCGGGCGCTACGGTGCTGGACAAGCGGGCGATTACGGGATGAGCCAGGGCCGGGGCGGACCGAAGGCGCTGGATCAGGCGGAAATCCTTACCGACACGATGGGCGTGGATTTTGGACCTTATCTGACGCGCATCACGCAAGTCGTGCGCCAGAACTGGTATGCCATCATGCCGCCGTCGGTGTATCCGCCGATCTTGAAACAGGGCAAGCTTCAGATTGAGTTCGTCATCCTGAAGGATGGCAAAGTGAGCGGCATGACGGTGCACACCTCGTCCGGCGACGTGGCGCTCGACCGGGCCGCGTGGGGAAGCATCACCGCATCCACCCCGTTCCCACCGTTGCCGAAAGAATTTCCCGGCCAAATCCTCGGCCTGCGATTCTATTATTTTTACAACCTCGAAGTCAGAGACGTGAAGTAAGGTCGCGGAATCGGTCGGGTGGGCGAAAGTCTATGCGACTTCAGGATTGCGGTGGCCACATGCAGCTGCCGAGCTTCGCTCGGCTTGGACGGCCGAAGGCGGCCGTCCCTACGCGAGCATTTAGCGTTGGCTCCAGGTGCGCGAATGGGCTGAATTCGCTACCATAGGAACATTCTCGGTTCGATGTGCATCCGAATAAAACTATGAAGATTCAACGCCTGTTGCCGCGCCTAGTTCCGTCCCTTTTTCTGCTGTGTCTGGTTCTGCTCTGCCTGCCGGCTTTCGCGCAGGATGTGCCGGAGGCTCTCCGTCCGCCGAAGGGTGCGCAGGTTGCAATCGTCGTTTTCGAAGACCTGCAATGTCCTCAATGCAGTCGAACGGCGCCGCTGGTGGCTCAAGCCGGACGGACCTATAAAATTCCCGTTGTCCGGCACGATTTCCCGTTGCCGATGCACAACTGGTCGTTCGACGCTGCCGTGCTGGCGCGCTACTTCGACACGCACTCCAAGGAGATGGGGAACGCGTTCCGGGACTCTGTGTTCGAGCACCAACTGGAGATTAACCCGCAGAATTTGCGGGGATTTGCGGACAAGTTTGCCACCGATCACAAGATTGGTTTGCCCTTCGTGGTGGATCCGGCGGGCAAGCTGGCGGGGCTGGTGAGGGCGGACAAAGAGTTGGGCGTGAGCCTGCACCTCGAGCACACGCCGACGATCTGGGTGGTCAGCAACAAACGCACCGGCAAGCCCTACGTCGAGGTGACGGACACCAGTCAGCTCTATGTGGTGATCGACGCGATGAAGAAAGATTGAAGAAAGCAAAAGTCAGAAAGCAAATTGAAGAAGTCAACCCGTAGGCCGCAAAAGTTGCTTTTGACCGAAAAGGTTTTACTTCTTCAATTTGACTTCTGCCTTTTGCCTTTCTATTCCGTCCATCTGCGGAACAGCAGCGCGCCATTGGTGCCGCCGAAGCCGAACGAATTCGACATGGCGTATTCGAATTGCGTTTTGCGGGCGTGGTTGGGAACAAAATCCATGCCTTCGGTCTCGGGGTCCTGACTCGCGAGATTGATGGTGGGTGGCAGAATCTGATCGCGCAGCGCCAGCACCGTCACTCCAGCCTCTAATCCGCCCGCTCCGCCCAGCAGATGGCCGGTCATGGACTTGGTGGAACTAACCGCGACTTTCATTCCAAACAAATTTCGAATGGCGTGCGCTTCGAGCGTGTCACCGAGCGGCGTGGAGGTGCCATGGGCGTTGACGTACCCGACGACGTTTGGATCGAGTTTCGCGTCCCGCAGCGCGTTGCGCATGACGCGGAAGCCGCCTTCGTGCTCGGGCGCTGGTTGCGTCATGTGATACGCGTCCGCGCTCATGCCGTAGCCGACCAATTCTGCCACTATGGGCGCGCCACGGCGGCGGGCATGTTCGAGTTCTTCGAGGACCAGGATGCCGGCGCCCTCACCCATCACGAAGCCGTCGCGGTCTTTATCCCAGGGACGACTGGCGCGACCGGGATCGTCATTGCGAGTGGAAAGCGCACGCATGGCGGCGAATCCGCCGACGCCCATGGGAGTGATGGCGGCTTCGGAGCCTCCGGCGATCATCACGTCGGCATCGCCGTGCTGAATAATGCGGAAGGAATCGCCGATCGAGTGGGCGCTGGTGGTGCAGGCCGTGGCCGTCGCTTCATTCGGGCCTTTGGCGCCGAACCTCATGGAAACGTGCCCGGCGGCGAGATTAACGATGGCGGCAGGAATGAAGAAAGGCGAGATCTTGCGCGGGCCGCCCTCGAGGAGCGCGGTATGTTCGCGCTCGATCACGTCGAATCCGCCGATGCCCGAACCAATATGCACGCCGACGTTCTCGGCGATTTCGGGCGTGACCTGGAGTTGCGACATCTTCATCGCTTCATCGGAGGCGGCGAGCGCGAAGTGGATGAAGCGGCCCATTTTTTTTACTTCTTTTTTCTCGATGAAATTGAAGGGATCGAAGTTGCGGACCTCGGCTGCGATCTGGCAGGCAAATGCGGAGGCGTCGAACTGGGTGATGCGATCAACGCCGCTCGTGCCCGCGAGCAGGGCCTGCCACACCGAGGCGGTGGTATTGCCCACGGCGCAGATCAGGCCGATGCCGGTAATGACGACCCGTCTTGCCAAAGCTATTTACCGACCTTCGCGTGTTTGCCGATGTAGTCGACGGCATCGGACACGGTGCGAATCTTTTCCGCATCCTCGTCGGGAATTTCGATGTCGAAGGCCTCCTCGAAGGCCATCACAAGCTCGACGGTATCGAGCGAATCGGCGCCCAGGTCATCCACGAACGAAGCGCTAGGCGTGACCTCGCCCTCGTCCACACCCAACTGCTCGACGATAATCTGTTTCACTTTTTCATCAACGGCTGCCATGTTCTCCTCGTTTCTAAGTCTGGGAATCGCGAGTCCGGGTCGCGGGCCGGCGTTTGCTGATTGTCGTTTACTTATTTACGACTGCATGCTGCTCAATGGATCGAATGAAGTCGAAACCAGTAGTCTAAAAGGGATCGGAAAAGTATGCAAAGGAAGGTACGGAAGAAAATTGGTATGTGTTGAGATCACTAAAGAATCCTAACTGGCGGCGGGGAGAGTGGTCAAACCTTGGCATGGCTGGCAGTGTCCTAATTAACGGTTAGCGCTGTTGCCCATTTCGCCGAACTCATGTCACGATTTGGACGTGAAAATCCTGAGCCTGCTTGCGGTTGTGTTGGCGCTCGCGTTGTCCGCACTCGCCGGACACGAAACGCTTCTCGGCGAGGCCAGCCGCTAGATGCGCGCCGTGGTGCAGCGCGTGAGCCGGGCTAGAGTTACGGCAAGGGGCGAGACCACCGGCGAGATCGGCCTCGGGCTGCTGGTGCTGCTCGGAGTGGGCGCGGGAGACACGCGCGCGGAGGCGGATTACCTGGTTGAGAAGACAATTGGCCTGCGCATTTTTGAAGATGCCGGCGGCAAAATGAATCTCGCCGTGTCCGAGGTGGGCGGCGCGCTGCTGGTGGTCTCGCAATTCACCCTCTACGGAGATGTGCGGCGCGGCAAGCGGCCGTCGTTCGACGCGGCCGCACCGCCCGAGCAGGCGCGTGAACTCTACGAATATTTTGTGGAGAAAGTCCGCGCCGCCGGCCTGCGCTGCGAAACGGGACGATTTCAGGAGACGATGCAGGTGGAGCTGGTCAACGAAGGGCCGGTTACGATTTTGCTGGATTCGGCAAAGGCGTTCTGAAATCGACGTCCACTCTGTTTCCCTCATCTCGGGAACCTGTGCACACCAAGCAGCATCCATAGCTTTCATGAGAACGCCTTGCGATGAAACCGTAATGCGATCGGCGGGCGCCGAAGTTCCGTGTAACCCAGACGCGCGGCTATGGGTTCTTACTGCGACCATTCTCGGTTCGAGCTTGGCTTTTATCGATGGCACGGTTGTTAACGTCGCCCTTCCCGCAGTCCAGGCGAACTTTCATGCAACTGTTGTGGATGTGCAATGGGTGGTCGAGTCTTACGGGCTGTTTCTAGGGGCATTGATTTTAGTCGGAGGTTCACTCGGGGACCTGTTTGGGCGTCGTCTGATCTTCGTGATGGGTGTAGTCATTTTTGCTCTGGCTTCCGCAGGTTGCGGCGCTGCCTCGAACATTCATTTGCTCATCATCGCCCGGAGCATTCAAGGCGTGGGAGCTGCACTCCTTGTGCCCGGCAGTCTTGCGATTATCAGTTCGTCTTTCGACGAGCAGAATCGTGGACAGGCGATTGGTGCGTGGTCGGGCTTCACGGCGATCACCACGGCCATTGGGCCGGTTCTTGGCGGCTGGCTGGTTGAGCATGCTTCATGGCGGTGGGTATTCTTCATTAATCTCCCGCTTGCGGCGGCCGTGATCGCCATTTCGGTTTGGCGGATTCCGGAGAGCCGCAGCGCCAGGGCAGGTCGCGTCGATTGGTTTGGAGCGCTTGTTGCCACTGCGGGACTAGGCGGTTTGATTGTTGGATTCATCGAGTCGGTCAACTTGGGTTGGCGCGATCCGGTGGTTTTCGGGAGTTTGATTGTCGGCTTCGGCTGTCTTGTGGCTTTCGTGTTTATTGAGGCTAGCGTCAATTCACCGATGCTACCGCTCGCGCTGTTCAAATCCCGCAGCTTCAGTGGCGCGAACCTGCTTACTCTTTTCTTATATGCCGCGATTGGAATTTTCTTTTTCTTGTTTCCGTTGAACTTGATCCAAGTCCAGGGATACTCCGCGACGGCAGCCGGTGCTGCGATCCTTCCCTTGATTTTGCTGATGTTCTTTCTTTCCCGCTGGTCTGGAGGACTGGTGGCGCGCTATGGACCGAGGGGCCCGCTGATGGTTGGTCCGCTCATTGCCGCCCTAGGTTTTGGTCTGTTCGCGGTGCCCTCCGTTGGAGACAGCTACTGGAAGGCGTTCTTCCCGGCGATGGTTGTTCTAGGGTTCGGGATGGACGTCACGGTGGCTCCTCTTACCACCTCGGTCATGAATTCGGTGAATGAAGATCGAGTCGGTGCGGCTTCGGGAATTAACAATGCCGTGGCGCGCGTAGCGGGTGTGCTTGCGATTGCAGTTTTTGGAATTGTGATGGTGAAGGCCTTTGGCTCTCGCCTGAATCACAGCCTGGCGCACTTCTCGCTGCCGACTGGCGTTCTGCAAGAGATTCGGTCAGAAGAGACCAAGCTTGCCGGTTTGCAGGTGCCGGGCGGACTCACTCCCGGCACGAGAGCCATCATCACTCAATCAATCGGGGAAGCATTTGTGTTTGGATACCGAATTGTCATGCTGATTTGCGCAGGTCTGGCTTTGGCGAGTGCAGCGGTCGCATGGCTGATGATTCCAAAGAGCGGCGATGACTTGGGACAGCGTTCAGGTTCCGTTTGACCGATTTCCACAGCGCACGATAGACTAGTTGAGTTTGCCTGTACTTGCGGACCCGTTCTCCACCCCGTCATGCCAAAGACGGGCGTGCCGGGGACCCCGGATGTCCGCGCCGCGTTTCCGGTCAGAAGCCGTTGCGGAAAAACAGCAAGCACAAGATTGTATCTGCCGAGCTGGGCTCGGCTTGGATCCTTCGACTTCGCTCAGGACAGGCTCGGCGAAGGCGTCCGTACCTACACGAGCACAGGGAGAGTTTATGTACGCGGTGATCCGCGCAGGTGGAAAGCAGTATCGCATCGCCCCGGGCGATGTGATCCGGGTGGAAAAACAAGCCGACACGGATGGACTTGTGCAGTTCGGCGACGTGCTGGCAGTTTCGGCCGAGGCGGGCAGCGTGTTGCCTGCGGGGTCGGGGGCGCTCGTGACCGGCGAGGTCGTCGAGCACGGACGCAGCAACAAGATCCTGGTCTTCCACTACAAGCGCAAGAAGCAATACAAGAAGCTGCGCGGACACCGGCAGGACTATACCGCGGTCCGCATCACCGAGATTGCTTTTGATGGGCAGTCGTTCAAAGCGCCTGAGCTTCCGAAAAAAGAGAAGAAGGTGAAGCAGGCGCACGAGGGCGGCGAAGAGGTGAAGGCTTCGGCGCGGCCGGGGAAAGCTGCGAAGAAAGCGGTCGCGAAGAAGCCGGCGGCGAAGAAAGCAGCGGCGAAGTCGAAGAAGAAGAAGTAGCAGCATGGATTCATGGTGAGAACTCCCTACTGCTGAGCGGAAGGGGGTGATGAGTAGGGGTCCTTCGACTTCACCAATCCAATCGCTTCGCTCTTGGCTTGGTTGCGCTCAGGATGACAATTTTGTATAGGATGTCACGAAGTCTGAATTAACTGGCAACTGGCCACTGGAAACTGATTTTATGGCGCATAAAAAAGGACAAGGCACCTCACGAAATGGGCGCGACTCGAACGCGCAGCGGCTTGGCTTTAAGGCATTCGGCGGACAACTGGTGCCGGGCGGCACGATCATCGTCCGGCAGCGCGGCACGCGGGTGAAGCCCGGACTGAACGTTGGACGCGGCAAGGACGACACGCTCTTCGCCAAGATCACGGGGCGCATCAAGTTCCTCGACAAGGGATCGATGGGGAAGTTTGTGATGGTCGAGCCCGAGGCCGTCGGAGCGAAGTAGGGCTTGCTGTAGAGACGGGGCTTGCCCCATCTTTTTGGACACGGTGGGAGACGCGGCAAGCCGCGTCTCTACGGGAAATTTATCGGCCTCGGCTTCGAGTCGAGGCTTTTTCGTTGCGGCGACGCTGCGGAGCTTCGCTCTGCTGGACGGCCGAGGGCGGCCGTCCCTACGTGAGTTTCTATAGGGCTGACTTTTCGCGGGCGAAGGCGCCCGCGCCACACAATCATGTTTATTGATGAAGCCAAAATTCGAGTGAAGGCGGGGGATGGCGGCAATGGCTGCATGGCGTTCCGGCGGGAGAAGTTCGTCCCGCGGGGCGGGCCTTCGGGCGGCGATGGCGGCCGGGGCGGCGACATTTGGATGGAATCGAGCGAGCGCCACAATACGCTGGTCCATTTCCGTTTCAATCCTGAATACAAGGCCGAGCGTGGACGGCACGGCGAGGGCGCGAAGAAAACTGGGCGCGACGGCGAAGGGATTGTCCTGAAAGTGCCGGTGGGCACGATCGTTTTCGACGAGGACACGGGCGAGAAAGTTTACGATTTTTCGCGCGCCGATGAACGCGTCGTGATCGCGCGCGGCGGACGCGGCGGACGCGGCAACGCGCAGTTTGCCACTTCGACGCACCAGGCGCCGCGCGAGCATGAGGAAGGACGTCCGGGTGAAGAACGCAACTTCCGGCTGGAGTTGAAGCTGCTCGCCGATGTTGGGCTGGTGGGATATCCGAATGTGGGCAAGTCGACGCTCATTTCGGTCATCTCGGCGGCGCGGCCGAAGATTGCGGATTATCCATTTACCACGCTTGAGCCGAATCTCGGCGTAGTTCTCGTGGGCGACAAGGGAAAAGAAGAGGGCTTTGTGGTCGCCGACATTCCGGGATTGATTGAAGGCGCGCACGCTGGATCGGGCCTCGGTACGCAATTCCTACGGCACATCGAGCGCACACGTTTGCTGGTGCATATGGTGGATGTCTCCGACAGCAGCGGCCGGGTCGACGTAGTGAAAGACGTTGAGGTGATCCGGGGTGAGCTGGCGAGTTTCGGAGCGGGCTTAGAGAAGAAGCCGACGCTGATGGTCGCGTCGAAAATCGATGTGGCGAACCCGGAGAAGCTCAAGAAACTGAAGCAGTGGGCTACGCGCAAGAAGCTGAAGCTCTATCCGATTTCGGCGGTCACGGGCGAGGGGATCGAGAAGCTGAAGTACGGGATGGCGGAGGGAGTCGAGAAGGTGCGACGAGCGCTCGCGGCGTCTGAGGAGACTCGGCTTTCGAAATCGAGCGCGTGATCGCGATCGAGAGCTGCCGGGCTTCGCCCGGCCGGACGGCCGAGGGCGGCCGTCCCTACGCGAGCGTTTGACGGGCGAGGGCGGCCGTCCCTACGCGAGCCTTGGACGGGGCGGAGCCCCGTCACCACACGAGCGATCTCCACACGAGCGGGGATGGGGTCGGCCACGCCGTGCTAGAATTTCCACAGCTTCGGACCCTACATCCAGGACCCTGTCTTGATCGAACTTGCACCCTCGATACTCTCGGCGGACTTCGCTCACTTGGCGGACCAGGTGGAGCGGGCGACGGCCGGCGGCGCCAGCGTGATCCATGTCGACGTCATGGACGGGCATTTTGTGCCTAATCTGACGCTGGGGCCTCCGGTGGTGAAATCTTTGCGCCGGGCAACTCGGCTTCCGCTGGACTGCCATCTGATGATAGAGAATCCCGACCAGTACATTGCGGAATTTGCGGACGCGGGAGCGGATTGGATTTCGGTGCATCAGGAGGCGTGCCGGCACTTGAATCGGACGCTGAACCTGATCAAGAGTCATGAGTGCCGGGCGGGAGTCGTGATTAATCCCGCGACTCCGGTAGAGACGCTCGGCGAAGTGCTCGACATGGTGGATTATGTCCTGGTGATGAGCGTCAATCCGGGGTTTGGGGGGCAGAAGTTTATCCCGGCCACGCTGCATAAAATGAGGAAGCTGGCGGAAATTCGCGCGGCGCGGGGATACTCGTACCGCATCGAAGTAGATGGCGGCGTGGGGATGGACACGGTGGCGGAAGTGGTGCGCGCCGGGGCAGAGATTCTGGTGGCGGGGAATGCGGTATTCGGTAAGGGCGATGCCAAGGTAAATGCTGAGGCTCTTCTGGACGCGGCCCGGAGCGCGAGTTTGCAGCGGGTGTAGCTGCGGAGCTTCGCTCCGCTGGACGGCCGGGGGCGGCCGTCCCTACGTGAGTTGATTGGGATTTGAGGTGTTTGATATGCGACGGAATTCTATTGTTGTACTTCTCGTAATGCTGCTGCTGTTGACGGTGGCATGCACGAACAAGAAATCGGTGAACCCACTGGCGAACGTCGGGTCGAAACAGCCCGACAAAGTGCTGTTTGACCGGGCCATGGATGCCATGAAGCACAACCGCTTCGACGTGGCGCGGATGACGCTGCAGACGCTGATCAATACCTATCCGGATTCGGAGTTTATTGCGCGGTCAAAGCTGGCGGTGGCGGATTCGTGGTACGCCGAGGGCGGCACGACGGCAATGCAGCAGGCCGAGATCGAATACAAGGATTTCCGGACGTTCTTTCCCAATATGCCGGAGGCGGCCGAGGCGCAGTTGAAGGTGGCGAACATCCACTATCAGGAGATGGAAAAGGCGGACCGTGACTTCACGCACGCCATGCGGGCGGAGGAGGAATACCGGTCGCTGATTCTGGAATATCCAGACAGCAAACTGGTGGCGCAGGCGAAACAGCGGTTGCGCGAAGTGCAGGAAGTGCTAGCGGAGCGGGAGTTCGCCATCGGGCGGTTCTACTATCTGCGGCTGGCGTATCCGGCGGCGATTGCGCGTTTGAAGACGCTGGTGGACCGGTATCCGTTATATAGCGGCGCGGATCAGGCTCTGTATCTGATTGGGCAATCGTACGAAGCCGAGATCGAAGTGATCCGGAAGAACGGGCGCGTGAATGAAGTGGCCAAGGGGAACGCGATCGAGGGCCTGACGAAGGATGCGGCCGAGGCGTATGGGAGGATTATCAAGCGGTATCCGGCAATGGACCGCGCGCCCGATGCGAAGGCGCGGCTGGAGGCGTTGCATCAGCCGGTGCCGAGGCCGACGCGGGCGGCGCTCGATAACAGCAAGAAGGAAGAGGCGAGCCGGCAGGAAGCGACATTTATGTCGAAGGGGCTGGGGACCTTCGAGAAGCGTCCCGACGTGGCCCGGGCCCCGCATGTGGGTGAGCCGACATTGGTCGATCCGGCGCCGGTGACGGCCACCGACGTGGTGAAAAAGGTGGGCAGTTCGTTCGGCGGCGGTGGCGGTGAGAATAAGGTCAACGTGGAAACGACCAAGGGGAAGGTAGCGCCAAACCAGGAGGCGCCGCGTTCGGATGCTCCGGTGGCGGCAGACCCGGCGGCAACAGCTTCGAAACAACCTGCGGCGGCGGCGGCCGAGTTGAAGCCAAATGTGGCGGATCCGAATGAACTGAAGCCGAATGTTGAGGCCGATCCGAACGCGCTTCCCCCGCTGCAGCAGAGCAATCAACTGGAGACCGGTAGCGGGGCGTCGAGCGCTGTCTCTTCGAGTTCGGGGGCGAAAACCGAGGAGCTGGCGGATATTTCTTCGAGCAAGAAGAAAAAGAAAAAGGGTTTGGGGAAGCTGAACCCGTTCTAGAGAGGGCAGAGGTTCGAGGGCAGATTGCAGAGGTTACTATCGGTTTTGCCAGCCGAATGCCGCAATCCGACCGTTGATTCTTCGACCCTCAATCCTTGGAGTCTTGCCTTCCACCTCTTCAATCTGACCTCTCACCTCTCACCTCTTCAACCCCTGCCCAACGGACTAGGAACGGTCGTAACCGGTTACCTCTGCGGAATCGTTGACTTAGGTTGAGGGACAAGGTAGTTTCGCGTTATCTCTCCTTTTTTTGTCGAAGGATGACGCTTGGCGCGGAGAATACTGCTCGCCGATGACAGTGTGACCGCCCAGAACATGGGGCGAAAGATCCTGGCCGATGCCGGGTATGACGTCGTCACGGTCAACAACGGATCTGCCGCCCTGAAGCGGATCGCCGAACTCAAACCGGATCTGATCGTGCTGGATGTGTACATGCCCGGCTATAGCGGGCTGGAAGTGTGCCAGCGGCTCAAGGATTCGGCCGAGACGGCGCACATTCCCGTGCTGCTGACGGTGGGCAAGCTGGAACCTTTTAAGCCGGAAGAAGCGCGCCGGGTCAGGGCCGACGCTCACATCGTGAAGCCATTTGAAGCCAGCGAGTTGCTGACTGTGATCACGCGACTCGAAGACCGCATGGTGCCGCAGCAAACGGAAAGTAACGGGGACGCCGATACCGGATGGAAGAGCCGGCTGCGTTTTCCGTCGAAGAAAAAGAAAGAAGAACCGGCGCCAGGAGATGTCGCGGCGGGAGCGACCTTCCGGGATTTCCGGAAGGGGCAGGGCCAGACTGACGCGAGCGAAGCGTTCATGGTGACGGCTGCGCCGCCGCCGGAACAGGAGCCAGCGCTGGGTCCGGATATTCCGCGCGACATCACGCCGGAAGAGTTGGACGCACTAAGCGCGTTGGCCGCGAAACTCGATGGACCCGTTCCGGCGGCTGAGACTATTGCGCCACTGCCGGAAAAGATGGGCCCGGTTGAGGTTCCGGCGGCAGAGTTTGCGGCGGACGCGAAGAAAGAAGTTGAAGCTCCAGCGCCGGTCGCCGTTGAGACCGTCGAGCCCGCTGCGGCCGCCGTTGAAGCCCGGGCGTTCGCCGTCGAGGCCCCGGCGTTAGCCGTCGAGGCTAAGAGCGAAGTCGAGATTCCGGTCGAGCACCTGGAGCCGGCGAGCGAAGTTGCGGTGGCGGAACAAGCCGCGGAAGCCCCAACTCCGGCGCCTGCCGATGCGGCTGTGGTTTCCCTTGTCGCGGTGAATACTGCGCTCTTTGTGCAGGAGCCCGCGCCCGTGGACAGGGACGATGAGCCGCTGTTCGCTTCCGGTGCGAGCGCGGTTGAGCAGGCTGCGGCGGAAGAAAAAATCGAAGTGAAGCAGGCCGAGGCTCCCAAGAGCGAGGCGAGCGCGCAAGAGACAACGGAGGCGGAAGAGCTGTCGCCTAGCGATGCGGAGCTGGCCGAAGCGTTGCGCTTGCTGACACCCTCTACCGGGCACGCGGATGTCTCATTTTCGCAAAGCACGATTCCGTCGCACGGAACCCTGGTGGCGGCCGGCCACTTGCTGGCAGAAGAAGCGGCGCGCAATGCGGCAGCCGGTCCGCGGTGGGTGGCGGAGTCGGTGACGTTGAGTCCGGAGGAAGCGGCGACTTCGCTGGAGGCGGAAATGTTCCGCACTTTCGCGGCAATGCCCACGGCAGTGTCCGCGGCCACGTCCGGCGGCGAAATCGAACCCTCGCGGATCACCGGAGTTTCAGCGATTGCGGCTGCGGTTGAGAACAGACTGGCAGCAGCGGGGTTGGCGGCCAGTGCGGAAGCTTTGGCAGAGCAAGGGGCCGAGCGTTCTTCATCTGAGCATGGTTCAGAGACCACGTCCGCAGAAACGTCGGCCGTGGCGGCGCCTGCGGAAGTGATGGCGGCGGTTTCGAACCCGGCGAGTCCGGCGGTGGACGGGATCGCACCAGAGAAGACCGAACCAGAGAAGTTCGCACCAGAGAAGCTCGAAGCGGAGCAGAAAGATTCCCCGGCGAAAGTCGTGGAGGAAGCACCTGCGGAAGAGGTCACGGCCGCGACCTTCGCGGATGCGGTGGGTAAGGACGAGGTCGAGGCGCCAGCGGAACAGAGTGGGGAGCCCGTCAGCGAGACGACGGCTGCGGTGGCAGAAGAGAATCAGGATTTGAGTTCAGACGCTGGGGGTCAGGAATCCATGGGCAAGGGCGTGAAAGCGAAATCGGGGAAATCGAACTGGCATCAGATCCACACGGTGCCGGCCAGCGCCGCCGCGAACAGTGACGTTGTGGAAGTGGCGAAACAGGCCGAACACGGGGCCGAGGAGGCTCCGAAGGCCAGGGCAGCGGCGGCGGCGGAGGGTTCAGCGTCTGCGTCAGCAACGGACGCCAAAACGATTGCCAGCATCGTGGACAGCGTGCTGGCCGATCTTCGCCCGAGGATCGTGGAAGAAATTGCGAGGAAGCTGGCGGGGAAGTAGAGCAGTATTCAGCCGTCGCATTCAGCCGTCGGCTCATGCCGTCTCGCCAGCTCAAGCCAAATCCAACTCAGCCCCCGGCAGGGGCGACTGACAATAGCCCGGCGCTGAAGCGCCCGAAACGCCAGGAACTCATCTTCAAATCCGTGTTTGTGATGATGTTCGGCCTGGGAACGAATTATAGGAAATCGTGTCTGCCTGCTGCGAGATCCCCACGGAAAATGCCCCGTATCCCTGTTGCCACGCAAAGGCGTTCGCTCCCGAATCATTTATCCATTTTGAGGAGCCGCCCTTGAGCAACTGCATCGCCTTCGCAAGTGTCATGGCTGCGGGCAGAGAAAGAAGCAGGTGAACGTGATTGTCAGTCCCACCCACTGCCAAAGCTTGAAGCCATTTTTGCGTGCGATTCCACCCAAGTACGACCAGAGATCGCTCTGTTTTGCTGGTGGGATCAGACCGCAGCGGCCCTTAGTGGAAAACACGCAGTGAAAAAGTCCGGAAACATAAGTGTGAGACATGGGGTTTCGGTCGTCCCTCCGGGACTTACTACGGTGACCGTTTCCCAACCCGGCGCTGAAGCGCCGGGCTATTTTCAGTTGTCCCTCTGGGACTTACTACGGCGACCATTTCCCAACCCGGCGCTGAAGCGCCGGGCTATTTTCAGTTGTCCCTCCGGGACAGGCGCTCTGCTAGACGTCACCTGGGGATTCCGCTTACAGTTCTGCCACAAACCGACAAGGTACTGCGGTGACCGACGAACACGGGTTTTGTGTTGAAAACCTCCCAACTGACGACTGACTCAAGGCTCGTGACCACTGCTTCCCGTTTGACCCCTATTTTCTTGCGCCTGTAAGATCAAAGATTCCCTCCTGCCGCCGGAAATCTTCCGAGCTTTGCTCGGCTTT
>Ga0209117_1000371_pt1 | contig 20685 bp, 18 predicted proteins | sample BlaSpr_A8_OM2_M2_FD_187978 | JGI IMG/M metagenome (GOLD analysis project Ga0209117, IMG submission 187978) | Forest soil microbial communities from Thunder Bay, Ontario, Canada - Black Spruce, Ontario site 2_A8_OM2_M2 (SPAdes) (version 2) | ecosystem: Environmental > Terrestrial > Soil > Boreal...
GCGACAAAGGCCGCGGTGGAAGAGGGCATCGTCGCGGGCGGCGGCACCGTGCTGCTGAACGCGCAGAAGAAGCTCGACGGCGGGCTCGGCCTCAAGGACGACCAGGCGACCGGTGTCAACATCGTTCGCAAGTCGCTCGAGGAGCCGGTCAGGCAGATCTGCCTGAACGCCGGCAAAGAGGGCTCCGTCATCATCGAAGAGATTCGCAAGGGCAAGCCCGGTATGGGTTACGACGCCCTCAACGACAAGTTCGTCAACATGTTCGAAGCCGGTATCGTCGACCCGGCCAAGGTGACCCGTTCCGCGCTGCAGAACGCAGCGTCGATCGCCGCGATGGTGCTTACCACCGAGGCGATGGTGACCGAGGTTCCCGAGGACAAGCGGGGCGGCGGCGGCGGTGGCATGGGCGGCATGTCCCCGGACATGATGTAAGCGAGGCTATAAGCCTCGCTTCTAAGTTCGACTGACACGGGCCCCTCGCTTCGGCGAGGGGCCTTTTTACTTCCCCGCTTGAGGGGAAGGTGGCCCGCCGCGAAGCGGCCGGCCGGATGGGGGCGATCGACGTGGTTTTTCCCGGCCAGCCGGTTCGTCGACCGGGATGATCCCGCCGATGCCTGCGATCCGGCGCCCCGCCAGCGTGACGGCGAAGGGGAGCACGATCATGAACGTCGCCACGACTACCGAGAGCGAGTCAGGCAGGTGCTTCGGGTCGCGAAGGCCGAGGTAGGTCAGATAGCCGCCGCCACCGGCGGTGAGCAACACGATCAGCACGGCGACGCCGATCGCCCACCAGCGGTACTCGCGGTACAGCGGCGGTGCGGTGCGGCTGGCCAGTCTCAGCAGCCACCACGCGGTCAGGCCGTTGAGCACGAGGCCGCTCACCAGTGCGCAAGCCGCGATGCCGATGCGGAACTGGTCGAGGTGCGCCATGACGAACGCGGAGGCGTTGACGGCGAGGATGCCGATCGGCGTGATCACGCCGAGCGTCAGCAGGACGATCTCTCGCATCCGCCTGGATCTCAGCATTTCCCTAGAAAAAGATAAGGCGCCGGGAGACCGGCGCCTTGGTTAGGTTCTTAGAGAGTTAGTGGCCGCAGCCGCAGGCTTTCGCCCCGCCGGCGTCTTCGCCGGTGTCGAACGAGGTGCCGCACGAGCACGAGTGCACCGCGTTGGGGTTCTGCACCGTGAAGCCGGCGCCCATCAGGCTGTCGACGTAGTCGATTTGTGAGCCCCGGATGTACGGAGCGCTGAAATCGTCAACGATGATCTGAACGCCATCCTGGTCGATCACGAGGTCGTCGGGCCGGCGGTTGTCGTCGAACGCCATGCCGTATTGCATCCCGGAGCATCCACCACCGCTGACGAAGATGCGGAGCGCGAGCTGCGGGTTGCCTTCCTTGGCGAGCAGGTCCTTGAGGCGAAGCTGGGCGTCGGAGGTTAGTGAGACGACAGTTTCTTGTTCGATCACGCCCCGGATGTTACCAGCCCGAGGGAGGGAAAATCGAGCGGTTAACCCCGGCCGAGCTTGAATCCGCCCTTCTTGGTGTCTTTCTTGCCCTCGGCAGCCGTCGACCCGGCGATCAGCTGGGCCAGCTGCTCGGCGCCCCGCGAGATGGCGCTCTTGGGGTCGGTCAGCACCAGGATCTCGCCCTTGACCGCGGCTTCGTCCGGCTTGGTCCCGTCGAAGTCGATCTCGACGGCGAGCTCCTGCTTCAGCGTCCGGACGACGTCCTCTCTGCTCACCACCGACTTCGGGACCTTGTTGTTGAGCGCGAGGATGACGCGCCCCGGCACGATGTTGAGAACGTTGGTGAAGATGTTCAAAAGCTCGCCCACGTCCTTCAAAGACGAGAGCTCGGGAGTCACCAGTACCAGCACCCGCTGCGAATGGTCGAGCACGCTGATCACGATGTCCGTGAATGCGACGCCCAGGTCGAACACGATGTAGCGGAACGCGTTGACCAGGATGCCCATCGCGCGGTTGACCAGGTCGACTGTGATGAGGTCGGCCTGCTCGGCGCGCAGCACGCCTGGAAGCAGCATCATGCCGCCGGGATGGTGGAGGATCGCGCCGAGCACAGCTTCTTCGAAGTTGGCCGGCGGCACCTGGCTCGCGGCAGCGAGACATCCCGTCGGCGTGAGGTACGAGATCAGTGCCGCGTGGTTGTACGGCAGAGCAAGGTCGACCAGGAGCACCTCGCCCGGGAACCGCTTCCCAAGTGCTGCCGCCAGGTTGACCGAGATGGTGGTGCGGCCGGAACCACCCTTGGGCGAGTACACCGCGACCGTCGAGGCCGCCTGCTCAGGCGCGACCATCCGCGCCCGGGCGATCAGGTTGGGGAGCGTGTCCTTGCGCTGCTCGACGAGCTTGGTCAGCTCGATGATCGCGTCTGAGTCGGCGGGCAGCGTCTCGTAGAGCGTCTTGCGGTCGAGGGTGAGCAGCCTGCAGTCCTCGAGCGCGCGGACGCTGGCGGTGCGGGTTTCTTCGGAGATCAAGGCCATCTCGCCGAAGAAGTCGTCGGGCCCCATCAGGGCGATAGTGATCGTGTGACCGGGAGATTCCTCGACGAAGACCTCGCAGCGGCCGGATTCGACGACGAACATGGTGTCGCCCGGGTCGCCCTGGTGGACGATCACCGAACCCTTGGTCGCCGAGGCCGGAGCCAGGCGGCGGGCCAGGGCGTGGAGCACGTTGTCGGGAAGCGTGAAGAAGATTGCAACGCGTTCCAGGATCTGGAACCGCTTCCGGAGTTCGTCCGGAGACCCCCCTCCAAGCCGGTCTGTGTCGCTCACGCCCTTGGAATTATAGGTATGGGGTTGGCGCGCCCCGCCTAAACGATGCCTAAACCGTGTGAGTCGGGCCTGGTTACCGGCCGTTGGTAGACTTAGCCGCTGTCGGTCCCGTGGTGTAGCCTGGCCAAACACGCGGCCCTGTCAAGGCCGAGAACGCCGGTTCGAATCCGGTCGGGACCGCCATCTTCCCCCCGCCGAGCGTAGGTACGCTCACAAACCCCCCGGAGAGGTGGCTGAGCCCGGTTGAAAGCGACGGTCTCGAAAACCGTTATGGGTGCAAGCCCATCGAGAGTTCAAATCTCTCCCTCTCCGCCACCCTCCCTCAGGTCTCGGTGGTGCTCAGATTGTCCCTGGCGGCTTTTGGCAGATCGCGGGTAGCAATGAACCTCGAGCGTCGACCGCGATGAGTCCTGGTCCGCTTCTGAGTGCGATCGGTCTGACGGCCTGGCTCGGTGTCCTGGTCGTCGCGACGACCTACGTCCCCTGGCGTATGCGCTTTCCGAAGTCCATGTTCATTTCAAATCCAGCTCCACCGCTGGCAACGCGCGTGATTGGCACCCTGGTTGGCCTCGGACTATTCGTCTATTACGCTTTCTCGGCCCCCAGCGTCGCCCTGGCCGGGGACGTGATCGCGTCCGCCATCGTTCCGTACGTTTTGGTTGCCTACGCAGTTGCGTTGACCATCGAACGGCGCCGGGCGAAGGGGCTCGGCCTCCCGGAACCTGGCACAAGTGGAACGATGAGCGGCGCCGAAGGCGTTGTCTTGTTGGCTGTGGCAGTGCTGTTCGCTGCAGCCGCGACACTCTTCACGATTTATGGAATCAAGAATCAGCTTTGGGGAAACCGTGGAGAAGGCGTGGCCGGGCTTGTTCTCGGCGCGATGGCCTGGGTCATAGCCCTCGTGACCGGGCTGTTTGGTCAACTTTCGGTGCGGGTCGTGCGATCCCGCCGTTGAACGTGAATTAGAGCTCCCCTAGCCGACGGTGGACCTGCAATCCGGGAGGTAGCGAACATCGGTTGTAGCGGAGCTAGTTAACGCCTTTGGGTACCGGCCGATTCCGCCCGTTTGGCACCAACGGAGTCTTTCCAAACCACGGATTACGCACTTTTGGCGCCAACGGTGCCTTGTAGGCCACGGCATACTCCGGCTGTGAAAAGACTGATCGCCATCCTGAGGTCGCCTGGCGGCATGGTGGCGATCCTCGGTGCGATCTGTGTCCTTGTCGGCCCCAGCATCAGCACCATCGCGACGGACTCGAACCCGGCACTGGAAATTGTCGGCGTCGCGATTCTGCTGGCCGGCTACCTCATCATCGCGGTCGGCATCGTGATGATCGTCGTCGCCGTGCAGCGCGCGCGCAGCGATTCAGGACCGAAAAAGACCTAACCGCCGGCCGGAAGCAACCGGCTGAACACCACCAGCCGATGGTCGTATGTGCGTGTGTTTCTCAAGTACTGGCCAAAGCAGGTGATCAACACCAGCTGCTGCTGTGTCGTGGGCCCGAAGACCTCGAGCTGGGTCGCCGTGCTCAGGTCGAGCGATGCCACGCGCGTCACCTGGTAGACGAGCTCGCCACCGCCGGCGTCGGAGACGCGGATACGGTCACCGGGCCGCACGTTCTCGAGGTGGCCGAAGAGTCCCGGAGTCCCGATCCCACGATGTCCGGCGATCACCGCGGAGCCCGCCTGGCCCGGCCGGGCACCGCTCGACAACCAGGCCGAAACCCACATGTTGTCGGGAACGGCCATCGAGCCGTCCGCGAGCAGGCCGACGCCGGCCACCTGGGCGTCGACAGCGATCGACGGAATGCGCAGCCGCGCAGGTGTGATCGGGCCGCCGGCCGAGTGGAAGCTCTCCTCAACCGGCGGCGAGGCAGGCTTGGATTGCGTGACGACCGTGGAGGCGATCAGCTCGGTGCCCGGCTCCTGGGCGATTGGCGCCGGCGAGCCCACCGCGGCGGGCTGCGTCGGGAACGAGCTGATTGCGAGCCCGCAGGCAATCACACATAAAAGGACGGGAATCGCAGCCAAGTTCGGCCTGCGTCGGCGCTGACGGAACCGGACCCACCGGACGCGGGTCGAGATCACTCCGATGCCGGCGATCAAACCGAACGCGGCAAGAAGCAGCAGCAGGTTGGAACGTCCTGTTGCATCTCCGATCGCTGGACCGGAAGTGTTCGGCAATCCGGGCAAAGAGATGATGTTGGTCGGATCAGTGGCGAGGTTGTTCGCAGTGTTGGTTTCGCCGCCGCCACTCACCGCGGCCTGGTTGACCACAGAGTTCGCGGCGCTAGCAAGAACGGTCACCGTCACCGTAATAGCCGGATATGAGGCACCCGCGGCCAAAGCGTTCGCGCGGGTGCACGTCACTGTCTGGCCGACCGGCGCGGGGCACGTCCATCCGGTGCCCGCGGCGGCGGTGGGTGTCAGCCCGGCCGGCAACGTGTCCGTCACCGTGACCGGGGCGGTGGTCGTCGCTCCGCCAATGTTGGTCGCAGTCAGCGTGTAGGTGGAGGTTGTCGATCCGCGCACAAATGGATCCACGTGGCTCTTGGCGATGGTCATGTCAGGAACGCCGACCGACACACGGTCAGGGCCACCACCTGGATAGGTCGAGGTCGAGGTTGCAGTGGTGGTCGTGCGCGTCGGATCGAGGTAGGTGGCTGTCGCCGGGTTGTTGTAGGTCCCGTTGGGGACAGTCGACGCGATGTTGACGGTGAACGTGATGACCACCGAGCCCGCGCCTGGGATCGAGAAGGTTCCGAATGTGGGGTTGGTGTCGCCAAGGGTGGGATTCACCGTGGCCGTACGTGCCGCGCCTCCGTTCAGGACGATGCTCACGGTGGTCGCATAGGTGAACCCCGCCGGCAAAGCGTCTGAGACGTTGACGCCGATCGCAGTGCCCGAGCTTGCAGCGTTGCTCACGGTGATCGAGTAGGTCGCGACGGTTCCGGTCGGAGTGTTGGTCACGTTGGGGGTGCTGGTCGACTTGGCGACCGTGAACACCGGCAGGCACTCGGCGCCTGAGGACGATCCCGGGATCGCGCCCAGCGTCGTCGTCTGAACAGCTCCGGGATTACCGTCAGTGGATCCATAGGCATCCGACAGGGTGGTGGTGATCCCATGGGCGCCGCCCACGACGCTGGTCTGGCCGCCAGGGAGCGCGTTGGAGGTGATGATCACCCCGCCGCCACCACCGCCCCCAGGACCATGGCGAGCGGGCAATCCGCCGGCATTGGCCGGCCAGGCGTCTGTTCCTCTGCCCCCGTTCGCGGCAATGGTCAGGCCGTTGACCGTCCCGGTGTTGGCGCTGACGATGACGCTGCCACCGGCGCCACCACCACCGCCACCGTCGTTATCGGGCGTCACGCCGACCCCTCCGTTGGCGGTGATGGTCCCGGTTCCGGCCAGCGAGCCGGCCCGGATCATGACGATCCCGCCACCCGTGCCGCCCGAGGATGCAAACCCGGCGGAGTTGTTGCGGCTCCCTGCGCCACCGCCACCGCCGAGGACGACCCGGCCGGCAGTGGCCGGGAATGCAGCGCCTCCGAGGCCGCCCCGCGGCAGGTTCGAGTTCCAGCTGTTGCCGCCCAGGCCGCCCTGTCCTCCGTTGGCCCCGCCGCCGCCGCCCGAGTTCTGATCGTTGATCGCTGGGTTCGCGTCGGTTCCGCCACCGCCCGCGGTGCCCGGCGCACCTCGGGCCGCATCACCGCTGGGGTAGCCGTCCGCCACGGCGGCAACTGACGCGCCAGCGATCGCGTCGTACAGAAAGTGCGGAGTGCCAGCGATTCCTTCCGCCTTGTATCCGTGGAACAAGCTCGAGCTGGGGACGACGTAGTCCGTGCCAGTGCCGCCCGCTCCCCCAGTCTTGACGATTCCAAGGCCACCCTTGAAGCCCAGCTGGTTGACGCTGATGGTCTGGGTGTTGAGATTGAGCGCGCCCGCGACGTCGATCGCGAGGATCCCACCGGCGTGCGCCGCTCCGTTCCACGCCGCAGCGGTGAGGCCGGCGGTCACTGTCGCGCTCGAGTACTGCGGAACCCGAATCACCTGGAAAGTTCGGAAACCGTTGGTCGCCGTGATCGCGGTGGAGAAGTCGTAACTGTTGACCAGGCCTCCGCCGCCGCCCGTCCCGGCGATGGTCACCGTGCCGCCGGCGACCGGCACTGCATTAGTTGCCGCGACGTACTCGTACAACCCGGTCGAGCGCATGGCGGTGAGGCCGCGTCCGGTGGATCCGTCGCCATAGGCAATCGTGTTGGAGCTGTTGATATCTGCGTCCTGCGTCTGGATCACGAGAAGCAGGTCTCCTGGCGCGATCGCGGTCAGCGAACCAGCCGCAAGTGCAGACCCCAACGAAATTGAAGTTGTCCCGCTAGCGGCGCTCGCGTTCGCTGGGTAATAAGCGTTGACGACGCCTGTCAGCGTGGCCGCAGGCCCGGTGTTGCCGGGCGTGACGCAGCCTCGCCCTGCCGCGATGACCAGTTGCGGCGACTGGGCAACGAAGGCTGAGACCGCGAGCATCGCTGCTGCTCCGACGGCCGCGCTCGAGCGCAAAACGCCACGCCTGGCGTTCTGGTTCCCTCCCGCCATCTGTTTGGCGGGATTCTATGCGCCCGGACGCCAATACGAACCGAATTCGCCGATCATGGGAAATTCGATGGGTTCATTTCCGCCCGAGGTGATCGAGGCCGCGAAGCGCGAGCGCGAGGTAACGCTGACGACCTACGGCCGCAAAAGTGGCAAGCCGCATGACGTGACGATCTGGATCGCCACCGACGGCATACACCTATACATCCGATCCGGGCAGGGTCTGCGCCGGCAGTGGCCGCAAAATCTCATCGCGCGCGGTCATGGCCTTCTTCGCCTCGGCAAGCTGACGGTAGCGGTCAAGCCGCGGCTCGTCACCGATCCGGCCGAGGCCCGCGCCACCTCGGGGCTCTACAAGGAAAAGTACGGCCCGTTCGTCAAGGCGTCGAAACCGAGCCAGCCGCTCACGCCAGGCGAGCAGGCAACCTTTGAGTTGCTCCCTGGCCTCCCCGCCTAGCGGGGAGGTTCCGCCGAAAGGCGGGGGTGGGGCTGAGCCGTCTACACCGCCAGGCCGCAGATAAACCGGATCACGGCGTCGATCCCGCGGTGGTAGTTGTCGACAACGATGCGCTCGTTGGGGGAGTGGATCGCGGAGTCGGCTTGCGCGATGCCGCTGATCACGAGCGGCGCACCGACAGCCTCCTGGAAGTCGATCGACACGGGTATCGAACCGCCCACCCGAACCAGCGAGGTCTCCTTGCCGAATGCCTCCTTGTAGGCGGCGCGCATCGACTGCGCTGCGCGGTGGTCGACCCCACACAAGACCGGTGGGGCGGCGCCGAGCATGTCGACCTTGATCTCGACTCCTGGGGTCGTCAGCTCCTGGACCTGCTTTTCGAGCGCGGCCAGAATCGCCTTCCAGTCCTGGTTCGGCACCAGCCGCATGCTCACTTTGGCGGAGGCCCGGGCCGGGATGACCGTCTTCTTGCCCTCGCCGGTGAAGCCGCCCACGATCCCGTTCGCGTCGAGGGTCGGGCGGCTGCCGGTCCGCTCCAGAGCGAGGAACCCCTCCTCACCCTCCAGCGCCTTCGCTCCGGACATGCGCTTCACCGTCTCCGCGTACCTCGCGTCCTTCTTCTTCCAGGCCGCGAGCTCCTCGGCACTCGGGTTTGTCACAGCGTCGTAAAAGTGCGGAATCGTGATGTGTCCATGACGGTCCTTCAGCTCGCCGACGATGCGGGCGAGGGTGTTGATCGGGTTAGGGGCGACGCCGCCGTACATGCCCGAATGCAGGTCAACTGCCGCGCCCTGCGCGTGGAGCTCGACGTAGAGCAAACCCCTAAGGGCAGTTGCCAGCGTCGGGTGGCCGTCCTCGTCGAAGCCGCTGTCCCAGATGAGCACCGCGTCGGTCTTGAGCTTTGATCCGTTGGCGCGGATGTAGCGCGGCAGCGATTCGCCGCTGATCTCCTCCTCGCCTTCGATCACGAACCGCAGGTTGACCGGGGGCCCGCCCGCGGCGAAAAGGTGCTCGATCGCCTTGACCGTTGCCATGTGGTTGCCCTTGTTGTCCGCGGCGCCGCGCGCGAAGAGAAGGCCGTCGCGAACCTCAGGTTCGAAGGGAGGCGACTTCCACTCGTCCATGGGGTCGGGCGGCTGGACGTCGTAGTGCCCGTAGATCGTCAGGTGCGGCTGCCCAGGCCGGCCGTTCCAGTCGGCGACGACCACAGGCAGGCCGCCTTCCATGACATCGATGATCTCGGTCTTCATGCCGAGCTTCTCGAAGCGCTCGCGCAGCCACTTCGCGTTCCGCAAGCAGTCCTCGCGGCGCTCGGGCAGCGTGCTGATCGACGGGATCCGCAGCTCCTCGATCAGGTCCCCGAGGTCAGCGTCGCGCCCGGCGGCGGCCCTGTCGAGCGCGTCTTGCAGCACGGTGTTCTTTGTCGTGGCCATATTCAGGAAATCCCCCTTGAGCGCTTGATCTGATCGGCATGGTCATGGGCGTGAGCGGCGTAAATCGTGAGCCAGTTCTCGGCGGTGTATGGCCCGCTCTCGGAGTGCGTGCCCGTGCGTTGCCAGTCCTCATCTGTCATCCGCTCGAGGAGCTGCGCAGACGCTTCGCGCGCCCAACGCATGGCTTCGAGAGATGGCTCGATGGGTCGGTCGGAGGTCAGCTTGTGGGCGTAAGCCTCCTCGTCATAAGCGTGGATGACCGGCTTGTCCTCGGCCAGCAGGCGGCGGATCCGGATCGCGGACGTCATCTCGCTGTCCGCGAGGTGATGAGCGATCTCGCGCGGCGTCCACTCGCCGCTGGCGGAGCGATCCAGCTCCTCGGGCTTGATTCCCTTCAACGCGTCCATCACCACGCGGTGGCCGTCGCGGTATCGCTCGACCAGCCGTGCTCTCTCCTGAGCTTCCATCGCGTCGCCTCCCCGAACCAGCCGAATGAATCTGCCACTCGTAGTTTGACTAAGCCGCAGGCACGAGGTCCTTGGCGCGGATCAGGGCGACGCTCGCGATTCCGAGCCAGATCACTGTCAGCAGCACGCCCAGGAGCAGCGGGAGCATGAAGAAAAAGCTCTGTGGCGATAGGAGGCTCAAGGAGCCAAGCACCAGCAGAACACCGGCCACGAGCCCGAAGCGTCCGACCCAGCGAGGCAGCAGCCGCGCGCGAGCGAGCCCGTTAGCGCCCGCGGCGATCATCAGACCGAGGAAAGGCATCCCCGCGAGGTCCATGTTCTCCCCGACCGTGGCGAGGCCGAACAGGACCGGGACGGCGAGCTGGCCGGCCACGGAGACCAGCGCCTGGAATGTGGCCACGTAAACCATCGTGATCGCGACTTGAAGAGTTCCTGAGACCAGGATCAGTCGCGAGATCGTGTGGTCCTTCTCGCCACGAGCGGCCAGCGTGGCCAGCCCGACGGCGAAACCAACCAACACCACCTTCTGAATGAGCAGGAAGGTAGTCGCCAGTCCAACTGTGACCTGCCCATTTTTGAAACTGGCCGACATCTGGTCAGGCGTCATGGACAGATTCGGGCCCATCGTCTCGAACACGATGCCAGCAATCACGGAGGTCAACAGAACCACCCCGGCGATCCCTGTCCAGCGTTCCGTCCGCACTCCCAACTCTCAGTCGAGGCTCGGTCAAGCCTCGCTAAAGGCGCAGATTCTGGCGGGTCGAATCTACTACAAATTCGGGCCGTGAGGCGCGGATTTCATAGCCGCTTGAAACCGTCCTCTTGCGGCCCCAGCGATAAGCTCAGAGGGTGGGCTTGGCGAAACGTCGCGGCAGTGCGCCTCCGACCCCAATCGAATTGGCGCGGCGATGGACGAATCGCATGTTGGACGTGTATCCGCGACCGATGAGAGCGTATGTGCGACTCAGTCTCCAGCTCATCGCCGCGATAGTTCTTCTCTCGGCTGGGCTTCTGATTGTGGCCGGCCTCGTGAGCTTCATCGAGTGGCTGATGGGCCCGCCGTCATACCAGGCAATCTAGTCGCTCAGGCCGTAGCCGACTTGCCTTCCTCGCGTTCCTCGCGCGCCCAGTCAGCACCGCAAAGCTGTGCCTCCTGCGGGTCCCGGTGGTCATGTGAGCACATCCAGACCGGCTGACGGAATCGGTCTTCTGGGTCGTAAGCAACAGCGCGATAGATCCACGGCGGCACCAGTGCACCCGGATGCGCTCCATGTGATGCAAGGACGCCAACTCGAGGACGCATCCGGGCCACGGTAGGCAAAGAGTCGTGGGTCCGTCATCGTCCATTTGTAGTACCCGACGCAAACTGGAGCCGCCGACAGGAATCGAACCCGTAACCTGCTGTTTACAAAACAGCTGCTCTGCCAATTGAGCTACGGCGGCGTCATTGGGAAGGGTAGCGGAACCCTCTTCGCACTCATCGGGGAAGGCGAAGCGCACCGGCCAGGATGATCACAACGATGGCGGCAAGTAGCGGGATGCAGATACCGAAACGTAGCCCGGCATGGTCGGCGACTGCGCCAATCAGCGCCGGTCCGACAATTGAACCTACGTAGCCTGTCGAGGTCACCAGCGTCAGCGCGGTGCCGCTCTCGCCGAGGTTCGCAGCAGCGCTAAAAGCGAGCGGAACCAGCACCGCGGTTCCCACACCGGCGAGGGCGAAACCAATCAGCGGGCCAGGGAGAGCTGGAAAGGCCACGGCGAGCGCGATGCCACATGCAGCCACCAACGCACCAAGCCTTGCGACCGAAGCGGGGCTCGTATACGCGGTGAGGAGGTCCGCCCTAAATCGAGCCAGTGTGGAAGCCGCCCAAAAACATGCGAAGCCTGCCGCCGCGACCGCCTCGCTTGCCTGGCTGAACTCGCGGAGGTAAAGCGCGCTCCAGTCCGAGGCTCCTTCGACCAGGATGCCGCACATGGCGATCGCAGCTACCGATGCCACTGAACCAGTCCACCGCAAACGCCCCGCAGCCAGTGACGTCGCGTGGATCGCGCCGGAACGCGTGTCCGGCAGATCTCTTAGAAAAGCTGCCGACGCTGCCGCGATGAGGCTGCCCGCGGCGATGAACTGGAACAGCGGCGCCACACCCATATAGGCGGCCGCCCCCGCAGTGACCGAACCCAAGATTGCTCCCAGGCTCCAAAAGCCGTGAAAGCCATTGATGAGCGGTCGGCCCGTCTTGCGTTCGAGCTCGGCCCCTTGCGCGTTCTCGAGTACGTCCAGGAAACCAGCGCAAATGCCCATGACAACGAGCGATGCGATGAGCGTGTTTAGGCCCGTCGCCAGTCCCGGCCCGACCAGAGCCGCGCACAAGGCCACAGTCCCCACCCGCACAAAGCGCCTTGCTCCGCGCGCGAGAATCATCCGAGATAACGCAGCGCCTGCAACCGCTCCAGCTGCAAAGGCCAGCAGCGCCAACCCGACTTGGCCGTCTGTGAGTTTCAGCTGATCCTTGATCGCAGGCAGGCGCGGCACCCAGCTTCCGCAGGCGGCGCCAAAAGCCAGGAATGCGATTGAGATGGCGAGCCGCTGTCGGCTCATCAGGTAGCAATCACGATCGGAACAACAGCGGACACCTGCTTACAAAAAAGCTGCTGAGCTACGGCGGCGCCGTTCCCGAAGGTTAGCGCAAGCCTCCTTCTTGGAGGCCCGCGCCAAATTTGTCCCTTCAGGCGGCTGCAAGCAGGTCGACGTCGCTTCGGCTGAGCTCAATCGACGCCGCGGCGATGTTCTCCTCGAGATGCTCAACCGACGATGTCCCCGGGATAGGAAGCACTACCGGTGACCGCGCAAGCAGCCACGCCAGCGCCAGCTGGCCTGGCGTCGCACGGTGCTCTGACGCCACCTCTTCCACGCGGTGCTCCTCGCGCGTCAGCTGGCTGGCCGCCAGCGGAAACCAGGGCAGGAACGCGATGCCCAGGGAGTTGCATTTGTCGAGCACCGCCTCTGACGAACGATCCGCAAGGTTGTAGCGGTTCTGCACCGACACGATCTCGGTCATGGCCAGTGCCTTGTCGAGCTGCTCAGGGTCCACGTTGGAGAGGCCGAGGTGCCGAATCTTCCCCTCGTCCTTGAGGCGCACCAGCTCGCCGACCGACTCCTCATATGGCACAGCCGGGTCAGGGCGGTGGAACTGGTAGAGGTCGATACGTTCGAGGCCCAGCCGCTCGAGGCTGCCTTCCAATGCAATCCGCAGATGGCTCGGCCGGCCATCGGGGCGCCACTGATCAGGCCCGTCGCGCAGCAGCCCGCCCTTGGTCGCGATGACCAGGTCGGCGGGATACGGCCACAGGGCCTCGCGGATCAGCCGCTCGCTGACCCTCGGTCCATATGAATCGGCGGTGTCGATGAAGTTGACATCCAGCTCGAGGGCCCGCCGCAGGACGCGGCGTGCCTCCTCGGGGTCCCTGGGCTCTCCCCAGATGCCCCGGCCGGTCAGGCGCATGGCGCCATAACCCATGCGGTTCACTGTCATGTCGCCGAGCGTGATGGTCCCGGCTGCGCTTGCGGTGATCTTGCTCATAACTCTCATATCTCCTAGGAAGCCACCGCCAGGGATTCTTGCTGTTCACTGATCGACTCTAGTTCCCTGCCTCGGGTCTCCCGAATCAAGCGGACGACGAAGAAGAACGAAACGAGCGCCGCAATGGCGTAGATGCCATACGCGTAGAACAGGCCGGCGCTCGCAAGCGACGGAAACGTCGCGGAAATTGCGAAGTTGGCGATCCACTGCATCGCCGCCGCAAGGCCCAGCGCCGCGGCACGGATGCGGTTGGGAAAGATTTCGCCGAGCAACACCCACACCGCGGGACCCCATGACATCCCGAAGAAGAAGACGTAGGCGTTAGCTGCGACGAGTGCGAGCGGCCCCGCCATACCGGTCAGCACCGGTTTGCCCGCGAGCACCGGCGCGGTGCCGAAGATGAAGGCCATCGTGGCCAGCGTCACGAACATGCCGATCGAGCCGATGAGGAGCAAGGGTTTGCGGCCGAAACGGTCGATGCTGGCGATCGCGACGAGTGTCGTGACCACGTTGGTCAGGTTGGTGATCACAGTGATGGTCAGCGACTGCTGCTGTGTGAACCCGACGGCCTGCCACAGCACGCTCGAGTAATAGAAGATCACGTTGATCCCGACGAATTGCTGCAGCACGGACAGGCCGATTCCGATCCAGACGATCGGCAGCAGCCCGAACCGGCCGCGAAGGTCCCTGAAGCGAGGCTTGTGCTCAGTGGACACGGTCCGCCGAATCTCGGCTGCACGCCTCGCCGCATTTGCCTCACCGACGATCAAGGCGAGCACGCGGCGGGCCTCTGCCATGAGGCCGTGCGCCACGAGGTAACGCGGGGACTCAGGAATCTGAAGCGCTCCGACAAGGTAGGCCAGTGCCGGAATCGCTTCGACGATGAACATCCACCGCCACGCCGGCACGCCGAACAAGAGCGGTTGGTTGGCGCCGCCCGCAATCGCCGCAATGACGAAGTCGGAGAGCGCAGCGACGAAGATGCCAAGGACTATCGCCAGCTGCTGGAATGAGCCGAGGCGGCCGCGCAGCAGTGCGGGCGACGACTCGGCGATGTAGGCGGGTGCGATGACGGAAGCTGCGCCGACCGCGATGCCGCCGATGAACCGCCAGATGCTCAAGTCGAACAAGGTGGCCGCAAAGCCGGCCCCGAACGACTGGACCAGGAATAGGAGGGCGGCGATCACCATCACGGTGATGCGTCCGTACCGGTCGGCCAGCCAGCCGGCGCCCAGCGCTCCAACGGCGGAGCCGATGAGGGCGGCGGAGACTGCAAGGCCGAGTACCACGCTACCGGCGTGGTACACACTCTGGATTGAGTTGATGGCGCCGTTGATGACAGCGGTGTCGAATCCGAACAGAAAGCCACCGATGGCGGCAACCGCGGCGACGAGCATGGCGCGACCTGTGACTCCGCGCACCTCGGGCGACATGACCTTCATTTCCTGTCGAGCCTGGACGATGCTCATTTCTTTTCCTCCTGCGCTTCGCGCAAAAAATTTCTGTGCGGACTGGCCCGCCGAAGACTCACGACGACCATGACGACGACGAGGACCGGAACCAGCCACCACGCCGCGACTGCGCGCGCGTTGAGAAATGCGGTGGCCAGCAGGCCGAAGACAACCGCGGCGGCCACGGTCCAGTCGTCCCCGACGATGAACCGGTACCAGAAACTGCCGAACGCAACGACCGACGACCAGATGGGCTTCATGCTTTCCTCCAGGGAGAGAATCCGAATGCGTGCCGGCGCTCGATCGAGATGAGCGTCACGGCGGTTAGCACGTAAAGGGCGAGCAGGGCGAGGATCGCGGCGTCGCCGGCCGGCCAGACGACACCGATGCCCTCAACTGCCCAGAACGTTCCGAACGTGGTCAACATCGTGCCCACCACCAGCTGCAGCAGGCTTCGCGGAATCCGTGACACCACAGGCTGAATCGCCGCACCGATGGCACTGACGACGACCACGGCGGCCACGCCGCCGATCACAGCGGGACCAAGCAGGTTGGCGGTGACACCAAACGTGACGACGATGAACGCGACCTCTAGTCCTTCCAGGACGACGCCCTTGAAAGCCAGGACGAAGGCGGTCCAGTCGAACCCTGGTCCTGTCCAGGCCAGTTCCTCATCGGAGTGACCGGCCTTTATTCCCGCGAATCCGTTGGCCGCCACGCGCGTCACGCCCTTCCGGAACCACTGCAGCCCGAAGACCAGCAGGAGGGCGCCCACGATCAGCCGAAGTGGACCGATTGGAATCGCGCTCAGCGCCAGGCCGAAGACGGCGACGACAATCGCCAGCACCACGAAGCCGGAGGCCGCACCGGCAAGCGTCGCCCGCCAGCCGCGGGTCGCGCCTACGCCGACCACTATGGTCACCATCTCAATGGCCTCGACTGTCGAGGCGAGAAAAGTGGTGAGCAGGACGAATCCGATTCCCGTTGACAAGTTGTTCATGCACCGATCATCGATCGGGTCTGGGTGCACCGGCATCCCGCAGGAGGAGCGAGCCGTGACAGTACTTTCGGGGGAGTACCTACCGATGCGGCGACCGCGATTTCCGCATGGAAACGACACATGAGGGCCTCGAACTCGGCACTTTCCGCGCGGAAAGTAACTACGGGGGACCGGTCGCTACGCAGCCAGCTGGATACGCGTGTCCGGATTCTTCGCGACGACGTGGAATCCGTCCATGTCGGGCCGTAGGACCGCATAGATCACCGCACTCGACTCCATGACGGAGTAGGCGGGCAGGGCCACCAGCTGGAATAGGTAGTAATAGAGCCTCTTCCAGCCGTAAATCCCATGGTCGTTCAAATTGACGTAGAGGCCGACCAGGTAATGAGTTGCGTAACCGGCCAAAGCAAAGCTGGCCGCGATCTGGATCCACTCCGGAGCGGTGGTCCCGGTGACCAGGTTGGCAATCGTGATCGGCCAGGCCAGCAGCGTCGAGGCCCATGTGATCAGGCTGGCGCCGAGAATGGCTTTGTCTCGCCAGGGCGCCGGCGCGGAAGTCACCGCCAGGGTCAGGCCCAGAAACCACCTTCGGCGTTGCTTTAGAAAGTCCAGAACCGATTGACATGATTGTTCGAGGATGTAGCCGTCGACCCAACGAAAGCCATGTCCAGACGCCGACAGGACAAGTGACCAGTACGTGTCCTCTGTAATCGAGCCTGCGGGCCCCAGATCGAAGCCGACAGCCTTCTCAACCGAATTGCGGACGAGGATGAATGAGCCGTGCATCCCAAACACGGCTTTTCCGAATCGATACTGCAGGTAGAAGCGGCCCAGGTCGTCGGCCGTGCGTAAGGAGTCGGCCAGGGTCAGAAATGGATGTCTCTCCAGCAGCCGGTGATAGAGGATGGCTCCCTGGCCGATCCGATAGCGGCCGGACGCCTCTTCTTCCGCAACCGCAGCCGCAATCCCATTGACCACGCTTGCAGTGATCTCGCTTTCCTCGTCGAGGTGCATGATCCAGGCGTCTGGGCGCAGGTCGGAGCGTTCCAGCGCGTACTGCATGGCTCGCGCCTTGTACATCGATCCCTTCGCTGTTCGGTAGTGCGAGGGCATTAGAAAGTGGCGGACTCCAGGAGGGATCTTCACCCGCAGGTCTGTGACCACCTCGATGCGGTAGGCGAACAACGGGTTCGCACCCATCACCCTTCCTATGCTGTCGACGGTTTGCAGGAGGGCCTCGTAGTTCTGCCCTCTCGAGACGATGCGATAGCTGATGAGGTTGTGGATTGGCCGAGCAGGAGCAGGTGTATTGCGATAGGCACTCAAACCGACGATGCCGACGACGATCGGTGGTAGGTAAATGAGCCAGATCAAGTTGAGCATCTCCCAATCTGGCTGAGAGACGACGACGTCGTTGCGTTGCCAGATGGCCTTGATGACGATCACACCGACAAACAGGGTCAAGAGAAGGCTGAGGCTCAACCGGGCCACGGCAGAGCTGCCCGTTGTTCGGGTCACGCGCGTTGTTGCTCGCACCCGTAAGCGTTGCGCGCCGGCGTTCATGAACCGATCATCGGATCGGGGATGGGGAGGGGACATCCCCTGGGAGGCCCGAACGGCCTCAGTACTTTCGGGTGAGTTAGACGCTCACCGGGACGATTGCCCGCACCGTGGTCCCGACCGTCACCTGACTCTCGATCTCGAGCGTACCGCCGAGTTCCGTCGCCCGCTCGCGCATCGTGTTCAGGCCGAAGTGCCCTGGATGTGAGGCCAGCGAGTCGAATCCCACGCCGTCGTCTGAGACCTCGAGCCGGATGCTCGAATTGACCTGGCTGAGTGCTATGACCACTCGGGTTGCGCGCGCATGGCGCGCGGCGTTGTGGAGCGCTTCTTGAGCGATTCGATACAGGGCCTGCTTTCTCTCGAAGCTAAGTTCGGGCTCCGCTCCAAGTGATTCCTCGACCTTGATCCCGTGGCGCGCACGCAATGCGGCGGTGTGGTGTTTGAGCGCGCCGGTCAAACCTTCTCGAGCCAGCGCCTCCGGGCGCAGCTCGAAGATCAGCGCCCGCATCTCCGCCAGGGCTGCCTCCGAAAGGCGCAGCAGGTACTCCAGAGGCTCGTGCACGAGCGAGGGATCTTTCGACACCAGCTCCTGGGCGGATCGCGCGGCCAGCGCGATGCCATAAACCGCCTGCGACACCGAATCGTGGAGATCGCGGGCCAGCCGCTGCCGTTCCTCCAGCGCAACTTTCTCTCGCGAAGTCCGAAGCAGTCGCGCGTACTCGGCGGCTGACGCTGCGTGATAGGCCATCGACCGGAGGAAAGCCAGCTCGATCTCGGGAGGCCGGCCGCCCCGTGGGTAGTACACGTTCAGTGAGCCCACAGCCTTGCCCTGGTTCATCAACGGCATGCCCACGACGATATCCCAAGGCTGGTCGCGGATCAGCTCATGGACGGGCGCGTAGCGCGGATCGGCGAGCCGTCGCCGGATGATGTCCTCGTCGATGACCATGGCGCTGGTTTCGATTGCCGTGAGTGCCGCGCGGGGGGCTCCTTGATGGTTGGCCTCGTCGATTGCGGCGGCGTATCCCTCCGGTAGCCCATAGGTGCCCGCGGTGCGCAGACTTCCATCAGCATCGAGCAGATAGACACCGCAGGCGACGGCAGTGGTCGCGTCGACGACGCTCTCGGCGAGCGCGTCCAGCGTTGCCGTGAGGGATTGAGTCGCCGCCAGGCCGGCGGCTGACTGCGAGATGGCGATCGCCTGGCGCTGAACGCGCCGGGTCTCCGTCGCGTCGTAGATGACTCCAGATAGCAGCAGATCATCGCCGTCTTCAAAGCTCATGTGCGAGAAATGGACCTCACGCGTTTCGCCACCTGGGCGCAACACGGTCAAGGGTCTTCGTCCCGGTTGATGTGGAGCAAGTGAGCTGAGATACGAGGTGGCCTCGTCACGCTCACGCTCGACCAGGCATGCCGCGAAGTCAGTCCCCAACACCTCTTCAGCTCGGCGGCCGAAGAGCTCGCAGGCAGCCGCGTTGACATATATGTACTGACGCGATGCATCGAGGATCACCAGAGCGGCGGGGGCGACCTCCACCATGCGCTGGAGCATTTCAACGCCAGGCTGTCTCTTACCCATCGCCTGAGCTGCGCCCCAGGTCGCTGGCGCTTACCAGGCCACGCTCCACCGCATAGAGAGCAGCCTGGGTCCGGCTCTGCAGCTGAAGCTTGCCGAGAATGTTGCTCACATGAGTCTTCACCGTCTGCTCTTGGATCCCGAGCTCGCGAGCGACTTGCTTGTTTGCCTGGCCTCTCGCCACGAGTCGAAGGACGGCAGTTTCGCGTTCGGTGAGCGCCTCGGGACTCCCAGGGATCTGCACCTCACGAACCAGGCGGGCGGCAGCCTCGGGTGAGAGATGCACCTGACCGGCGGCCGCCGATTTGATTGCCCGGCGCAGCTCGTCGGCTTCAGTGTTCTTCAGCAGGTAGCCAATGGCCCCGGCGCGAATCGCGCCGGTCACCGCCTCGTCGGCCAGCACGCTGGTCAGCGCGATCACCTCGACGTCGGGCAGCTCTGTTCGGATCATCTTTGTCGCAGCGACACCACCCATGCCAGGCATCAGGAGATCCATCAAGACCACGTCAGGGCGCAGCTGGCCCGCGAGCCGGATGGCCTCCTCGCCAGTGGCTGCCTCACCAACGACTTCGAACTCAGGATCGAGCGCGAGGAACATGCGCAGGCCCTGTCGGACCACGCTGTGGTCGTCGGCGATCAGTATCCGCACTTTATCCATCGCGATTTCCTTGATTTCTGACCTGACTGCGCTTCTAGCCTAGGACTTCTCGCGCAGATTCTCCCAACTTCTCATTGCACGACCTCCCCCATTTGGGGGATGCCACGCCCCACCTAGGTAGATGCCCTCCATGCCTCTCATGAGTGGTGTGCTTTTGCCCCCCGAAAAGGAGCATGAACAGCAGCGCATGAAAGCAAAAATTCACGACATGCGCCGGAGGTAACGAATGTCGACACAGCACATGTCGATTCGAGGTTTTGTATGGCTCTTGGCCGCTGTGTTGGCGGCCGGCCTGCTCTTCGCTTGCGGTTTGGGGACCAGCTCCCCGACGTCGAGTGCTTCGGCAGCCGGTACGCCGGCTTCGCTGCAGTCTGACTATGTGAAGCTGGTCAAAGACGTCGGGCCGTCCGTCGTGATGATCGAGACTCCCACCGGATTGGGGTCGGGCATTGTCTACGACGCGCAGGGCGACATCGTCACCAACAACCACGTGGTGGCGGGAGCTCAGACCATCGTGGTCGTCACGAGCACCGGTAAGCAATATCCGGCCACACTGGTCGGCACATTCGCACCAGATGACCTGGCCGTGATCCGGATCCAGGCCGGCATCTTGGCTCCGGCGACGTTTGCGAACTCTTCCAACCTCGTGGTTGGGGACATCGTCATGGCGATCGGGAATCCGCTCGGTCTCCAGTCGAGTGTCACCGAGGGCATCGTCAGCGCCTTCCGGGTCGCGATGCCTGAAGGCAACGGCGTGACCCTTCCTTCAGTCATTCAGACGACAGCCGCCATCAACCCGGGTAACTCTGGAGGCGCGCTCGTCAACCTCAAGGAGCAAGTCGTCGGCATTCCCACCCTGGCAGCGACCGACCCTCAGCTCGGCGGAGGGGCAGCTCCGGGAATCGGGTTCGCCATCCCGTCCAACACCGTCACCTTGATTGCGAACCAGCTCATCCAGACTGGCGCGGTCGCAAATTCTGGCCGCGCAGCCTTGGGCGCTCAGCTTGCCAACACCGGAGGGCACGGAGCCCTGGTGTCGAGCGTGGTGAGCGGCGGGCCCGCTGCACTGGCCGGCATCAAGACTGGCGACATCATCACCGCGATCGGCGGGCA
>Ga0209117_1000372_pt1 | contig 20636 bp, 18 predicted proteins | sample BlaSpr_A8_OM2_M2_FD_187978 | JGI IMG/M metagenome (GOLD analysis project Ga0209117, IMG submission 187978) | Forest soil microbial communities from Thunder Bay, Ontario, Canada - Black Spruce, Ontario site 2_A8_OM2_M2 (SPAdes) (version 2) | ecosystem: Environmental > Terrestrial > Soil > Boreal...
CCACACGGGACGCGGCCATCACCTCTTCCGCGACGCGATCGCCAAAGGCGGCGACGCCGCCGCTTATTACCGGTTCTGGCAGTGGCCTCACTACTACCGGTGCTTCATGGACGTCATCTCGCTGCCCGAGCTCGACACCGGCAGCCCTCACGTGCAGCAGCACCTCGTCCGCGCAGCGCAGCACTGGTTGACCTCGTTCGGCGTGGACGGAGTCCGTTGCGATCACGTGGCCGGGGTCGACCCAGCCTTCTGGGTGGAGCTCCGCCGAGGGTTGCGCGAGGTCAAGCCCGATGCCTTGGTTTTGGGTGAGGCCACCGGCACCACCGAGTGGCTGTCGCGGTATGCGGGGCGCCTGGACGCGATATTCGATTTCGACCTCGCCTACTACGTGCGGCAGGCGCTGGGCGGAGGCCGGATGGACGCCGCCGCGTTTTCAGCCTGGCTGACCCGGCACGAAAGGGCTTACCCGGGTCTCGCCCTCGCCACGTTGCTCGACAACCACGACATGAACCGCTTTCTGTGGATGGCGGGCGGCAACGTCGACAGGCTCAAGCTGGCTGCGACCCTTCTGTTGACGCTGCCCGGAATGCCCGTCATCTATTACGGCACTGAGGTCGGCCTCAGCCAGCGGTACGACGGCGTGATTGAAAATGCCGAGGCGCGCCTCCCCATGCTGTGGGGCGAGGCCCAGAACCAGGATCTCCTCGCGCACTTCCAGCACCTCGGACGCATGCGCAGCGAGTCCGCCGCCCTCCGCCGAGGCGATCGGCGGACCGTGCATGCCGACCGTGAGGTGTACGTCTACGAGCGGACCGCCGACGACGAGACCGTGACGGTGGCGCTCAACTTCAGCGATTCACCCCAGAAGCGCGAGGTCGGGGGACGCTCAATCGAGCTCGGACCGCTGGGTTCGGAGGTCACTCCGAACATTTACCTCCCCGCCATGCGGTGAGATCTCCCCGTTTCACCTCCCCGCCTTGCGGGGAGGTCGGGCGCCGCTTGCGGCGCCCGGGTGGGGGTCGAGCGCACTGGAACCATCCCCGTCACAGCAGCCTAGTACGATCTCAAACGTGATCTCACGCTCGAAACTGCCCGGCACCGACCTCGAGTTCTACCCCCTCAGCGCCCTCCCCAAGGCGGGGGTGACGGACCCGTCAGGTCTGCCGATGACTGTCAAGGTCCTGCTCGAGGGGCTCGTGCGCCTGGTTGAGAACGGCACCACCGAGGCGAAGAACGTCAACGCGCTTGCCGCGTGGCCCGCCGCGCCGCCCCAGGACACCGAGCTTCCCTTCCTCCCCGCGCGCGTCCTTATGCAGGACTTCACCGGCGTGCCCGCCGTAGTCGACCTCGCGGCGATGCGGTCGGCAATGAAGCGAGCGGGCAGGGACGCCGGCAAGGTCGATCCTCTGGTGCCGGTGGACCTGGTCATCGACCACTCGGTGCAGGTCGACTCCTTCGGTTTCCGCGACGCGTATACGCGCAACATCGAGAAGGAGATCGAGCGGAATCACGAGCGCTACGCGCTCCTGCGCTGGGCGCAGCAGGCGTTCAACAACTTCTCGCTGGTTCCGCCGGGCATGGGCATCTGCCACCAGGTCAACCTCGAGTACATCGCCAAGGTCGTGCAGATCCGTGAGATGGGCAGCCGCAAGGTCGCGATCCCGGACACGCTGATGGGCACCGACTCTCACACCACGATGGTCAACGGACTGGGCGTGCTGGGTTGGGGCACCGGGGGGATCGAGGCCGAAGCGGCGATTCTAGGCCAGCCTGCATACCTCCCCATCCCGATCGTTGTCGGCGTCCGCTTCATCGGCGCACTGCCCGCCGGATCGACAGCCACCGACCTCGTCCTGACCCTCACGGAAATGTTGCGCAAGCACGGAGTGGTCGAGAAGTTCGTCGAGTTTTGCGGTGATGGCCTCTCGAGCCTTTCGGTCCCCGACCGCGCCACCCTCTCCAACATGTGCCCCGAATACGGCGCGACCTCCGCACTGTTCCCGGTTGACGCGCAGACGCTGCGCTACCTCGATGTCACCGGACGCAGCCGCGAGCAGATCGACCTGGTCGAGCGGTACACGAAGGAACAGGGGATGTTCCGCAAGGATGGCGACAAAATCCCCAAGTTCAGCGAGCTGCTGGAGCTGGACCTCAGCAAAGTTGAGCCGAGCCTGGCCGGGCCGAAGCGCCCGCAAGACCGAGCGCCACTTCCAAAGGTTTGGGAGAGTTTCACCGCCGCGTTCGGTAACGGACCCAAGCCCAGCCCGGACGCAGTTTCGCGGCTCATCGACGAGGGCGGTCCGGTCAACGGACGCACTGCGGCCGCGGTGGCGACCAGGCCGACAGCCAAGCTCGAGCACGGATCAGTCGTGATCGCCGCGATCACCAGCTGCACCAACACGTCGAACCCTTCGGTCATGGTGGCTGCCGGACTCCTCGCGAAGAAAGCGGTCGAGCTCGGCCTCGAGGTTGCCCCATATGTGAAGACAAGCCTCGCTCCTGGATCGCGTGTGGTCACCGACTACCTCAACATGGCCGACCTCATGGAGCCGCTCGAGAAGCTCGGCTTTTTCCTCGTCGGCTACGGATGCACCACCTGCATCGGCAACTCGGGCCCGCTGGCGAGCCCGGAGATCGAAGCAGCAGTCGTCAAGGAGGACCTCAATGTCGCCGCGGTTCTTTCCGGCAACCGCAACTTCGAGTCGCGGATCCACCCGCTGGTCAAGGCGAGCTACCTCGGCTCACCGCCCTTGGTGGTCGCTTACGCGCTCGCGGGCACTGTGAACACCGACCTGACAAAAGACCCCATCGGCCACACCAAGGATGGAAAGGCCGTGATGCTTTCCGACCTGTGGCCGTCGCAGGACGAGGTCAACAAGGTCGTCCAGAAGTGCGTCCAGCAGGAGATGTTCAAGCGCGAGTACTCGAAGATCTTCGAAGGCGACGAGCACTGGAAAACGATGTCCGCCCCGACCGGCCCGATCTTCCAGTGGGACCCAAAGTCGACGTACGTCAAGGAAGCGCCGTACTTCGAGAACTTCGGTCCCGAGCCCAAGGCGCTGACCGATATCGAAGGCGCGCGCGTGCTCGTCCTCCTCGGCGACTCGGTGACGACCGACCACATCTCACCCGCCGGATCGATCCCGGCAGACAGCCCCGCCGGCAAATACTTGATCGAGCACGGTGTGCAAAAACCGGAGTTCAACAGCTTCGGCGCGCGTCGCGGCAACCACGAAGTGATGGTCCGCGGCACCTTCGGCAACATCCGCCTGCGCAACAAACTGGTCGAGCGCGAGGGCTACTGGACGCGCCACATGCCCGACGGCGCCGAGCTCACGATCTTCGACGCCTCCGAGGGCTACCGGTCCGAGGGCACTCCCGTGATCGTGATTGCGGGCAAGGAATACGGCACCGGCTCCTCACGAGACTGGGCCGCGAAAGGCCCGCTCTTGCAAGGTGTGCGCGCCGCGATCGCGGAAAGCTTCGAGCGAATCCACCGCTCCAACCTGGTGGGAATGGGCATCCTGCCGCTCGAGTTCGCCCACGGCGATAACATGCAGACGCTTGGACTCACCGGTCGCGAGACTTACACGATCCGCGGCCTGCAAAACATCAAGCCAGGCCAGCAGGTCGAGGTCGAGGCCGTAAGCGACGACGGAAAGAAGACGACGTTCAAGACGCACGCGCGCGCGGACAACGAAACCGAGGTGGGCTACCTGCACCACGGCGGCATCCTGCCGCTGGTCCTCCGGGAGCTAATCGGGAAGGTCTAACGGTGCGGGACCATGAGGCCCCGGGTTCAAATCCCGGGCCCCCGACCAAATCCGAATACGATCCCGGCGTCACGGCGCATGCAGCGATGGCGACGGATCACGGCCGGAGCACAGTTTCCGGGGCGGTGACCTTCTTGGCAACTTCGCTGGCGCGAGCGAGGCGCCACTGAGGAGCGACCAAATAGTGCGGCAGCGTTCGCCCGCACCTTTGGAGTCACTCTGCACTCAGAGCTGCAGGTTCGTTTGGCTGGCACGCGGCCATTGCCCGACACCGGCTCAGTAGTTGGGGTTGCGTATCAGGGGGCCGCGCTCAGCGGCCCCCTGACGCTCAGGAGTCGCCTGCTTGCTGGAAGTTGCCCACTTGCTGGAAGTAGTTGTTCGCCATGTAGTTGACAACGTTCCTGCCGAGACTCACCGCCTGCAGGTCGGCGGTACGGAAGTGGAGGCCCGCCCAGATGCGAGCCTCGATGATCTCCGCAAGAGCCTGTGATAACCGGTCGAAGCGGCGAGGGGTCGCACCGGGTTGCGTACTCGTCACTTCGTAGCCGCCCGGGATCTCATCCGTGCCAAAGAACATCCGCAGCACGGCGAGGTGGGCGCTGTCGTGGCTGAGGTGCCCGGACGGATGCTCGGGGTACGGCGCCGTGAGGAGTGGCGTCCAGGTCAGGTCGGCCTCAGTCGCTGGGTTGTTGTCGTCTGCCGCTCGGTGGATCGCATCCCACGGCCGCCAGAAGTCCCAGTAGTACTTGTCGTTCCAGCCGGTGATCGCAGCGTCCGCCGCGCTCAGGTTCTGCATCGCGAACAGGCGGGCGCTGTCGGTGACGTCGACCCCGTAGAGGACGACAAGCTGCCGAGCGACGGAATTCCACGTCGCGACGGGATTGCTCTGCCAGAAGATCGCAAACTTCCTCTGGTCGTCCGTACGGACCGTGCTGTTGACTGAGCCGAGCGCCTTGACCTCGTTGAAGTCCGCCGCGTACGCAGCACTGGTGAGCGCGTTCGGACCCGCGGTGCGGAACTGAGACTGGCTCTGTAGCAGGAATGGCTTTACTCCACCGACCCATGGAGTCGGATCGAGCATCGGCGTCCCGCCTGGACTCAGCGGCTGCCAATGCCCGGGAGCCGGGTTCGACACCGATTGGAAGGGTGCGAAGCGTCCGTCGTTTTGCCGTGCGGCGATCATCGCATCCGCCGCTGCGTTCCCCGCTGCGATCCCCTGTGCTTTCGACCGGGAATCGGATATCCGCGCGAGCGACGCCGCGTATTGTGTGGCGATCGACTGCAGCAAGCTATCCCTGGTCGGGAACGGGATGCTCGCCGGAACTGTCGAGACGATGTTGGAAAGAACACGGTACGCCGCAGTCGCGACGGCAGCCTCCTTCGAGGCCTTCGCAGAGAAGCGCCTCTTGAGGAGATAAGGCTGGTACTGTTCCGGCCCAATAGCGTTGACGGCGTCGTAGACGGCGCCTTGCGTCATCCCCATGTTGATCTGGGAGGCAGGCGGTGCGCCGCCCGCCTTAGGAGGGAGCGAGACCAGAGTGTTCACCGCAATCAGGTTCCACTCGGTCACGCCATTGCCGGCATTGCTTGCGGGCGCTCCGTAGACCGGAGCGGAGAGACCGCCGAACGCGGCGACTACTGCGACGGCAGTTGCGATCGACGCTCGCGTGGATTTCATTACTCCCCCTTGCGCCCCGCCGAGTGGGCTTGACGCTTTTGGTTTCCGGTGACGTCCCAGCCGCGGTCTACAGTGTGTCCCTGGGCGGCCTGATGCGCAAGAGGGAAGGGCGGTTGGGCGGAAACGCCGCACCGGACCACAGCCGGATCACGACAAGCTGGCCAAACTCCTTGTAACTTCAGAAGCGGCGGTATTCGACCAAAGTCTGCCGACTCTCACTAGCTGAGCTCGTGCGCGACCCTCGCAATGGCCCGGCCCAGCACGGACACCATCCGGTCGATCTGCTCTTCGGTGATCACGAAAGGCGGCGACAGAGCGATCACGTCACCGGACAGGGCCCGCACGATCACACCCTCCTCTAGCGCGGCCAGCATCACCCTTCGAGCCGCTCCCAGTGACACATCGAACAAAGCCTTGCTCTCGCGATCGCGAACCAACTCGACGCCGGCCACCAGCCCCAGGCCACGTACATTCCCGACGATCTCGTGCTTCTCGAGCTCGCGCAGCCGCGCAAGCATCTTGCCGCCCATCACTCTGGCGCGCTCGACCAGGCCCTCCTCCTCGATGATCCGAAGGTTGCGCAGCGCGACTGCGCAGGCGGTCGGATGGCCGCTGTATGTGAACCCATGCGGGAACGCGCCACCCAATGATTTCAGGGTGTCGTGTACGTCGCGCGACAACATCACCCCGGAAAGAGGCAGGTAGCCGCTGGTCACGCCCTTGGCGAAGATCATCATGTCGGGAGCCACCTTCGAGTGCTCCATGGCGAACCACTTGCCGGTCCGGCCGAACCCCGTGATTACCTCGTCCGTGATCAGCAGCAGTCCGTGCCGGTCGCAAACCCTTCGCAGTTCAGGAAAGTAATCGTCGGGCGGGACGACCACGCCGCCCGCGCCTTGCACCGGCTCGGCTACGACTGCTGCCACGGTCTTCGGGTCCGCGTCGATGATCACCTGCTCCAGCGCTCGAGCGAAGTCCACTCCTGCAGAACCGCTACCTGCGTACCGGTAGGGGTCGGGAGAAGGGCCGTGGAGGAAGCCTGGCGCCAGCGGGCCGAAGCCCTTCCAGAACATCGGCAGCCCCGTGGCGCTCGTCGCCCCCCATGTCAGGCCGTGGTAGTCGCGAATCCGGGAGACGATCTTGACCCGCTCAGGCTCGCCGCGGACGTGCCAGTAGAGCCGGGCGATCTTGTACGCGGTGTCGTTGGCCTCTGCGCCTCCGGAGGCGAAGAAGGTGACTTCCAGCTCTCCCGGCGCCAGCTCGGCCAGCTTCTCCGCTAGGTTGACGGCGGGTGCGTGGCTGAAGCCGCCATATGCGGAGCTGAAGGCGAGCTCGCCCATCTGCTCGGCGGCGGCTTGGCCCAGCTCCTTGCGCCCGTGGCCCACGTTCACGTTCCAAAGCGACGCAAGGCCGTCGATGTATGTGCGGCCCTCGATATCGGTCAGGGTTGCGCCTTCGCCGCGGCTGAAGATGAGCTGCGGAATCGTCCCGGCTGGGGCCCCCAGGTCGCCCAAGGGATGCCGCCAGTAGGTGCGGTCCAGCTCGTACAGCCTGCTCGCCTCGGTGGCCGAGATGGTCTTGCTCTTCATCAGGTGATTATGAATTGGTGCCTGACATACTTTCTGCGCTCTGATGCCTGCTGAACCACCGCGCGGACCGTCGATGCGATGGCGGTTCCCCGGTTTGCCGGCGCGCCGACTTTCGCCCGGTTGCCCCGCATCGATGAAGTCAGCACATGCGACATAGCAGTCGTCGGAGTCCCATTCGACAGCGGGGTCACCTATCGACCCGGTGCGCGGTTCGGGCCTGGAGCGATTCGCCAGGGATCCCGGCTGCTGCGGCCATACCACCCGGATATGGAGGTGAAGCCCTTCGCTCTGCAGCAAGTCGCGGACGCGGGTGACATCGCATGCAATCCCTTCGTCATCGCCGAGGCGATCTCGCAAATCGAAGCAGGCGCCGATAGGTTGCTCGGAACCTGCAAACACATTCTTGCCTTGGGCGGCGATCACACGATCGCCCTACCCCTCCTTCGCGCGTCGTTCCGGAAGTTTGGGCCGCTGGCAGTCGTGCATTTCGACTCTCACCTCGACACGTGGCAAGGTCACTTCGGCGTCTCGTACAACCACGGGACACCGTTCCGCCGTGCTTCCGAGGAAGGGTTGCTTCGGCTGGATCGCTGCATCCACGTCGGGGTGCACGGCCCGATCTTCTCCGAGCAGGACCTGGTGGACGATGCCGAGCTCGGATTTCAGATCGTCACCACGATGGACCTCCAGGAGCGTGGCATCGACGAGGTCGTCGATCGGATCCACCGTCGCGTTGGCGATGCGCCGATGTACGTCTCGGTCGATATCGATGTGCTCGATCCCGCGCACGCTCCAGGAACCGGAACGCCCGAGGCCGGAGGCATGAGCACGCGCGAGCTGCAGGCGGTGCTCCGGCGCCTCGTCGACCTCCAGCTGGTGGGGGCGGACATCGTGGAGGTAGCGCCTGCCTACGATCACGCCGAGATCACCGCGATCGCGGCAGCCCACATCGCCTACGACCTGCTCGCGATCTTCGCGCGCCGCAGCTCTACTTAGCGTCCCGGCGGCGGAGGGCGAGAAGCGCCAAGAACTCGTGCACCAAGGTGCCCGCCAGCAGCGAAGTCACCTCCCCCGAGTCGTACTGCGGCATGACTTCGACCAGGTCGAAGCCCACGAACTCGATGCCGGTCAATCCCCGAACGAGGCGCAGCGCATCCCGGCTGGTCGGTCCCCCCACCTCAGGCGTCCCCGTGCCCGGGGCGAATCCTGGATCCACGGAATCGATGTCGAAACTCAGGAAGACCGGGCCTTTGCCGAGTCGCTCCCGCACCTCCGGCAGAACGTCATCGACGCCCCGCGTCAGAAGTTCCTCGGTCGGGATCAGGTGAAGTCCCAGCGCCCTCGCACCGCCGCGGTCCTCGGATCCATAAAGGCCGCCGCGGATCCCCACCTGCACCGCCCGCTTCGTGTCGATCAACCCTTCCTCGATAGCGCGCTTGCACCAGGTGCCGTGCGTGTAGCGCTCACCGCCCCAGTAGCTGTCCCAGGTGTCGGTGTGGGAATCGAAGTCGATCAAGCCGACTGGGCCATGTTTCTTGGCGACCGCGCGAACCTCGCCCAGCGTGATCCCGTGGTCGCCGCCGAGGGAAAGCGGCACGACGCCGGCCTCGAGGATCGGCTTGAGCCCGTCGACGATCACCTTGTAGGTTGCCTCGATGTTGCCCGGGACGACCGGAAGGTCACCCGCGTCGACCACCGATAGAAAGTCGAAGATCTCGATCTCGTGCTCCGCGTGGAAGGGGCGCAGCAGCCGTGAGGCCTCGCGAATCGCGGCGGGCCCGAACCGGCCGCCAATGCGATAGCTGACGCCAGTGTCAAAGGGAATACCGACGACAGCCGCATCGACACCCTCCATGTCTGTGACCTGCGGAAGGCGCATGAAGCTGCCGATCCCGGTGAAGCGCGGATACAGCATCGCGTCCATCGGCCGGTAGCGTTTCGGATCAGGCACGCGTCAGCTCCGACTCAACGGCCTTCAGGCTCTCTTCGTGAATGATCCCGACCACCTGGTTGCGCAGCTCGGCGAACTGCGTGCCGCCCACCATGTCGAAGGTTCGCGGCCGGGGCAGATCGACTTGCAGCGTCGTGCGGATGCGGCCGGGCCGGTTCGTCATCACGTAGATGACGTCGCCGAGAAAAATCGCTTCATCGATGTCATGGGTGACGAAGAGCACCGTCTTGCGAAATCGGTGCCAGATTTCGGTCAGCATCTCCTGCATGATCTGGCGCGTCAAGGCATCCAGTGCGCCAAAGGGCTCGTCCATAAGGAGCACCTCGGGATCGTTCGCAATGGCCCGCGCGATCGCCACCCGCTGCTTCATTCCGCCTGACAGCGCCTTCGGGTAAGCGTCGGCGAACCCATCAAGCTTCATGAGGCGAATCAACTCACTCGACTGACGCGTTCGTTCGGCTTTTGGCGTGCCCTTGACCTCGAGGCCGAACTCGATGTTGCGCTGCACCGACAGCCACGGATATAGCGAGTAGGACTGGAACACCATGCCCCGGTCGGGGCCGGGCGAGTCCGCAGGTTTTCCGTCGACCAGGACCTCGCCCTCAGTCGGAGTGACCAAGCCGGCTGCGACGTTCAGCAGCGTTGACTTGCCGCAGCCGGATGGCCCGACGATGCAGGCGAACTGCCCGTCCGGCACCGTCAGCGAAATCTTCTCTAAGGCGCGCACTTCTCCATTTCGCGTTGGGAAGCGCATGGCGACGTCGACAAATCTGATCTCGCTCATGCGTGGACCTTTTCGACGTACGGGAATGCGCGGCGATGGATCAAGGCGATTACCGAGTCGGTAATCAATCCGAGGATCCCAATGGTGATGATGGCGGCGATGATGCGATCCGATCGGAGGTACCGCTCGGAAACCAGGATGAAGCTGCCGATCCCGCGCTCGGCCGAGACGATTTCGGCCACGATCAGGTAGGTCCACGCCCAACCCATGGTGATGCGCAGCGCATCCACGACTTCGGGAAAGGTGGCGGGGAGAAAGACCTTGTAGAAGACCTTCCAGCGCGAGGCCCCAAGCGTGTAGGCGACGTTCAGCATCTCGTCCGGGACCCGGTGGGCGATGTCCATGACCATGAGCGTCAGTTGGAAGAAGACTCCGATCCAGATGACGATGAGCTTCTCGTTTTCATCCAGCCCGACGAGCAGGATGAGCAGCGGGATGAAGGCTGACGCGGGCATGTAGCGGATGAAGTTGATCGGGGGTTGAAAGAACGACCGGACTACCTCGAACGACCCCATCAGGAGGCCCAGCGGCACAGCCATCACGGCGGCGATCACAAAGCCGCCAACGATACGGAAGGTGCTCCAACCCACGTCGGACATGAAGTTCTTGTGGAGGATCATGTCGACCCACGAGGTCCAGACCCGAGCTGGGCTTGGCGCAAAGAGGTCGCTGTTGATGACGACCGACGCCAGGCTCCAGACAGCCAGGATGACGACGAAGCTGCCGATCCCCAGCGTGAAGACGACCCTCCGTGGGATCGCCTGCTTGGGCGTCAGGTATGTACGCAGGAGGCCGCGGCGCCGGCGCTGCCCTCCAGGAGGACGCGCCAGCGCCGTTTGGGTCACGGGGACCCGCTCACCCACGAATCGCTACAAGCTGTTGATGAAGCTGGGATCGAATGCGTCGTTCACGTTCATCACGGTGTCGACCTTGCCCAGGGCTTTCCAGAAATCAGCAGCTGATTTCGCAGTGTCGTAGATCTTCCCGTGGGCGCTGCTGGTCCCCATGATCGTCTTTCCCGTCTTCAGGTCGTACATCGCGATGGTGCTCAGGTCGGCCGTGACGTCGGCCGCCGTTTCACCGACCGCGTCGCCAATGATCTTGGTCGCTTCAGCCATGTTCTTCTGCATCCAGTCATAGGCGTCGTAGTACGCCCTCATGAACTCCTTGACCGTGTCCGGATACTTCTGAACGAACTCCTTGCGGAACCCGAAGCTGTCCACGATCAGGTCCGGATACTGCTTCGAGGACACCAGCACCTGGCTGTCTGCGCGCGCTTTGGCCTTGCTCAGCCACGGTTCCCAGGTGACCGCAACGTCCACTCGGTTGGCGACGAAAGCCGCGCCGGCTTCGCCCGACTTCATGTTCAGCTCTTTGACGTCCGTCAGCGAGAGACCGTTCGCCTTCAGCACCTGCGCGAGGAAAAACTCGGAGACCGAGCCCTGATTGACCGCGATGGTCTTTCCTTTCAGGTCGGCCACGGTTTTGATCGATTTGCTGGCAAGGATGCCGTCGCCGCCAACTGAGGCGTCGATCGGAAAGATCTCAACTGCCGGCACGCCGGCCGACTGCTGCCGGGCGAAGGTGTCCACGGTGGTCGCCATGCCTTCCAGCCGTCCCGCCGCCATTGCGATGAAGCGGTCATTCGGGTCTTCGACGGTCTTGAAGTTGACGTCGAGGCCGTGGTTCTTCCAGATGCCTTTGGAGTTGGCGAGGTAGATGATCGCGTACCCGGTCCAGGTCGAAGACGAGATGTGAATGGTTCCTGTGAACTTCGTGCTGGTTGGCGTAGCCGAGCCGCCGCACGCCGACAGAACAAGGGCAGCCAGAATGAATAAAGGCAGAACCAATCGCCTTGCGAGCATGAACCCTCCCCAGAGTCAGCGCCCTAAATTGAGCGGCCCTCGGCGGCGCTGGTGCGGGGCCGCGATGGCCCTATGGTAACCCCGCGCCTGGCGCATCCCACTGTGTATTTCGCACGAAAACTCGGCCCCTAAATCGGGTGCTTCTACTTCCCCACTTGTGGGGAAGGTGGCGTTCCTTTGGGGTCCCCGCGCTCTTGGTGCGCGGGGTAAGCCCGGATGGGGAGTTGGAATTGCTCTGCTTCCCCACTTGTGGGGAAGGTGGCGTTCCTTTGGGGTCCCCGCGCTCTTGGTGCGCGGGGTAAGCCCGGATGGGGAGCTGGAATTGCTCTGCTTCCCCACTTGTGGGGAAGGTGGCGCGCGCTAAGCGCGCCGGATGGGGAGTTGGAATTGCTCTATCGCGCGGGATAGCTGGGAGCCTTCGACGGATCGAGCGCTCGCTGGACGTAGTCGTCGAGCTGCGGGCGATAGATCTCCCACAGCGCCGCGAGCTCGGAAACCGGGTCGTCATCCGCCCAGTCCACGCGTAGGTCTGCGACGTTCCAGGGGACACGGTCGACCAGCACCAAACCAGCCGAATGGACCGGACCAGTCTCGCCACCAGCCGCTAGGGCCGCCTGCAGCGCGGCGATGAGGCGGTCCCCGAGGTGGTCGCCAGGTCGAGCTTCGAAGGCCGCGACCATTGCGCCAGGCACGTCGTCAGCCGCGAGCAGGTTGCCGGCGGAAGCGCAGTCGATGCCGATCTGACTGATGTGTAAGCCGAGCGCCTTCGCGCCCGAGTAAGCAGCGCCCCGCCCTGACGAATCGACGAGGCAGAGCTGCCTGTACTCGATGTATGGAGCCTCAGCGACGACCTCGTTCATTGCACTGCGTGCATCGACTCCCCCTGCCAGCAGGTCGAGCAACCGCGGACCTAGCCGCGGGTCGGTGACGTTCTGGGAGCAAGCAGCGCCTACACCAGCGCGGGCGAAAATGCAGCGGGCGGCGACTGCCGGAGAGGACGAGCTCACGACAGCGCCGAACATTCCGGTGCGAGCGCAGCGCCCCGCCAGGGAAAAGGTCACGGCGCGTCGTCAGGAAGGACCGCGATGGCGGTCACCTCGACCAGCCACTCCGGCCGCGCCAGGGCGGAGACCACGACTCCGGTGAACACTGGATAGACGCCTTTGAGCCAGCGCCCCAACTCCTGGTACACCGCCTCGCGGTGCGAAATGTCGGTCAGGTAAACGTCGCACCGGACGATGTTCACCAGCTCGGCGCCGCACTCCTCGAGCAGCTGCTTGATGTTTTCCATGATCTTCCGCGCCTGACCCGCCGGATCGCCGAGCGCGACGTTCGCGCTGGTGTCGAGGTCCTGCGCGACCTGGCCGCGCAGGTAGATGGTCTTGCCCGCGACGACTGCCTGGCACAGGTCGTTGTCCAGGCGCTGATCGGGGTACGTATCCTTCGTATTGAAGGGACGGATGCGGAGATGACCGCCGGCGGTGAGTCGGTTGGTCACGCCAGTTGGTTGGCGGGCTGGTCGGAGTCCGTATACCGCTTGATGAGCTCGACTGGACCCGCGAAGTCGTAGTTGTTGTAGACGGCGAGGAGGTGCGAGAACGCAGGCGACTGCGCAAACAATTGGAAGGTCAGCCGGTGACCTGCATAGTCGGAGTTGACGAGATCTCTTGCAAGGACAAGGAATCGTCGCCGCTGCTCGGCGTCGATGTCGCCGATCCGGAAGTACTTGCCGAGGAACGCACCGGGCACCGGGTGGGCGAATGTCGCTGCATCGGGCACGACGCAGATCTGGCCACCGCATAGATCGCGCGTCATGTGCATCATCGCGGGAAGTTGCGAGCAGGCCAGCACGCGGCCGGCGTAGAGCAGAGGCTGGTTAGGCATCAAAAGGCCGGCAGGGCTGGTCTCCGCAAGTTCGATTGCCGCGGTCAGGTGCGCGTTGATGCTCTCCCTGTAGCAAACCAGCTGCGCAATCTTTTCGCGGACGCCCTGGTGCATCTTCACACCGGTCTGCGTCGCGTTCGTGTAAGCGATCCCGATCAGAAAGTCTGCTAGCCGCAGGTGGCGCTGCACAAACGGAAACGCGCTGTAACGATGCAGCGTCGCCCGGATGAAGGCCGCGGCTTTGGTGTGCTTGTTGAAGAGAACGTCCTCCCACGGGACCTCGACGTCGTCGAACACGATCATCGTCTCGACCTCGTCGAATTGGTTCGACAGCGGATAGTCGTCGGCCGAGTGACGACCCGCGAAGCTCGAGCGGCAGATGTGCTTGATCCGCGGATTGCCCATGTGCGCGATGAAGCCGACCGCGTACTCGGATTGGTCCGCGCTGCCCCAGTCGCCAATGGTCGGCTTCACGAACGCCTGGTTCGCGTACGCAGCCGCCGTCTCGAACTTGGCGCCCCGCACGACGATGCCTTTGTCCGTCTCGCCCACCACCCGCAGCAGCACGTCCGGGTCCTGGTCCTGTGGTCGTTTCGAGCGATCACCCTTGGGGTCGGTGTTGGCGGAAACGTGGAAGGGGTCGCCGACCTCGGCATGCCGTACGTGGCGCCGTATGTGCTCCGAGAACTGCGGGTCGATCTCGTTCAGCACGTCCTGGCCGTCATACAACGACCACATCTCGCCCACCGTCTCGTCCCCGACCCTGGTCACGATCCCGCCGACGTCGTCGAGAACGGTGTCGACTGCGCGTCGCTTCGCGTGCCAGTCCGCTTTCGTCAATGGAAGCTGTGAACCAATCGCACAGCGTTCGCCGGATTTGGGATCGACGTAAGACATCACGTCGCGCGTCGCTTCTTGGTGCGCCAGATCGTAGATTCGCGCGCGCAGATCGACGATCGGCTTGAAAGATGGATGAGTGGTTACGTCTTTGACCTGCTCTCCATCGATCCATACCTCCCGGCCGTCGCGGATCGACTCGCGATACTCGTCACCGGTTCGGATCACGTGCGGCTCCGCACGAGCAAGACTATAGCCGTCGCAGTCTTACGTGCCCGTTGTGCGCCTTCGCCGGGATTTCGTCTGCTTCTCTTCCTCCGCCCGCACTGCCTTCGCCGCCTTGACGCTCGCCTCCAGCGCGGCCATCAGGTCAAGCACCTTCGTCGGCGACGGTCCATTCAGTGGCACGGCGACGGTGGGAGTCTTGGCTTCGATTGCCTCGAGCAAACGCTGACGGTGCTCGTCGGGATAGCGCTCCGGTTCGAACGGTCCAGTCAGCGTGTCCACCAGCAGGCGAGCCATCTTGAGCTCCTTTTCGCTCGGCTCCGCAGCTGCGGGAATCCAGAAATCTGCTGGCGCGATCTCATCCGCGTGGACCATCGTGGTCAGCAGCATCAAGTCTTTGTACGGCCGCACCGCGCTCACGTAGCGCCGCGAACGCAACGTCACCCACGCGATCGCCATCCGGTTCGCATCTGACAGGGCGCGATGCAGCAGTCGGAACGGAGAGGCCCACTCCCTATCTGGCACCACGTAGTAGCGAGACTCGAAATAGATCGGATCGACCGCCGTCACTTCGACGAATTGCTGCACGTCGATCACCCGGCTGCGTTCTGGCGCCAGGGTCATGACCTCTTCGCGCGTCATGCTCACGTACTCGCCTGGTGCGAGCTCGTAACCTTTACGAATCTCCTGATACGGAACCTCCGGTGCGGGCGCCTCAAAGTTCGGAGACTGACGCGTTGGACCGTCAGCAAGAGGACGAGGGCCCGCCTCGACGCGCGGCGCCACCTCGGGGATCACTGAGGGGGAAAGGAGCTTGGGCGCCTCCCAATGCACTTCAGGCTCTGGCTCAGACTCCGAAACCCGCATGTGCCGAATCCGGTTGCCACTTCGATCCAGCTCGTGGAACCGCACTGCCTTCTTGCGAATCGCCGGGTAGAGGCGCACCGGCACGACGACCATGCCAAGCGAAAGCGAGCCGGTCCAGACGGCGTTGGCCAATCCTCTCCTCCAAAGTGAATGCTAATTCGGCTCGGTGCGCTTTTCACAATGACAGGCAGGCATAAAAGACAGCGGCGCCCGTTAGGGCGCCGCTTCTGCGGATCCGGAGCTACTTCCCGGTGCTAGTTCTCGTCTTGTACGATCGGATTACGCGATGGCCAACACCGACTTCAAGTCCGTCGATGAATACATCGCGACTTTCCCCAAAGACGTCCAAGCGATCCTGCAGCGCGTGCGCCGCACGATCCGTAAGGCTGTGCCCACCGCTGATGAGGTGATCAGCTACCAGATCCCCGCGTACAAGCTGCACGGTGCCCGCGTCATCTATTTCGCCGGCTGGAAGGAGCACTTCTCGCTGTATCCCGCCACCGATCTCCTCGTCAAAGCATTCAAGGAGGAGATCGCTCCCTATAGGGTCAGCAAGGGGACGATCCGCTTTCCTCTCTCCAAGCCCGTCCCCGTGAAGCTGATCGAGCGCCTAGCAAAGTTCCGGGCGAAGGAAGCCGCCAAACTCACCAAGGCGAAGCCGCCACCGGCGAGAAAGACGGCCAGGCGAACTCCAGCCAGGTCCTAAGTCCGGCGTGCCGCTGCGTCAGTTCTGCAGTAGTTTTCGTTTTGCTGTGAAAGGAGCGCTGGCGCTGGTCCCATGACCGCTGTGATCACGAAGCACTCGATCCTCAATCCGGATGGAACGCTCGTCAAGGGCGCCAAGCCCAAAGTGGGCGACGAGCTGTTGCTCGAGATGCTGCGCTGGATGCTCATGTCCCGCATCTACGACGAGCGCGCGATCGCGCTCCAACGGCAAGGAAAGTACGGGGTCTTCTCCCCTGCGCTCGGCCAAGAAGCGTCAGTCGTCGGATCCGCCATGGCCCTCGATCCGGCGCGCGATTGGATCGTGCCCCAATACCGCGAGCTGATGGCCGTCGTGCGCCACGGCTATCCATTGGAGCGCGTGGCAGCCAACGGAATGGGCCGGATCTCGGATGCCTCGCGAATCCCTGATGGCGTGAACGTCCTTCCCAACCAGGTCGCGCTGGCAGCCCAGCTTCCGCATGCGACCGGACTCGCGTGGGGGCTGAAGCTACAGAAGAAGGACTCCGTTGTCATGACGTACGTCGGTGACGGCGGTTCGTCGGAGGGCGATTTCCACGAAGCGCTCAACCTCGCCGGTGTGATGCGAGCCCCGGTCGTGTTCTTCCTGCAGAACAACCAGTGGGCGATCTCGACGCCGAGCCGGCGTCAGACCGCCACCCCGAGCTTCGCGCTGCGCGCGGCGGGCTACGGATTCCCCGGGGTCACGGTAGACGGCAATGACGTGTTGGCTGTCTACGAAGTCGCCACCGAGGCCGTCCAGCGAGCCCGAGCCGGCGACGGCCCCACTCTCATCGAATCCCTCACCTACAGGATGAGCTTTCACAACACGACCGACAACCCATCGCTCTACGAGGACCCAAAGGAGCGCGAAGAGGCAAAGCGGCGCGATCCGATCGAGCGGGTGATCAAGCACCTCGCGAAGCGTGGCCTTTGGGGCTCGGAGATTGATCGTGAGACTCGAGCAAGCGTGCGGGCAGAGATCGATGCCGCGCTCGAGCGCGCAGCCACCTTTCCTGCCGCGGAGCCGGGTCAACTCTTTGAACATGTCTACGCCGAGCTGCCGGAGCGAGTGCGGAAGCAGCGCGCGGAATTTTTGGGCGAGTCGTGAGCCAGCGAAACATCATCGAGGCGATCAACAACGCGATCGACGAGGAGATGAAGCGCGATCCGCGGGTCATGGTCCTCGGGCTGGACGTGGGCAAGCTCGGCGGTGTCTTCCGAGCCACATCGGGCCTCCTCGACAAACACGGTCCGGAGCGAGTGGTCGATACGCCGCTGGCCGAGGCAAGCATCGTCGGCGCATCGCTTGGGCTGGCGATCTCCGGCATGGTGCCCGTCGCGGAGATCCAGTTTCTCGGCTTTACGGCGCAGGGCTTCCACCAGATCGGCCCGCAGCTTGCGAAGTACCGGGCGCGTTCGCGCGGCCGTTACCACTGCCAGGTGACCATTCGCGCCCCTTTCGGTGGAGGAATCACCAGCCCCGAGTTCCACTCTGATGCCGTGGAGGCTCAGTTCGTCCAGTCACCCGGTATCAAGATCGTGATGCCATCCAACGCATATGACGCGAAGGGCCTGCTCCTGGAAGCCATCCGCGATCCCGACCCAGTCCTCTATTGCGAGCCGGACCGGCTGTACCGGCTCGGCAGGATGGAGGTACCCGATGAGGACTACACCGTCCCGTTTGGAAAGGCGGCTGTCATCCGCGAAGGCGATGACATCACCCTCGTGGCCTGGAGCGCGGCGGTCGAGCTGTGCACGAGGGCAGCGGACCAGCTGGCGGCGGAAGGGATTTCAGCGACTGTCGTGGACCTGCGAACGCTGGTGCCTTTCGATGTCGAAACCTTGGTTGGTGCGGTCGCCAAAACGGGCCGGTGCGTGGTCGTGCACGAAGCCCCACTGAGCGCTGGCTTCGGCGCTGAGGTCGTCGCGACACTGGCGAACGAGGCGTTCTACGACCTCGACGCGCCGATTGCTCGCGTGTGCGCATACGACGTGCCTTATCCCGCCGGTTCGTTTGAAGCCTGGTACCTTCCGTCGGTCGAGCGAGTGGTTGCAGCCGCCCGCAGCACTGCGAGCCGGTAGCCCCCGCTCAGGACCGGCGGTTCGTCGTCTCCATCGCGTATGCCCGCAGAATCCAGACGGCGACGCCAACAAGAATGAGAGCAACGACGACCTGGACTAACTCGATCACTTCGATTGCGGCTGGCTGTCTAACACTCGAAAAGTTCCCGGTCAGGTCGGCCAACGCACACGGGAAATACAAGACAGCGGCGACGATTGCCACTATCGGCGTACGCGGCGAATTTCTGAACAAGAGGACAAGCGACATGGTCGCCAGGGCAAGCCCGACGAAGATCAGGCCGAGGGTCGCAAGGCCGAGGCTCGTGATGTCTGAGGCGGAGCGCGTCTCGAGGCGCGCTACGGGCGTCAAGAGAATGTCGAGGACGATGTACGCAACCAGAGTTACAGCGAGGACTTTCTCTGGGGTTGAGAGTTTCAATTGGCCGTTTCCAAAATCTTCAAGGTCTATGCGCTAGGCGTGGAGGTCCATCTCGACGCCGGGCGGAACCCAGGCATAGAACTCGAGAGGCAGAATCTCTTTGAATCCCAGCTTGGCGCACACCGGCGCCGAGGTTCCTCGCACCGCCTGGATCACCGCTGCATCGGCGCCTGCCGCCCGCGCGTCCGCAAGTCGGCGCGCGACAAGCGATGTGTAGATGCCGCGCCCGCGCATGTCGCCTATCGTCGCTGCCCCACCCAGCAGCACAAGCGACGTCTTGGGGACAAAGACGAGATTGCCAAAGGCGACGGGCTCATCAGGATCATCAAGAAAGGCGTGGTACATCGTGAACCGGACGCGGTCGGAGGCTGCGATCAGGGCTTCGGTGAACCAATCGGCAACGTCCGGTGGCAAGCCGTAGGCGGTCGCCGTCATCGGTATCGCCCGCCGCTGCTCCTCAACGCTGGCCGGCCGCACCGAAACCTTCGGATTGGCTCGAATCGGCACGGTGAGATCAGTCAGTGCCATGCCGGCAAGCTCATCGGCCTTGACCAACCCGGCTTCCAAGAGCCGGTTAGGAAGATTGCGTGGTCGTGATGATGGGCTCGTGATCCAGCCGAACGATTTCTTGTTCGCGGCAAACCTGTCGTGAATATCGCGGATCGACGTGTCGGCGCTCGCTTCGTCGAGATTGGCGCAACCCACCAGGTTGGCGACAGGATGGGACACGGGTGTTTCCCGGCCCAATACACCTCGGACGCGGATGTCGGTAACGATTCCGGCGATCTCGGGATAGATGAACAAGGTCCGCTCGACAGCATCAAGCAGCTGGCCGGTGAAAGCGGGCATACCTGACCTCTCTGAGTTCGGAACGGCCGGTGTCGCGGCGATACTAGCTCGGGCTGCAAAGAATCGCCTAGTGGGACAAGCGGCGAACGTGTCCGGCGGCTATACGTGCCGCGTTTGCGGGGACGCCGATACCCGTAAAGCTTGGTTAGGCTGCCTCGGTCGTCTGGATCGGGAGCCTTCGCTCATGCCCGCACTCCGGGCACTCGAACAGTCCGACCAACACGTCGGGCTGCCCCGAATCGGAGTGCATGGTGCGCAGCTCCATCGGCACTTTCGACTCGTGCCGCTCGCAAGCCGGGGCGTCGTCGTAGGTCATGCCGTTGAAACTACGCCGGGCGGGCAAATGTTCCTAGTGAGCGCCTCACAACCTCGAACCGGCATGCCTTGTCCTCCACCCACACTCGTAGACTTTCGCCATGGCGACGAAAAAGGCTCCTGAAGCCGAGGTCCAGCCCCGCCCCACTGTGCGTGACGCGATGCGCTCGGCACTCGTGGGCGCCAAGCTGGTCGCCGGCGAAAAGGGCCTGGACCACACGGTCGAGTGGGTGCGCCTGATGGAAACGCCCGAGGTCCAGCCCCGAGCGGGCGACCTCATGTTCACCAGCGGCTTCCCCATCAAGGACGACCCCGACGCCCAGATCCGGCTCGTGTCGCGGATCGCCGATTCCGGCGGCGCCGGGCTTGTCGTTCGGCCGATGCCGTACCTCCGCAAGCTTCCCGCGGAGATGCTGAGCGAGGCGGACCGCTTGAGCGTCCCGCTCTTCACGGTCGCCTCGGACGTCCAGTTCATCGACCTGATGACCCCTCTGCTCGAGCGGATCATCAACGCGGAGCACTGGCGCCTCAAGCGCTCGATCGAGATCCACCGCCGCTTCACGGAGCTCGTGCTCGATGGCAAGGGCGTGAACGAGATCTGCAAAACGTTGGCTGACCTCCTCGAAAGCTCTGTCACCATCGAAGACGCCAGCTTCCACCTCCTCGCCCATGCGGGCAGCTCCGGCGACCCGCACCGCAAGGAGACGATCCTCAAGCAGGGCACTCCCCAGCGCGTGCTCTTCGATCCCCAGATCCAGCGCATGCTCCGCGAGGTCGAGGCCAAGCGCATGCC
>Ga0209117_1000373_pt1 | contig 20608 bp, 18 predicted proteins | sample BlaSpr_A8_OM2_M2_FD_187978 | JGI IMG/M metagenome (GOLD analysis project Ga0209117, IMG submission 187978) | Forest soil microbial communities from Thunder Bay, Ontario, Canada - Black Spruce, Ontario site 2_A8_OM2_M2 (SPAdes) (version 2) | ecosystem: Environmental > Terrestrial > Soil > Boreal...
AGATCGGGATTGTCACGCAGGAGACGGTGTTGTTCAACGATACGGTGAGGAACAATATCGCCTACGGCCAGCCGCATGTATCGCAGAAGCGGGTGGAAGAAGCGGCGCGCGCGGCGCGCGCGTATGAATTCATTCGCGGGCTCCCGGAAGGGTACAACACGATGATCGGGGAGCGCGGGGTGCGGCTTTCGGGCGGGGAGCGGCAGCGGATCGCGATTGCGCGGGCGATCCTGAAAAATGCGCCGATTCTGATTCTGGATGAAGCGACGTCGGCGCTGGACAGCGAGTCGGAATCGCTGGTGCAATCGGCGCTGCAAAATCTGATGAGTGGGCGTACTGTGTTTGTGATTGCGCATCGGCTCTCGACCGTGCGGCGCGCCGATCGCATCGTCGTGCTCGAAAACGGCACGATCAGCGACATTGGCGCGCATGAAGAGCTGATGCAAAAGTTGGGCACGTACCGGCGGCTTTACGAATTACAGTTTGCGGAAGCCGACGCGCCGCGTGCCGGAGTTGTACCGCAGTAGTTTCGATTCGGCAAAGGAACCAGGCCCATGACACTTCGTTCCATGACGGGATTCGCGCAGGTCAAAGGGCAGGTCACTGCCCAGCTGGCGTTTGCGCTGTCGCTGAAATCGGTGAATCATCGTTTTCTGGATCTTCATTTTCGGCTGCCGTCCGATACCGACGCGCTGGAGATGAAGCTGCGCCGGATGCTGAAAGAGAAAATGGCTCGCGGCCACGTGGAAGTGATCCTGAACCTGGATCGCTCGGGCACGAACGGGGTCGCGCTCAACCGGCAAGTGATTGCCGGCTACGTTAAGGCGTTCCGCGCGGCGGCCGATGAATTTGGGGTTGAGGGTGAGCCCGATCTGAACGTGGTTCTGAGGATGCCGGGCGCGATGGATTCTGGAGCCGAGAGATCGGGAGACGAAGTGGAGACCGCGGTGATGGCTCGAGTGGAAGAAGCGCTTTCCAGGCTGAATGAGATGCGCGAAGAAGAAGGCCGGAGCATCGAGACGGAGTTGCGCGCTCGCATGACGCATCTGGAAAAAGCGGCGGCGGGGGTGGAAGCCCATCGCAGCACCATTCTGCGCAGCTACTCGGAACGGCTGCAGTCGCGCATGCTGGAGATGCTCGGCGCACAGGTGGACAAAGAACGGATCCTGCAGGAAGTCGCGGTGCTGGTGGATCGCAGCGACATCCAGGAAGAACTGGTCCGGCTGAATGCGCACGTGAAGCACTTCCTCGGTTTGATCGACCAGGGTGGCGAAGTGGGCAAGAAGATGGATTTTCTGCTGCAAGAAATGAACCGCGAGGCGAACACGCTGCTCTCGAAGACCTCGGGCCTGGCGGGCGAGGCCTTGAAGATTACCGAGATGGGCCTGCTGATGAAGTCGGAGATCGAGAAATCGCGCGAGCAAGTGCAGAATCTGGAATGAGCATCGTTTATATTGTTTCGGCGCCATCGGGTTCGGGTAAATCCACGCTGGTGAACGAACTGTTTAAGATGGTTCGTCATCTGGACTTTTCAATCTCGTACACCACGCGCCCGCCGCGCGGAAGCGAACAGAACGGCAAGGAATATTTCTTCGTCTCCCGGAAGGAATTTGAGGCCATGATCGCAGCCGATGAGTTTCTGGAGCACGCAGAAGTTTTCGGAAACTACTACGGCACGGCGCGGCGATTTCTGCGCGAGGCCGAGGCGCGGGGCAATGACCTGCTGCTGGACATCGATGTGCAGGGGGCGAGTAAGATCAAGGAGAGGATCCCGGACGCAGTGAGTATCTTTATTCTTCCGCCGGACCGGGAGAATCTGGAATGGCGGCTGCGGAACCGGGGGCTGGATTCGGAGGCGGTAATCCGTCGCCGGTTGGACACGGCCCGACGAGAGATTGAGAATTACTCGAAATACGACTATATATTAGTGAACAGGGTGGTTGAGCAATCCGCGGACCAACTGAAGGACATCGTTCTGGCGGAACGGTTGAAAAAAAAAAGTGGGGGGGAACTTTCTGAAGAAGACAAGCGGTTAGTGACGGCCGCACAAGCTTGCCGGTTGGAACAGGCGCGCGAGCGGGTGCAGCCGATTCTGGCATCGTTTAATCCGCAGTTGTAAAAGGCACATGAAGTTTCGGGGGAGAGAGTATGAAGCTGATTGAAGGGTTCGACAGCAACTACCGCTATATTCTGGTAGCGGCGCGGCGGGCACGGCAACTGCAAGGCGGCGCGCCGCCGGTGATCGATACCGGATCGCGCAAACCCTGCCGGATCGCGCAGGATGAAATCAAGGCCGGCAAGGTGAAATGGCTGATTCCGGAAGTTCCGAAATTGCCAGTCGTGGCCGCGACCGAGACTCTGAACAAGGTGTTCGCGGAAGACGCGTAAAGATTGCTGGTGTAGAGACGGGGCTTGCGCCGTCTCACCGCGGGGCAGGAGACGCGGCAAGCCGCGTCTCTACGAGGATTTCGTGACATCTGGAATCCTTGTTCGGTTAGCGGCATCAATTCTGTAGGCGGGGCTGGATCTTGAAGGGGTGGCCGCCGTCTTCCTCCTATGAAAATTGCGCTGGGCGTGTCCGGTGGGATTGCAGCTTATAAGGCGGCGGAAATCGTGCGCCTTTTGCAGGACCGTGGAATTCGGGTGCAAGTCGTGATGACGTGTGCGGCGCAGGAGTTCGTTCGTCCGCTGACGTTCGCAGCGCTCTCCGGGGAAAAAGTGATTACCGATATGTTCGGGTCTGAGTCTGGAGACGAGCAGGCGAATGTCGAGTCGGCGATCGAGCACATTGCGATTGCGCAGGCGATTGATGCGCTACTGGTGGCTCCGGCAACGGCCGATGTGCTGGCACGCTTCGCGCAGGGAATTGCCAACGACTTTCTGAGCACTCTTTATCTCGCGACGACCGCCCCGGTGGTGGTGGCTCCGGCGATGAACGTCAACATGTGGAATCACGCGGCCACGCAGGCGAATCTGGAAATCCTGCGCCGGCGCGGCGTTCGCATTGTCGATCCCGACAAGGGCTACTTGGCATGTGGGATGACCGGGTCGGGGCGGCTGGCCGAGAACGAAGCGATTGTGGCGGCGGTGATGGAAGCGCTGGGCGCCGCGCAGGATCTGGCGGGCGAAACGGTTCTGGTGACGGCGGGGCCGACGCAGGAGAAGATCGATCCGGTGCGGTATCTGACGAACCGGTCGAGCGGGCGCATGGGATACGCCATTGCGGAAGCGGCGCTGCGGCGCGGAGCGCGTGTGCTGCTGGTGAGCGGGCCGACGGCGATTGAGGCCCCGGGCGCGGCGGAACTGACGCCGGTGGAGACAGCGGAAGAGATGCTGGCGGCGGTTTTGAAAATGCTGCCCGAGAGCACCGTGGTAATCAAGACGGCGGCAGTGGCGGACTTCCGGCCGAAAGCGGCGGCGGGGCAGAAGATCAAGCGCAAGGGCGAGATGACACTGGAACTGGAACCGACAGCGGATATTCTGGCGGAGGTGGCGCGCCGGAAGACTTCCCAGGTTGTCGTGGGATTTGCGGCCGAGACGGAAAACGTGCTGGAAAACGCGCGTAAGAAGTTGGCGTCGAAATCATTGGATGCGATCGTGGTAAATGACGTTTCGCGCGAGGACATTGGTTTTGATTCCGACCGTAACGCGGTCACCATCATCTCTCCGGGCGAAGTGGTCGAGGTTCCCGAGACCTCGAAATGGGAAGTTGCACACCGCGTGTTGGACCAGGTAGTGAAGCTGCGGAAGCGCAGCGGCGCGGCTGTCCGTTAGGAGAATCCGGTGAAAAATTGTTTTTGTGGAGCCTTGGTGTTCATGTTATCCACCCTCGTAACCGCGCAGCAATCGCCCGTTCCCGTAGAAGAGGAGCCGCACCATCATCTTGTGCTCAAGAATGAATCCGTCATGGTCCTGCGCGTGAAGCTTTTGCCTGGTGAAAGCACGTTGTTCCACACCCACCTGCATGACCGGGTGGCGATTGATTTGACCGGCGCCACCATTACCCTGCAAAAGCTTGGCGAGCCAGAAAGCGCGCCCGAGCTGACCCAACCTGGCGGCGTCGCGGCGTCGGAGTTGAATGGGCCTTACACCCATCGGGTGCATAACGCGGGTGCCGTCGAGTTTGAAGTGTTGGATGTGGAACTGCTGCGCCGCCCGGCTGCCGCTTCGGGTCCGGCCGCAGGGAAGGTGGAAGCGGAGAATCCAAGCGCGCGGGTTTACAAGTGGACACTGGCGCCGGGAGCTACGTCTGCGATGCATACCCACGAGCGTCCCTACCTGATTATTTCGGCGACACCGCTGATGCTGAGGATGACGGATCCCGAGGGAAAGTCGCTTACGCACGAAGTGAAGGCGGGGGACGTTCACTGGGTCGATGCCAAGGTCACGCACTCGCTGGCCAACGAGGGCACGACCGTGGGGCAGATTGTGGAGGTTGAGTTGAAGTAGACTTCGGAGCGCACCGCGCTGTTTGTTATCCTTATCTGCAATGCCCCGCACTCTTGACCCTGAACTTCGCCGCGCGCTTGCAGCGCGCATCCGCTACTACAACGAAATGGGGATCTACGATTTTTACCGGCGACCCGTGTCGGCTGTCACGGAGGAGGTTTCGGCGCCGGTCGACGTGGACGAAGGGGAAATCGCAGTTTCGATGAATCAACCAGAATCGGGAGAAGAGATGAGTCCAAGAAAGGCCGCCGTAGTCGCGGTTCCGCGCGCTATCGACGAGAATATTTTTGACGTCATCGCGCTGAAGCCTGAGCAGAGCGTGAGCGATCCGGTAAAGGCGCTGAAGATCATACGCGAAGACCTGGGCGACTGTACACGCTGTGTGTTGCATAAGCAGGGACGGAAGCAGATTGTGTTTGGCGTGGGGAATCCGAAGGCCGAGTTGATGTTCGTAGGCGAGGGGCCGGGTGCCGATGAAGACGCGCAGGGAGAGCCGTTCGTAGGGCGTGCCGGGCAACTGCTTAACAACATGATCAAAGCGATGGGCATCGAGCGCGAGCAGGTGTACATCGCGAACATCGTAAAGTGCCGCCCACCGGGGAATCGCACGCCGGAGCGCGAGGAGTGCGCGACCTGTTCACCGTTTCTGATGCGGCAGATCGCGGTGGTCAAGCCGAAGGTGATCGTGGCGCTGGGAGCGGTGGCGGCGAAGACGCTGCTGGCGATGAGTGCTTCGATGATGCAACTGCGTGGACGCTTTTACGACTTCCGGCCGGCGGGAATTCGTATGAACGACCGCAGCAACGAGCCCCGCTGGGATGGATGCAAGCTGGCGGTCACCTACCATCCGGCGTTTCTGCTGCGCGATCCGCGGCAAAAGGGCGAGGCGTGGAAGGATTTGCAGATGGTGATGAAGGAGTTGGGGATGAAGGGGCCGAAAGCGAACGCGTAGGAACAGCCACCTCGTCTGTCTGACCGGGCGTCTCTTTCCCGTCACGATGGTCCGGGGTTCTGTACACTCGGACAATGGAATGCTGCTGAAGGAGTTCCCTGTGTTTGACCTACCCTACATTGCGACCCATCCCCTTCTATTTCGCATCCACAAGCGTTGCGCCGAACTTATTGAACAGGCTGACGCACTCCCGGCAGGCTCAGTTGCGAGAAAGGAACTCGATAAGCGCATTTCTAGTCTTGAGCAGTACAACCTGCCAAAACCTGACGCACGTGAGCTCCAAGAAAGTGAACCAATTATCAATGACTGGGGGCAGAAGATCGGTGAGAGGCACAGTCTCAGGCGACGCTTTATAAATACCCGGCGCGGCCGCCCTGAAGAATTCACCATCAAGACCCGAGCCGCGCTTGAAGGAAAGCTGGAGAACCCAAGAATAGTTTGGCGTCAACTGGCCGAGAAACACGGGTTCAAGGACGCGCGCGATTTGGAGCGTGCCGTGCGCCGACTCAAGCTTGTCCTGAAACGTGAAGAAATCCCGCTTCCGGAGGAAGATGACTACAAGCGGGCTGCGAGCGAATGGGCCCGCGTTTCAGGACCCCCGGAATAATTCGACCGAATTGTTCCGGTCTTCCTTTCTGAATGTTGGTCTGGGACAATCCGCTTGAGATCTCGTTACTTCTTACTTGGACTTGATCCGGGGCGTGTCTAGATGAATGAATTCACAAAGATCGTAGCCGCGACGAGGATGTGGGGCTGGGGACGAGCCTCGTTCATCGTCGTGATATTCCTCCTGGCGAAGCAGCTTGTCACCTTTGACCAAGCACTCGTTTTGATCCTCTTGAGCGTTTTCTTGGAGGGGTTGGAATCTGGGCGAAGACCTAAGTCGTCGAAGCGAAGGTCAACGGGGGGAACGCTTGAGCGACGATACTCTAGCGTGTGCCAGCCAGCTCGGCATCATGAGCAACTTTGCGGGGCCGAATCCCTTTGCCGATTCCGCTACCCTCTGCGATTCTCAGATCGTGGTCGTTCTGAAGATTCAGCCAAAATTGGGCGGGCAGGCCGAAGTACTTTCCCAGACGAATGGCAGTGTCGGCGCTGATGGCCCGGTCTCCCCGGACGACTTCATAGATGCCGGGAAAATTGAGGGCCTTCGCAAGTGAATAAGCACTCACGCCCATGGGCTCCATGAACTCGGTCTTGAGAATTTCTCCCGGGTGAACCGCAAACACCTTCCTCGATTTGGCCATGGCCACTCCGCTTCCTAGTGGTAATCGACGATCTCTACCTCAAATGCATTTCCGTCTCGCCACACGAAACACACTCGGTATTGATCGTTGACTCGAATGCTGTGTTGTCCAGCGCGGTTTCCGCGCAGCGCTTCCAGTTGATTCCCTGGCGGCACCTTCAAATTGTCCAGCGTGACCGCCGCGTTCAAAATAGCAAGCTTCTTGAACGCCCTTCGATGCAAATCGTCCGGAAGACGGCGGCTTCTGCCCGACTGCCACAGTCTTTCCGTTTCCTTGTCCCGGAAACTCACGATCATGTCCCTTCATACTACCGTGACGCGATACTACTGTCAAGCGGTAGTATTCAGAAATGCGGTAGGATTTTATTAGTTCCAATACATGCCCCTCTTCTGCGATGTCGCTCTCGCCGTGCCGCTCGACATGGTGTTCACCTACGCCATCCCTCCAGGCATGGGGCCTGTCGTGGGCGGGCGGGTGCTGGTTCCGTTCCGGCAACAACGCATGTCGGGCATCGTAGTGGAGCTGCATGATCGTTCGCCGCAGGTCAACGCTTCACAGATGAAGATCAAGAAGGTTATCGAGGCGCTCGACCTGGCGCCGGTTCTCGACGAACAACTGCTGAAACTTGGAAAGTGGATTGCCGATTACTATCTCGCGCCAGTGGGTGAAGTGTTTCGCACCATGCTGCCGCTCTCCGCTGAGTTTAAACGCGCGGTCGCGTGCCGCATCACCGATCAGGGGCGGATGGCGCTGCATCTGGCGGGGATGTCGGGGTCTCCGGCGCGGTCGAAGCGCACGCCGGAACAGCAACTGGTCGAGTTTCGCGTGCTCGATTATCTGGCGGAGCGGGAAAGCGTGCGGGAAGAAAGTTTGCGCGGGGCGACGCGGGTTGGAAAGGCGCTGCTGAGCGGCATGGTGCGGAAGAAGTGGATCGCGCGCGAGGATGTGTCCGCGGCGCGGGATGCGGCGCGCATGGTGAAGGTGGCGGTGCTGCTCGACGCCGAGGCTGCGGAGGCTTCGCCTCCGCTGGACCCTTCGACTTCGCTCAGGGCAGGCTCGCCAGAGGCCCGTCCCCACACGGGTACGGCCACCGCGGCGAAAAAGCTCAACGAGAACCAGCGGACTTTGATCGAGACGCTGGCTGCTTCCGGCGGGCGCTTGCTCGTCGAGACTCTGCAGGGGTTGGACGTGCCGCGCACTACGCTCGGCACGCTGGTGCGGCGCGGGTTGATTGAGTTGGTGGATGAGCCGCTGGACTTCACGGCTTCCGGGATCAAACTTTCAAAGCTGAAGCCGCGGCAGTCTCCGTTTGAGTTTGAGTTCAGCGCGGCGCAGAAAGTCGCGCTCGCGAAGATTGGCGAGGCCGTGGCCGCGCGCAAATTTGGCGGGTTGCTACTGCACGGCATCACAGGTTCGGGAAAAACTGCCGTCTATCTCGCCTGTATGCGCGAGGTGCTGGAGCAGGGGCGGTCTTCGATCCTGCTGGTTCCGGAGATTGGACTGACTCCGGCGGTGGCGGCGGATCTGCACCAGGTGTTCGGCGATGAGGTTGCGATCCTGCATTCGGGGCTGTCGGATGCGGAGCGGGCGGAGCAGTGGCATCGCATACGGCGGGGCGAGGCGCGGGTGGTGGCGGGAACGCGGTCGGCGGTGTTCGCGCCCGTCGGCGACCTGGCGCTCATCATTGTCGACGAGGAGCAGGATTCCTCTTATAAGCAAGAGGAGACGCCGCGCTATCACGCGCGCGATGTGGCGGTGATGCGGGCAAAAATGGCGGGAGCGGTTGTGGCTTTGGGTTCAGCGACGCCATCGCTTGAGTCGTACTACAACGCGAAGAAGAACAAGTACGCGCTGGTGGAGTTGCCCGACCGGGTGGAGATGCGTCCGTTGCCCGAAGTCGAGATTGTCGACATGCGGCAGGAGTTTCAGGAGACGGGACAGGAGCAGGTGATCTCGCGCAAGCTGGCGGAGGAGATCCGCGAGCGGCTGGAGAAGAAAGAGCAGGTCATGGTGCTGCTCAATCGGCGCGGATATTCTCCCGTGGTGTTGTGCCGCGCCTGCGGCAAGACGTTGCAGTGCCAGAACTGTGCCGTTTCTATGACTCACCACAAGCGCGAGCGCAAGATGGAATGCCATTATTGTGGGCACGTCGAGCACATCCCCGACAAGTGCGCGCATTGCGGCAGCGAGTACGTGTACTTTGTCGGGACAGGATCGGAGAAGCTGGAAGAGTTGCTGCACGGCATGTTTCCGCAGGCGCGGATCGGGCGGCTGGATCGGGACACGGTGCGCGGTCGCGAAGATTTCGAGCACGCGCTGAACGCGCTGAACGAAGGCGCGCTCGACATGCTTGTGGGCACGCAGATGATCGCGAAAGGCCACGACATCCACGGCGTGACGCTGGTCGGCGTAGTCGGGGCGGACATGGCGCTCGGGTTGCCCGATTTCCGCGCGGCGGAAAGAACTTTTCAGCTGTTGACACAAGTCGCGGGTCGGGCCGGACGTGGACAGTCTCCGGGGAAGGTTGTGCTGCAGACTTATTTTCAGGACCACTACGCGGTGCAGTTTGCGGCGCGGCATGACTTTGCCGGGTTCTACGAAAAAGAGCTGCAATTTCGCGCCTGGATGCACTATCCGCCGTACAGCGCGATTGCGAATGTGCTGATCCGCAGCGAAAAACTGGATGACGCGTTGACGTGGTCGGGCGAACTCGGGCGCTGGTTTGAGAAGACGCGGCATGAGGGGATACGCGTGCTTGGACCGGCAGCGGCGCCGATCACGCGGTTGAAGCGCGATTACCGGTATCACTTCATTCTGAAGTCTCCCAGCCGCGAGAAGATGAATGCGCTTTTGCGGGCGATGCTGGCGGAGGCTGCGGCGCGAAGGATTCCGCGAACGCAGGTGATCGTGGATGTGGATGCGTTGTGGTTGATGTGAGGCACACACCGCCGAGGGCGACCGCGCCGCCGACCAGAGAGATCAGCCTCGGCATCTCGCCCAGCCAGATCCATGCAATGCCAATGGCCACGATCGGAATCAGATAGAGCAGCGTCGCAGTGCGTCCGGCGGCGCCGTGCGAAAGCACATAGGCCCACGCAACATAGGCGAGCGCTCCCGGAAAGATACCCAGATAAACGGCCGCCAGCGTCGCCGAGGCGGGAGCGGCGCGCAGGCTGTGTATCAGGCCGTTACCGAAGGGCAGCATCAGCGCGGTTCCCAACCAGATCGAGTAAGCCGTAAACTCCAGCGCGCTGTACCTGCCCAGATAGTGCTTCTGCAGAATCATGTAGAGCGCGGACGTAATCGCGGCGGCAAGAATGATCAGCGCTTGCGGTGAGAGGCGGATGCCTTCGCCTTCTCCGCTGGCAATCAGCACGACTCCCGCGAAGCTCACGAGCACTCCACACCATCCGATCGCGGTGAGCTTCTCGTGCAGCCAGAATCGAGCCGCCAGTGCGGTCCAGATCGGCACGGAGGCTATCAGCAGACTGGCTGCACCCGCGGTCACGCGAGTCTCTCCGTAATTAAGTGCCAGGTTGTAAAAGGTGATCCCGATAGCGCCGGTCAGAGCCAGCCCAGGAATGTCGCGCCGTTCCGGACGGCGAAAGTGCGCGATCCCGGCGTAGATAGCAAGCACGAAAGATGCGACCAGAAAGCGCAGGACAGCGAGATTCGCGGGCGAATAAGCGTGCAGGCCGGCGCGAATGCCGGCAAAGGCAGAGGCCCAAACCACCAGGGTGAACGCAAGAGCGATAAAAGTACGAGCTGTAAAGCGTGGCATCGAGAGGACCTCCTTCCGGTAATATTTCTGTTTATGAAGAGGCCGCTTCGGGATCGCGGTTCTACGCAGAGACGCGGCTGGCCGCGTCTCTACGGCATGAAGCTAACCACACCGCCGACGCGAATCGTGCCTTGCGTCAGAATCTGAGCCCGCAATCCCCCACGGTGCAGCAGGCCCTTGAGCACCGGCTTCCCCGTTAGTTTCTGCAAGTGATCGCAGGGCTCGCACAGGCGGATGCCACGAATGCGTACATCGCCGATGGTGAACTCCTTCCCCACCAGATGATTCAGCGGTACGTTGCGAGTCACGATGTTGCGGCGAGCTTCGCCGGCAGTAAGCTCGACGCGATAGTCCCGCCGCAGCGCCTCAATCGCCTCCGCCTCAATCAGCGTGAGTTCGTAATCCGGCTCGGGCTTAAAGAAGGTGCCCAGCTTCAGCGCGTATCGGTCACCCTCAAGCCCCGCGCCCGGAATCGCCACCACCTGAGCAACCGCTTGCATCAGTCCTTGGGCGGCGGAGGCGATGTGAATCGATTCCACAGTTCCGGTCCACATTACGCACCTCCAACGACTCAACGAACAACGATTACGCGTTTTTCTCGACGACCGCAATCGACTCTTCCAGCGCAGCGATGGCAACGTCCGCTTCGTCCTTGGTCACAATGAGCGGCGGCGCGATGCGAATCGTGCTCGGACCGCAGCCTAGAAACAGAACACCGCGCTCGAACGCCAGCTCCACGATGCGATCGCGCTCGCTGGCGCCGTACTCGCTGGTTTTCTGATCTTTCACAATCTCGACGCCGATCATCAGGCCGCGTCCGCGGACGTCGCCGACGATCTTATGCTTCTTCGGCCAGTCGGCCATGCGTTTCAGCATGTGATCGCCGACCTCCTGCGAGTTCCTCAGCAGCCCCTCTTTCTCGATCACATCGAGCGTGGCCAGCGCTGCAGCAATGCAGACGGGGTTCCCACCGAAAGTCGACGCGTGCGAACCGGGTATCCAGTCCATGATGTCGACCTTGCTCATGGTGATGCCGAGCGGCATCCCGGAGGCAATGCCCTTCGCGATGCAAACGATGTCGGGATGGACGCCGGTGTGTTCGACGGCAAACCATTTGCCGGTGCGGCCGACGCCACTCTGGACCTCGTCCAGCACCAGCAGGATGCCGTGCTTGTCGCAGATGCGACGCAGATCCTGCATGAAGACCGTCGGCGCGATGACGTATCCGCCTTCGCCCTGAATCGGCTCGACAAAAATGGCCGCAACTTCTTCTGGCGCGAGGACGGTCTTAAACAATTTGTCTTCAATGTAACGGGCGCAGCCGAGCGCGAATTTCTCGGCATCCTGCGGACCGCCCGCACAGCCCCGATACACATCGGGATAGCGCACGTGCGTAACCCCGGGCACGAGCGGAGCGAAGCGGCGCTTCTGCTGCGGTTTCGAAGCCGTCAGCGAGAGCGCTCCCATGGTCCGTCCGTGGAAAGCACCGAGGAAGGCGATCACCTGCTGCCGCTTGGTGTGATAGCGCGCCAGCTTCAAAGCGCCCTCGATGGCTTCGGCGCCGGAGTTGCCGTAATAAATCTTGTGCGGCCCCGGCATCGGCGCGATCTTTGAGAGCCGCTCGGCCAGCGTCACCATACCCTCGTAGTAGAAGTCGGTGCCCGACATGTGGATCAGTTCGCCCGCCTGCTTCTGAATGGCGGCGACCACTTCCGGATGGCAGTGGCCGGTCGAGGTCACGGCAATCCCCGCGGAAAAATCGAAGAACTCATTGCCATCCACGTCTTCCACCACAATGCCGCGGCCGCGCTTGGCCACCATCGGATAGGAGCGTGTGTAGGAAGGGGAAATGTATTTCTCATCGCCCGCGAGAATGCGCTTGGCATTGGGGCCAGGAATCGCAGTCTTGAGCTTGGGGCCGAAGGTCAAAGTCTTGGTGGTCATGGAGTCCTCCAGATCGGTTCTCAGTTCCCGGTCCTCAGTGGTCTTTAGGCCGGGGTTCGAGCAGCGTCCACGAGAGATGCTGCTTTGGCTAGGAGCTAAAAGCTAAAAGCTAAAAGCGAAAAGCCAAAAGCGATTAGCTGAGCAACCAAGAGGACAGAAAATCAGTCGCAGCCGAAGAGATTGGCGCGCACGTGCGAAGGCAGAACGGAAAGGTACCGGCGGGGACAAGCGCGTCCCTCGATCCAGCAGGTCCGGAGAGGCGGAATGTAGCCGTTCAAGCGCATAGCAACTGCAAACATTATATCCCGGGATTGATCGCGGCGTAACCCCCCGGATCGCGCCATGCTAAGTGTACCCGGGGGAGGGGCCGTCGAGACACGTAGGATGGAACGGGACTCAGAGGCAATTTTTGAGGAGGGTTGGATGGGGACACCAGTGGTTAAGAAGAAGTCTCGGCGAATCCATGGCTTCAGAGAGAGAGAGAAGCTCTGTCGGTGCCAGTCGCCCTTCACACACGAACGCAAAGTTCCCATCCCATCGGCGCCGGTATTAGACTGATTAAGCTTTCAATACCGATCCGAGGTAAGACATGCCCACCGCCACGCGCATCAATCCGCTTTCGTTCCTGACCAGCCAACTCGACGAACTCAAGGCCAAGGGCACGCACTTCAACTTGCGCGTCCTTGAGGACGAGCAGGCGCCGGTCTGTACCTTCGACGGCAAGCGAGTCATCAACCTCGCCTCGAACAATTACCTCGGGTTTACGACGCATCCCAAACTGCGCGAAGCGGCGCTCGAATCTACCCGCAAGTACGGCGTCGGATCGGGCGCCGTGCGCACCATCGCGGGCACCATGAAAATCCACATGGAGCTGGAAGAGAAAATCGCGCGCTTCAAGAACGTTGAGGCCTGCGTGGTTTTTCAGTCGGGATTCACGGCGAACGCGGGAACGGTTTCGGCGTTTCTGGGCAAGGACGACTTCATCATCTCCGACGAACTGAATCACGCCTCGATCATCGATGGCTGCCGTCTTTCACGGGCGAAGATTCTCGTCTTCCGCCACAAAGACGTTGCCCACGCCGAGGAGCAACTCGCCAGCGTCAAGAATGAACCCGGCAAGAAACTGCTAATCACCGACGGCGTCTTCTCGATGGATGGCGACATCGGCCCGCTGCCCGGCCTCTGCGAGGCGGCCGAGAAATACGGCGCGATCATGATGGTGGACGACGCGCACTCTTCCGGCGTCCTCGGCCGCCAGGGACGAGGCACCATCGATCATTTTTCGATGCACGGGCGTGTCGACATTCAGGTCGGAACCTTGTCGAAGGCGATCGGCGCTCTCGGTGGATACGTCTGCGGCACGCGCGATCTGATCGATTATCTTTATCACCGCGCGCGGCCTTTTCTGTTTTCGACGTCGCATCCGCCGTCGGTCGCGGCCACCTGCATCGCGGCTTTCGAGGTTCTGGAAAACGAGCCGCAGTGGATGGAGCAGCTCTGGGCCAACACGCGCTTCTGGAAGAAAGAACTGGGCCTGCTTGGCTTCAACATCGGCGGCCAGACCACTCCCGCGAGCGAAACGCCGATCACGCCCATCATCATTGGCGACGGCCGCCTGACCATGGATTTTTCCCGCGAGCTGTTCAAAGAAGGCGTGCTCGGAACCGGCATCGCATTTCCCACTGTCCCCGAAGGCAAAGCGCGCGTGCGAACCATCATGACCGCTACGCACACGGAAGAAGAATTGCAGCAGGCGCTCGAAGTGCTAGAGCGCGTGGGGAAGAAGATGGGGATTCTCGGATAAATCCGAGCGCCGGATCGTGCAAGCCGGGGCGCTACTTATGCTGGCTGACGGAAAGCACGTTTCCGTCGGGGTCTTTGAACCAGCCAACTTTGTCACCGGTGGACGCAGTCCAGATTCCTAGTTCTTTATCCTGGACGAAGGGGTTCTTCTCAAATTCGACCCCTCGCTTCTGAAGCCAGGCGACGCCGTTCTAGAATAGCGGCAACATGCGGGCGATTTTCCAGTGGAACGTGGGCTCTCGAGTCCTTGAGTTGGGGCGGCGCACTCTGATCATGGGCGTCGTGAATGTAACTCCCGACTCGTTCTCCGACGGGGGACTGTACATCGATGCCGAGAAGGCGGTGGTCCGCGCCGAGCAGTTACTGGACGACGGCGCGACCATCATTGACGTGGGTGGCGAGTCGACGCGGCCAGGAGCGTCGGAACCGATATCCGAAGAAGAAGAACGGAGGCGGGTGCTGCCCGTGATTCGGGACTTGAAGCGGCGACGGCCCGATGCGGTGGTAAGCGTCGATACGTACAAAGCGCGCGTGGCGCGGGCGGCCGTGGAGCTCGGGGCGGAGGTTGTGAACGATGTCAGTGGGTTCCGGTGGGATCCGAAGATGGCGAAAACGCTGGCTGAGCTCAAAGTGGGAGCGGTGCTGATGCACACGCGCGGACGGCCGGAGGAATGGCGGTCGTTGCCGCCGATAGGCGATCCGGTGCTGATGGTGAAGCGGGAGTTGCGACAGTGGGCGGAGGCGGCGACCCTGGCGGGGATCAAGCGCGATCGCCTGGTGCTGGATCCGGGGTTTGGATTCGGGAAGCGTTTCGAAGAGAATTATCCGCTGCTGGCGCACTTCGCCGAGCTGCAGCAGATGGGATTTCCGCTGCTGGCAGGAGTGTCACGGAAGTCATTTATTGGGCGGACGCTGGCGCGCGATGGCAAGGATGCGCAGGTTGCCGAGCGGCTTTACGGGACCCTGGCTGCAGAAACAGGTTTGATCTTGAAAGGAGTGCACATCATTCGGACCCACGATGTGCGATTTGCGCTGGAGGCGGCGCGAGTGGCGGATGCAATGGTGGCAAGTGGAGGATAGTTTATTAGTTGTCATCTGCTTATCCGGTTGTTTCAGCAAGACGCTAGCGGTAGCGTAAGGAGTGCCTCGCCCGCGGTTTCCAAGGGAATTGCACCAGTTTCACCGACCGAGTCGGAGATTGCGTCATGAAAGCGCAGAGAAAGATCATCGTTTACATTGCGACGAGCGCGGATGGCTACATCGCTCGGCCAGACGGCGATGTCGAATGGCTAAATCGCCGGCCGCGCACGGTCGATTACGGCATGACCGAGTTTTACCCTACGATCGACACCATCCTGTGGGGACGCAAGACCTACGATTGGATTCTCGCCTATTACAGAAAAAAGGGTAGGAAAGGCGGGATGTTCGACACGAAGCTCGCCAACTACGTGTTCTCCCGGAAACCGCCGAAGCGGGCGACGCCAGGTGTGGAATTCGTGTCGGAGCCGGTGAAGGCATTTGCGCAGCGTCTGCGCGCCGCGCCGGGAAAACACATCTGGATGATGGGTGGCGGCGGGCTGATCGCCTCGTTCCTCGACGCCGGCGAGATCGACGAGTTCGACATCCACCTCATTCCCACGCTCATAGGTGAGGGCATTCCACTTGTGGCGGCGCGCCATCGGGACGTCCCGCTTCGCTTACGTTCAGCCAGGAAATACCCCGACGGCGTCGTCCGACTGCGCTACGAGGTCGTGAGTAGCTCCTGAGGATGCGCCTAATCGCAACATCTTTCGGCTGCCCACTCAAGCGTTCGGCTTCTCTTCCGAACCACAGAGTGACGCAGGTCGTCTGGGTTCGATTAGTTTTCCAGCAGTGAATGAAGAGCGGGATGTGTTGCCGCGCACACCTTCACTCACTGCAGCTGTGGAGGGCCGGTCGCCTGACCCTGACTGCTCATCTTGTTCCCGTCGCCGTTTGGAGGCCGAGATTCTGTCGGCTTCTCGGGGAGACGGTACGTCTTGCTCTCGACCTTACTTTCGGTATTCACGGGTTGCATCGCAATCACCTGGTAGGCTCGTGCCTTTTTGTCTCCGTCGGGTACTTTTAGAAACAAACGGTCCTTCTTGATTTTGAATTCAGCTTCATGACCGATGGGCAGAACCTCCGCGTGCTTCATATCCACAGGACGAATGTGGTAATCCATTTCGTCGGTTCGAAGCAGATACTGGGAACACAGCTTCTCGTGCAAATCCACGTGATGGACCCCCACGGATCCGAACACGCTCCCCAGGCCCGTGAGCCCCCTTTCCTTGGCGCCACAGGGAACGGATTGCATGCTCTCTAACATGCCTCTCTGGGCATGTTTTTTCTTGTCCTTGCCTTCAGCAATGGAAGAAACAGCTAGAACCAGCGACAGCGCCGCGATGACCGATGTTTTGATTTTCATAGCACCTCCCTAGAGCTAGTTCGCCGTGATGTCTACCTCGCGTGAACGGCAAAGAAAGACATGCCGCAAGACTGAATTGGAGGCCCGTTGCCCGGCCTCCAATTCTGTGTCTCACCGTGATTCGCTACTGATTAGGGTTCAGGTTGGGCTTCGCCTTCGGCGGGGAAGTCCTCGTCCCCATGCCGCTGGCTTGCTGCACCAAGCTCGAACTCATGACCGCTTGCGGGTTCGCCGACAGTTCTTGTGACATCGCGGGATGAGCTTTCAAATAGTTTTCAAGCTCTGGATGGTTTGTCAGGTACTCCTTGTTGTTGATCAACGAAGGATCCCTGGAGAGCTCAGCAGCAACGTTTGAATGACTGCCAAGGAATTGGCCAAAGCTGGTCAGTTCCCCACGGCCGTCGGGATCACCCATACGGTTCCCGGTGCCGATTCGGTCGTCACGATCGCGATCGCCTTCTCGCCGGTCGTAGCGATTCTCCGCCTGCATGAAGGCGTTCGGGTTCTCCTTCAACTCCTCACGAACTTGGGGATGCGTCTGCAGATACTCCTGCAGGGCCGGATGATTTTCGACCCACTGGCGGTTGTTGATCAGCGAAGGATCCTTGCGGAGCTGCTCGGCGAGTTCCGGATGGCTGTCCAGGAACCGATCCATGCTGGCCAGTTCTCGGCGCGTCGTGTCACCGTCGCCCTCGCGCCGGTCCTCTCGCCGGTCGTAACGCTCTTCCCGCCGCATGAAGGCGTTCGGGTTCTCGCTGAATTCTTCGCGGATCCCAGGATGTTGCTGCAGATACTCCTGGAGAGCCGGATGATTTTCGACCCACTGGCGGTTGTTGATCAGCGAAGGATCTTGGCGGAGTTGCTCGGCGATTTCCGGATGGCGGTCCAAGAAGCTGTCCATTGCTGCCACTTCTTGACGGGTCGTGTCGTTGTCCTGATACTGAGGCGGCATACTAGTCGGCACAGTCTGTGCGCTTACGATTGCGCCGATACTGAACAGCATTGCTAGAGCAAGTAGTGACGCCAACGATGCGGAGACGTACATGCTTCTCGTTTTGGTGGCCATATCCACAACCTCCTGCGGTGAGCATGTGGCTCACCCGGAACAGGGGTGCAACCACTCTGCCAAATAGGTTATCCTCGGCAACATCCCGAGTGGGCTCAGCGGCTTGCAAAAAATGGTAGGAACTTCAGGGTTTTCATCGCCTGCAAATTCTACATTCTGGCGGAAAATTCTCTGCACCGGATTGACCTTGCAAAATGTTGCGTATCCTGAACCCTTTGGAGCCGGGTAAAAGCACAAGAAGCGATGGGCGAATAAATTGTGAAAGGCGGACGAGGAGACTTTTCCACATCTTTCAGCAAAACTCAAGTTCTCCAGCCTCAGGCGCGAACCACTTCACCAAGAGGGACGGTAACCTTCAGCACGGGAAGCCGGATTTCAAATGCGGCGCCGCCTTCGGCGCGGTTGTAGCAGGTGATTTGTCCCTTGTGGTCCTGGATTACGCCGTAGGTGGCGCTGAGTCCGAGGCCGGTGCCTTTGCCAACCGGCTTGGTGGTGTAGAAAGGATCGAAGACGCGCTCGGGATCGCGCAAGCCGGGGCCGGAGTCGGCAAACTGGACGATCACTTCGTTGTCTTCGCGCCAGAGGGACACCTGGAGGCGCCCGCCGCCGACATCTTGTAATGCGTCCACGGCGTTCTCGACGATCTGAAGAAAGGCCTGCAAGAGCTGGTTGGGGTTGCCTAAGACGCGAGGCAGGGGGACCTTGTCATTGCTTTCCACGCTCAAACTGATCTTCCTGTTTTCGAGCTTGAATCCTTCCATTTGAACCGCGCGCTGCAAAAGAGGCTTCAGTTCGAGAGGACTTTTTTCTCCCGGAGTCTGCTGGGCGAAGCTAAGCAGATCGCTGACCAGTTCGCGAGTGCGCCGGACCTGCTGGCCGATTTTCTGCGCGTTGGAGAGTTGCTCGCGGCTGAGGTTGCTGCTGGCGGCCATGCGTTCGGAGCTGCTCAGGATGGCCGAGAGCGGGAACTCCAGTTCGCTGGCGGCGAGCGCGACCAGTTCTCCGAGCGAAGCCAGCTTGGCTTGTTGGATCACTCTTCCCTGCAGCCGCTGGAGGTTGTCGAAGCTCTTGCGCGAATGCTTGAGCAGCTGCAGAAGCCTCTGGTCCAGCAGGTGTTGTTTGAGGAAAACGACAAAGGCCAGGAGGGCGACGCCGCCCATGGCCACCGTAAAACGGACTTGACGCAGATAAGGCTGGTCGTGGCTCAGGAACAGTGCCCAGTATCCCATGAGGGGCAGAGAGAACAGGGCGAGTTTTGCAAGTTGAGGAGCGATGGGGCGACTGGCACGCGTGATCGAAAGCGCCATCTGGGTATCATGAAGGCAGCGCCGGCCGGCGATGACGACCCAGAGAAACCCCAGCGCGGCGGCGAGGAACGGGAGATCGTAGATTCCCCCAGTCTTGTAGGTGCCGTGCGCGATGGCGGTATTCATGGCTTCCGAAGAGAAGGTGTAGAGGATGCTGGCGAAGAAAATGTTGCGGTAGAGTTCGCGCCACGCTCCGGAACTGGTGAAGAATGCCGATGCGGACACGGCAATCAGCATCACTCCTTCGAGTAGATACAGGAGGTCCCAGCGCAGGGTGTACACCGGGACATTGGTGACGATGTATTCCTCGGGAAAAACGAAGAAGGCGTAGACCACGACCCACCACACCAGCAGGATGAGGACATTCAGTGCGCTCAGCAACATGCCCTCGCGCTCATCGCCCTGATGGGGGCGGATGGCCATGGCCGCCATGATGGGTACAACGTGCAGGAATAGCACGATATCCCCCTGGAAGGGTTCGGGCACCGGCCGGCGAACCACCACTTCAAACCACGCCCAGCATGCCTGGTTGAAACCCCACATGACCATGCCCGCCGTCATAAGACTCCAGAACAGGCGGGTATGCCCACGGCTGTCGAAGGCGTTTCTGGCGGAGAGGATGAAGGCAGCCGTGATCACCAGCAGTGGGATCAGGTCTCCCATGGCCACGCGAAAGAAAGGGTTGGGAAACACTGCGGGAGCCAGAACAAAGGCCAGCAGCAGACCAGTTCCGTAGAGGAGCGCCGAGATGTGGCTCCGAGACACTTCTTTTTATAATATGACGCTTGCCACGAGATGTTTAGATCACGAACTGGTTACCAGAGGTTACTGCGGTAACTTCCAGCGGGTTCGGGCGGCGGCTGCTAGAATTGCCTGTTATGGCATTCCCCGCTAACCGCCTGCGCCGTTTGCGGCGCACTGAAACGTTGCGTGCCCTGGTCCGCGAGACCCGGCTTACGCCCGAATCTCTGGTGTATCCGCTATTCATTTGTCCCGGAACGGGGCTCCGGAAAGAAGTACGCTCGATGCCCGGGGTTTTCAACCTTTCGGTAGACGAGGCAGTGAAGGAAGTGCGTGAGACGCGTGCGCTGGGGGTGTTGTCGATCATTCTGTTCGGACTGCCGGAGAAAAAAGACGAAGTGGCCACGGGCGCCTGGTCGGAGGATGGCATCGTGCAGAGGGCAGCGCGCGCTATCAAGAGTGAGGTGCGAGACGTGGTGGTGATGGGCGACGTCTGTTTGTGCGAGTACATGTCGCATGGCCATTGCGGCATAGTGAAAGTGAAAGTGAAAGTGAAAGAGAAAGAGAAAGTGAAAGAGAAAGCGGGCCCGCAATCCTTGGGCGCGGCCGCGGCGGCGCCACCGGCTACTGCGGAGTACGAGATCCTGAACGACGCGAGCCTGGAGTTGCTGGCGCGCACGGCGGTTTCGCTGGCGCGGTCGGGCGTGGACATCATCGCGCCGTCGGACATGATGGATGGACGAGTCGGAGCGATTCGCGGGGCGCTCGACCAGGCGGGCTTCGAAAATACGCCGATTCTTTCCTATGCGGCGAAGTTCTCTTCCGGTTTCTATGGGCCGTTCCGCGAGGCGGCGGATTCCGCGCCGCAGTTT
>Ga0209117_1000374_pt1 | contig 20559 bp, 20 predicted proteins | sample BlaSpr_A8_OM2_M2_FD_187978 | JGI IMG/M metagenome (GOLD analysis project Ga0209117, IMG submission 187978) | Forest soil microbial communities from Thunder Bay, Ontario, Canada - Black Spruce, Ontario site 2_A8_OM2_M2 (SPAdes) (version 2) | ecosystem: Environmental > Terrestrial > Soil > Boreal...
ACCCGCATCCTGCTCAACTCGGAATCCGTGGTCATCGATGTCGGGCGGGCCAAGCGCACGATCTCAGGACCGGCGCGCAAAGCTCTCAATGCCCGCGACCGGGGGTGCACCTGGCCGGGTTGTGAGCGTCCGGCGAGCTGGACCTCGGCACATCACCTGAAACACTGGCTTCACGGCGGGGACAATCAACCTCCTAACCTCACACTTCTCTGTTATCGGCATCACTGGATGGCGCATGAGGGCAACTGGCAGATCGTCCGCGGCGACGACGGTCGGATGCTGACGATCCCGCCGATGGTGACCTTTGGACCTCCAGTGCGGGGACCGTCCTAAACTGACACGCGTGTCCAAGCTCCTTGGGATGCGTTGCCGCGAGTGCGGCGCGGAGTACGAGCTGCAGGCGACGCACGTCTGTGAGATGTGCTTTGGTCCCCTGGACGTGGTGTACGACGAGGCCGCGCTGAAGAAGGTAGTGAGCCGGCAGCGGATCGAGCATGGTCCGAAGTCGATGTGGCGGTACCGCGACCTGCTGCCGATCGAGGAGTCGACTCCGGTGGTAACGCTCGGCGAGGGCTTTACGCCGCTCGTCAAGGCGGACCGGCTGGGGGCCGAGCTTGGGCTGAAGAACCTCTACCTGAAGAACGACAGCATGAACCCGACCAACTCCTTCAAAGATCGGGTGGTCTCGGTGGCCATCAGCTGGGCCCGAGCGAATGGTTTCGAAACCATCGCGTGCGCGTCCACCGGGAACCTGGCCAACTCGGTCGCCGCATATGCCGCGCGCGCGGGACTCGAATGTTTCGTGTTCATTCCAGTCGATCTCGAGCCGGCGAAGCTCGTGAGCATCGGTGTCTTCGATCCAAATGTCGTCGCGGTTCGCGGGAACTACGACGAAGTCAACCGGCTGTGCAGCCAGCTTGTCGAGTCGACCCCGTGGGCGTTCTGCAACATCAACATCAGGCCGTTCTACGCGGAAGGGTCCAAGACGCTGACGTTCGAGACGGCGGAGCAGCTGGGCTGGAAGCTGCCGGACGAGATCATCATCCCGATCGCGAGCGGCTGCCAGTTCGTCAGGCACCGCCAGGCAGCCCGGGAGCTGATCGAGTACGGGCTGGTCAAAGAAGACCGCGTGCCCAAGTACACCGGCGCCCAGGCGCTCGGCTGCGCCCCGGTTTACAACGCCTTCCACTCGGACACCCCGGAGCGGGTGCTGCCGGTCAAGCCGGACACGATCGCCCGCTCGATCGCGATCGGCAACCCGTCCGATGGCATGTACGTCAACCGGATCGCTCTGGAGACGGGTGGCGTGGTCGAGGCCGTGACCGAAGAAGAGATCGTCGACGCGATCCGGCTTCTCGCACGGACCGAGGGCATCTTCACCGAAACCGCTGGCGGCGTAACGATCGGGGTACTGGCAAAGCTGGCCAAGGCCGGACGCTGGAATGGGGACGAGGTGGTGGTCGCCTACGTCACCGGACACGGCCTCAAAACCGCCGACGTGCTGGCTTCGGCCAACGGCCACGCGCATCGCGTGGAAATAGAACCCACGCTAAAGTCGTTTCGCGAACAGGTGAAAATTTAGGAATGCCGCAATTTCGCATCCCAGGCCCGCTCCGCCGTCTGTCCGACGGCCAGGTGACCGTTGACGTCGAGGGCACCGACCTCGCTACGGCGATCGCTGCCCTGGACACGCGCTATCCAGGCTTCAGGGACCGGCTGCTCGACGAGAAGGGCGAGCTTCGCCAGTTCGTCAACGTCTACTTGAACGACGAAGACGTTCGGCTTGGGGCTGGACTCCGGGCCACGGTTCAAGAGAAGGACGAGATCTCGATCGTGCCGGCCGTCGCCGGAGGTGCCTTCCGACCTTAAACTCCCGCTTATGGGGAGACGGCGCCTGAAGTTGATTTTTGGCCCGGCAATGGTGAAGGAGCCGGTGATCTACCAGCTCGGCAAGCAGTTCTCGTTGGTGACCAACATTCGGCGTGCCGACGTCACCCGCGATCAGGGGTGGGTGCTGCTTGAGATCACTGGGGAGCAGGAGGAGCTGGATCGGGGGGTGGCCTATCTCGAATCGAGAGGAGTCAAGGTCGAGCCTGCCGAAGGGGACCTGGTCGAGTAGGACGCCGCTGATCGTCGCGGGTCGAAGTTCAGCTCCCGGGCTAAGATGGCCGCCGAATGAGCGATAGCGTCGAGGTCGCAATCATCGGAGGCGGGCAGGCGGGCCTGGCGACCAGCTGGTATCTAACGCAGGCCGGAGTCGAACACGTCGTGCTCGAGGCAGGGCGGGTGGCCGAGACATGGCGGACGCGAAGATGGGATTCGTTCTGCCTTGTGACTCCCAATTGGGGCGTGAACTTGCCGGGAATGGGTTACAGCGGGCCTGAGCCGGACGGGTTCATGCCGCTGGCTGAGCTCGTCGAATTGTTCGAGGTTTGGGCGGCCTCATTCAAGGCTCCCGTTCAGGAGGACAGTCGCGTCTCGGCGCTCGACAAAGACGGCGCCGATTTCATCCTCAAGCTGGATGGGACCGAGCTGCGTTCCCGGACTGTCGTGGTCGCCAGTGGCGCGTTCCAGCGCGCTCACCGGCCGCCGGGCGCAGACAAGCTGCCGAAGAGCGTGCATCAGGTCCTGGCGGAGGACTACGCAAACCCGGGCAAGCTTCCGCCCGGAGCAGTGCTGATCGTCGGCAGCGGCCAGACGGGCTGCCAGCTGGCGGAGGAGCTTCAGGATGCGGGTCGGAAAGTGTTCCTGGCCTGCGGCCGCGCCCCGTGGGTGCCCCGACAGTTCGAAGGGAAAGACTGGATCTGGTGGACGCGCGCGTCGGGCTGGATCGAGCGTACAAAGGACAAGCTCCCGTCGCCATCGGCGCGGCTGATGGCGAATCCTCAGTCCACCGGACATGGCGGCGGGCACGATGTGCACTACCGCACCCTTCATGAAAGGGGCGTCGAACTGCTTGGACGGTATGCGGGAGCGGACGCCTCGAAGATTTACTTCGCCGACGACCTGGCGGCCAGCGTCGACTTTGGTGACGCAAGACTGATGGACATGCTCAAGGCGTTCGATGCTCACTGCGCAGCGACAGGTCGGAGGGCGCTGGACTTCGAGTTTCCGGAGCCTCTGCGGTTGAAGACTCGTACCGACTTGGACGTGGCCGGCGAAGACATCGGTACGGTGATCTGGACCAGTGGGTATCGACCCGAATATGGCTGGATCAACCTGCCCGTTTTCGACGAGATGGGATATCCGGTACAGAGCGACGGCTGCACCAGCGTAAACGGCCTTTACTTCATGGGCGTCCCATGGATGAGAAAGCTCAAGTCGGCGATCCTCTACGGTGTAGGAGAGGACGCAGAGTTGGTAGCACAGCACATCATCGAGAACCGGACATGAAGATCGCCGTCGCCATGTCGGGCGGCGTCGACTCGTCCGTTGCAGCTGCGCTGCTCCAGGCGCAGGGACACGACGTGGTCGGGGTCACGCTGCAGCAGTGGCCGCGCGACGACATGGAGGAGTCGGCAAAGCACGGGGGATGCTGCTCCCTGAATGCGGTGGAGGACGCGCGGCGCGTTGCGTCGTTGCTCGGCATTCCTTATTACTGCTGGAACCTGGAGAAAGAGTTCGGGGAGCGGGTGATCGAGCCTTTCCACCGTGACTATCTCGAGGGCAGGACGCCGAATCCATGTGTACGGTGCAACGCGTTCGTGCGCTTCGATCTCATGCTCGCGAGAGTGCTCGAACTCGGCTTCGACCGGCTCGCGACGGGTCACTACGCTCGCATCGTCAACGGTGCCGAGCTGCACACGGCTGTGGATGACGCCAAGGACCAGTCGTACATGCTCTATCACCTCGACCGCGAGCGACTAGGCCGCATCCTGTTTCCGCTCGGCGCGATGACGAAAGGTGAGGTGCGCGAGCACGCGAGGGAGTTCGGGCTGCCGGTCGCGAACAAGGCCGAGAGCCAGGAGATCTGCTTCATCCCGCGCGGAGAGACTTCGCGGTACCTCGCGGAGCGGCTTCCGGTGCGGGCCGGCGCGGTCGTCGACCCGGACGGGCGGGAGCTCGGAACGCATCGCGGCACCGCCCTCTATACGGTCGGGCAGCGAAGCGGCTTCGGTGACCTGGCCGAGGCCGGGCCCTGGTACGTGCTGCGCGTGGACGCGCCCTCCAACCGGCTGGTCGTCGGCCGCAAGGAGCAGCTGGCAGTGCGCGAGGTCGAGCTGCGGGACATGACGTTCGTCGACGGGTCAGTGCCGGAGCCAGTGAAATGCGAAGCGAGGCTTCGGTACCACGCGGCGCCGATCCCAGGCGAGTACAGCGCGGGACGGCTGACCCTGGACGAGCCGTTTTTCGGCGCTGCACCCGGGCAGGCCGCGGTGCTCTACTCGGGGAGCCGCGTCCTCGGCGGGGGGACAATCGTTAGCCCCACGAACTCGTAGCCTTCGGCTTGAGTTCGCGGGGACCCCTTAGGTCCGCGTCTTGAGCGGCGGCCCCGATTTCTTTCTGGCGGCATTTCACTGGATCGAATACCTCGGCCTGCTTGGCGGGCTCGGTTCGATCGTTATCCGGCGCCTGGCGTCCAACCATCCCGCGATTCAATGGGCTCGGCCGCCGATGCACATTGCCCTGGGCGCTGCAGTCCTTGGCGGCCTCGCGGTGGTCACCGTTGAAGGTATTCATGCCGGGTCGATGCCGGGGTGGGCGAGTCTCGCCCGGGTCGCGGCGGAGGTCGCTGCGTTTGTGTTCTGCGTCCGCGGCATCTCGTACGTCGCCCCCACTGCGGCGCTCGCCGCGACACTGCTTCCGTTTGCCGGCCATGCTGCGGCCGTCCAGCCGCCCGCCGGTGCGGAGTTCGCTGACGCGCTGCATGTACTGTCCGCCAGCCTGTGGGCCGGCGGCATCCTCGCGCTGGCCACGCTAAAGCCGCCGGACGGTTGGCGCGGCGCCGAGGCGCGAGTGCTGCTCGATCGCTTTGGCGGCGTCGCGCTGATCGCTTTCGCCGTGACGGCACTGACGGGCGTGCTCCGGGCCACCGAGCAGCTCCACGGTCTCAGCGACCTGTGGCAAACGCCTTATGGGGTGCTGCTCGCGTTGAAGGCGGTGGGCGTCGGGATCATGCTCGTGCTCTCGTCGCTCGCCTGGCGGCGCGGGCTCCCGGTGGCTCGCGTCGAGGCGGGACTGATGGTGCTGGTGGTTGCGGCGACAGCGCTGCTCGCCAGCTTTCCCACACCGGCATAGAATCCCAGGGTGGCGACCGTCCGCGAGGTCATGAAGAAGACTCTCTACTCAGTAGACCCTTCAACCACGGTTGGCGAGGCGATCTCCCTGATGGCGCAGAACAGGATCGGCTCGGCCCTCATCATGGAAGGCGGCAAGCTGATCGGCATCTTCACCGAGCGCGACACCGTGAGGGCGATCTCGCAATCGCACGACGCGCCCACGCATGAGATTTCGTCCTGGATGACTCGCGACCCGAGGACGGTCAGTCCCGACATCGAGGTAGATGACGCCCTGCGGACGATGCTCGACAACGGGTTCCGCCACCTGCCGGTGGTGGAGAGGGGAGAGGTGATCGGCATGGTGTCGATGCGTGACCTGGCGGAACTGACCACGGACTGACCATTCGGTAAAGTTCAACGCCCTTGGGACTGAGGGCGCTCAAGCGCTATCTACCGTACCTGCGGCCGTACTCCGGGCTGGTCGTCGTCTTCGGACTGGCGCAGCTCGGAAGCCTCGCCGCGGCCGCGTCGATTCCGAAGGTCATCCAGTACATCATCGACGGGCCGGTGACCCATCACCACCTCGACCAGCTGGTCCAGCTGGCCGGCCTTCTGGTCCTGATCGGTCTTCTGGAGTTCGTCTTCGTCTACCTGCGCCGCAACTACTCGGGCATCTTCTCGCTGCGCATGGAGACCGACCTGCGCGACGACTTCTACGCGCACCTCCAGGGGTTGCACGTGGGATTCCACGACAACTGGCAGTCCGGACAGCTGCTGTCGCGTGCCATCGCGGATATCGGCACAGTTCGCCGTTTCGTGAGCTTCGGCCTGATCTGGTTCATGCAGACGGTCGTCACGTTCGTGGTGGTGTTCGTCCTGATGCTGCAGCTGGACTGGAAGCTGGCGTTGGTCGTCTCGATCTGCATGCTGCCAATCGCGTACTTCAGCAACAAATTCCACGACAAGTACAAGGTGATTGCGAGGCGCTTGCAGGATCAGCAGGGCGACCTCACCACGATCATCGAGGAGATGGCGACCGGGGTCCGGATCATCAAGGCGTTCGGCCGCATGCCGTTGATGCAGAAGCGCTTCGAAGACCAGGCCCAGCTGTTGCGCGCCACGAGTCTCGAAGGCATCAAGGCGCGATCCATCCTTTGGACGCAGCTCAACTTCCTGCCGAACCTATCGCTTGTCGCGGTGCTGCTGCTGGGTGGGTTCAACGTCGTGCATGGCACGCTCACGATCGGCGGCCTGGTCGCCCTGATGAACTACGTGTTCATGCTCACGTGGCCGATGGACGCCATCGGCTACATCCTTTCGATGAGAGAGGAGTGCGTGACCGCGGCGGAGAGGCTGAACGAGGTGCTCGATTCACGGCCTGAGATCGCGGACCGCCACGGCGCGCGAGTCCTCGAGCACTGCAGCGGCCGCATCGAGCTGCGCGACGTCGGGTTCAAGTACCCCAAGTCCGAGCAGTGGATCCTGCGGCACCTGAACCTGGTCATCGAGCCGGGCGAGACGGTTGGCATTGTGGGTCGCACCGGCAGCGGCAAGACAACGCTGGCCTACCTGCTGCCGCGGCTTTACGACGTCGACGAGGGAAGCGTGCTGCTCGACGGCGTCGACGTACGCGATATCCAGCTTCGCTCGCTCCGTTCGCACATCGGCGTGGCTTTTGAGGACCCTATCCTGTTCTCGGCGTCCGTCCACGAGAACCTCGTCATGGGCCGGCCGATCACGTCTGATGAGGACTTGAAGGGCGCGCTCGAAATTGCGCGGGCGGAATTCGTGTGGGACCTTCCCTGGGGCCTGGAGACTCGTGTCGGAGAACAGGGCTACACGCTTTCCGGCGGGCAGCGGCAGAGACTGGCGCTGGCTCGAGCCGTGCTTGGCAGACCTCCTGTGCTGGTGCTCGACGATCCGCTCTCGTCGGTAGACGTGCACACCGAAGCCGTCATCGAAGAGTCGCTCGCCCGAGTACTCGAAGGCGTCACGGGGCTTTTAGTCGTGCACCGGCCTTCGACGCTGGCGCTCGCGGATCGCGTCGCGCTGCTCGAAGGCGGAACCATCGCAGCCATCGGGACTCACACCGAGCTGATGAAGTCGAACGACCTTTATCGCGCGCTGCTCTCGCAGGAGTACGAGCGGAGCCCTGAGGAGGTGCCGGCATGAGCACCGTCAATCCGGCGGACAGTTGGCGGGGTGTCGCTTCAGAGGAGATCGACGAGTTCAACCCGAGCGTCGCCGGCCTGCTTCGGCGGCGCAGCCGGCGCCTGCTCGCGACTCTTGCCCGGCCGTATCGCTGGCAGATCGCGCTGGCCGCCGTGCTCATCTGCATCCGTTCGGCGGCGTACCTCGCGCTGCCGTACCTCGTTGGACTTGGCATCGACAAGGGCATCCGTCCAGGCGGAAGTGGCAACCTGACGACCCTCGAGCTGATCGTTGCCGCCCTCCTTGGCGCGCTGGCGATCAATGCCATCGCGAACTACGCGTTCCTGCGCCTGTCGGGCAGGATCGGCGCCGACCTGCTCTTCGACCTGCGCAAGGCTCTGTTCGCGCACGTGCAGGAGCTCTCGCTGTCTTTTTACGAGCGATACAACTCAGGACGCATCATCTCGCGCCTCACCTCGGACATCGATGCGCTCAACGAGCTGCTCGCGACCGGCCTGACATCGGTCATCACCTCGCTCATCTCTGTGGTCGCGATCTCGGTGATCCTCATCCACCTCGATGCTCGTCTTGGCATGGTCACCTTGGTCGCGATGCCGCTGGTGCTCGTGTTGACCTACTGGTTCCGGAGCAACTCGGCCCGCTCGTACCGGGCGGTGCGCCGCGCGATCGTGCTGGTGATCGTGCACTACGTCGAGTCGCTGGGCGGGATCAGAGCCGTCCACGCGTTTCGGCGCGAAGCGCGCAATCAGGAGATCTTCGAGGACGTCAACGGCCGGTATCGCGACGCCAACATCTGGTCCAACCGCCTCGCGTCGACGTTCGGTCCGGCGATCAACCTGCTAGGCCGGCTCACCACCATTTCAGCGCTGCTCTTCGGCGGCTACCTCGTCGTCCAGGGCCAGATGACGCTGGGTGTGCTGACTGCGTTCGTCCTCTACCTGCGTCAGTTCTTCGAGCCGATGCAGGACCTGTCGCAGTTCTACAACGTGTTTCAGGCCGCGGGCGCTGCGCTGGAGAAGCTGGCCGGCGTGATCGAGGAGACGCCCACAGTCCCGGAGCCCACGACACCGGTGGCGATGAGTGACGTGAAAGGGGCGATCGGCTTCGAGCACGTAACTTTCGCGTACCGCGAAAAGCCGGTGCTGCACGACGTCGACCTGCTAATCCCAGCCGGGCAGATCGTCGCCGTGGTTGGGGAGACGGGTGCGGGGAAGACGACCATGGCGCGCCTGATGGCGCGGTTCTACGACCCCACGCTCGGGAAGGTCACGCTCGACGGCGTCGACCTGCGGTCGATCGGAGTAGTGGATCTGCGCAGGGCGGTCGTGATGGTGACGCAGGAGAGCTTTCTCTTCTCTGGCACGGTGGGCGAGAACATTCTGTTCGGAAGGCCGGGCGCGTCGCGCGAAGACATGCTCGACGCCGCGCGTGCGATCGGCGCGCACGACTTCATCAGCGCGATGCCGAATGGGTACGAGACCGACGTGAGGCGCCGTGGCGTGCGCCTGTCCTCGGGTCAGCGTCAGCTGGTCGCGTTCGCCCGCGCCTTTCTCGCCGACCCGAGGGTGCTGATCCTCGACGAGGCTACGTCGTCTCTGGACCTGCCCTCTGAACGATTGGTGCAGCGCGCGCTGCGAACGCTGCTGCGCGGACGCACCGCGGTGATCATCGCGCACCGCCTGTCAACGGTCGAGATCGCGGATCGCGTGCTCGTGATCGATGACGGGCGGGTCGTCGAGGACGGGGCGCCTGGGGACCTCCGCAAGACGGCCGGGCGGTACGGCTTGCTGCACCGTGCCTGGATGGAATCGCTGGCGTAGGTCGATGACCTCTTTGCACCCGGATGGTGTATTGTTCGGTGGTTAGCGAAATACCGAATATGAGAGGAGTGGCTTGAACGGTGTCTATCGGGCCCTGTCAGATCCGACCCGGCGGCGGATCCTCGAGATGCTGCGGACTCGCGACATGAGCGCAGGCGAGATCGCGGCGCAGTTCGACCTCGCCAAACCGACCCTGTCGGGTCACTTCGCAGTCTTGCGGGAGGCGGGTTTGATCCAGGGAGACCGCGCCGGCACCACGATCACCTACCGGCTGAACGTATCGGTGTTGGAGGAGGCGTTATGGGCACTGATGGCAAGCTTCAAAATCCGCCGGTAGAGCCGTCGATCGACCGGCGGACCGCGCTGGTCATCACCTGTGCGGTGCTGGCCTTCGAGCTGGGGATCGCCGGATACGGTTTCTCACGCGTGCCATTCGGGTCTCGGGTCGCCGTTCATTGGGACGTCGGCGGTCACCCGAACGGGTACGGCGCCGCGTTCTGGGCCTTCCTTCTCGTTCCGTTTTTGACTCTGGCGGTTTCTGCGTTGCTGGCCCTTGTGCCAAGCATTGAGCCGCGGCGCCGAAATCTGAATCTGAGTGGAACGGCATACAGGGCGACGTGGATTTCGGTCCTGCTGCTGATGGCTGGCGTGCAGGCGCTGATAGTGCTGAGCGCCGTCGGGGTTGCGCGGTCGGATGTGGGGGCGCGTCTCGTGCCGGCCGGGGTCGGACTGGTGCTGATGGTCGTCGGAAACTACCTGGGCAAGGTCCGCAGCAATTTCTTCTTCGGGATACGCACGCCCTGGACTCTCTCCAGCGAACGCTCCTGGAACCGGACTCACCGGCTTGGCGGGCGACTCCTTGTCTTGTTAGGCCTGGTGGCAGTCGTGACTCCGATCTTTCCGTGGGCCGGCGTCGTCGCGCTGGTGGCGGGGGTGCCGATCGTGATCGTCGTTCTCGTCGTCTATTCGTACGTGGAGTGGAGTCGCGATTCCGCCAGGTTGAAGGTCTAGTCGAGTCCGCCACGTTCGACGGCGGCCGCAGAGACTTGCTTTCGATGCTCCGTGCTTCGTGTCGAGAATGAAATAAATCTCTGACCCACTGAAGCAATGTCATCCGGTTCGCATGTCAACGTTGAGTCGCCTCACTACCACTCGCGTCAATTGCATGTGATCACAACAGTTGAATGATTTCGTGCATTGGTGCACAATGGCGATGCGCGCCAACATTTTTATCACTCGGGTCGTATCAAACGCGAAGGAGGTAGCGCAATGGCAGCCAAGAAGAAGGCAGCGAAGAAGCCTGCAGCCAAGAAGAAAGCAGCGAAGAAGAAGAAGTAGTTTCTTCGCTTAGAGATTGCGCCGAGGTTCAACTGAGCCTCGGCGCAGTCATTTCATACAGCGGTGTTCGTGTCCAGGTAGAAGCGGCGCCAGCCGACAGTCTCAAAGCCCAGCTGTTTGAGGATCGGGCCGGACATCTCGCCGCCCCACACGCATAGACCGTCGACTCCTCCGTTGCGTGCTATCTCGAGGCGCGCTGCCACCAGCGCGCGGTAGATGCCGCGACCTCTGAACTTCGGCCGCACCGAACCTCCGTTGATCGCCGCGCCTCCAGGTGGAAACAGTCCGATCCCGCCGGAGCCTGCCGGCTCGCCGTCAATGGTGGCCAGGAGAAGGTGGCGGTGGCCGGCCGCGCGGAGGTTGAGCCGGCGACGCTCTTGCATGGCGATCACCTCGGGCTCGTCGCCAGGGATGTCCGATTCGAAGGCCTCGGCAGCGGCCGCATTTGCGCTCCTGTACGTGGCGAGGTCGGAGAGAGCGTCGTGAATCTCGAGACCCGGTACCTCAGGGGAATCCACCTCCACGTCCACGGGCAAGACCATCACCGCAAACTCCGAGCCATGCGGGTCGGGGTGGATGCCATGCCTCTCGAGGTGGTCGGCGAAATCGGCCGGTTCGACTTCCGGGTCGAGCTGCCACATCAAAGGTAGGTGTCGCGCGGCAAACGTCGCACGCGCCTCACGAATGACTTCGTCCGTTTCTTCGGGGCGGCAGCGGATGAAGCAGACGCCGTTGGGTCCCGGGAGCGGAAAGTCTGGCTGCAGCGTCATCAGGTACCGGGGGGTGACGATGACCTCCATCCCCGGCTCGGGCCGCGGACGGTGGTGGTTGGCGAACTCGAGGAGCGCCTGCGATACTGCCCGCATGCGTACATTGTCGCGAGCGCTGCAGCGGTGGGACCCGATGCGAGTCGCAGCAGCCGCGCTCGGCCTGGCTTTGATCCTTTTGTTTGCCGCTTACGCGGTCGGCGCGGCCACCACGCAAGCCACCCCCGGGGGCGTCGTCTCGGCGCTCGCGCTGCTCGCCATAGCCGCTTCTGGGCTCCTGTATGCTTGGCGCCTTGGAGCCGGCGGCAGCGTCGACTAGCCGGTAATACCACTCTCAACAACCACGGAGTGCCGATGGACTCCCTCCACGCGATTGGCTTCTACGTGTCCGCCGCAATCTCGGTTGGGGGCGGGCTTGCCCTGGCATTCCTGCCAGGACGTGGCTCGCGCGGCGTAGCGCTGGCGGCCGGTGGGCTGGGAATCGCCGGCCTCTACCTTTCCTTGTCGGCTGGTTTCGCCGGTCTGGTGGCGCTGGTGAGTTACGCGGGCTGCGCCCTTCTGCTTGCCGCGCCGCACTACCGCGTCATCGAAACTGCGGTCGGGGCGGTGTGGCGCCAGGTCGCCGCGGTGGCGGCCGCGGGGCTGTTCGCCATCCTGGCGTACGCCGCGTGGCGAGGTGACTTTTTCCACGCTGTCTACGTCAGCGGCGACATCGGCAGCGCCTCAATCGGGCGGCTCCTTTTTGCGCATGACGCACTGGCGACCGAGGCCGTGGGCGCGCTGGTGCTGGCAGCGCTGGCAGGCGCGACAGTGATGTGGCGGGGGCGCGGGCGGTGAGCCCGGACCTCGTCGCGGTGCTGTTCGTCGCGGCGGCCCTGGTCGCTATGGGCGTGTTCGTCGCGGCATGGAAGCGTGACCTGACTGCGGCTTTGGCGGGCCTTCCGTTGATCTTCGGCGGGGCAGGCGTCGCGTTCGCGGGAGTCTCGCGTTTTGCCGCGACGGGTGCTCCGCCGCTGTTCGGCCAGGAGGTGGCGGCACTGCTGCCGGTGGTCGCGCTCGCGCTGGTCGCGCTCGGCGTCGGGATCGCTGGCCGGGGGACACCTCGCTGAGCCTGTTCGCCGTCTTGAATTTCTTTTTGGCACAAATCGCCACCGCGGCCTCGGGGTCGCGCTCGTCGGGTTTCACTTTCGACCCCGCGAACACTCTCGGGTGGGCGGTCCCGCTTCTTGTCATCACGCCTCTCACCGCGTTCGTCATCGCCTTGACGAGCGTCCGCACGCGCCGATCGTCGGCCAGCCTCGCGATGTTCGGAGCGGTCGTGACGATGCTTCTCACGCTGCTCGTCGGCTGGGGCCTCGCGAAAACGAAGATCCCATTTCTACACGCCTACCAGTACATCAACATGCCGGTCGCGTTCAGCGGGCCGACCGCTTTCCAGAGCTTCGCGGTGGACATCGTGCTGCGCGTCGACCACATCACTGTGGCGGCCCTAGTCGCAGTCGAGCTTTGCGTGATCGGCGTCCTCGGCTGGAACCAGGTGATGGGCCGGTCGGAGCCGGGGCCGGCGCGATTCCATGCGTTGATCAGCCTTCTGCTGTTCGCGTGCGTGGGCGCGCTTGTCAGCTGGGATCTCGCCGAGCTGCTCGCGTTCTGGGGACTCGCGGGCGCGGCGACGTACCTCCTGCTGGCACACCGTTGGGGCAGTGACGAAGCTGCGATTCGAGCGCGAGTGGCGCTCGCGCTTCCATTCGTCACAGATCTGTCCCTGCTGTGCGGTGTCGCGTGGCTCTATGCGAGGTACGGGGTGCAGAACCTGACGTCGCTGGTTCCGGTCCTGCACACGAATCCCGGATGGACGGTGCGCTCGCTGGTCGTGGCGGCGATCCTGCTGTTCATCGGTATCGGTGGCCGCCTGGCGCTTTGGCCGCTGCATTCTTGGCTGACGCAAACCTCGGTGACCGCGCCACCTGCCGCCCTTGCGCTCGCGCAGGCGGTCTGGTCCGTGATCGCAATCGTCGCCCTCTATCGCCTGATGCCGATTATCGTCGCGTCCAACCCGCAGACCGTGCGGGCCTTCCTGTACGCGTGCGGGGTCGCTGCCGTTGTCGCTCCTCTGCTGGCGCTTGTCGGAAATGAGCCCAGGCGTATCGTCACCCTGCTCGGCGCCGGGGCCACCGCGGTAGGGGCAGCCATCGTGATCCACGGGTTTGAAGTGCCGAATGCGACATTTGCCGTCGCCGGGATCGCATGTGTCCTCGCGATCGCGCCCGCACGCGCGGCCGGCGTGCTCGCGGCATCGGCGATCGCCGCGGCGATGCGCACCGACAGCCTCACGGAGATGGGGGAAGCGTGGACTCGCATGCGGGTGAGCGCCCAAGCGCTTCTTCTAGCTGGGCTTGTGCTCGCTCTGAGCTCGGCGTCCGCGCTGGCCTTCGCGTTCAGCACTCGTTCCCGCGTGGGCCTTGTACTGGGCGAAGCCTTGCTGCTGGTCTCGATCGGTGCGCTCCGCGTCTTCATGGGCGTGGCGTTCGGACCTCTGCGGCGGCGCCGGGCGTTCGAGCCGGACCGGGTCGGCGAGGCGCCGCGTGCATCTCGCGGCTGGCCTTACCTGCTGATTGCGGGGGGTGCGCTGGTGTGGGTCGTGATGCTGGTGCCTCGCCTCGGGCTCGACTTCCTCGACGGCAGCAAGCATCCGGCTCCCGCTGTGGGCGCGTATGTGCTGTGGGTCGCCGTGGCCCTGATCGGCTTCGCCGCGGCCGCGTTCGCCTACGTACGCAACAAGGACGGCGCACTCAAAGCTTCCGCGCTTGCGGCGGCGTGGCTCGGGAGGATCGGCGGTGCCGGCTCGAGGAGCTTCGCCCGCTTCATCGTCGCGCCCGCGACAGAGATCGCGATCCGGCTCGGCGACCGCTGGATCCCGGCGGGCGATGCCGCAGTCGGCAGCGCGGTGGAGACGACCGGGCGCTTCGCCGTCGCGGGTACTCGGCTGCCAGTGCTCCCGGTCGTCGTCGCCATTGCGGTCGTCCTGACGCTGGTCGTCGGATTGGCAGCGCCGGGAGTCTTCAAATGATGTGGCTCGGGATCGCGGGACTGGCCGTTCCGACGCCGACGCCGGCAGCGGTACCCGGCGCCAACATCTTCTCGTCGCCGCTCCTGCTCAGCGTGATTGTCTGGGTCCCGGTGATCATGGCGATCGCGATCGCCACCATGCCCAACCCGCGCGGCCGCTTCGACATGTTGATGAAGCAGATCGCGTTCTTCACGAACGTCGGACTGGTATTCGTGCTCTGGATCGCCTACAACCAGTTCGAATCGTTTTTGAGCACCCCGCAGTTCGCGGAGAGCCAGCCGTGGCTCGCCGCCATCGGCGCCTCGTACCACCTCGGCGTGGACGGGCCGGGCATGACGATGCTCCTCCTCTCCGGGCTGATCGGCATAGTCTCGGTCCTGGCCTCACTCGGTATCCGCGAGCGTGTCCGTTCCTACTTCTGCCTGCTTCTTCTCGTGCAGGCGAGCATCAACGGGGCGATCGTGGCCCGCGACATGTTCGTCCTCATCCTCTTCTGGAGCGCGGCGGCTATCCCGATCGCGCTGCTGATCCTCGGCTGGGGCGGGCCGAGACGCAACGCAGCGACGTGGAGGCTGGTCGGCTACTGGGGACTTGGCACCGGCGCGCTGGTGGTCGCGACCCTGGCGCTTTACGCGGCGACCGGTGGCACGAGCTTCGACATGGACGTCCTTCTAAAGGTGGGCAGCGTCAGCCCACGCGTGCAGGTGATCGTGGGTCTCCTCGTGATCGTCGCCGCCGCCACCCGCCTTCCGCTGTTCCCGTTTCACGGCTGGGCTCGCGACCTTTATGCGGAGGCGCCGATCGGCGTGACCGTGGTCGTGGCTGGGACCGCGACAAGGCTTGGCGCATACCTTCTATTACGTGCGCTGGTCGCCGCCGAGCCGGCTGCCGCCCAGCTGCTGGCACCACTGCTGGCGGCGCTCGCCGCGCTGACCGTCGGGTATGCCGCTTTGGCGGCCCTGCGCATGGCCGACATCCGGCACTCCGCCGCGCACCTGGCGATGATCCCGGGAGGCATCACGGTCCTCGGCCTCGCGGCGCTGTCGCCCCTTTCGATCGCGGGGGCGGTGTTCTCCCTTTTCACGGGAGGCCTGGCGGCGGCGCTGATCGTCGGCGTGTGCGCGACCCTCGCTGAGCGAGCGCAGTCGCGCAGCCTGCTGGTCCTGGGCGGGCTGGCTCCCCGCATGCCGATCCTGACCTGGCTGTTGATCATCGGCGGGCTCGCGGTGCTTGGCGTGCCGCTGCTCGCGACGTTCCCGGCGGAGCTCATGACGTTCTTCGGCTCCTTCAAGACACAGCCCATCGGCGCATTCGCGGTGGCGGCGGGCCTGGCGGTCGCGGCCGTCGCGCTGGCGATGCTGCTGCGGCGCGTGCTGTTCGGGGTGCCAAATCCTGACGCTCCCGGCGTGTCCGACGCCTCGCTCGGCGAGTCGTGGTACCTGGGCTTGCTCGCGGGGGCGCTGCTGTGGGTCGGCGTGTTTCCAGCCGGTCCCAAGCTGCCAGGAACCGACGCTCCGATCTTCGACCCGGGCCTGATGAAGACCATGTCGGCGGGAATCAGCGAGCTGGCCGCGCCATACGACCTGCCAACGCCGACACCGGCGTCCGGCCAGTGAAGTACATCGCGTTGGTACCGGAGGCTCTGGTCGCCGCATCGGCGGTGATCCTCCTCGTCGCGGGCCGGTTCGGCTGGATCCCTGCGTACGCGCGCCGCCACGTTCCGACTGCCACGGCGGCGGTGGTGTTGATCGCGCTGGCGGTCGAGCTGTGGGCCGGCGCGACGCTGGGGACCTATTTCGGAGGCGGCTTGATCCAGGACCGATTTGCACTGTTCGCCAAGGCCGCCGTCCTCCTTACGGCGACTATCGCTTTCGCTGTCGCGGATTGGACGGCAGAGGACTCGCTTTCAATCGCGCTGGCGATGCCGCTGCTCGCGGCTCTGGGAGTGATGGTCGCCGCGTCGGCTGGAGACCTGGTCGGTCTGTGGGCCGGGCTCGAGCTGGCGGCAACGGCGGGCGTCGTCCTCGTCGCCCTGCGGCGGCCGGACCTCGGGCTCCGCCTTCTCCTCACCGGTGCGGTAGCCAGCGGTCTGCTCCTGACAGGTCTCGCGTTCGTTTATGCGTGGTCCGGCACGATCGAGCTGGTGGCGATGCGGCAGGTGCTGTTCGGCGGCACCGCAACCCTCGCCCTGGCCATCCCGGTGTTCCTCCTTCTTACCGGCCTGGCGATTCGCGCGTCGGTGGCGCCATTCCACCTGGCGGGCATCCCTTCGAGCTTCGGTGCATCTCCGCTTGGAGCGGGGCTGGTGCTGGGACTGGTCGCGGCTGCTGCAGCGACCGTGGCCATCAAGCTGCTCGCCGCGCTCACTCCCATCCCGGATGCGTTTTCGTCCTACCTGCAGGTGATCGCGGCGGTGGCGATGGTGGGCGGTGGCGCCGCGGCACTGGCGGTGCGGGCGCCGCGAACGCGGATCGCGTACCTCGCCGTGGGCCAGATCGGTTGGGTCGCAGCGGGTCTCGTCACGCACTATCGGGCCGGGATCGCAGGGTCTCTGTTCTTGCTCGGCGCGTTCACCGTGGCGGCGACTTGCGGTCCAGCGGTGATGGGACGTGCGGAGGGTGGGGCGATGTCGTGGGCGGGGATGGGCGTGCTGCGCCCGGGTCGGGCAGCCGGTGTGGCGCTGGCGGTGCTGTCGCTTGCGGGTGCTCCGCCGCTTGCTGGTTTCTTCGGCGAGTTCGCTGTCGCGGCGGCGCTGGCCCAGAGCGGCCACTTCGCGCTGCTCGCGCTGGGCCTCCTGGGCTCGGTGCTCAGCCTGGCCGCCGCGGCGGCCACGCTGCGCCTGATTTACGTCCACAGCCCGCTCGAGGAGGCCCGGCGAGGCTCGGCTTTGCCCGTCCTGACGCGCGTGTCCTCGGCCGGCGCTGTCGCCTTCTGCGCGGTGATCGCCCTGTACGGCCTCTTCGCCAGCCCGATCTTGGGCCTGGCGGACCAGGGAGCAGAAGCGCTAGGACTGCGGTAAGCTCCCGGCTACCGGTCGCAGCACGCGTCCTAGAAAACGTCCCTGGAGGTCCCGCCGACCTTGGCTTCTCGCAAACGCGCGCCCGAGGCGCGCAGCCGCCGCGTTCGAGCCCGAACCAGAACGCGCCGCACGAAGCGCCGCTCGCATAACTGGCTGATGCGACTCGCCCTGGTGAGCCTGATCGTGATCTCCTCGACGGGGATCGTCGCCACGGCGGGGACGATCGGCGTGGTCGACTACTTCGCGGGAGACCTCCCGTCGATCACATCGCTGCAGTCGACCAAGCTCAACCAGACGACGCGCATCCTCGACCGCAACGGCAATCTGATCGAGGCGCTCTATCACGAGAATCGCACTGTGGTCCCGCTGACCAAGATCAGCGTGAAGCTTCAGAGGGCGACCATCGACACCGAGGACCGCACGTTCTATTCGAACTCTGGAGTGGATTACCGGCGGATGGCGATCGCGGTTGTCTACAACCTCACGCACCCCTCTTCAGTGTTGGGAGGCTCGACGATCACGCAGCAGGTAGTGAAGAACGACGTGCTCGACACCGAGGAGGCACAGAGGCGGACGATCAACAGGAAATTCCGGGAGCTGCTGCTGGCTGAGGAGATGGAGCGGAGGTACACCAAGGCGCAGATCCTCGAGCTGTACCTCAACTCGATCAACTACGGCAGCGGTGCCTATGGCGCGGAGGCTGCCGCCCAGATGTACTTCCAGGTTCCCGCGAGCGACCTGACCTGGGCGCAGGCGAGCTTCCTAGCGGGCTTGCCGCAGGCGCCTTCGGACTACGACGTCTTCGGCACGCCCGAGCAGGTGGCGGCGGCGAAGCATCGGTGGCGAGGTGTCCTGGACGGCATCGTGAAGATGGGCGACCTGACGCGACCCGAGACCGACGCGATGTTCAACAGCGACCTGATCCTCAAGATCATCGAGGCTCGCAAGACGCAGCCGGCGCAGCACAACCCGCTCACGGCGCACTTCGTCGACTACATCGTGAAATACATCACGCAACGTTACGGCGCTAAAGCGCTGTACGAAGGCGGCCTGCGCATCACGACGACGCTTGACCTCCCCACGCAGGTGATGGCGGACAAATGGGTGAAGTCCGGAGTGGGGACTTATGCAAAACGCGGCGTGAACACAGGCGCGATGCTGGTGATGAACCCGGCGGACGGCGAGATCCTCGCCATGGTCGGAAGCGCCGATTACAACAACGCGGCGATTCGCGGCCAGATCAACCTGACCGGCGTCGATCCGCTCGGCTGGCGAGGCGTCGGGTCGTCGTTCAAGGTCTACACGTACGCCGCGGCACTGCAGGCCGGGCTGGTCACTCCGGCGAGCCTGTTGAACGACGAGGTGGGGGTGATCGGCGGTCATACGTTCAGTGATTGGGACGGCAAGCACGAGGGGTGGATCACATTGCGAACCGCGCTGGCGCAATCGCGCAACCTGCCGGCGCTGTGGACGTACGGATCGGAGGGCGGCGCGCGGGTGGTCAGCCTCATGCACAACCTCGGGGTCACCGCGGCCATCGAGAACGTGGATGGCGTCTCGACGACTTTGGGTCACGACCCGCTCTCCATGGCGGAGCACCTGGCCGCATATTCGGCGTTCGACAACGGCGGATACCGCATCACGCGGCACCCGGTGCTGCGTGTGACAGATGCCGAAGGCAAGGTGCTCGAGGCGTTCGACGCCAACGCGGGGCGGGTGCAGGTCGTCAGCCCGGAGCTGGGATACCTGATGACAGATCTGCTGCGCGGGCCGGTGAAGCTGTCGCTGGGCGGGAGCCTCGCGTCGCACCCGGTCGCCGGAAAGTCGGGCACGACGGAGGCATATACGGGATCGATCTTCATCGGGTACACGCCGAACCTTGCGGTGGCCGCGTCTTTGATGCACATCGATGCGGGTGCCACGTGCAACTCGGGATACGCCTACCTCGCGACGAACTTTCCGCCGTCCGGCTGGATGTGCCCGACCGGAGTTCTCTTCGGCGAGAACGTGGGCAACTCGGTGTGGAAGCCATTCCTCGAGGAGTACTACTCGTCGCACCCGTGGCCGGCAATGTGGACTCAGCCTCCCGGCGTGGTGACGCGGCAAGTGTGCGCGTATGACGGCGGGTCCATCGCGACCGGTGGGTACAACGAGATCTTCCTCAAAGGCGCGGGGGAGCCGAGCTTCCCGTGCGGGGCCAACCCACACCCGGGCGCGGAACCATACAAGCCGCCGGCGGCCCCGTCGCCCGCGGTGAGCACATCGCCGCCCGCACACTAGGAGCCATGCGGCTCAATCGGGTCGGGATCACTGGCGGTGTGATCTATCTGGTGCTTGGCCTGCTGTGGGTGTGGCTCGCGGGTCCGCCTGGTCCGGCGTGGCTGCTGGCCGCTTGGTTTGTTGTCGTCGCTCTGGTGGAGGCATTCATACCGGGCAAGGCCAATCAAGTTTCCTTTGCGCGGGCGCAGCTGGCGGCGCCGGCGTTCGTCTATTCGGTGGCGCCGGGGCGCCTGGGCCTGCTGGCCGTGGTGCTGGCGCTGGCGGGATTGAGCGACCTCGTCGACGGCACCATCGCTCGCCGTTTCGACAAGCCGTCGACGCTTGGAGGTGGCCTGGACCCTGTGGTCGACGGTGTGCTGCTGGGTGGGGTGGCGATCGGGCTCGCGCTGGGCGGGATCTTCCCGCTGTGGCTCGCGGCAGTGATCGTCGCGCGCTACCTGCTTCCGGCGATCGGCGGCTTGGTGCTGATCTATCTGCATCGCCGTCCGGAGCTGCGGCACACGGTGAGCGGGCAGATCTCGACGGCGCTGATCATCATCCTGGTCGGGGGCATCTGCCTGTTTCGCTTCATGAACCAGGACGCGACGAACGTGGTCGTGGGCGCCGAGGTGGTGATCCCGATCACCACGGTGGCCACTTTCGTGCATCTGGGGTGGGTCGCGCGACGGCCGGTGGCCACAGCTGAGCCCGGGTAAGATGGGTCGTGGTCGCGCTAAGTGGGGTGCTGGCGGTACCCTGCACCGGCAATCCGCCTTAGCCGGACCGAATTCCCGCGCTGAGGTCAAGGTTCTCACGCCTGGCCGCGGCAAACGGCGTTGAAGGTCGGGACCTGCGCAGCTCGGGTCTCCGAACCCCGTCAGGTCCGGAAGGAAGC
>Ga0209117_1000375_pt1 | contig 20543 bp, 17 predicted proteins | sample BlaSpr_A8_OM2_M2_FD_187978 | JGI IMG/M metagenome (GOLD analysis project Ga0209117, IMG submission 187978) | Forest soil microbial communities from Thunder Bay, Ontario, Canada - Black Spruce, Ontario site 2_A8_OM2_M2 (SPAdes) (version 2) | ecosystem: Environmental > Terrestrial > Soil > Boreal...
GCCTGGCTGTTCGCCGCTTCCGCGTTGGTATCGGCCAGCGTCAGGTTGGACGAGCCGGTCTGCAGCACGTTGATCACGTTCTTCGAGAAGTCCTGGCGGATCTGCACGATCGACAGGTTCGAACCCAACGTAGAAGCTTCCGTGCGCAGAGTGCTGCTGGCAGTGCCGAGCGCCTTGATCGAACTGTTGGCCGAGGTGTTGTCCAGGAAGTCGGTTCCAGCGGTCAACTTGGACAGGCCGAGGCCCGCCACGTTGAACGTCACGCCCTGGATCGCTAGAGTGGACGTTCCCGTCTCGTTGAAGGTCAGCTTGAGCTGATCTCCATTGAGCAGGTTGATGCCGTTGAACGACGCGTCCTGGGCCGTCGTGGTGATCTGGTCCAGGATGTTGTTGTACTGCGACACAAGGTTCGAGCGAACCAGTTGGGCAGTCGGATCAGCAACCGGAGCAGCAGCCGTCAGACCGTTGAAGGCCTTGCCGGCACCGGCCGCGGTGCCACCGATGGTGCCGATCGTCGATGACGCGGCATCGTTGGTGGTCGTGATGCTGATGACACCCGTCGAATCAACTGATGCCTGCAGGTTGTTGGCCGCGAGCTTGCTGTTGAGGTCGTTCAAGCTCTTGACCGTACCGCCGGTGCCGTTACCGAAGGTGACGGTGGTCGCGGTGCCGCTGCCGGTAGCGCCGATGGTCAGGGTCAGGCCGTTAAGGGCCTGGATGCCGCCGGCGCGCGCGGTGGTGCCCGCAGTCAGACCAAGCTTGGTCAAGGTAGCAGCGGTGCCGCCAATGACGAGATCCTGGGCCGTACCAGTGCTCAGCGTCAACGCCGTACCACCGAGCGTCGACGGCGTGCCTGTGCCGGTGATCGTGTCAACCGCGGTGAGCAGGTCCCCGACGGTCGCGTTGGTGAGGTCGAGGGTCGCGCCGGTCGCCGAGAAGATGTTGCCGCCGGCGTTCGAGAACGTGATCGTCTTGCCATCGATCGTCAGGCTGTCGGTGTTGGCGATCGCGGAGGTCAGCGCGGTCAGCTTGGTTGTGGTCGCGGCCGCGCCGGCGATTGCTGTGCCCGTGACCGTGGCGTTGGTGTAGGCCGAAGGCGTGCCGCGCAGGTCGCTTGACGTTGCCCCTGCGACCGCCGCGCTGGCAACTGTGGACTTGGTCGAATAGCCCACGGACGCCTGAAGGGCCTGGTTTGCAATCGACTTGGCAGTATCGACCAGCTTCTGCAGCGAGGTGATGCCGGTGTTGGCTTGCTGGAGAACCTGTACGCCGCTGCCGATACCGTCCAGCAGATTGTTGATGTCGCTGGCGCGGTTATCGAGCGACTGGGCGGTGAAATAGTTGGTGGGGTTGTCGAGAGCCGAGGTGACCTTTTTGCCTGTGGAAAGGCGATTCTGCGTGGTTGCAAGCAGATCAGCGGTCGACTGAAGCGAAAGCAGGTTCTGGCGAACTGATGCCGAGAGAACAATGCTGGACATTTTGGTACCCTTCTGGATGAACACGTTGACGCGACGCCGCACGTTTCTGTCGGCGACCGCGCCACACTGTTCCGACCTCACTACCCGTTCGTTAAATTGAAGCTCAGTACAAATACTGAGCGCTGAAATGCAGCTCCGCGCAAACTCCGTATAAATACTGAGAAATGAAATTGGCGGAGATCAATCGCACCAGGATGGCGAGCGGGATCGCATCGATGCACCAAGGCCGCGACAACAAGCTGCTGGGCTGGGCTCGGCAGCCTGCAAGCGACGTCGCTGCGCTGAGAAGAATCCCGCGGGATAGCTATCTGAGCTGAACGCTTGAAAAACGCGACTGGGCTTCCGCCAGACATTCGTTGATCACGGTCAGCAGCGCCACCGGCGTGAACGGTTTGCGCACGCAGCGCGACGCGCCGAGTTCAAGCGCCATCCGCAGGAAATCGGGAGCAGGCGAGTTGAGATTGGCAAAGGCGTAGCCGGACATCGCGATCAGCGGAACCGTCGGCGCGCGCTCGTGGAATATCCTGATCGACTCGAAGCCACGCATGTGCGGCATGAAGATATCGACGATCATCAGGTCGAAGGTCGCGCTTTCAAGCGCCCGAAGTCCGGCTTCACCGCCATCGGCGATGGTCACCTGGAAGTCGTGTCGCTCAAGATAGATCTCGATGGCCATGCAGACCATTGGATCGTCGTCGACTACGAGAACGCGTGGCATGTTGGTCCCCTGAGGCTGAACATCTTGTTTCGACAGTCCGGCACCCCCTGAATTGAAGTGCGCGCGAGTTCCCCCCTTGGCTCGATCCTTAGCTCGATTTGGATTCCAGTTGCCAAGCATGGCAAAGTGCAACCTGAGCTAGGTTTTTTTGCGGCTCCGCTGGGCATACACCCTTGCCGTCAATCGAAAATTCGATAGCTCAGCCTGCAAAGATCTCCTCCCTCAGCCTGTTTGGTGAATTCGCGTTGCCCTGCGGTTCCGATAGCGCACTTGCAACGGCGGTCAGAATGGAAACGTTCCTTCGATGAGGCTCAGCCTCCGACAGGCATTCGTCGATCACGCGGAGCAATGTCGTTGGCCTGAAGGGCTTGCTCAGGCAGCGCGTCGCGCCGAGCCTGACCGCCATTCTCAGGAAGTCGGGACCGGACGGGTCCAGACCGGAAAAGGCGTATCCGGAAACCGTGATCAGCGGCACCGTAGGCGCGTGGTTGTGGAACACCTTGCTCGACTCGATGCGGCGCATTACGGCCTCCGTCGCCGTCTCTTACGCGTTCAACTCGCCCCCACATTGATTGCGCTAGCATTTTCATCGCCGCGAATCAGCGCGCGATTCTTATTTCTGCCTCAATGCGAGAAGCGTCTGCCCTCCACCGTGTATAGTAACCGTTGTGCAACTTAACGGCTTGCGCAATCGAATGGCCGGGTTATCCTGATCCGGCATTTCGACTGGCCAAGATAGCAGATGACGAGAGTCCGTTAAGTTCCCGCCTTTCCGGCAGGAAAATCTATGCATTCAACTCCGGGGGCTTCATCCAATTATCTGTTGCAAGCCCTGCCCGCGGCAGAGCTCGAGGCCCTGCGTCCCCATCTCGAACGCGTCGAACTGGTCAGGGAAACTGTCCTGGTTGAAGCCGGCGCGCCGTTGAAGCATGTCTATCTGCCTCATGGCGGCGTCATCTCAATGCTGGTCCGCCTTTCGGAAGGACAGACGGTGGAGGTGGCGATGGTCGGCCGCGACGGCGTTGTCGGCGCCTCGGCCGCGCTCGACGGCGGAATTTCCTTGACTGACGCGGTCGTTCGTCTGCCGGGTACAGCCTCCATTCTCGATGTTGCGGATTTTCGGGCGGCCGCCGATCGGAGTGTGGCTTTACGAACCGCACTCATGCGACACGAACAGGCGCTGACCGCACAGGCCCAGCAATCCGCCGCATGCAATGCGTCGCATTCGGTCGAAGCGCGCTTGTCGCGCTGGCTGTTGCGGGCGCGCGATCTCAGCGACAGCGAAACCTTGCCGCTGACCCAGGAAATGCTGGCGCAAATCATCGGCGTGCAGCGTAACGCGATTTCGATCGTCGCCCATGCGCTTCAGCAGGCCGGCATTATTCGCTACAGCCGGGGTCATATCGAAATTACAAATGCGGATGGTTTGAGAGAAACGACCTGCGAGTGCTACCACGCCGTCAAGGCGCAACATGACCGATTGCTAAAGCCGCCGCATTGACGTGAGTATTCGTCGCGGCCCGCGAACGGATCGCTCTGCTGACCGCATTCGCGCTCATTCCGTTTGGGCGAGATCTTCGGCCTGCGCATCATGGTTGCGATAAATCGCGGGCGGCGAATTCAATCGGCCCCGTATAACTACGGTCTTCGTGTGCCGCCGCCGCAAAAGTTATTCAGCCCGGAATTAACTGGCTGTTCAACGACCCCTGATAATTGTCACGATGCTGACGAGCGCGAGTTCGGGAAAGCGTCGAAAATCTTTCGCATGCTCAAGAATGTCTCGCCCGTGTCGGGCAAATTGCGGACTGCGCGGAGTTAAAGAGATGGCCTTTGATTTGTCGATGCCGATCCTGGTGGTCGATGACTACAACACCATGATCCGGATTATCCGCAACCTGCTCAAGCAGATCGGATTTGAAAACGTCGACGATGCCAGCGACGGATCGGCCGCGCTCGCCAAGATGCAGGGCAAGAAGTACGGCCTGGTGATTTCCGACTGGAACATGGAGCCGATGACCGGCTACGATCTGCTCCGGGAAGTCCGCGCCAGCCCGGAGCTTTCGCAGACGCCCTTCATCATGATAACCGCGGAATCGAAGACCGGAAACGTCATTGCCGCGAAGAAGGCCGGCGTCAACAATTACATCGTCAAGCCGTTTAACGCCGCGACGCTGAAGACCAAGATGGAAGCGGTGTTTCCGGGATCGGCTGCGTAGCATTTAGCGCGCGGGCAACGCGCCTTTTCAGGGTGCTCCCGATCAACTCGGAGCGGACCAAGATCGGGCGCGAGGTACAGTCGCTCAAGAGCAGTACCGGAACATTCGGCGTCGCGGACCCGCGCGTCTGGCGCTGCGACACGAACGCGATGCGGCACGGCTCGCCAGCGCCGCGCGGCCGTACTTCTACGGTTTGAAATTTTCATATACAGCTAATATTAAGCGGTGATAGTTGCGCGAACAGAGGAGGGCTTCATGTTTACGTTTGAGACGACCGACCGCAAAGAAGTCCGGCGTTTCCGTATCGCTCAATTCAACGGCAGAACCGCGACAGTCAGGTCGGGCGGGTCGACGGTCACCGGCCATGTTCGGTCGGTGCTGGAAAGCAAGTCAGACATTCCGCAACGCTGGACCATCACGCTCGTCCCGAGCGAGCCAAAGGCCAAAGCCGGCATCCTGCGCCCTGCGCCCCGTGTTCACGCCTTCGTGGAAGACCTTTACTGAGCGGCGGCTGCTGAGCGGCAGCGTTGTCCGAAGTCCCGGCGTACTGGATACTCCGCTGGAGCCTGTCATCGGGCTCGCCGAAGGAAGACCCGGCGGCGAAGTATGACGACCAATGACGACGAGACAGATTGGGTCCGCGCGATAACGCGCCCTTGAGGCGCCGGGCTAAACTGCAGCCGGATGCAAAAGTGCCGTGCGGACAAGGTCCGCCGTGTTTCTCGCGCCAAGCTTTCGCATCGCCTCGGCGCGGTGGCTTTCGAAGGTCCTGGGGCTGATACCCATCCGCAAAGCACCCTGCTTGTTCGAGCATCCCTCGCTGATAAGGCTCAGAACCTCGCGCTCGCGCCTCGTCAAAGGCTTTTGGCCGGCGTCCGATGAAAACATGACACCCGGCGCGCGATTGTCTTTGGCGCGGCCGCCGCGCGCCTCCCGTCCGCCCTTGCGGCCAGGCGCGGCGGCTGGTTCCTCGTGCGTATCTGCCATCTGCTTGATCAAGGCGCAGACGCGCTCGATTTGTTGAAGCGCATTCTCCACTACTTGTTGCAGGTAAACCCGATTTCCGGCGGCCGGCGACAACTGGTGGCTGTGTTGCTTGATCTCGCCCATGTAGAGCAGCAGCGCGGTCAAGGGGCCGTTGAGCTGACGTGCTATCTCGGCCCCGGCTTCATCCATCGCCCGTGCGCGTGCGGCGGACAGCCGGACAATTTCAAGATCGTCGTCGGAAGGGGTGCTGTTTTCGATCCACTTCGAGAAAGGCGCGCCGGTGATTCGGTTTTCTTGCTGCGACATATAATTTATTTACCGGGCCAATCCTCTTTGAGGGTTAATTTTTTACTCAGTAAGACTACGGTGTTTTCAACGCACATGATAGTCGCCGCTCCGGCGATTTCACGCCAAACCACTCGTAAAGCGCACGAATGTACGAGTTGTGACAGAATCTCCGTAGTTCTACGGACCGTAGAAATGCCCTGAGCGCGAGCACGTACCCCGTAGTTTCACGGGAGTCGCGTTTACCTCTTAATTTACGGCGATCTGCTTTTCTTCGTTCGATGTTTGCGCGTGCGCGCGACAATGCCGGCACCGAGCGGACCGATCGTCGAAGCCAAATCGAATTGCGGAAATTTTCGTCGCAATGATCCAGATCGACCAAATTCAGGAGTATCTGAAGAAGCTGACGCCGCTGGCGCGCAGCAGTCTTCTGACTGAACTCGAGCGGCTGGAGCTGTGCGGCACCGAAATGCCTGGCTCCGCCGAGATCCTGACCAACCTGCGCGCGGAATTCCGCAAGGATGGGTCAACTCAAAATCGCGTCGACAATCCCTCGCGGTATTTTTTCGCGCCGCTGGAGCCACTGCTTGTCGAAGGTGCCCCCGCGCACGCCAATTCCGGCCGGATGCTGCGCGGCTCGCTGGCTCCGATCTGGGAATGGATCAACCGGGATCTGTTGCGGACGATGGCGCGCGACTATGTCAAGGCGATAAACGAGCTGATCGCCGCCGACAATCAGCGAGAAGTCCAGAAGGTTGTCGCGGCGTTCCAGACCAAGGTCGTCAAATCTCTCGAGGGCACGCTCGGCTCACCGGACGGCGCCGATCAAGCCCGTATCAAACTCGCGACCTATACGGCTTCGCATGCGGTCTATGACGACCTGAACAAGATGCTCTGCGCGCTACGCGCACGCGATGCCCTGGCCAAGTTCAACGATGCTCTCCCGGCCACCATCGAGACGTTCGATGACGTGCGGGTCTCCAAGGTAACGGCGTTACTGGATGCGTTCGCAAAAACCCATGCCGACGTGCTGCCCTTTGCGCTGGCGTTGGTGGCCAAGCGGCTGCGGACACAATGGCAACTGATCCGCCTCGCCACCAAGGCTGCGCCCGGCAAGAACGCTGCTGACATCGCCGCCACGCCCTATGCCATCACGGTCTCGATGGTACTGGACCGGCTGGACGACAAGCGGTCGGCGTTACGCGTTGCGCTCAAAAACAACCGGGTCCTCGTCGCCAAGGAAATCCTGACCGATATTTACGACACCGAATACGCATTGCAGGTCCGCATCGATCTGCTCGACCAATCCGACTGGGGTGTCCGGCTCGACAGTCTGATGAAGGCGATCACCGCTCTGGTGGAGGCCGAGCTGGCCCGGTTTCCGCCCAATGTCGGTCACGTTCTGGGATCGCGCAGCCTGCGCAGCCATCAGTCGCTGGCCGGACGCCTGACCTATCTGGCGTGGAAGGGACGCGATGCCGTGAGCGACGGAGCGGCCTATTGCATGAAACTGGTCGGCCAGCCCTAGGAAATCCCGCGCGCTTCAATAAAGCGGCTTACGATCGTCGCCAGGTCGAACGTGTTACTCCATCGTCCAACGCTTTCGCCACAAAGGCGTTGTAACGCAAGTTCAGGAACTTCTGGAGAAATCGTCCTGAGATGACGAACCTGAACCACCGATATATCATCCGCCGTGTGTTCATTGTCCCCTCCTCAATGCTGGGAGTGGCCCCGACCCGCATTATGGATAGCGCCAAAATCTCCGACCGGATGTGAGTTGTTTCACATTCCGCAGCATAAGCCCGGCGATGAATTACGATTTAAATTCGCCGGCACGACAAGGCGCAATAGGCCGCGCCGGCTAGACCAGCGCGTTCTCGGAGCGGCTTTTCGGAAATATGCCGCGCTGAGCTTTGGGGTTCGCTTCTGTGTCTCATAGGTGACATAGACGAGACCGTACCGGTTTGTAAAACCGTCGCTCCCTTCAAAATTGTCCATCAGGCTCCCGTGAAAGTAGCCCTTGACGGGCACGCCCTCCGCGCCCGCCCGGTGGAGATGAGCGAGATGGTTAACAAGGAACTGGATGCCGGTCGGAATCATTGAGGGTTCCATTCGCAGACATCCGTCGCCCGCCGCGCAGAAGTGACCACACCAACGAGGCCGTAATCTTGTCAACTTCCACGAAGGCGTGCGGGGCAGCAACAACGTCTGCGAGAGCTGTTGCGTCCGTTAAGAGAGTGCGACGATTTTATGGCCCAATTCCATCAACTTGATGCTATATTGACCAAAATTGTGCGCAACAAAAAACAGAGCGCCTTGTGCCATAAGGAGTCGTGTGCGCGTAAGGAGGGGAGTATCATGTCCATCATTCTTTTGATTGAGAAAAGGTTGTTCCTTCGAGATTGCCTTCATGATTGCTTCGACAGGTCGTACCCTGATCATGAGATACTCGCGTTTGGCAGCCTGGCTGAATGGCGGGACTCAACTGAAAAGAAAAAGCTGAAGCCCGCCATCGTCATATATTTCGCCCCCGCGGGAATAGGCCTCATGATGAAGAGTGAATTCGAACGCCTTGAAGCCCTTATACCGAATACCCCGATTGTCGTTATCTCCGACACCGCAAGCGCCGACGAAATCACGCGGATCATTGGTTACGGCGCGCGCGCCTACATCCCAACAAGCATGCCGTATCATCTCGCCGTCGAGGCAGTCCGCTTCGTCGAGGCCGGCGGCACGTTCGTGCCAGCGGCCAATCTTCTTTCTAGCCGCGACCGGCACAAACAACCGGCGGGACCAAGTGCTCTGACAGAGCGGCAAATGAAGGTCGTCGAGGCCGTCGGCCACGGTTTCGCGAACAAGCAGATCGCCTACAAACTTAAGATGAGCGAGAACACCGTGAAAGTGCACCTCAGGCACATCATGAAGAAGCTGAACGTGAGAAACAGGACGGAGATCGCAATAATGACGCGTCGCCTTCTGGATGAGACCCGCGAACATAAGTCCGACGGCAAAGCCGGTACATCCCAGGACCGACCTTCACTTTGAGGCCACGTTAGCGCGCCAATTCAAGGCGTGGCGTTGAATTTATTGCGCGGAGCAGCCGGACAGCGCTTGGGCGTGCACGAATGTTGCCTGCGCTCAAGCAGGCGACAAGCCATGATGTAGGCAAAAGGTGTTCAGTCAACTTCCACCCAGACCGGATTTTGAAGCGCTGGCCGCGGCTGCCCCGGCGTCTGCCGACCGCCGAACGCTCATTTTGTCGCTGATCGGAAATCTGATTGTCAGCTGGTCGAACAACGAGAGTCTGTTCATCTACGTTCTGATGATCTTGCTGGAGACGGATCAAGCGTCAGCCGCAATTGTTTTCGCTACGCTCAATACAACCCGTGCCCGGCTTGATCTCATTCAGCGGCTATCGAGAATCAAGCTCAGGGACGAGAAGCTCGACAAGGCGCTGTCCAAATTGATCGATCGATTCAATCGATCCACTGCCCTGCGCAACGAATTCAATCATTGCATGTATATCACCGATGCCGCCGGTCAGATTACACATACGCAATCGATGAGAATTGTCGAAAATCGAGAACATTTGCAATTCGGGATCAGCAAGCCTCTCGATGATGCCCGACTGAAGAACATGATCGAAGCCGCCAAGGAAATGTCGAACATCAATCGTGGTATTTGGGAGTTGCTGCCGCGGCTCCAGCTTCATCTGCAATCGAAGCAGGCATGATCAGCTTCGGCCGCTAAATGCTCCCCGCCTCCAAGCAATCTCCGGGCCGGGGAGGATAACGATTAGCTTCGAGGGACAGTGCACGTCTGCCCAAACCGCGTGGCCGGACTGCCTTGCCAACCGAGGTACTCTTATTGTGTAATAAAAAACTGCCTTATATTAACGCAAGGGACCAGAACCAGAAACAGCCAGCATTGCAGAAACGATTATTTCGCGCGCCCGCGCTCCCTCAGCAAAGGTCAACGCCATGCATGTGGATGTTATCAGGAGCCGCGATACATTGCTCCGCCTTAGGAGCAATTGGGAAGCTGTTTATGAAGCTGATCCTGAAGCGCAGCTTTATATGTCCTGGACGTGGATCGCGGGCTGGTTTGAACGGCTCGGCTGTCAATGGATTGTCCTGGCAGCGAAGGACAGCACCGACTCGCCGGATTACGTCGCCTTCTTCCCGCTGCAACTGCGCACCGAACGAAGCAGAGAGGGGAAATTCCATAACGAACTGAGAACCGGCGGCGGTTATTTTGCCGGCTACACGGGTTTCATTTGCGATCCCCAGTATCAGCGCGATGCTTTGCGTGCCTTTGCCGACCACACCAAACGGCTGAACTGGGCGAAACTTCACCTCGAAAATATCTTCGCATCACCGGACCGGCTTGCTCTTTTCCTGAATGAATTTGCGCCTTCCGAGTTCGTCACCGAGAAGATCCAGCGCCCTGACGATGGCGACAATATCGATCATGACATCTACGTCTATGTGAATTTGTCCGATAGCTGGGATGCATTCCTGTATGAGAGGCTGAGTCCAAAGACACGCAGAAACGCGCGGGCCGCGCTCAGGCAGATCGAGAACGGAGGCGAATACCGGATCACGCACGTCACCGCCGAGACAATCGAACATGACATACAAGCGCTTCTGAAATTCTGGGAAGCTCAATGGGCCGCTAAATTGGCAGCGCGGTACAATCCGGGGCTGCCCTACGCCATGATGAATAATTTCGGTAACATGTTGATGTGCTGTTTCAAGGATGATGCGCTTTTTCTGCCCGTTCTTTGGCAGGGAGAAACCCGAATCGGAGTTCAGGCCAGTCTCATCGACAGGAAGAACCGTTCGTTGATCAGCTTGGTGAACGGACGCGACCTGAACGTCAAACGCCCCCCGCCAGGCTTTGTCCTTCATCTACATTGCATTCGATGGGCCATTCAGAATGCCTTCACGGTCTACGATCTCCAGACCGGGGATTTTTCCTACAAGTATGATTTCGGCGGGCTTGAGCGCCGGGTCGAATGTCTGCGCGTGAGCACACATGATCAGCAGAACCTTCGCGGCAAGCTTGAACCCCTGAGCCCGCCTGTGGTTTTCGGCCGTGCGCAGGGGCTTCGTCAGGAAGGCAAATTTTACGAAGCTGCGGAAGCCTGCCGTCAGATTTTGGGGGCCGATCCGAACCACGCCGACGCTCTGGAACTGCTGAAGCAACTCGACGGCGATCAACGGCGCGCGGTGCCGGGTAACCTCACTTTGGCCAAGGAGCTCCATCAGCGCGGGCAGACCGCAGAGGCGGAGAACGTCTATCGCGCCATCTTGAGGGCAGAACCGAAACACTTCGACGCCGCGTATCTATTAGGCGTGATTTTCCTCCAGCAACGCAAATTCGATGCGGCGGAACGACAGATTGACCTGGCGATCGGTCTGCAGCCCAACGTTGCCGCAGCTCACTATAACCGTGGAGTCGCTTTGATGTATCTCGACCGGCAAGAGGAGGCGCTCGCCAGCTTCAACTCAGCCATCGCGCTCAAGCCGGATTATGATCTCGCCATCACTCAGCGGGACAATATCTCTAAGGCCACCGGGCGCATCCGGTCCGATCGAAGCCGTTGAAGCCTGGATGGCGAGGCACGCCCCGGGACGCGCTAATGAGTCCGCGTCCTAATTCGAACGGGTTATGTCGTACTTCTAAAGAGCTCGGCGATCTACCATTTGTGTATCTGGTCGAACATTACCCGATAAGCGAGCCTAAATTCGCGGCCTCTCGAAAAAAGGCGGCCGTCGTTGGGAGGACCAACGTGGCAGACGCATCGTGGCTCTTGGCGATCGCCGGCGCAGAAGATCAGCGATTTCTTAGTGGCGACGATGCTCATTACCGAACAGGAGCTCGTTATGGGTAGCCCAAAGAAAAAGCCAGATCCCTCACAGGAACAGGAACAGGCGCAAGCGCAGGCCAATCTTCAGGCTCAGCTACAGGCACAGGGCCAGGGTCAGGGCCAAGGTCAGGCGCAGCTTGCCGTCCAGTCGCTTGATTCGAAGAGCGACAACAAGAACAGCAACGACAACAAGAATAGCAACGACAACAAGAACAGTATCGACAACAAGGTCGACAACAAGACCAGCAACAAGACCGACAACTCCACCGACAACAAGGTGGATAACAAGGTCAGCAATACCGTCGACAACAAGATCGAAAATACCGTCGACACCAAGGTCAGTGTTGACGTCAGTCTCGATCTGCACGCCACTGGCCTGAGCAGCCCCGTGATTGATCTGCACTGTCTTAGCGCCAACGATGCTCTGGTAATGCCGCAAGTGGTAATCCAAACTCTCAACGGAAACGGCAACCAGTTCAATATCGACCAGGTCAACAACTTAATCGGCGACACCAAGGTCGAGGACCCGAGCGTGACCTTCAACGGCAGCTCGTCCAACGAGTATCCGGGTCACGGCTTCAGCATGGACGCCAAGGTCACCGGCGGCGATTCCAAGATCGGCGACGCCAAGATGGTCGACGCAGCCGGTGCAGGCGCCGGCATCGTATCCCACGCCGATGCAGCGCTGACACAGTCTGCCTTCGACCAAACCATCACCACGGGTGCGAACATCCAGTTCAACAGCCTGACGATGGAGGTTGCCGCCGGCAGTCTGACCGACGATCACCACACGATGTAATCAATCGTTCGACCCGCGCGGCTTTTACCGCGCGGGCCTTCTCTGTCTATTCATTTCATGCCCATCGCTGCGGTTGCCAGCTAGAAGCTGGATGGCCGACGCACGGCCATAACAGTTCACGGCCAGAGGGAGGCTCTCATGGCGTCAGCGAGCTTCGTCGAAATCATCTCGCACTTCGCAGGATATCTGCAAATCTTTCAGGACATCGCCCGCGACCGGATCGAATACGATGAGACCCTCGCGCCCCACCGGTCGGATGACTACACCACGCTGCGGCCCCATTACGATCATCCCTTCCTTCCTGACGATCTGGAAACCCTGGCAGGCCCGGCGCCGGACCTGATACCGGACGATCCGATTCATTTGGCCCGCGTTCATCTGATCAAGGCTCTGGGCAATCCGCAGGATCTTGATCTTGATTTCTTTCCGCCGTCACGGCTTCCGAACATCATGCTGCCGATGCCTTCCGGTGGCGGAGGCGGAGGCGGCGTCGATCATCATATCAAGGTGACATACCAGCCTGGCAGCGGGCAAAGCGAGATCGATGTCCACCAGACCAACCTCATGATCAACGACACCACCATGCTGCCGGCGGACGCCGTTTTTCCCGCAGACGGCTTGACGGTACGCCTTGATGCCGACGCGATGGCCACCATCCAGCAGATGGCCGACGATGCCAATGGCCATATTCCGACCGACTGGTGGATTCCCCAGAGCGGCACCGGAGCGACGGATTTTTTGACCGCTCATGACGCAAACTGGGCGGCGAACGGGGGAACGCCGGACGCGAACTCGGTGCAGCCCGGCTATTACCTGAACGGCATGCTGCAGGACCCGACGACGCCGGCACCAGACCACACGCCGCTGGCCGCGCCGGCGCCGTTGGCGGACACCGGCCACGGGCTCGGCCAGTGGGCGGTGCTGGGCAGCAATGACAGCACCAACGCGGCCCTGATCGTCGACCTGACGCATTCGGCGCGAACCATGATCGTGATGGGGGACTACTTCAAGACCGACGCCATGTTCCAGACCAACACGACGATCAACCACGACCACATCAGCGTATCGGGCGGACTGGGCACGCCGTCGATCACGACCGGTGGCAACGTCGCCAACAACATCGCCGACTTCGTCCACCACCCCGGCCTCTACAGCACGATCCCGGTGACCTATGCCGGCCCGAACTGGAGCGTCGACGTCGTCAACGGCGACTACTACAACGTCCATGCGGTGGTCCAGAACAACTATCTTTTTCACAACAATGTAATAACGCAGACCAGCGCCGATACCCATTACGACCTCGTCGGCGGCCACAATCAGATGGGTAACCTGGCTCAGATCTTTGATGGCAAGATCCATTACGACCTGATCGTGGTGCAGGGCGCCTATCACGGCATGAACGTGATCTTTCAGAACAACCTCCTGCTCAACAACGACGCGATCAAGATGGCGGCCGACGGCACCGATCCGTCCCAGTCGGTGACTTCAGGTCACAACAACCTGTTGAACGAGGGGACCATCGAGGAGTACGGCGGCTACAACTTCAGCCCGCTGAACGCCGACGCCAGGACCATCGACAGCCTGCTTGCCGGCGGCGCGACCTCGCTCGATCCGAGCCTCGGCAACGCGATTGCCGGCAATGGCGGCACGTTCCACGTGCTCTACATCACCGGCAACTATTACGACGTCAACGCGATCTGGCAGAACAACGTCACCGACGACGTCAACGTCATCTATCAGCTACAGAACCATCCCTCGGCCGGCGCCATGTCGTACCACCCGGACGGGACCGTGACGCAGTCGGTGAGCGTCGGCGGCGATCGCCTGGCCAACGACGCCGCGATCATCGACGTCAATCCGGACAAGGCATACGTCAACGGCCACGTCTACACCGACTCGATCCTGGTGCAAGCCAATTTGCTCCCGACCCATCAGGACAATGCCGTCAATCACGACACCCATGCGCTGGTGCCGGAGCTGATCGCCTTCGTCAACGACAGCCAGGACGCCACACACCACACCACTACCACCGTGCCAACAGTCGCGCACAACGACCCGATGGCAGCCATGCTGCACTAGGACGGAAGGCGCCTTCCAGGACCATTCTTACAGACCGTGAAAGCATGACAGGAGCGGAAAATGTCGTTTGACGGGGGCGACCGTCGGCAGGCGGAAGCGGCGGCCGCGGCACGGGCTGACGGAACCAATCAGGGCGCTCGGATCATTCCCTTGCGCCAGCCGCACGAAGCACCTTCCCAGCCGGGCGAACCAGCGCCTTCACCTTCCGCACCAGCCAACCAGGCCGCCGAGATGAGGCAGGCCGAATCGGAATTGCGTGGCGAGGGGAAAACGCGACCGTTGCCAGGTCCGACGATTACGATCGAACAGCCTATCCCCGCTGCCGTTCCTTCCAACGGCGGAGGAGGCAACGGCGGCGGCGCCAAAAGCGGCGGCGGTGGCGGAGGTGGCGGTCCGCCGCCGTTGCACAAGCGCTCCAGCGACGGCGAATTCCGCGACGTGCTGGGCAAGGGCCTTGCCAACGCGCGCCGCAACCTTGTGACCGTGGGCGTCTTCTCGGTTGCGGTCAACTTGCTGGTGCTCGCCATTCCGATCTACCTGTTCAATATGTCCGATCGCGTGCTGACCAGCCGCAGCACGGACACGCTGGTGATGTTGACCATGATCGTGATCATTGCGATCGCGGCGCATGTGCTGATGGACATGCTGCGCCGCATCATCCTGATGCGAGTTGCGGTCGAGACCGAGGCCCGATTGGGCGGACCGGTTTTGAGCGCTGCCGCCAAAGCTGCGCAGGGCGGATCCAGCCGGGAATTCCAGACGTTGGCGGACCTGCAGCATATGCGGTCATTCATCACCGGTCCGGTGTTGCTGACGATGTTCGATACGCCGGTTACGCCGGTCTATTTTGGCGTGGTGTTTCTCATTCATCCGCATCTCGGCTTCATTGTGCTGTCGTCCGGCATTGCCCTTATGGCGGTGGCGCTGCTGAATCAGCGGGTGACCGCGGTGCCGTTCACGCAGGCGAACAATTACGGCGCGAGGGCAAATTTGCAGGCGGAATCGATGGCCCGCAATGCCCAGGTCATCAATGCCATGGGCATGATTCCCGAGGGTGTCCAGGTCTGGGGCCGCGAAACCGTGGAATCATTGAAGGCGCAGGTGATCGGACAGGACCGCAATATCATGATGACGGGGGCGTCGAAATTCCTGCGGCTGTGTACCCAGATCGCCATCCTGGGATGGGGAGCATGGCTGGCGCTGGACAGCCAGATGACCAGCGGCATGGTCATTGCGGCATCGATCGTGGCAAGCCGGGCACTGGCGCCGCTGGAAGGCACCATCGAAGGCTGGCGCAGCTTCGTCCAGGCGCGCTCGGCCTATGCCCGGGTCAAAAACCTGCTGCTGAACTCGCCGCTCAACATGGAGCGGCTGCGACTGCCGCGTCCCGCAGGCTATCTCAACGTCGAGCGGATCCTTTACGTGCCGCCGCCGAACAAAAAGGTGATCCTGAACGGCATCAGCTTTCAACTGAAGCCCGGTGAATCGCTTGCCATTGTCGGTGATTCCGGCACCGGCAAAACCATGCTGGCGCGCATGCTGGTCGGATCCATCATCCCAACCGCAGGCAGCGTACGTCTCGACATGATGGACCTGCGCAACTGGGATCCGCGGCAATTCGGCGAGAGTGTCGGCTACCTGCCGCAGGATGTGCAGTTGTTCCCCGCTTCGATCAAGGCCAACATCGGCCGGATGCGCGCCGATGCCCGCGACGAGGATGTCTTCGACGCGGCCGAGACTGCCGATGTGCATGAGATGATCTCAAGCTTTGCACAAGGCTATGAGACCATCGTTGGCATCGACGGCGCTCCGCTGTCGGGCGGCCAGCGGCAGCGGATCGGGCTCGCGCGCGCGTTTTACGGCAACCCGCGGCTGATCGTGCTCGACGAACCCAACTCGAATCTGGATGCGCACGGCGAGCGGGCGCTGGCGAAGGCGTTGCTGCGCGCCAAGGACAAGAAGATGACGGTAGTGACGATCACACAGCGCGCCGCGCTTCTGCAGAGCGTCGACAAGATCATGATTCTTCACCAGGGGGCGGTGCAGGCATTCGGCACCCGCGACGAGATCATTCCAATCATTACCGGCCACAAGCCTCCGAATATCCCGGGCGGGCCGGGCGACCCGCCGCCATTGAACTAATAGGGACTACGAGTTTTCAGGAACGAGGTACGTGATGGCCAACAGGCAAATTGCAGTCCGCACCGCGGTGGCAGAGGGTACCTGGTATGATTCCCTGCCGCGATCGACGAAAATTCCGACCGTTGGCGGCATCCTGGTCCTGGCCGTGGCGCTGATGGGTTTCGGCGTCTGGGGCAACATGGCCCCGATCGCCGGTGCGGTGGTCGCGTCAGGCGTGTTCGTGGCCACCGGGCAGAACAAGATCATCCAGCATTTCGAAGGCGGGGTGATCCGCGAAATCTATGTACGCGAAGGCGACGTCGTCGAGCCGGGCCAGATCTTGGTTGAACTTGACGACACCGCGGCGCGCGCGGAGCTGCAACGGCTGTTTCTGCGCCGGGTCCGGCTTTCGGCGATCGACGCCCGACTGCAGGCCGAGATGCGGGAGGAGCCGGAAATCCGCTGGCCGGACGAGGTCACCACGGCGCGGATCGCCTCGCCCGAAGTGAAAGAGATCATCGACAGCCAGAAGATGACGTTCACGGCGCGTCGCAACAACATGAACAGCGACATCAAAAGCATCGATGAAAGCATCAAGGCACTCGACGAGCGTATCCAGGGATCGCGGATTCAACTGGAAGCGGTGAAGAAGCAAATCGTGCTGCTCGACGAGGAAATCGAGACCAAGGATCGCCTGGTGCATGCCGGACTCGTGCGCAAGCCGGAATTGATGGTGCTGCAGCGATCGAGGGCAAACCTGGAAGGCGAGGTCGGCCGCATCATGGGCGATATCGGCGACGCCAAGGAGCGCATTGCGCGCGCGCTCGAACAGATCAACGGCGTACGCAAGACCGCGATCAAGACCGCCGTCGAGCAGATGCACGAGGTGCGCGGCGAGTTGGCCGACGTCCGCGAGCGGATGCTCAGTGCCAAGGGCGTGCTCGATCGAGTCCGTATTACCGCACCGGTCAGCGGCGTCGTGGTGAAGCTGCGCTATCACACCCAGGGCGGCGTGGTGGAAGCCGGCAAGAACATCATGGAGCTTTTGCCGCTCAAGGACGAATTGATCATCGAGGCACGGTTGCGGCCGCAAGACATTGACAGCGTCAAGCACGGTCAGAAGGCGACAGTCAGGCTCACCGCGCTCAGCCAGCGCATCACGCCAATGGTTTCCGGACAGGTGATCTATCTGTCGGCGGACACACTGGCTGACGAGAAGAAGTCGCAACAGGTGGGGCCAACCGATATCTATATCGTCCGCGTCAAACTCAACAACGAGGAGACCCTGGCTCTCCCCGGCTTCAGTCCGACGCCCGGCATGCCGGCGGAGGTCTACATCAAGACGTCGGAACGGACTTTCTTCCAGTACATCGTCAAACCCATCCACGACAGCATGTCGCGCGCATTCCGCGAGCGCTAACCGAACAAGGAACCGAACACGTACTTTGGAAAGGCGTCTACTGTGCATATCGACATCATCGAAACGTTGCCGTCATTGGCCAAGCTCGAGGACAACTGGAACGCTGTCTACGATGCGGATCCCGAAGCTCAGATATTCCTGTCGTGGAAATGGCTGAGCGGCTGGCTGGCACACATCGAGGGCCCATGGTTCATCCTGGCGGCGAAAACCAGCGACAGCGCCGACGCGCCGTATGTCGCGTTCTTTCCGTTGCGGATGCAGACCTCGTTCGAGAAAGCCGACGTCGTCAATGAAGTGAAGATGGCGGGGAATTTTTCTGCCGACTACACCGGCATCGTTTGCGCGCCCGAGGCAGAAAGCAAGGTCATGCCCGCCTTTGCCCGGTACATCAAGCAGATGAATTGGATGCGCCTGAACCTTGAAAATGTGAGGATTTCGGAGCGGCGCTTCCGGTTACTGCTGGCGTACTTTCCGAAGGCCGGTTTCGAGGTGACGGAGGTGAACAGGGTCGGCAAGGTCGATGGCATCGATAACAGTCTCTGCCCCTACGCCGCCCTGCCGAATGACTGGGATTCCTATCTGCTGTCGCTGAGCACCAATACGAGGCAGAAAATCCGGCGTCTTCTGAAGCTGGTCGACGCAGCGGACGAATATCGCATCACCGTTTCGACTTCCGAGACTTTCGCGGAGGATCTCAAAACCCTGCTGCGGTTTTGGGATATCAAGTGGCGACCCCGCAAAGGCGATCTGACCGACAACCTGGTCCGCTCGAACGGCATCATGCTGACGCGCAGTTTTCAGTCCGGTTTGGTGTTCCTGCCGACTTTTTGGCACGGCGACCGGCCCGTCGCGGCGCTGGCCACACTGGTGGACACGCGCAAGCAGACCTTCTCGTTCTACATTACCGGACGCGACGAGACCTTCGAGGGGCCGCCGCCGGGAGTGATCTTGCACGCCTTCAGCATCCGTCACGCGATCGAGAACGGCTTTTCTGAATACGATTTTCTGCGTGGCAACGAGCCCTACAAGTATTCGTACCGTTGTGCGGAGCGCAAGATCCATTGCACCCTGGTGGAGACCAGAAACGGCAAGAACCTCGGCAATAGGATCGACCCTCGGAGCATTCCTGACGTCCTCGAACAAGCCACCGCCTTTCACAAAAAGGGACAGCCTGCCGAGGCGGAATGTGGCTACCGCCGGATTCTGGATGTTCAGCCGAAACACCATGACGCGCTGCATCGCCTTGGCCAGTTGCTGGCCGCGAAAGGTAACCATGCCGAAGCGAAGCGACACTTCAGGACGCTGACCATGGTCCGTCCTGACGCGGCCAAGGCGTGGCTTTGCCTGGGACAGGTCTGTGAAAGCCTGGGGCAGTATCGCGAGGCCATCCAGCCTTATCTCGAGGTCATGAGGTTGAGTCCGGACCAGGCGGACGGATTTATTGGTCTGAGCCGGGCGCTGGTGAAGCTCGGCCGGATCGAGGAGGTTAATAATGCGTTGCTGTCGACGTTAGGCTACGCGGCGAAGCCGTCGGTGCGAGATTGGCGGGTATCCGATCGGCCGTCGGCAGTCACCCACAACAAGCCGGAGGAGAGGCAGCTTTCGCTCTAGGCCGCACCGGCCAGACCACCGCGGCCAACGTCAAGCAGGCCGGCGCATCCACCCGGCGGCTTCCCTTTCAGGAGAAAATCGTCGTCCACGAAAAAGCCCGCCGGTATGACCGGCGGGCTTTGATCGCATTGTCGTTATCCCCGAGCAAACGGGACGCAGTCGAATTAGAGATCCCGGTACATCCGCGGAAATCTCACATCGGCTTGACGTCACATCGCGCGAAGGTTTTCCGCGCTGGTCTTGCCGCGCATGCTGTCGACCTTCGATTCGAATGAAACCTTCTGGCCTTCATTGAGCGAGCCGAGGCCGGCGCGCTCGACGGCGCTGATGTGCACGAACACGTCGTTGCCGCCATCGTCAGGCTGAATGAAGCCGAAGCCCTTTGTCGCGTTGAACCACTTAACTGTTCCGGTTGTCATTTAACTTCTCCAAGATGCGCAAATGCGCGCTGTGCCCGCACGACCTTCGCGCGAGCTTGATCCGATTTCAGCGATGTCTTGGGGAGTGGAGCCGGTTCGGCGCGATCAACAAGGCAAATCGATTGTTCGAATGCGAGGCGTTTACGCCACTATTCGCGAAATAGCAAGCGACAAAGCGCGATGAACGGCCGATTGGCAATCGCCCTCATTCGCCGCATTGATGCGGTTAGCGCGCCACGATCCTGACAATTTGACGCAAAAATTTGCAAGAATTTTATTCTCCCTGCGCGGTTTAACGTTACCGGGATAATTCAATTCTGCGCGCGCAGGTTTTCCATATTTGAGACCATCCGCACCGGTAAGAGACCGCCTGCCTCAGGTGGAGATTGGCGAATGACGAATCGGATGTTCGAAGACAATCTGGCGAGAGGCGCGACCTTCGGACGTCGGAAGGTGACGCCTCGGGTCTGCGTTGCGGACAGCAAGAAGCACCTTCGAGCATTCCTGACCGACGTGCTCGAAGATCTCGGCTTCGTAA
>Ga0209117_1000377_pt1 | contig 20333 bp, 15 predicted proteins | sample BlaSpr_A8_OM2_M2_FD_187978 | JGI IMG/M metagenome (GOLD analysis project Ga0209117, IMG submission 187978) | Forest soil microbial communities from Thunder Bay, Ontario, Canada - Black Spruce, Ontario site 2_A8_OM2_M2 (SPAdes) (version 2) | ecosystem: Environmental > Terrestrial > Soil > Boreal...
GCGGTCCAGCCGATATTGCCATTGATAGGGAAGCGCCAATTCTCCTCCTTGCGGCACTCGCGCAGCGTTCCTATAATACCGAAATCGCCACGCCCGGACCGGCGAACACGCCTATGGACAAATTTGAGGAGTTCGGCAAGCGCATCGATGAAGAACTGACGCGCTTGCGCCGCTACATCGAGCAGGAAGTCGCGCCGGAAACGGAACGGCGCAGCGCGGAATTCCTGCGCGAAGTTTCCGCCAAACTGAGCGAAGCGGCCAGCAAATTGGAAGCGCGCACGGCTGCACGCCGCAACCCGCCTCCGCCCGATCCGCAATCGTGACTCGTCTCCGACGTCTCCGTGCGCCCGCTACTCTCTGCGCACTCTTTGTTTGTTTTCTTTCTGGATGCGCCTCGCGCCATACGGCCGCGAGTCGACCCCAGCCACCGCCCTCTCAGCCCCCTGAGGCCTCAGACAACACGGAGAGCAAGCGTGTTGGTGGCAGCGCGTCCGTGCCTGTCACGGCGCCGATGAGGAAGCGCGACGCTACAGCACCAAATCCTGCAATGTCCGCGTATGCCGAAGAGGGCAACGCCTCCTGGTACGGAGTTCCCTTCAATGGCCGCCGCGCTTCCAACGGCGAAATCTACGACATGAACAAACTTACCGCGGCGCATCGCACGCTGCCGTTTGATACCGTGGTGCGCGTGACGAACCTCAGCAACGGCAAATCCACGGTGGTGCGTATCACCGACCGCGGACCGTTCGTGGATAATCGCATCATCGATCTGTCGATGGCGGCGGCGCGCGAAATCGAATCCATCGGACCGGGCGTGGTTCCGGTGCGCGTGGAAATTGTGTCGGCCAGCATCGATCCCACTTCGGGATTTTTCACCGTGCAGGTTGGAGCGTTTCGCGATCGCGGCAACGCCGAGCGGCTTCGCCAGCGGCTGAATGCTTCGTACTCGCCGATTTTCATTCAGCAGTATGACTCGCCCGACGGCTTGTTCTATCGCGTGCGGGTGGGCAAGGTGCCCGGAGAAGACGCCGCGCATCAATTCGGGGAGCAGCTCCGCAGCCGGGAAGGATTTACGCCGATGGTGGTGCGCCTCGATGAAGGAGCGCCGGCAGGAGGATTGATTGAGCGCTGACTGCCTGTTTTGCAAGATCGCGGCGAAGAAAATTCCGTCGAAGATTGTGTACGAAGACGACGAAGTGTTCGCCTTTGAAGATATCGGCCCGCAGGCGCCCACGCACATCCTGATTTGCCCGCGCAAACATTTTGCCTCGCTGAATGAAGCCGGTGCGGAGGATCAAGCCCTGCTCGGCAAGTTGCAGCTCATCGCGGCGCAATTGGCGCGCAAGCTGAATCTTCTCGCCGGCTACCGCACGGTGCTGAACAACGGAGAGGGTGCCGGGCAATCCGTCTTTCATTTGCATTTGCATCTTCTCGGCGGCCGCGCATTCCGTTGGCCCCCGGGATAAATTGGTACTAAATCGCATAAGGGGAATCCACTTCTCCGGCGATTCGCCTAATTGGGCACTGAACGCCGGTCCCAGGAAATGACCAGCATTCATGCTAAGGTATACAGAATCTGCTATGAAAACAGCCTCGCTTGACGGTGCGGCGGATTAGCTCTTAATTCCCTACAAACTGTCCTAAACGGGACAGACGCTAGCTGCACCTTTATTCAGACTCTCACCGCACAGTCCAAGAACAAGGAAGCCCGAGAGGACACCTGCGATGAACACAAGATCAGTATTAGTCGCGTCTCTTATGACGCTGGCGATCGCAATGCCCGCGTGGAGCGATACGCTGGTTCTCCGCGACGGTAGAACGCTTTCCGGAACTTTGACCGGAGCGAATAGAAACACAATTTCGTTCCAAGACCGCGCCGGCCGGATATACCGCTATTCGGTACGCGAGGTGGAAGCCGTACGGTTTGGTGACGGTCCATACAATTCAGGCAATTATGGACGGCCCGAAAACGGCGGCCGCGATAACCCCGGTTACGGCAATAACCAAGGCAACAGGAATCAAGACAGCCGCGATTACGGTCAGTCACGCATGGAGCGGGTCGTCCTTCCCGTGGGTACCGAAGTAGCCGTGAGGACAAACGAGCGCATCGATTCTCGAGACGTCGTCGAGGGCCAGACATTCTCGGCACAGATTGAAGAAGATGTTCGCGATACCGACGGCTCGGTGGCGATTCCAAGAGGCTCGGACGTCCGGCTGGTAACGCGGCGAGTTGAAAGTAATGGGGATATTACGTTGGACGTTGATTCCATTTCAGTGACAGGGCGGCGCTATCGTGTAAGCACAGCAGATGAAGAGCTGCAAAATCGTCGCGACGGCGTCGGAGGGAATGCGCGTACGGGCCAATTTGTTGGCGGCGGAGCCGTGCTCGGCGCGATCATCGGTGCGATTGCAGGCGGCGGAAAAGGTGCGGCGATCGGCGCTGCTTCGGGTGCGGGTGCCGGCGCTGCTGCGCAGATAATTACGCGAGGCAAAGAAGTCCACGTGCCGGCGGAATCAGTGATTCGCTTCCGGTTGGACAGTCCTCTTAGACTACGTCTGTGGTCGTAAACGTCATCGAAAATTCCCACTTAGACCTTATCGGCGGCATTGGAAGATGTAACCAACTCCGCTCGACACGTCAAGCTGACGGCAACGGCTGCGATCAAGGCCAAACACGGCCAAGCGCATCTTTTCCAACGGTGACCCCAACGGAGAAAACGCTACGCCGAGTGATCCGCGAAGAGATTCGCCGTGCTTCTTAGCAAAAACGTCTACACGCCGCTTTCTCCACTTATACTGTCACGCTAGACTAGGGGCCGTTCTGAGGAGGGCTCATGCGGCGGTCGGTTGGTACCGGTGTTTTCGTTTGCTTCATTTTAATACTTGTCTGCGCGGTTCCTTCGCTCGTCTGCCAGGCGCAACGGCCTCCGGCGGCGCCGGCCGCGCCCTCGTCGTACAAGCCTCTTACGGTGGACCGCATTTACAGCCAGCCCAGCTTGAGCGGGCGCTTGACGCGCGGCATTGCCTGGACGCCGGACTCGAAGCAGATCAGTTTTTTTGAAAGCAAGGGCTCGGGAAAAGAAGCGAAAACCGAATTGTGGGTGATGGATGTCGCCAACGGACAGCGGCGGCTGCTGCTTTCCGCGGAAAAACTGGAATCGGTTTTGCCGGCCAGCGCCGAGCGGACTACGCAAGCAACCGGGCTAGGCCGGCACGCCCCGGCGGAGTACCAATGGGCGGCCAACGGATCGGCGTTGCTTTTTCAAGGGCCGACCTCGCTGGCTTGGTTCGATGTAAAAGCGCAGGCCGCGCGCACGCTGGTTTCCGGCAAGGAGAACATCGCCGATCCCAAGATTTCGCCCGACGGGCAGTACGTGAGTTTCGTGCGCAATCACAATTTGTGGCTGGTCAGCGTGGCGGACGGGAAAGAGCGCGCGTTCACCGAAGGCGGCACGGAGGCAGTGCGGAAAGGCGAGCTTGACTGGGTGTATCCGGAAGAGTTGGAGATCACCACCGCGTATTGGTGGGCGCCGGATTCTTCCGCGATCGCTTACTTGCAGATGGACGAAAGCAAGGTAGCGCAATATCCGCTGGTGGATTTTGCCTCGCCCTCAGGCGAAGCCGAAGAAGAGCGCTATCCCCCAGCGGGAGGAGGCAACCCGATCGTGCGCGTGTTCGTTGCCCCGGCGGGCGGCGGCGAAGCTCGCGCCATGGACACCGGCGAGAACACGGATATTTACATCGCGCGGGTGAACTGGCCCACCGACGCAAAACATCTGGCGATTCAGCGGCTGAATCGCAAACAAACGGTTTTGGATTTGCTGGTCGCAGACACCGCGAACGGCCAGACGCGCACGGTGTTGAACGAAACGGATCAGTATTGGATCAACGTCAGCAACGATCTGCGTTTCTTGAAAGATGGCAAGCGGTTTTTGTGGTCCAGCGAGCGCTCCGGCTACCGTCATCTGTATTTGTACGATCTGGAGGGCAAAGAGCTGGCGCAGCTCACCAAAGGCGAATGGGAAGTTTCCGCCGTGGATGCCGTGGATGAAGCAAAAGGGCTGGTGTATTTCACGGGCACGGCGAAATCGCCGATGGAGCGGCACTTGTATCGCGTCTCGTTTGACGGATCGGCCATCAGCCGCATCACCATTCACAACGGCACGCATCGCGTGAACATGGCGCCGGACTGCGCGGCGTTTGTGGACACCTACTCCGACGTGACAACGCCGCCGCGGCAGGACGTCGCTCGCGCGGATGGTTCGTTGCTGCGCGTGATGAATGAGAACAAAGTTGCGGAGCTCGCGGACTATCATCTGTCCGCGCCGCAGTTTCTTACCGTGAAGGCGCATGACGGCACGCTGCTCAATGCGGTGATGATCAAACCGCCGGATTTCGATGCCTCGAAAAAATACCCCGTGCTCGTTTATACCTATGGGGGCCCGCACGCACAGGTGGTCTTGAACGCCTGGGGCGGCAACACCCCCCTCTGGCACCAACTGATGGCGCAGAAGGGCTACATCATTTTTTCGCTCGATAACCGCGGCTCGGCTGGCCGCGGGCACATTTTTGAAGAGCCGATTCATTATCGGCTGGGCGCCCAGGAACTTTCCGACCAGCTCGACGGCGTGACCTATCTCAAATCGCTGCCCTACGTGGATGCGGGGCGCATCGGCATCTGGGGTTGGAGTTACGGCGGTCACATGACGCTGCACGCCATGTTCGAAGCGGGCATGGACTTCAAGGCCGGTTTTGCGGGTGGGCCGGTTACCGACTGGCGCTTCTATGATTCGATCTACACGGAACGGTATCTGGGGCTGCTGCCAGAAAAGGAAAAAGAGTATCGGGCCTCTTCACCAATCGATAGGACCGCGGGATTGAAGGGCAAGCTGCTAATCGCGCATGGCACGGGCGACGACAACGTGCACTTCGCCAACACGCTTTCGTTAATCAACGAATTGATTGAGCTGGGGAAATATGTTGAGGTGATGCCCTTTCCCGGGCGCGGGCACGGGGTGAGCGATCCCGCCGCGCGCAAAGTACTAATGAACCGCGTGACGCAGTTCTTCCTGGAGAATCTCTAGAGCCGAAGTTATCCGTTCGGCTTCCGGTGAAGCGCAAAAGATCCTTCTTGACAAATAGGTACTTACCTCGTACACTTGGTTCTATGGGTTGGTACCTCGCAGGAGGCTCTTGTGACGAACGCTACCTCTGCGAAACTAAAGGTCGCGGACGAAGTCTGGGTTGCAGCGGCTCTGCTGCATCGCGAAGATCCCAAAGCCATTGATTTCACGGTGGAACAAATTGTTCATCGTGCTCGTCGCGAAGGTTTGCACGAGCTCCTTCGTCCGGGAGTCTACGTCCATGCCGTACAACACTGTGTCGCGAATCGTCCACCAAATCCCGGGCGCTATCGCATGTTGTTCGAGACCAGAGGAGGACGTCGCCGACTCTTCAGAGAAGGAGACCCCTATCACCCGGACAGAGAGGGCGCCAAGAAGATCCCCAGAGCTGAGGATCTACCGGAAAATTACGTCGATCTGTTGGCCTGGTATCGCGAATGGAGTCGAAATTCCGCAGAAGATGCTATTAAGAACGATCCTTTGCTGTCTCTACGTGGGTCGGGCAGACATCTGTGGGCTGACGAACATGCTGACGAGTATGTGCGGCGGCTCCGCGAAGGCTGGGAATGAGCCGAGTTTTCTGGGATACGAACGTTTATATCTACCTTCTGGAGGATTTCGGCCGCCTCTCCGAGATGGCGATTACGTTAAGGAGCAAAATGCTGCGGCGAGGGGATCAACTCCTGACCTCCAGTCTGACCTTGGGCGAGATCTTGGTAAAACCAACGGCGGAGGGCGACACCGAACTCTGCCGCCGGTATGTGCAGCGTATATCTGAATCGTCGGTGGTGATTCCCTTCGATGGGGAGGCAGCCAAGCGTTATGCGGTGCTGCGCTGCGATCGAACCCTTCGATCTCCGGATGCCATTCAACTAGCATGCGCGGGCGTCGCGCGAGTCGACCTATTCGTGACAAACGATGCCAGATTGCACGGCAAACAGGTCGCGGGCGTTCAGTTCATAGTCCCCTTAGAGCGCATTCCGATTTGAAGACGCGATTCGGCCTGCGCTACCGGATGCCGGAATACTCCACGTGGACGTACCGGCCTAGCCGGGTTAAAGAGCAGATACCAGCCAGGATGATGGTCGTCGTCGTAGACGTAGACCTGGTCGCGGTCCCATTGCCAATCGCGGCAGCGATTCAGATCGTAGGAGGCGACGACCCAATTCGAGCGGTCGTAGAGAACCACATTGCGCGTGCGATAGTCGATCGAGCGCGCCACGAAAACTTCCTTGACGTGCTCGTAGTGACCGCGGGGATAGTGTTTGCCGGGAACGATGCGGTCATGCTCGTGGTCCCAGGCGCGATAGTCGGCGGCGCGCGCTTCCTGCTTCTCCTGGCCTTTGTGCAGGCCGTTGTCATGCCGCTCGTCGCCCTCGTTTGCTTGGGCTCGGCCGACGCTGGGCCAGAAACCCGCAGTGTGGGTGCTGTCTAATTCTCGCGCAGGTGGAGCGCCTGCGAAGTGAATTGGAGTGCGGCGTTTCCGCTTGAGCACGGCCACAGGAACAGCGGAACCCGCGCCGCGAGGCGCCGGGCGTCAGGGCTTGGTCGGCTTCTTGTCTTCTTTGATTTCCACCGGAGTGCCGATTTTGATGGTGGCGCCGAAACGTTTGTAGTTCGCGTAACGCACCGTCATGCGAATGTGCACGGAACCGGTGCTGAAGCGCAGCTCGTCGTCGGAGCGCGTGTAGGTGGGAAACCAGTAGTGGCCCTCAATATTCTCGCGGAAGGTTTCAAAGCGCGGGAAAACGTTTTCGTTGCCCTTCTTGATGATGTCGGGGACGGCTTTTCCATCGCTCTTGACGATGTTGAGGTCCTTGTCGTCGACCCAGATGCGGCCTTGAAAGTAGCGCTGATTTTTCTCGATCTTCTTGGGGCCGACGTCGAAGACGTAGGTGCTGAGCTCATCTACCTGTTCGCGCCCAATATATTTCACGTCGTACTTCGGCAGCTCTTCACTAGTGAGCACAAAGGGCTGCACGTGCTCGAGGTCGTCCATGTCCTGCTGCGAAAGAGAAATGCGCTGCAGGGTGGGCGGCGGAGCGGAAATCACCTTTTCGTAGCGCTTGCCCTCCGGGGTAAAAAGAATGTCGCTGGTCATGCGGTATTCGCCGTCAGGGCGGCCGTCCATGTCGATGGTCTGCACGACGAAGGTCTGCGTGTAGGTGTAATTGTCGCGCTCTTTCTTGAATTCCAGCTCGCGGTCGCCAAATTTTTGGATGATCTGCTCGACCGGAATCGCGGGCGGCTCATGCGTGATGGTGCCGGGATCGCTCTTCTGTTTGGCGGCGGGAACCGGAGTCGCAGCGGCGGGTTGTAGCGAGGGGGCAGGCAGCGCAGCCTCAGTGGCGGGCGAAGCCGCTAGTGGTCCCTGTTGCTGCGCGCCAAGCGTCGAGGCAAATAGAGGAGCGGCCACAATCAATATCGCGGCCATCCGCCACCGAAGTGTGTGGGTTGCAAATCCGAATTCGTTGGCCATTAGGTTGGCCTCCTTGCCGCTAGGCGTCTGCGCATTGGACCGAGCGAAGCGCGCCGCGGGTTGCATGCCGAGGCGGCGTACTCCAATTATGGCGCGTTCCGGTGAGGACTCCAAACCGCGCGCGTGGAAAAGATCAAAATCTTTCAACGAAAACGCTACGGCGTCACGATGTCCTTTGCCTTGGGTTTGACTTGCACCGCCGCAAGGCTGGAGGCATCCCAGCCTCCGCCGAGCGCTTTAACCAGCAACACGCTGGAAACCAGCCGCTGCCCCTGGATCACCGCGAGTTCCTGTTCGTCCGTGAGCAAATTCTGTTGCGCCGTCACCACGTCCAGGTAACTGACCAGGCCTCCGCTATAACGGCTCGTCGAAATATCCAGCGTCCGGCGTGCGGCATCCACCGCGAGTTGCTGCGATTGCTGGGCCTGGATCAGCACGCTCAGTCCGGTGATTTCGTCCTGCACTTCCTGGAAAGCGCCCAGCACCGCCTGGCGGTACGTGGCGACGTTCGCGTCATAACCCGCGCGCGCAAATTGCACCTGTGCGCGGAGCGCCCCTCCGGAGAAAATATCCTGCGCCACGTTCGCGCCCAGCGCCCAGACAGCACTGCTGGCATTGGCCAGTTTGGCGATGTCCGCGGCCTGCCAGCCGCCCTGCCCGAAAATATTCAGAGACGGATAGTAGGCGGCGCGCGCCACGCCAATCTGCGCATTGGCCACCGCCATTTCCCGCTCCGCCTCGGCAATGTCCGGGCGGCGCTCGAGTAAATCGGAGGGCAGCCCGGCATTAAGCCCGGGAGGCTCAGCATTCAACACGCGCGACGCCAGATGAAAATCCGGAGCGGGCTGGCCGACCAGCACGGCAATGGCGTCTTCGAATTGCTTGCGCTGCTGCTGCAGTAGAATGGCTTGCGTGCGTGTGGTGTTGAGCAGGGTTTCTTCCTCGGCGACGTCCAGCCCGGAGGCCACGCCGCCGCTGTGCCGCGAATTCACCAGCTCCAGGCCTTTTTGCAAGGCCTCCACCGTGTGCGTCAGAATTTGCAGCTCGGAATCCAGCTGGCGCAGATTGAAATAATCGCCGGCGAGCTGCGCGGTGACCAGCAAGCGCACATTTTCGAGATCCGCAGCATTGGCCTGGTAAGTCGCTTCCGCGGCTTCGATGCTGCGCCTGCGGCGGCCAAATAAATCCACCTCGTAACTGACAGTGAACGGCAGCACAAAAGTGTTTTGCGTGGCGGGTCGTAGCGTGATCGGGATACCGTTGGTGGGGCGATTTCCGGACAGTCGCTGTCTTTCCGCGCTGGGCGACGTGTTCAGCGTTGGGAAGAGAGCAGCCACCTGGATGGCCGCGGTAGCGCGTGCCTGCTCCAGACGAGCGACAGAAATTTTGATGGTCTGATTGGCGGCGAGCGCCTGCGCCTCCAACGCGTTCAGGTCTTCATCATGAAAAACCGTCCACCATTGCCCTTTGGGAATGGCATCTTTGGGAGCGCCTTCACGCCAGGGCTCGGCGAGATCCCATTTTGTCGCGGAAGGAGCTGACGGACGCTTGTAGTTGGGGCCTATCGAGCAGCCCGCAAGGGAAATCCCGGCGGCCAGCAGGAGGCCGGCGGGCGCAACACCCACCATGCGCACACCCTTCGCGCCGCCGCACATCGCCCGCCGCCCCATTACTTCTTTTCCCCCTGAGGTGACCTGCCATTCGTGGCGGGCGGGACGTTCGCCGGCGGCGGAGCAGTACCATTGCCGGGAGCGCCGGGCGCTGCCTTGGGCGGCTCTTTCACATTGACCAGCATCCCTTCATCGAGCGAGTCCGGCGGGTTCAGTACGATCCAATCGTCCGGGCGCAAGCCCTGCAACACTTCCAGCGAAGTGCCGTAATCGCGGCCGATTGCCAACTGTTGCAAATGCGCCTTGTGATTCGCATCCACGACCACCGCGCGCAATCCCTCCGCGCGGAACAGTAGCGCGTTGACCGGCACCTGCAGGCGCGCTCCCGTCACGCCCACCAGCAAGTGCACCTGGGCGTAGCCTCCCGGCAGCAACTGACCCGCTTTGTTTGGCACATCCACTTCCGTGTTCAGCGTGCGGCTGGCCAAATCGATGGCGTCCGCGGTGCGCGCCACTTTTCCCTGGAATTTTTCGCCCGGAAACTGCGTTAGTTCCAGGTACGCGCCAAGTCCGGAATGAACGGCGGCGGCGTACACCTCCGGCACGCTGACGTACGAGCGAATGGGATCGGTGGCGGCCAGAACGAAGAGCTCTTGTGCGCTCCCGCCGTTGCCCGCATTGATCAGGTTGCCGGTGTCGACGTTGCGGCGCGTGATCACGCCGCTAAACGGCGCGTAGACGTGCTTGAACGATTCCAACTCCTCCAGTCGCCGCACGTTGGCCTGCGCCGAAGCGGTGGCGGCGCGCTTGGCCGCATAATCGCCGACCGCATTGTCGACCTCCTGCTTGGATACGCCGTCTGTCTTGATCAGCTCTTCATAGCGCGCGGCGGTAATGCGAGAAAGGTTTTCGTTAGCCTGCGCGGTTCCGAGATCGGCGCGCGACTGGTAAAGCTGCTGGTCCACTTCCGGCGTGTCGATGTCGGCCAGGAGTTCGCCCTGCTGCACGTGGCTCCCAATATCGTGATACCACTTCTTGAGGTAGCCGCTCGTACGCGCATAGATCGGTGATTCTGTGTAGGCCTGCAGCGTGGAGGGCAGCACCAAATCCTCTTCTGCCGGTTCCACCGTGGGATGCATCACCGCGACGGTGGGGACTGCGAGTTTTTCGGTTTCCTCGGCGAGCGCATTGTATTGTTCGCGGCGCTGCAGCAGCGTAAAGATTCCAACGATCACGAGCACGACCGCAATGCCAACCAAGATCAGAAATAGCCTGCTCTTTTTTTCGGCGCCGTGTTGCCCGCCTTCGGGGGCGATCCGTGTGTTGCCTTGCGTCGTCATTCTGTACTCCGACCTGATTTGTAAAGCTTCGCCGTCACGATGCCGCCGGCTCCGGCGCCGCGCCATGCAGCCTGCGGCGCTCCCGGCGCCCGTGAATAATGGAAAAAACGCACGGCACAAAGAAAAGCGTAGCAAACGTGGCGAACAACAATCCGCCGATCACCGCGCGGCCGAGCGGTGCGTTCTGCTCGCCGCCCTCGCCGAGACCGATGGCCATGGGCACCATGCCGATGATCATCGCCAATGCCGTCATAATCACCGGGCGCATGCGCACAAAACCCGCTTCCAGAGCCGCTTCCAGCGCGTTCTTTCCTTCGTTCATTTGTTCGCGCGCGAAAGACACCATCAGGATGCTGTTCGAGGTGGCCACGCCCACGCTCATGATCGCGCCGGTCAGCGATGGCACGCTCAGCGTAGTGTGGGTCACCAGCAGCATCCAGCAGATGCCCGCGAGGGCGCCGGGCAGCGCGGTAATAATAATGAACGGGTCGAGCCAGGACTGGAAATTTACCACGATCAGCAGATAGACGAGCACGATGGCTCCAATCAGCCCAAATCCCAGTCCGGTAAACGAGCTCTTCATCGTCTGCACTTGGCCGCGCATCACGACGTGGCTGCCGCGCGGCAGATCCTTTTCGATTTCCTTCACCTGCTTGGCGACTTCATCGGCGACAGCGCCCAGGTCGCGCCCGTCCACCGCCGCGTACACGTTGATCATGGGCTGCGCGTTGTAGTGCGAGATGGTGGCGGGCCGCGCGGTGGTCGTGGTGCGCACAAGATTGCCGAGAATTTGTGGCGTTACTCCCGGTACGCTGCTGGTAATCGGAGTGTTCTGCAGTGCCTGGAAAGAATCCACGCGGTATTGCGGTGTCTGCACGGCGACGCTGTAACTCACTCCGTTTTTCGGATCCAGCCAGAAGGCCGGGGCGGTCTGGAAGCTGGAGCTGAGCGATACGAGCACGTTCTGCGCAACGTCCCGGGCTTGCAGCCCAACCGTTTGCGCGCGCGTCCGGTCGATGTCCAAGTGCAGCGTAGGGCCATCGAAGGCCTGCTGCACGTGGACGTCGACGGCACCCGGAATGTGGCGCATTTCGTTGGCCAGTTTCTCCGCCACCAGAAAATTCGCCAGTTGGTTGTTGCCAATGATGGCCACGTCGATCGGCGCCGGAGTCCCGAAGTTCAAAATCTGCGTGACAATGTCCGCGGGCTGAAAGAAAAACTGCACGCCCGGGAACATTCGTGGAAACTTCTCGCGTAGCGCCTCGATATAGGCGCTGGTTGGTTTCCCGCGTACTTCCTTCAATTGCACCAGGATTTCCCCGTCGGCGGTGCCAAACGTCCCAGAATTGCTATAGCTGAGATTGATGCCGCTGTACGGCAGACCCAGATTGTCCAGGAGGGTTTGCAATTCGTCCTTCGGGATCGTTTCACGGATCACCGAATCGATCTGGTCGGCCAGGCGCGCGGTTTCTTCGATGCGCAACCCGGTGCGCGCGCGGAAGTGCAGGCGAATTTGTCCGGCATCAACCTTTGGAAAGAAATCGCGGCCCAGTACGAATATCAATCCCGCCGAAAGCACGCAGAATCCGAGGAAGCAAGCTGCGAATAAACGGGAACTGGCGAGCGCCGCGCTCAATGCGCGGTGATAGCCGTCGCGGAAATGCTCGAAATGGCGCTCGAAGCCCTGTTGGTACCTGCGAAAGAAGCCTTGCTTTTCTCCCCGGTGTTCTTCCGCCTGGTATTCGTCTTCGGAGGAGAGCAGGTACATCGCCATGGTCGGCACAATCGTGCGCGACCACATGTACGATGCGAGCATGGCGAAGGAAACGGCTTCGGCCAACGGCACGAACAAATAGCGCGCTACTCCCGACAGGAAAAACATCGGAATGAACACGATGCAGATGCACAGCGTGGAAACAAAAGCGGGCACCGCGATCTGCTGCGCGCCGTCCAGAATGGCCTGCACAGTCTCCTTGCCCATGGCCAGGTTGCGGTTGATGTTCTCTATTTCCACGGTGGCGTCGTCCACGAGAATTCCGACTGCCAGGGCCAGCCCGCCAAGCGTCATGATGTTGATGGTTTCATGCAGCGCGCTGAGCAACAGAATGCTCACCAGGATCGACAGCGGGATCGATATAGCGATGATCAGCGTGCTTTTCCAATTGCCGAGGAAGAGCAGGATCATGATGGCCGTCAGGCACGCTGCGATCACCGCCTCGCGCAGCACACCCTGAATGGAAGCACGTACGAAAAGGGACTGGTCGAATAACATGGTGACGTGCAGGCTCTCCGGCAGGGAGCCCATATAGTTCTGAATGGTCTGCTTCACGCGCTGGACGATGTCCAGCGTTGACGCGCTGCCGGTCTTGTACACCGCCATCAGCACGCCGCGTTGCCCGTTCGCGCGCACGATATTTGTTTGTGGGGAAAAGCCGTCGCGCACGTGTGCTACATCACGCATATAAATCGTCGCGCCATTTACGGTCTTCACCGGCAGATCGTTGAGCTCCTGGATCGTCTGCGGGCTGCCATTCATCTCCACGTTGTATTCGAGAGTGCCGAACTTCGCCGTTCCCGTTGGCAGAATCAGATTCTGCGCGTTGACCGCGTTCACGATGTCCACGGCCGAAAGGCCCTTGGACTGCAGCGCCTCCGAATTCAGGTCCACGCTGACCAGCCGCTGTTTCCCGCCATACGGAAACGGCAGTGCGGCGCCCTGAACCGTGGCCAACTGCGTGCGAATGAAATTGTTTCCAAAATCGAAAATCGCCTGCTCGCTGAGGCTGTCGCTAGTCAGGCCGATCTGGATGACCGGCACGGTAGATGCGGAATAAATGGCCACCAGCGGAGGCGTGGTTCCCGGCGGCAGGGCTCGCAAGATCGTTTGCACGATGGCGGTGGTCTGGGCCAGCGCCGTTTGAACGTTGGCGCTGGGCTGAAAATAAATCTTCACCACAGCGATGCCGTTCAGCGATTGCGATTCGATGTGCTCGACGTCGTTCACCAGTGTGGTCACCGCGCGCTCGGAGTTCGACGTGATGCGCTGCTCCATCTCCTGCGGTTCCAGCCCGGTGAAGTTCCATATCAGGCTGATCACTGGAATATTGATATCCGGAAAAATGTCGGTCGGCGTGCGCATCAGCACCACCGGCGTCAGCAGAATCACGACGAGCGCCATCACGATAAACGTGTACGGCCTCGCTAGCGCTAAACGAACAATCCACATACTTTCGGCTTCCCTGTAAGGCGAGTTCTGGAAGCACGCCGCCCCTCGAGGCTGTCAGGCGTGCTTCGGAAAATCTATCCGCTTTCTTTTAGATTCATCGCGCCGGCCATTCGGGTACGCCGCGGACGCGGGTTGACGCGCCTGCCCTCGAATCCTTGAAGTCTAATCGGGTAAATGGTTTAGAGACAAGCTCTCACCGCTTAACATGCAGGTAGGATGCTGGCGCTGGCCCTCCTGTTACATGGATGGAGTGCGCGCCCGTGGCGGAACGCAAGGGCGGAACCGTAGAGTTGCGTTGCGAAGGAAGTAGCTACTCGCGGAAGGCGAAACTCAGTCGCAGCCCGCAAATTTCGATCACGTCGCCGTCATTCAGCCGCACCGGACCTTGGATGGGTTTGGAATTGACAACCGGGGTCTTGTCGCCCGGCCCGATGTAATAACCGTCGTCGCGCCGGTTGATTTGCGCGGCAACTTCGGGCTTGAACCACCCCTTCAATTTCACCGTCGCCATTTTCGATTTGCCGATGACCGCCAGCTTGCTGGTGATCACATATTCCTTCTGGTCGGAGTTGCCGCTGAGCACCAGCAGCGTGGGCATCTTCAACCGGCCCGAGAATGGCGAGCGTTCGCCCATGGCCGCCGCTTGCTGCAACATATCGCGGCGCTGCTTGGTGTCCAACACCATCGTTTCGTTGATCTGCGGCGCGGGCTTGCGGCGCGCGGAGTCCACCGCAATTGGAGCATCCCCGCTGGCATCCACTTTGATGTGGTGCTTGCCAATCCAGATCGAATCGCCGTCGTGCAGCGTGGCGCGCTCCACGCGCAAATCGTTGACGAACGTGCCGTTGAGGCTGTCCAGGTCCTCGACCACCAGCCGCCCGGCTTCGAAAAACACGCGCGCGTGATGATTGGACACCGCCAGGTTGTCGACCGGCAAGTCGTTGTCCGGGGATCGCCCGATGCCCACCGGCCGGCTCCCGATCGGCACTTCCTTCACCAACCTGTTTTCGAACATCAGGCTCAGCTTCGCCATGCTATCTTCCTCCCGCGGTCCCGTTTCCGGCCGCATGTTTCCGCGCCCCCGGGCGCAGCCACGAAAACCAACCCTTGGATTCCGCCCCGATGCGCACCACGATCACCGTGATGTTGTCGGAGCCGCCGCGCTCGTTGGCCAGGTCCACCAGCTTCTGCGCGGCCTTCGTCGCATCCGGCTCGGCCTGCAGCGTGCCCGCGATTTCCGGCTCGATGACCATGCGCGTCAGCCCATCCGAGCACAGCAGCAAGATGTCGCGCGCGATCACCACGTGCTCTTCGGCGTCCACTTCCACATCCTCTTGCGAACCCAGTGCCCGCATCAGCACGCTTTGCATCTGGCTCTCTTCCGCTTCCGCCGCGGTCAAAATTCCCTGCCGCACCTGCTCGGCCACCAGCGAGTGATCGCTGGTCAATTGCTGCAGCGTTCCGCTGCGCAGCAGGTAGGCGCGGCTGTCGCCCACGTGCGCGATACTCAGCCTCGAGCCTTCAATCCACGCCGCCGTCAGCGTCGCGCCCATGCCGTGCCGTTCCGCGTGCTCTTGCGCCGAATCAAATATCTTTTTGTTGGCCAGGTGCGTTGCGCTGCTCAATCGCTTCGTTTTCTCGCTCCACGCCGCTTCCTGCGCGCCATAAAGCGTCACCGCTGAATTGTCCAGCGCCTCGAGGCAATGCTTCACGACTGTTTCTACGGCTAATGCGCTGGCCACTTCGCCGTGCGCTTCGCCGCCCATCCCGTCCGACAGCACAAACAGGTGCATTGGGCCGACAATGCGAAAGCAGTCCTCGTTGTTGGTGCGCACGCGACCCACATCGGTCACGCCGCCGCTCACGATCTGCACGGAAACTCCCCTGCCCCGGCCAAACACACCCGGCCTGCACGTAACGCTGGCAACCCCATTCCACGCTAACAGACCCACCAGCCCTGCGTACGGCAATGAACCCTACTAATTACTCGCTTTTTCGCCACATTCGCGCGGTGCAAGGCAGGGGTTCGGGCAGGGGTGCATCGCAGCGGACCGCCTGGGATGGCTCTTTTCGTCTACAATCTCACCATGCTCTCACGGCAGTCCGCGTGTTTATTCGTGATGTTGTGCGTAGTGTCCCTGACCTTGCCCATTCTGCTTTGGCCGCAGCAGCCTCCCTCGGCCTCCGCAGCTCGCCTTCTGCTCCTGCCGAAGCGCATCGTGTCCGGCGAAACCGCCACTCTTGCGGTGCTGGACGGGAACGGGCGCCTCACGCCGGGCGTCACCGTGAATTTCTCGAACGGCGACCACCTGGTCACCAACGCCACGGGGCGCGCCTTGTTCGTCGCCCCTCTGAATCCCGGCCTAATCTACGCGACCATAGCCTCGCGGCCGACCCGCGTTTTCACCTCCATCCTCACGCCCGCCGAAATCAGCTCTTCCTCTCTCCGGATTTCTTCCGCGCCCCGCTTTGCTTCGCTGGCTGATCGATTTGAACTTTCCGGCAGCGGCTTCTGTGGAGAAGCAGACGCCAACACGGTACGTGTCGCCGGGAAGTCCGCCCTGGTGTTAGCCTCCTCGCCGGCGGCGTTAATCGCGCTGCCGCCAACCGATCTGGAGCCAGGTCCCGCCGTCATCGAAGTCTCCTGCGCCAAGCGCTCCACCCCGCCGTTTTCCATCAGCTTCCTGGCTCTGACCCTCGACGCGGACTCCTCCCCGCTCGCCCCAGGCGAGCATCGTGTGCTGACGGTGCACGTCAGCGGCACCGCCGCCAAGGTCCCCCTCGAAGCACGCAATCTTTCACCCAAAGTCGCCCAGCTAGCCGGGGGCAATCCTGCGAACGTTTCCAGCAGCGGTGGCACCCAAAACGCCGCGCAATTCGGGCTCATCGGCCTCGAGCGCGGCAACTTCCGCATTTCCGTGCGCTTGCCGCCCACACCAACTCCCTTGCGCCCTTAATCCCAGTCTGTATAGATTGTTTCAAGAAACGATGGAGCCGCCCGCCCGTCTACTCGATAGGGCGAACGGCATTCCCAAACTTGGATAGAATTGTGTGCCGGTTCCGGTCAGCCTCGCCCGGTGGGAGACGCAAACCATGCAAACTCTTTGGCAAGACGTCCGTTACGCCATCCGCATGCTCACCAAGAATGCCGCGTTCAGCTTTGTGGCCATTCTTTCGCTCGCCCTGGGTATTGGCGCCAACACCACCATCTTCACCGTGGTCAACGCCATTCTGCTCAATCCCCTGCCGGTCAAGAACGTCTCCCGCGTCGTCGAGGTGGACACTGTTGACTCCAAAACGCGCGTGACCGCCGCCAACGCTGTCAAGCTCGGAATGTCCTACCCGAATTTTCAGGATTATGCCCGCCAGACGCAGCTTTTCTCCGCGATGACTTGCCTCGTCGGCCCTCTGCCCTTGACCTGGAGCGGAGGCGCCGAACCCCGCCAAGTTCAGGGACAAATGGTCAGCGCCAGCTATTTTGATCTTCTCGGCCTGCGCCCTGCGTCCGGACGCTTCTTCTTGCCCGATGAAGACACCAAGCCCGGCGGAAACAATGTCGCCGTGCTCAGCTACACCCTGTGGACCAACAAATTCGGCGCCAATCCCAATATCGTCGGCCAGACCGTTACCCTCAACGCCACGCCGTACACCATCATCGGCGTCGCCCCGCACGGCTTCAAAGGCACCTTCACCTTTCTCAACGCCGAGGAGATTTGGATTCCGGTCAGCATGTACACCCAAGTGCTCGCGGGCTTTTTCAAGGATAATTTCAATGATCGCCGCTTCCTGGCGACCACTGCCTACGGCCGTTTGAAAGACGGAGTCTCCGTGTCAGGAGCGGAAGCCTCGCTTAAAACAGTTGCTGCTGGCCTCGAGAGTGCTTTCCCCAAGGATAACGCCGGCCGCAGCGTGGCTCTTACGCCCCTTGCCGAAGCCGCCGTCGGTGTCAACAATCGGAGCCAAATCACGCTCGCCGGCGGCCTCATGATGGGCGTCGTTGGACTTGTTCTCCTCATTGCCTGCGTCAATCTCGCCAACTTGTTGCTCGCACAAGCCGCGAGTCGCGAGAAAGAAATTGGAGTCCGAGCGGCCATGGGTGCCAGTCGCGGCCGCGTCATCCAGCAACTCCTCACCGAAAGCATGGTGCTCGCCTTTCTCTCCGCCCTCGCCGGCATGGCCATCGCGTATGGTGGGCGCTCGGTATTGTGGTCGTTCCGTCCTCCATTCGTCGCGGATAGCGACCTCGACCTTGGCTTCGATTCGCACGTCCTGCTGTTTACGACGGCCGTCGCGCTTCTTACCGCCGTCCTCATCGGCCTAGCCCCCGCGTTGAAGGCCGCGCGCCCTAACATCATCGAAGTCCTGAAAGTGGGCGGCCGCGGCAACACCGTCGGATGGGCGAGCAGCCCTTTCCGCAGCATGCTGGTAGTCACTGAAATCGCTCTCGCACTGGTTGCGCTGGTCGGCGCCGGTCTTTTCGTTCGCAGTATGCAAAACGCGCAACGCATCGATCCCGGTTTCGAATCCACCAACTTGTTCATGTTCAACTTCGATCTCGGCGCTCTGCACTACGATGAAGGGCACGGCCAGCAATTTTTCCGCGCCGCCATTGAGCGCGCCCAGGCCTCTCCCGGCGTCCAGTCCGTCACCATCGCCGACGCCCCGCCGTTCCTCGGTGGATTTGCGCGCACCATTTTCCCGGAAGGGCAGGATGAAGCCTCCGGCTATCGCGGAACTCTGACGCAGCTCAACGACATTGCTACGACCTATTTCGAGACGCTCCGCATTCCGCTTGTCGCCGGCCGCGAATTCACCGACTCCGATCGCGCCACCACCAAGGCCGTGGCCATCGCCAACGAAGCCATGGCCAAGCATTTCTGGCCTAATGAAAATGCCGTAGGCAAACGCTTCCACTTCTTCGGCGACCCCGCCCTGCGCGAAATCGTCGGCGTGGTCAAAAATACGGTCGTGAACAACATCGGCGAAGAGCCCCAGCCTCTTGTTTATTTGCCGTTGACGCAAAACTATTCTCCCGCCGTAACCCTGCAAGTGCGCACCAGCGGCCGCCCTGAAGCCTTGATTTCCACCGTACGCGCCCAGGTGCAATCGCTCGATTCGAATCTCGCGCTAACCAACGTCCAAACGATCGGCGAACTGATAAGCCAGGGCCTGTGGGCTCCGCGCATGGGCGCCGCGCTGCTCGCCGTCTTCGGTGCGCTCGCGTTGATCCTCGCGATTATCGGCGTCTACGGTGTGCTGTCCTATTCCGTCAACCAGCAAACGCGCGAAATCGGCATTCGCATGGCCATGGGCGCGCAAACCGGCCGCGTGCTCGGCCTGGTAATCGGCCAAGGCATGCGTCTCGCCGCCGCCGGTTTAGCGCTCGGCTTGCTCGTCGCCTTCGCCGCCATGCGCCTGCTCGGCAGCTTGCTCTTCGGCGTCAGCGCGCACGACCCGCTGACCTTCGGCGCCGTCTCGTTGGTCCTTGCCCTGGCCGCAGTGCTCGCCTGCTACATCCCCGCGCGCCGCGCCACCAAGGTCGACCCCATCATCGCCTTGCGCTACGAGTGATGCGCGCGGCAAACGGGCGACCAAGCTCTAATTCCTTTCTAACTCCATCTATCCTTGGGAAACATATTTCGTCTAAGTCCGTATCCTTTGTTACGGAGACACCTATGCGGACTCTGCTGCAGGATCTGCGCTTCGCCTTTCGCCAATTTCGCAAATCGCCCGGCTTCGTCATCACCGCGATTCTTTCCCTGATGCTGGGCATCGGCGCCACCACTGCTATCTTCAGTGTTGTCTATGGCGTACTGCTCGATCCCTACCCCTACAAAGACAACAATCGCATGGTGCACGTGCAGCTTAACGACAAGAAAAGCGACCGCGGAGGCCTTCTCCGCGTCAACGGCAGCGGATACAAGGAGTTGCGCAAGATTTCTTCGCTCGACGATGTCTTCTTGCAGCGGAGCAACCAACAGAACCTGACCGGGGACCAGATACCGGTTTCCGTGCAAGTCGGTCTGTACTCGCCGAATCTGTTTGAATACATGGGCGTGCCGCCCCTGCTAGGCCGCGAATTCAGCGAGGCCGATGCCCCCGGCGGCAATGCTGCTCCCGTTGCCGTGCTCAGTTACTTGTTCTGGCAACGCCAGTTCGGCGGCAGCCGCGACGCGGTTGGAAAACCCATTGAGTTGGATCATCAGCTGTACACCATCATTGGTGTCGTGCCGCCGCGCTTCACCTGGGGCGACTCCGACGTGTACCTCCCGGCCGTGGCCACGGCGGATCCCAATGAATACTGGCTTTCGTTCGTCCGGCTGAAGCCGGGCACGAAATTCCCCAAAGCGGAAGCGGAATTCCAGGCCCTGGTCGACGAATTTGCCAAGCAGGACAAGAATTTCCCGCAAGACCGCAAGGTCAAGATCGTAAGCCTGAACGAACAGGTTCTGGGCAAGTTCGCTGGAACGCTGACGCTGCTGTTCGGCGCGGTGCTGGCGCTGCTGGTCATCGGGTGCGCCAACGTTTCGATCCTGCTGCTGGCTCGCGGAACGG
>Ga0209117_1000378_pt1 | contig 20283 bp, 18 predicted proteins | sample BlaSpr_A8_OM2_M2_FD_187978 | JGI IMG/M metagenome (GOLD analysis project Ga0209117, IMG submission 187978) | Forest soil microbial communities from Thunder Bay, Ontario, Canada - Black Spruce, Ontario site 2_A8_OM2_M2 (SPAdes) (version 2) | ecosystem: Environmental > Terrestrial > Soil > Boreal...
AATCTTCATCTCGGCCTCCCTCGTCCCGAGCTTTTTGGTTGGATACCGCAAAGTCTACTCGGGTCGTCGCGAGGCCGACGTCGTTATGTCATCAGTTACGTCCGGGTCGCCCGTCATCTGCTCGCAATGGCAAGCGCCTATAGAGATTCCGCCTTTACACAAGGCGACTCATTCGCCAGGCTGTAAGCCAACGCGTCGGACGAGGTCACGGAAATGAGGATCTGAGTGGAGCGGCCTGAATGGGGGTTCAACCGTGATGGCGGGGATCCAACCGTCGCGTACCTGATAAGCCCTTTCGAGCCATGCCAGTGCCTGCTTCTTGTCGCCGAGAGCGCCGCGTTGATTCCCAGGTTGAATGGAATGTCGATCCGTACAGAAAAGCCGTAACTGCCGAAAGGTGTGCCCCCTCTTTGGTAACAAGAATCAGCAGCCGACCTTCGTTGTCAACAGGAACGACGGTTCTCCGAAACTGACCTGAACCATCATTGGCGGCGATCAGGTCCTGTGACAAAAAGGGTCTCCTCTGCACCGCATCCAGGTCATCCCGCAGCCGAAAAACCCCGGGCGAAGCGAAAAATGAGCTAAGTCATTGGTTCTGAAATACTTTACTCTAAGTCGTTTAGATTCAAAGACCATAGCCAAAATTTCTTCCTAACCCTATGATTCCAGGAGACCAGGGGAGGGGGTACCAGTACCAACTGGTAAACAGAGCCGGGTGGAGCGTCGGCGGTTGTGTCAGGCGCAGAGAAATCATTCCACGGCTCTCGACTACGACCCAAGCGTCAACAGTGCCTTTCGTAGCCGTGCATGCCGCTGCGTAAGATGTAGGTAGAGCATTTCATCCGGTTTGGCTTTGGCGCGGATGATTCGGAGCAGGTCTTCTTTTTCTTCTCGTGTCCACGCACGTAATCCCGGCATCTGCGCCAGAACGAGCGCAAAATTCTCGAAGACTTCTTTCTCCAGCGGCGTCCACGAAGACGTGCTCACGCCGACGCCTCTCGGGAATAAGATTCGCTCCAGCGCGCGTCTCGAATGCTCGCGCATCAGTACTGCGTCTCCGCCAAAATCGCGCGTCATCCGCCGGTTGACTCGCAATCCGATGTTGCGCGCGCTAAAGTTGTCCCAGGCTCCCACCTCACTGCCCGGCAACTCGTAGAACACGTGCCCAGACGCCAGGCGGCGCAACGTTCTGGCAGAGGTCCGGTGTGTGGGATCGGCCGCGATTTTCTGCTCTTCGCGTTCCGCCAGTCTTTGTAGATCGGCGCGTCCCGGCCTGAAGCCGAGTTTGCGGTAGAACCAGAACGCGCCCGACTCAATCGCCTCCTCGTTGTCATGGCCCAGTTGATACGGATAGACCGAGACGCACGTCGTTCCCATACGGTGACACAGGCAGCGCAGCACTTGCGCGTAGATCCACCCCGCTTCGCCGCCGCGGAAAGTGTAGAAGGTGTTGAAGCCGACCTCCATCCACTCGCAGAGTCCGATGGCTTCGATGTAGTTGATGGGCACGCCGTTCTTCAGCGTCAATCCCGCAACGTACGCGCGCAGCGGCAGACGGCGATCTGGCGGGAGGTTCCAGAGATAAATCGTCACGCCGCGGCCGAGATCGGCCCGAACCACCGACGCCGGATCGCCCAGCGTCGTGCCGTAAAGTTCGCGATAGCGCACCAGCATGACTTCGCGGATCATGTCCATGATTTCGCCGCCCTGCTTGTGCGAGAGCCTCGTCAGTTGCGGTGGACGCCGCGCCAACTCGGCGGCCAGCGACACCTGGCTGCGGCTGATCAATGCTGTGCCATGGGGCTCGCTGTGGTAAAAAACGCTGCGAACCGGCTTCCAGTTTCGCGTTCGCGTGATGACGGAGTTCTCGAGATTCCAACGCAGGGGGACGCGCAGCGATTCGTAGAGCTCAGCTTTTTGTTGCGCCGGCAGGGACAACTGTTCGAAGCGCTCGATCAACCACGCCGGACTGGCATGCTTCTTGCCCCCAGCCGTCTCCAGCCATCGGCGCCAAGGCGTGTCGGCCTCGACGTACGCATCGTCCTCAAGTAAGGGAACAAAACGCGGGCCGGTGTTGCCTAGCTCACGTCCTGGTTCGTAGTTTTCCCAGGCGATTTCGACGCTGCCGGACATGCGCTTGATGAGCCAGCTGGCAGCATCGAAGCTGAGCGTGTCTCCCATCTGCGTGCCCGCGATACCGGAGACTTCGATGGGCTCGAAGTCGTCCATGTCGGCGCCGGCTTTGCGTAATGCTTCGACTTTTTTGTGGAAACTATTCAGAATGCGCTCAGTGACGCGAACCACGGCTGGTCCTTGAGGAAAGGCGCGCAGAAAAAGTAGCGCTTCGTGGAAGCGGATCAGCGAAGCCGGATCGGCAAAGCGCGCGGCATCGAGCCGATTCAGCAACTTCACGACGCGAGCGGCTTCGTGGGGTCCGAAACGATACCGAGACGATTCGAGTTGCGTGAGAAGACGATCTAAGGATCTTGCGGCCATGACAGATTCCCGACAAGGGTACCTCATGGCTCGCCGTGCACCCACTCATTTTCGCCTTTTTCAAAAGAGTGAGCTGTCGCATTCGGATAGTGCCGAGACCCGCCCTTTGCCAAAAGGCGCAAGGAGCGGGGAACGCGCCCGGATTTTGGTTAGGAGTTCTTAGACCCCCAAAAACAGCAGACGCTCCCGAAGGAGCGTCTACTGTCGCGTGACTCGGCTATGGAGGACAGATTACTTTAGTTGAACCGCCGGTAGGACGCCGGTTCCTTCCGCGCGAACGGCGTCAAGTTTCCGAGGGTCGAGACCCAGGGCTTCGAGAATCGTTGGCGCCACTTGCGCAGTGCCCACTGCGGCGCTTACCGTCTTGGCTTCGAAGTCCGGATGGGAAAGGAGCAGTATGACATTCGTGTCGTCATGGGCGAACCCGCCGTGCTCGGCCTGTTTGGCGTGGCTGCCGGAGTAAGTGACGCCGACGTTCGGGGTCACGATGATGTCCGGCGTGCGCGGGTCTACGGTTGGATCGTTGTAGTTCAGGACAAGCGAAGGGCCATAGAAGATCTGGCCGAGCCCGATCCCGGTGGACGTGGAGGGATTGGCCTCGAGGATCGCAACGGCGGCGTCGGTGTTGGACGAGCTGTTCAGCCACAGCAGCGAGACGTCGTCTTCCGTCGGGCCGATGCCGGTCGGGTTGTTGGTGGATTCCGAGTAGGGGATGTAGCCGGCGTTGGACAGCAGCGTCGCGGGCGAAGTGCCGTTGATGGTCTGTCCTACGTAGCGGCTGGGGTCGATCGGCGACTGGCCGTGCTTGGCAGTGATCACGATCAGGGTCGAATCGTAGAGTCCCTGTTTCTTGAGCTTGCTGACGAAGGCCCCGATCGAGGCGTCGACGAACTTGAATTCGTCCAGCAGTGCCGCGCTGGGCGTGCCCGCGGCATCCAGATATCCGCCCGTCGTGCTGTTGCTGGCCTCAATGAGCTTCTGGCCCACGCTAAGGGCCTGGAAGTTCATGCCGAAGATGGTCGGAACTTCCGTCTTCTTGGTCCCGAGGTGGTTCTTCCCATCGATCTCGTTGAGGATGGCGTCAACTTTCAAAGTGTCGTAGCACTGAATGTTCTGGAAGCTGTTGGTCCAGGCCGTCAGGTCTGAGCCTGGATCCCGGACTGCGGCACAGGATATTCCCGTGGGTGTTGTGACGCCGGGAAGGCCGATCACGGTGGAGTTGATTTCCGGCGCGTAGAAGTCATCGAGCGCGCGCGGTCCGATGCCGGAGGCAACGGAAGAGTAGGCCGGGTGTTTGTCGGACCAGGCCGCGTATCCGCCGGCGGCGTGAATCACGCTGAAGATGCTGTTGGCGCGGACGAATTCCCACGGGTAGACCGGGGCGCAACCCTTCGCTGGATCACGGGGCAGTCTCTGCGGGTCGATGGAGGCGATGCCGCCGTCGGTAAGCGCCGCTCCGGGCGCGCCGCCGTTCACCTTGCTCTGGTCGATGTCGATGCCTTCTTCATACTCAGTCGTAAAACCCGTCGGTGGCGCACCGGCCGTGCAGGTGCCGGGCCCATTTCCATTACCGGTCACCACAGCGGGTCCGTCGAGGTTGCGGGAATAGGCTACGTCGTAATAGACGCCAGTCAAGGCCGGGCTTCCGCCGGTGATGATTGCGGTCAGGCCCGGGAAGGAATCGGAAGGTTTTGAGGTGCTGGCGGCGACGTAGTTGACGCCGGTCTGGCCGAGGGCGGCAATCGCTGGGCAAAAAGGTGTGCCATTGTTGGCAGTGCTAATTCCGTTGGCGCAGTTCAAGAAATCAACGGCGTGCATACCGTCGACGCTGATCAGCAGAACTCGTTTGATGTGGCCGTGGTGGCGGTGATTGCCCTGGGCGACTGCGGTACCCGCCCAACAGGCAGCTACGAGCGAAAGCAAAGCAAGAGTTTTTTTCATAGTGACCTCGGGCGTGGATACTACGGAAGGCGTTTGAACAGAATGTTACTGAGAGTTTAATTGTTCGTGAAAACGATGAGGTTAGGCGCGGCGATTCGTCATCCACGCGCTCGTCAATATCGGCGCCTCGTTGCCGTTATGGATGATTCGGTGGTTGCGCGGTTAGAGTCCTCACGCGACGCCCACTCATTCGCAAAGAACGCGAATGAGTGGGGCACCCGCACCCCGCCGGTCCTTACCCGCGGTCCCTCGTCCTCGTGCTATACTTTCAGTTCGCCTGAACGTTGTTACGTCGAGGCTGATCCTGTGATTTCCTCCGCGGGCGGATCCATAATTCCGAGAAACGGCGCAATTCAAGCTTTCGTTTTCTAGAAGACAAGAGACGAGGTACAGCTATGTCCGGCCATTCGAAATGGGCAACCATCAAGCACAAGAAGGGCGCGCTCGACGCCAAGCGCGGCAAGATCTTCACCCGCCTCATCAAGGAAATCGCGATGGCGGCAAAGTCGGGCGGCGATCCCGACATGAACCCGCGTCTGCGCACGGCCATTGTGGCCGCGAAGGCTGAGAACATGCCCGCCGACAATATCAAGCGGGCGATCCAGCGCGGCACCGGCGAACTGCCGGGCGCGAACTACGAAGAATTTGTGCTGGAGGGCTACGGCCCGGGCGGCGTCGCTTTGCTGGCGGAAATTTCCACCGACAACCGCAATCGTACGGTGAGCGAAATCCGGCACGTGTTCGGGAAGAACAATGGCAACATGGCGGAAGCGGGCGCGGTCTCGTGGATGTTCCACAAGAAGGGCGACATCATCGTTCCCAAGTCGGCGGCCAAGGAAGACGATCTGATGAACATCATCCTCGAAGCGGGCGGAGAGGATTTGAAGGACGATGGCGAGAACTGGGAGATCATTACCGAGCCTTCGGCTTACGAGGGCGTGTTGGAGGCCGTGAAGAAAGCCGGCATTAAGCCCATCTCCTCGAGCGTGGGCATGATTCCACAGACCTACATCAAGCTGGAAGGGCAGCAGGCAGCGCAGATGATCCGCCTGATGGAAGCGCTCGAAGATTGCGACGACGTGCAGAACGTGCATGCCAACTTCGATATCGACCAAAAGCTGCTGGAAGAGGTTGCTGGCTGAGGTTGCCCGCAGCGATTTCGATTCGATGGTGAGAGCCGCCTTTCTAGGCGGCTTTTTTGTGACGCATGTAACACTCCGATCTGACGACGGCCCACCCGCTGGCATTGTTGCCGAACTTTTCAACACTGCGGAGGAAAAGTTTGTGGAAAAGCGGGAACTTACTCTTGTAACCTTCTGTTAACCAAACGCTTTCAACATTGTGCACTGCATCGGGTGCTAGCCGCATCGGACCGATTCGATTTTTCGATACTCCGTGAAGATACGTCTCGACAAGTTGCTTGTGGATCGTGGCCTGACGCCGTCGCGCGAGCGTGCGCAGGCGTTGATCCTCGCCGGAAAGGTTCTCGTCAACGAGCAGAAGATCGAGAAGGCGGGCGCATCGATTGACTCCGGCTCGACCTTGCGACTGCTGGGCGAAGATCTCCGCTACGTCAGCCGTGGCGGACTCAAGTTAGAAAAGGCGCTTGGGCACTGGCAGATCGATCTCCAGGGCAAAGTCTGTCTCGACGTCGGCGCTTCCACCGGAGGCTTCAGCGACTGCATGCTGCAGCACGGCGCCGCCAAGGTGATTGCCGTGGACACCGGTTATGGCCAGATGGATTTCGGCTTGCGCAACGATCCGCGTATTCGGCTTCTAGAGAAAACCAATGCCCGCTATCTCGAACCCACGGACGTTGGCGAGCGAATTGACTTCATTGCTATGGATGTCTCCTTCATCTCCGCCACCCTGGTGCTGCCGGCGGTGATTCGCGCGGCTTCGTCTTGCGCCAGCCTGACTCGCAATCTGTCTCCCGATGCGAATGCGCCCGCAGTATCCGAAGTCGTTCGCCAGATTGTGGTGCTGGTAAAACCGCAGTTCGAAGCGGGCAGGGAACTGGTGGGTAAAGGCGGAATTGTGCGCGACGAATCGGCACAGCGAGCGGCCGTGGCCAGGGTAGAGGCGGCGCTCGTAGAACTCGGATGCGTGCGCGCCGAATGGATCGAGTCTCCAATCCTCGGCGGCGAAGGCAATCGCGAATTCCTGCTCCACGCAGAGTTTTCGCCGCCTGTCATCCCTTGATTCTGTACAATCGGAAGTCCGATGTCAGAAGAGACGCCCGAAGAGAAGTCCGACAACATGTCCGGATCTCCCCAAAGCTCAACCCGCCAGAAGACCGTTGCCATCATTTCGAAGCCGGACCGTCGCGAGCTGTCCGAAGTACTGCCGGCGCTCGACAAATGGCTGCAGCAGCGCAACTACGCGGTGGTAATGGACCAGGAAAGCGCAGCTTATTTCTCCGCGTCCACAGTGATGCCGCGAAGCGACTTGGCCAAGCGGTCGCCGGATCTGGCTTTAGTGCTCGGTGGCGACGGGACTCTGCTTTCGGCGGCGCGCGCGGTTGCGAAAACCGGAACGCTGATCCTCGGCGTCAACCTCGGCACGCTCGGATTCATGACCGAACTCCCACTGGCCGATCTGTATTCCGCTCTGGACGCGATCGAGAAAGAGCGTTACGTCGTCGACAGCCGCTCCATGCTCAGTTGCTCGCTGGTGCGGGGCGGCGAGATTGTCGCCACTCATGTCGCCTTGAACGAGTTGGTGGTGAGCAAGAGCGCCATCGCCCGTTTGAATCACTTCGAGCTTTTCGTGGACGCGGAGTTCGTTTCCAGTTATAAAGCCGATGGTCTGATCATTGCGACGCCGACCGGTTCTACCGCATATTCTCTGGGAGCGGGCGGGCCGATCCTCAAACCGGATGTGGATGCCTTCGTCATCACTCCCGTCTCGCCCCACGGATTGACGCACCGTCCGGTAGTAGTGCGCGATACGGTTGAGATCGAAATCAAGGTCAAGACCGGGCAGGAGGAAGCGTATCTGAGTTTCGATGGACAGGTCGGCATGCCGGTGCGAGACGGCGATATCGTGCGCTGCGTTAAGGCGGAACATCCGGCCAGGCTGTTACGTTTTCAGAAAACATTTTTCGAAGTGCTCGCCACCAAGCTCAAGTGGGGGGAACGCTGACGATACGGTTCTTACGTAGAGACGCGGCAAGCCGCGTTTCTACCGTCTCGAACCGGAAGACTCACCGGGAGGAAAAATGAAACGGTGTTGCCTCAAAACCTGGGTCGGCGGCAAACTGACTTACGACGCCAGCGCCGCGAGCCGCTGAGTATTGTGGGCGAAAACGTTGTGAGCGAAAATCATCCAGGCCTCGTCGAGCGCACCTTCGACACCGGCGAAGTTCAATTGAACTGTGCCGAAGGCCCTGCCCATGGGCCGCCGCTCGTGCTGCTGCACGGACTCGGCCGGCGCTGGCAAGTATTTCTGCCTGTGATTCCCGCGCTCAGCCTGCGCTGGCATATCTTTGCGCCCGACCTTCGCGGCCATGGCAAGTCCTCGCGCGTTGCTCGCGGATATCATGGCTCGCAGTATTCTGAAGACATCGCTTGCCTTCTTCGCGAGCGCCTTTCCACTCCCGCCGTCCTCTTCGGACATTCGCTCGGCGGCATGCTCGCTATGTGGGTCGCTTCTCATCACGCGGAACTGGTGCGCGCCCTGATTCTTGGCGACAACATGATCGTCGTCCCGCGCCTTCACAACCCGATGTACACGGCGCTGTTCTCGGGACTGCGCGATCTGGCGCGCAAGGGCGCCCCCGTCGAGCAGATTGCGGACGGCATCGGCAGAATTGTGCTGCCGGTTCCGGGCATCGATGAGTCCGTTACCATCCGCGAACTTCCCGGCAACGATGAGGCCTACCTGCTCTCCTGGGCGCGCTGCGTGCAGCAGGCCGACCCTGACGCATACGAGATGACGCTCGACAGATCGTCGCTCGAAGGCTGGGACGGCGAGGCCGTGTTGCGTGGAATTACTTGTCCAACGCTGCTTCTGCAAGCCACCCAGGAATTAGGTGGCCTGATGTCCGACGCGGACGTTGCACTGGCCACGCGCTTGTTGACCCATCATACGCATGTGAAGTTCCGCAACCTGGGACACGCGCTCTTCATCCAGCAACCCGAGCCGGTGCTGAGGGCAGTAACGAACTTTTTGGAGTCGCTGTGAGCTCAAGGGAAGGGAACGGTCGCGTAATGGCCCGGCAAAAGGAGCCGCTCCTGAAGAAGATTCTTGGGGCTGCACTTGTCGTGCTCCTTCTTCCGATTATCCTGCTTGCGCTGCTCATGTTTGGTCTTTCAATGCTGTATTACGGTGCCTTGTATTTGCTCGTCTGGCTGGTGTGGCTTCCAAAAGGAAAGGACATCCTGTTCGTCTATTCTGACAGCCCGATATGGCGCGACTACATGACGAGGGAGATTTTGCCGCTGGTGGAGAGAAGGGCTGTTGTTCTGAACTGGTCGGAGCGTAGCAAGTGGTCACAGTGGTCGCTCGGGGTTTCGGTATTTCAGCGCTTCGGAGGTACTCGCGACTTCAACCCGTTGGTAGTGTTATTCCGACCGTTACAGCGTGCTAGGATACTCCGCTTCTGGCCGGCCTTCAAAGATTGGAAGCGGGGCTATCGAGAGCCGGTAGAGAGACTGCGACAAGAATTGCTGTCGGCACTTTGACGTTCTCGATTGAAGAGCGTCGATGGGAATTACAACTGTTCCAACCTCAACTGATCCTTGATGCTCTCCCGCTGTCGGATCACGCGCGCGTTCGTTCCTTCCACCAAAACTTCGGCGGGCTTGGCGCGAGTGTTGTAGTTCGATCCCAGCACTGCACCGTAGGCGCCCACGTCAAGAATGGCCAGCAGATCCCCCTCGCTGACCAGTGGAAGCTTTCTGTCGCGCGCAAAAAAGTCGCCCGTCTCGCAGATGGGGCCGACTACGTCGGTGATCTCCACTTCGCGCGACTCGCGGCTCACCGGAACAATCTCGTGGTACGCACCGTACAGAGAAGGACGCAGCAGATCGTTCATCGCCGCATCGACAATGAGAAAGCGTTTGTGATTATTCGTTTTCCGGTAGAGGACGCGCGTCAGCAGCACGCCCGCTGGTCCCACGATGGCACGTCCCGGCTCGAGCAGTAAATGCAGCTTCAATCCGCGCAACGGACCAAGTACTGCCCTCGCATACGCCGAAATCTGTTTCTCAAAACTCTCCTGCGCTCCCTCGTAGGAAATTCCCAAGCCACCGCCGGCGTCGATATAGCGAATGTCGTGGCCTTCATCGCGTAACGCACGCACCAAATCGGCCACGCGTTCGAGCGCCTCCTGAAAGGAACCGACATCGGTAATCTGCGAGCCGATGTGGACACTGACTCCGGCCACTTTCAGATAAGGCTGCTTGGCGGCCTGCGCGTAGAGCGTCCGCGCCTCGGGAATCGGCACGCCGAACTTGTGCTGATGCAAGCCGGTCGAAATATAAGGGTGAGTCTTCGCAGAAACGTCCGGATTGACCCGCACCGCTACCGCCGCTCGTTTCTTCAATCGTGTCGCGGTTGCGGAAAGCAAGCTCAATTCCGAAGCGCTTTCGATATTGAACAGCAAAATCCCTGAGCGCAACGCGAGTTCCATCTCCGCCGCAGTCTTACCCACGCCGGAAAACACAACCTTGGGCTTGGACGTGGCCTTCCGGCTTACGCGCAGAACTCGCTGCAGTTCTCCGCCAGAAACCACGTCGAAGCCAGCCCCCTCGCCGGCCATCAGTCGCAGAATCGCCAGCGTCGAATTGGCTTTGACCGAATAGCACAGCGTGTGAGGAATGGAATGAAAGGCGCGAACGAAGGCATCAATTCGTGCGCGGATCATGGCCGCGGAATACACGTACAGCGGAGTTCCGTGATGCGCGGCCAGGCCTTCCAGAGCCACGGCCTCGCAGTGGAGTTCGGTAGCGCGACCGGCGGAGCCAGCTGAACGAACTGCCCGGATTGGACGGGGCGGAGCCCCGTCACCACACAAGAACGCGCTACGATAGCTGAACGCGGGCGGGCGTAACGTTTGCGATGCGCTCGTGCGCTTCACTTGTGTTTGCCCGAGCCATCTTTCACTTTGATGGCGACCACCGTCTGATCGTCGAACGTATCCACGCCGGCGGCGTGTTCGGTGACTGCCTTGAAGATTTCGTTCACGACGCAATCCGCCGATTTCGTCGCACAGCCGGCGACAATCGTTTCCACACGCTCCGGCCCAAAAGAATGGCCGTGCCGGTTGCGGGCGTCGAGAATGCCGTCACTGTAGAACACGAACAGGTCGCCGGGCTTGGCCTTGAAACTGAGTTCGTCGTAGTCGGCTTCGTCGAACAGCCCCAGCGGCAGCCCGGTCGCCTCGATAAACTCAATCTTTCCGTCATGACAATGGATGGGCCGCGGCAAGCCCGAATTCGCCACCAGCAGCGTCCGTTGCTCGTCATCCCACACCGCGTAGATGATCGACACAAACTGCGCGGCAATCCTGCGTTCCGCCAGCGACAGATTCACCGCCGAAAGCATCTCTGCCGGGCTCGGCTCAATCGGCGCATGGGAACGCAATATGCCGCTGACCAGCGCGGCATAAATGGCAGCCGGCGCGCCTTTGCCGCTGACGTCTCCAATCGCGATGCCCAGGCGCGACAACGAATAAGGAACGAAGTCGTAGAGATCGCCGCCGATGGCGCGGGCGGGAACAAACTTCGCCTCGACTTCGAGATGCTGCATCTTCGGAAGCGAAGGCGGCAGGAGACGAAACTGCAATTCGCGCGCCAGCGCCAGATCGCGTTCCAGTCGCTGCTCTTGCCGCGCAATCTCCTCGTACAGGCGCGCGTTTTCAATGGCAATCGCAAGCTGCGCCGCGAGTGTGGTCAGGGTCCGCTTGTGATCCTCGGTGAAATAGCCGCGGCGTGTGTGCTCCAGATCGAGGACTCCGATTACTTTCTCCTGGTAGATCAGCGGAACCGCCAGTTCCGAGCGCGTCTCCGGATTCACCGCGATGTAGCGGGAACTCTTGGCGACGTCAGGCACCAGGACCGCTTCCTTGGCCTGCGCGGCGTACCCCACCACTCCGCGGCCCATCGGGATGTCGTGCTTCAGATGCAGTCTCTCCGCGAAGCGCTGCGAGAACCGGTGCTGCAGCTTCTCTCCCGTTTTATCCACCAGAAGAATGCTGAACATCTGGTAGTCGATCAGCCGGTTAAGCAACTCGGCGATACGCTTGAGCAGTTCGTCCAGGTTCAAAATCGAGGTGAGTTCGCGTGCAATTTCGTTCAGCAGAAGCAGCGTGCGGGCCTGGCGCGTGGTGCGCGTGTGCAGGCGAGCGTTCTCGATGCCCACCGCCATGCGCGACGCGATCAAGGTCAGCAGACGTTTGTGCTCTTCGGTGAAGTAACCCTTTTCGCGAGCCTCAATGTCGATCACGCCAATCACCCGGTTCTTGACGATCAACGGGATGGCCAGTTCCGAGTGAACGTTGGGCACGGCCTCAAGGTAGAAATCTTCCTGTGTCGCATCGGCGACCAGCACTGCTTGCCGAGTCTCGGCGGCGCGTCCGGTAACGCCTTGGCCCACTTTCACGCGCAGGCGGTCGGCGACGTGCGGCGGATATCCCACATGGAAGCGAACGTACAATTCCTGACGATGCTCGTTGAGCAGCAGGATCGCAAAAATTTCGTAGTCAATAACCTTACGGACCAATTCCGCCACCCGCCGCAGCGTGGTTTCCAGGTCGAGCGTGGTGTTCACCACGTCGGCCACTTCCAGCAGGAGAGGTTCCACCTCGGAAGCGCGTTCAGTTTGCGAGGCGGTTGTTTTCACAAGCCTCATCATAGCAGCCGGTTAATTTGTGATTTGTGATTTGTGATTTGTAATTTGAAATCGGAAAACAGAGTCTTCGCAATTACCAATTACAAATCACCAATTACAAATTTTCCAGCACGCAGATATCCGGAAGATTGCGGTAGCGTTCCGCATAGTCCAAGCCGTAACCGACCACGTAGACATCGGGAATCGTGAAGCCGATGTATTGCGCCTCGATCGGCTGCTTGCGGCGAGAAGGCTTGTCCAGCAAGGCCGCAATGCGCAGCGACCTTGGTTGATGCGCCTGCACCACCTTCGAAATGTAGTTCAGCGTCAACCCGGTGTCGAGAATGTCTTCGACCAGAATCACGTTCCGATCTGCCAGCGACTGATCCATGTCTTTGGTCAAACGAACTTCGCCCAGCGAATCCCATGCCGCGTGGCCCGCCGGGTCTTCCTTGGCTATGGGGCGGTTGCCGTAACTCGAAACCCCGATAAAGTCGAAGGTAGCGTCGAGCGGAACCTGACGCGCAAGATCGCTCAAAAAAATGGCCGCGCCTTTGAGAACGCCGACGAAGATAATCGATTGGCCGCGAAAATCGCGCGCAATCTCTTCTCCCAGCTCGGCGACCCGCTTGGCAATGGTTTCGCGTGAGAGCAACACTTTGAGTTCGGACATTGAGCACCATCTTATACACGAGTTTGGGCGCAATCGGAATGGTCTAAATCAAGCCAATCTTTTTGCGGACTCTGCTCGGCGTTGCGCGCTTTCCCCCAGGTCACTAAAATGCTACTTCGCTGTATGAACAGCAAATCGAACCCCAGCCGCGTGCTCGTAGCCAGGAGCTAGTCGGCTTTTTACCCCAGGAGCGTTTCGTGAATCTTCAAGGAATTCAACTCACATGGCTTGGTCACGCTACCTTCCGCATCCAAACGCCGGAAGGGAAGACCCTCTACATCGATCCGTGGATTGCCGGTAACCCCAAGTGCCCGGAGAGTGAAAAGAACGTCAAGAAAGCCGACGTGCTGATCTGCACCCACGGGCATGGCGATCACATTGGTGATGCGGTCGACGTGGGCAAGAAGCTCAATTCGATCGCGGTTGGCATCTACGAGCTCTGCTTGTGGCTGCAGAAAAAAGGCGTCAAACAGATTGCACCCATGAACAAGGGCGGCACGCAAACCGTCGCGGGTGTGAAGATCACCATGGTTCACGCGGTGCATTCCTGCGGAATACAGGATGGCGACCAGATCGTCTATGGCGGCGAAGCGTGCGGGTATGTGCTCGAGTTCTCGAACGGAGTCAAGCTCTACCACGCGGGCGATACCAACGTCTTCGGCGATATGGCCATCATCCGCGATCTCTATGCGCCGAAGATCGCCATGTTGCCCATCGGCGACCTTTTCACCATGTCGCCGCGTGAAGCCGCCTATGCCTGTAAACTGCTGCAGCCGGAAACTGTCATCCCCATGCACTTCGGGACGTTTCCGCAGCTGACGGGAACGCCGGGCGAGTTGCGGAAACTGGTGCCGGACGTGGAGGTGTTGGAACTGAAACCGGGGAAGACGATTTCGTAAAGGGATAGCGTGAGGAGCCTACGGTGGAGCGACGGGCGTCTCGCTCGTCCTGCCGGGCGGGGCGCGCCCGGCTCTCCACCAGCAAGTTTGCACAAGGAGACGCATGGCCGACCAACCCGCAAAGCCCGACTGGCGCATGGGCGGAATTACAGTTCCTGAAGTCGAAGACTACCTATACGCGCTGCTGCCGCCGCGCGACGAAGTTCTCGCTGAGATGGAGGTTGACGCCAGCAAGAACGATGTGGCCATCGTCGGCCCCGCCGTCGCTCGCGTGCTTTATCAATTGGCCACGATCAGCGGCGCGAAGAAGATTTTCGAGATGGGCTCGGCCATTGGCTATTCCACCATCTGGTGGGCGCGCGCGGTGGGCGAAGGCGGACGTGTCGTCTACACCGACGGCGACCCCAAGCGCGCCGAAAAAGCCCGCCGCTACTTCGATCGTGCCGGCGTCAGCCGACGTATCACGGTTCGGGTGGGCGACGCGCTCGAAATTCTGTCGGAGGAGAGGGGACCGTACGACATCATCTTCAACGACGTCGATAAGATCGACTACCCGCGCGTTTTTCGGTTAGCGCTCCCGCGCCTGAAGAGCGGCGGCCTCTTTATCACGGATAACGTTCTCTGGAGCGGCAGGGTCAGTAAACCCAACCCGGACGCCCAAACTAAAGCCATTCTCGAATTCAACAAACTAATCTTCGAGTCGAAAGATCTGTACACGATCATCCTGCCCATCCGCGATGGAATTTCCGTTTGCGTGAAGAAGTAGGGAATTAGTCGCGGCGCGCTCGTAGCGATAGCGTACGGTGCTAGAATGGTCGGTCTCCATCCTAAGCGACAAAGGTTTTGACGCCCTTGCCCGTCGAACAGATTCCGGAAACTCTGCCCCGCACGCAAGCCCACGCGCGGCCCGAATCCTCGGCTGATGTTTTGGTCGTGGGCGCTGGCCCCACCGGCATGGCCTGCGCCATCGAGGCTCAGAAGGCCGGCTTCAAGGCTCTGATCATCGAGAAGGGATGCCTCGTTAATTCCATCTATCACTATCCGACCAACATGGTGTTCTTCACCACGCCCGAGTTACTCGAGATTGGCGATGTTCCTTTCACCACACCTCTGGCGAAGCCTACCCGGCTCGAAGCGCTGGAATATTACCGCCGCGTCGCCGAGCACTACCGGTTGCACATCCGCCTATACGAATGGGTGAAAACTATTACGGGTGAGGACGGCGACTTTCGCGTCACCACAACCGACCGGCACGACGCCATCCACGACTACCGCGCGCGCAAGATCGTGGTCGCCACCGGCTACTACGATCTCGCCAACCAAATCGATATTCCCGGCGAAGACCTGGAAAAAGTCTTTCATTACTACCGCGAACCGCATCCTTATTTCGATAGCGATGTGGTTGTGATCGGGGGCAAGAATTCCGCGGCCGAAGCGGCTTTGGATTTGTGGCGGCACGGCGCGCGCGTCACGCTTGTGCATCGCGGTTCGCAGATGCACCAGCATGTCAAGTATTGGGTGCGGCCCGACATTGAGAACCGCATCAGGGCTGGGGAAATCGTCGCGCACTTCAATAGCACGGTGCATGAGATCGGCACCGACTACGTCGTGCTGCGAACTCCGTCGGGCTCGCTTCGCTTGAAAAACGACTTTGTATTCGCTCTCATCGGTTACCATCCCGACTACGATTTTCTCCGCAGCGTGGGCATCGAACTGGCTACGGAACAGCTCCGTCCCGTCTGCGATCCGGAGAATCTGGAATCGAACGTCCCGGGAATTTACGTCGCCGGAGTGATTGTCGCCGGATCGAGGACGAATGAAATCTTTATTGAGAATGGGCGCTTCCACGGCAAACTGATCGCGGCTCACCTCAGCGAGCAACTCGGCGGCGGGAACCCAACTTTTCCGCTTGACGCAATTTAACGTACGCAGCAAGCACAAATCGATTTACGGAGGAATCTATGAAGCCAGGTCGGAATATCGTTCGCAGTATAGTTCGCAACATCGCCACCGCGGTCGCAACCTTCGTTATCGTCCTTTCCGCCAGCTTGGTCATGGCCCAGTCCGATGCGCACAAGTCATTCGACCTGTTGAAGGGAATGGAAGGGAACTGGGCCGGGAAAAACAACCAGGGCCAGCCCGTTCAAGTAACCTTCCGCATGACTGCTGGCGGCTCCGCGCTTATGAGCGAGATTCTCGGGCGCGGTCCGGAAAATATGATCACCATGTTTCACATGGATGGCGACCGCCTTTTGATGACCCACTACTGCGGAACCGGCAACCAGCCGCGCATGAAGGTCATTTCGTCCGACGCGAAATCCGTCAGCTTCGAGTTCTTCGATGGCACCAACATCGGTCCTGACGATGGACACATGCAGCATGTGACCTTCACGCGGCCTGACGCCGATCACCACGTCGAAGAATGGGTCTTCCTCGATCACAGCAAAGAAATGAAGGAAGTGTTCACGCTCGCACGGGCGAAATAAGCCTCAGAGCCAAAGCCCTTGTCTTCAACAGCCCTGGGCCCAGTGAATGGCAGGGGTTTCATAGTGGCAGGGAGAATTGGGAGGCCAAGACCGTTCCTGCGAGGCGAGAACTCACGACTTTTCAATGGGTTAGCCCGCGCCGAAGAGACTTTCCTGGCCCTAAGGTGCATCGGAGGACAGGACACTTTTCGCGGGCTTGGCAGCACCCCCGTGATCTGTGTGGCCTCGTGAAGGCGCGTTATAAGACAAACTATGCGGTTTCATGCCAAAGGCGTCCTGTTATTCCTCCTGCTCTGCGTGACCGCCGCCCGTGTCCCGCTGGCGCAAGAGCAGGAGCAAGCGAAAGACAAGCGGGCAAGCTCGAACCACGCTTACCGCGTCACTCGCGAGACTCCTGACCAGCCACAGAAGCCGATTGTGCCCCGGCCGCTGACTCTGAGTGAGGGTTTGGCAATTCTGGGCGCCGCACTGGATTCCCGCCGTCATCATGCGAAGTTCTCCTCCGATTGCTCCCACTTTGTCCATGAACTCTATGGGAGCGCCGGTTTCCCTTACGAGTACGCGAGCTCTTCGGACCTTTACGCCGGGATCGACGAATTTCGGCAAGTGGCAAGTCCGCAACCGGGCGATTTGGCCGTCTGGCGCGGACATGCGGGAATTGTGGTTAATCCCGCTCAGCATTCCTTTTTCAGCGCGCTGAGTTCGGGCCACGGCGTCGATTCGTACGATTCGCCGTATTGGAAACAGCGGGGGCGGCCCCGTTTCTATCGTTACGTTAAGCTGGTTCCAAGTGGCGTCCTCTCCACCTCGACCCGGGCTGCAAGCCTGAAGCCCGCGGCTTTGGGCCACACGGAACCGCACGAGGCGCCAGCGGAGGACTCTGTGCCTGATAGACTGGCGGAGTCCTCGAGCGAGGATGGGTCCTCCGCGAAGGTTGCGGAGAACCAACCTGTGGACACGACGACTCCTCCTGTTGCGGTCGTAAATTCCGCGCGGCCCAAACCCGATCAGGTTGGCGCAGCTTTCCTTGCAGCATGCCAAGACTGGGGGGACAGCCTCCGTGAGCGTGACCTCATCAATTCGGATCAACCTGTGATTTTGTTCGAGCATTTCGAAGTAAGAAAGGTGCACATCGCGGGGAACCAGGGCTGGGTCGAGGTTCAGATCGAGGAACTGGTTTCTCTCACGGGCGGTAAGGCGCAGGTGCACGAACGTTCGGAACGGCAACGCTGGCCTCTGCGTCGCCGCGACAAGACAAGGTGGGAGCTGACGCCTGCAAGGGATACGATCTACCTTCCGCAGCCCATAGCGGTACGCGTCCTGGCTCACGAACTCGCGGAGCTCACCGAGGACAGACCCGACACCGCCGGTAGAACCCAGGAGAAGGCTGAGTTGGCGCGAGTTCTTGATGTACTTCTGGGCAAGTAGTTCGAGAAGCTCAGACTGGGATTCTTGCCTGTTTACTCCGAAGGGTGTTAACCCGGCGGGGTACCCCCTACCCCCCTATTTTTTAATCTATTAGAATCATAGGCTTGCCCGCAAAATATTCAGGAATAAGGACTTATATGGAAAATCTTGAGGAATAAGGGCTTAAGTTGTCAAAGAGCAGCTGAAAATTGGTTTGGGGCAGCTTCGAGGGCCGTCTTGGTTGACGGGCCCGCCTCGAAACTGCCCCAATCAGATCTCTATGGTCGCGCACGACGGGTCTTAAGTCAATGGATTTCGATCACGGATGGTAGTGGATGAAAAAAGGGAAACGTCCCTTCCGTCCCTACGTTCCCGTCCCCACGTTCCCCAGCAGCTAGTCGCCCACAATTCGAAAGACGATGCTTGGGCCTGAAAAGTCTGGCGGTGCGCACGCCCACACATTCGCAACAAACGCGAATGTGTGGGGCACCCGGCGATAGACTTCCCCCATGCCGCCTGCGCCCAACAGAGCAAGAATCTCGTATGGTCCGAGTTTTGTGCCCACAGCTAGCGTCATGAAATCGACAAGATTATAACCCTTTACCTGGAAATCTTTGGGTGCCAGATGAATGCTCACGACTCTGAGAATGTTGTGGGGACACTTTTGTCGCAGGGGTATCGGCAGGTTCCTACCGTGGAAGAGGCGGGGCTGGTGCTTTATAACACCTGCTCGATTCGCGATAAGGCGGAGCAGAAGGTGTTTAACCGGCTAGCGGATTATAAAAAGTATCGGGGGTAAAATAAGGCCATGAATCCGGAGATTTCCGATCTTCTTAAACGGGCGCTCGCGCTTCCCGTTGACGAGCGGGCGGCATTAGCCAACACACTGCTCGACACTCTTGACGGTACCAATGAATCTGGCTCTATCTCTATCCATGAGGCTTGGGATGCGGAAGTGGCGCGTCGAATCGAAGACTTGAAAGCGGGCAAGGCGATGACCGTCCCTTGGGAAGAATTGCATCGCGAGCTCTTGGCCATGGTGAATGAGCGGTAAGCGGGTTGAGTACCACCAGGGCGCGATGGCAGATGTCAAAAGCGCAGTCGCTTGGTATCAGCAGCGTAGCCCTAAAGTGGCCTTGGACTTTATCGAAGAACTGGATCGAGCCGCGGACAGGGTGCCGTCCCTTGCGGGACTCGGGTTCTCCACCTTGACTACCCGGCACTGACGTGCCGGGCTTTCCTATTCCGCCGCTTCGCGGCTGAAGCGTTCACGCACACCCCCTGCGCATGAACGGGTCCAAATTAGGACACTACCCATGAACGCCGCCGTACGCCCCCGCCGCTTTCGCTGGTTTATACTGGGGCAATGTCTGGGTCGGCTGACAAGACGTTTTATCTGGAAACCTTTGGCTGCCAGATGAATGCGCACGACTCCGAAAAGGTGGTGGGGACGCTCTTGCAGCAGGGGTATCGGCAAGTTCCTACGGTGGAAGAGGCGGGGCTGGTGCTTTATAACACCTGCTCGATTCGCGACAAGGCGGAGCAGAAGGTGTTTAACCGGCTGGCGGATTATAAAAAGTATCGGGCGCAGGGGAAACAGTTTGGCGTCCTGGGGTGCGTGGCGCAGCAGGAGGGGGAAAAGATTTTCGAGCGCGCGCCTTATGTATCGCTCGTCTGCGGGTCGGCTTCTTACCGCAATCTTCCGCAAATGCTGGTGCAGTTGGAGACTGGAGGGCAGCGCGTTACCGGGCTCGACGATCGCGAGACCGACAAGTGCTTCGAGACCGAGTACACGGCTCGAACGAATCCGCATCGCGGCTACATCACTATTATTGAAGGGTGCGACAAGTTCTGCGCCTACTGCGTGGTGCCCTACACGCGCGGCAAAGAACGCAGCCGGACTTCTTCTTCTGTTCTTGACGAAGCGCGGCAACTGGCCGACTTGGGATACACGGAGATTCAACTGCTCGGGCAAAACGTGAATTCTTACCATGATCCATCTGGAATTAAAAGCTTTGCTGAGCTGCTGGCTGCTATCGCTTCAGTGGCGGGGATTCGGCGGGTGCGGTTTACTACTTCTCATCCTCGGGATTTTGGACGCGATATTGTGGATGCTATCGACGCCGTGCCCGCGCTTTGCGACCATGTGCATTTGCCTGTGCAGAGCGGATCTACTCGGGTGCTGGATGCCATGCAACGGCTCTACACTCGGGATCAGTACCTGGAGCGGATCGCCTGGATTCAGGCGGCGCGGCGCGATATATCGATCACCAGTGATCTGATTGTGGGATTTCCGGGTGAGACGGAACGGGAATTTGAAGAGACGCTGAGCTTGATGGACGAAGTTGGATATGACAGCGTGTTTACGTTTAAGTATTCTCCGCGCCCGAACACGCCGGCCTTGCGACTGGATGACGCGATTCCCGACACGGAGAAGGCGCGCCGTCTGGCTGTATTGAATGACAAGCAAAAGCAGATTGGGGTGCTGCGCAATCGGCGGCACGTTGGGCAAGTCCTCGAGGTGATGGTGGAAGGGAAGAACCCGGCC